>SESB01000328.1_pt1 | contig 35142 bp, 28 predicted proteins | sample 3171441 | NCBI WGS metagenome assembly SESB01 (sample SAMN06051867, study PRJNA518727) | freshwater metagenome | biome: subpolar coniferous forest; feature: holomictic lake; material: water; isolation source: holomictic Lake 227, 6 m depth | place: Canada: near Kenora, Ontario | collected... | reverse complement strand
CGACCAAGCCGAACTCTTCGCCAATCACGGCCAGCAAAAAGTCGGTGTGGGCTTCGGGCAGCCAGTGCAGTTTTTCGACACTGCCGCCCAGCCCAACGCCAAAAATCTCACCGCGCCCGATGGCGATCAGCGAATGCGTGAGCTGGTAGCCCTTGGCCAGCGCGTTCTTTTCGCTCCACGGGTCGAGGTAGGCAAAAATGCGCTCACGCCGAAACTCGCTGGTGGCAATCATCACGCTGAACGCGACCAGCAAGACCGCCACAATCAGGAAAAACATACGGGCATTGACGCCGCCCAAAAACAAAATACCCATGGCAATGATGGCGATCACCATGAAAGCGCCCATATCGGGCTCGGCGAGCAGCAGCACCCCGACCACCGCCACCGCTGCGCCCATCGGAAGCACCGCGCGAAAGAAGCGTTCTTTGACGTCCATCTTGCGCACCATGTAATCGGCGGCATACAGCACGATGGTGAACTTGACCAGCTCGGACGGCTGAAAACTCAGCGGTCCGAGGCTAATCCAGCGACGTGCGCCATAAACTTTTTTACCAATCACCGGCATCAAAACCGCCGCCAGCAAGACCAGCGAGATGACGAACAGCCACGGAGCGGCTTTCTCCCAGGTGGCAATCGGCACCTGAAAGGCCAGCAGCGCAGCGACGAATGAAATGACCAGCCAGATGGCATGGCGCGTCAGGAAATAGGTGTGCGTGTAATTGGCAAAGCGGGGGTTTTCCGGCATCGCGATCGAGGCCGAGTAAACCATCACCAGACCCCAGGCCAGCAAAGCCACGGTGACCCAGACCAGCGTCTGATCGAAACCCAGTACACGGGTCGGCGCGCTGCCCGTGGCCGAACGCCGCATGGCCCCCAAACGGACCGGCAGCACATCACCCGCCGGCTTGGAAAAGCCACTGAACCAGCCGCTGAGCTTTTGGGCCAAGACGCTCACAGCGTGCCTCCCATCTCGGCACCGGCGGCGCTGGCGATGTCGTTCACCGCTTCGCAAAACACACGAGCGCGGTGCTCGTAGTTGTCAAACATATCAAAACTGGCACAGGCGGGCGACATCAGCACCACATCGCCGGCACGGGCTTTGCTGTTGGCCAACTGCACCGCTTGCGCCATGCTTTCGGCCTCCACCAAGGGCACGCCCGTGGCTTCCAGTGCGGCCCGGATCAAGGGCGCATCACGCCCGATCAGCACCACGGCGCGGGCATAGCGGCTGACCGGCTCGGCCAGCGGCGCGAAGTTCTGGCCTTTGCCTTCACCGCCCAAAATCACAATGACTTTGCGGTCCACGCCCAGGCCATTCAAGGCGGCCACGGTGGCACCGACGTTGGTGCCTTTGCTGTCGTCAAAAAATTCGACTTCGTTGAAGATACCAATCGACTCGACCCGGTGCGGCTCGCCCCGGTACTCGCGCAGACCAAAGAGAATCGGTCCCAGCGCACAGTCCGCGGCGCCCGCCAGGGCGAGTGCGGCCAGCGCATTGATGGCGTTGTGGCGACCGCGAATGCGCAAGGCGTCGGCCGGCATCAGGCGCTGGATGTGAATTTCTTCGGCCGCTTCGTTGCGCTTGCGACGGGTCTCGTCGGCTTCCAGAGCGCGCACCAGCCAGACCATGCCGTTGACCTGCTCAATGCCAAAGTCACCGGGACGCTGGGGCATGTCGCCGCCAAACGTGACGTGCCCACGAATTTGAGGGCGCTGCAACCTGACCTTGACGGGCGCTGGCAGCATTGCCATCACAGCCGGGTCGTCACGGTTGAGCACCATCAGTCCGTGTTGGCCAAAGATGTTGGCCTTGGCGGCCACATACGCGGGCATCGAACCATGCCAGTCCAGGTGGTCTTGCGTGATGTTGAGCACGGTGGCCGCGGTGGGCTCAAAAGTTTTTTCTTCGTCCAGCTGAAAGCTCGACAACTCGATGACCCAGACATCGGGCAAGGTGTCGGCATCCAGATGCGCCATCAAGGTATCGAGCAGCGTTGGGCCAATGTTGCCAGCGACTGCCACGGTTTTGCCAGCACGGCTGACCAACTGCCCGGTGAGCGAGGTGACGGTGGTTTTGCCGTTGGTGCCGGTCACGGCCAGCACCTTCGGCGCGTATTCTTTTTCCAGCTTAAGCTCAGCCAGCGCTTGGGAAAACAAGCCTAATTCGCCTGCAACCCAGATACCTACTGCGCTGGCAGCTACGGTAACCATAGCAATATCAGCCGGGGCCAAGCCAGGGCTTTTGAAAACCGCGCGAACGTCGGTGCCGTCCACCAGCGACGCTGCAAACGGGCCGCTGACAAAACGGGCGGCGGGCACATCGCGCTGCAACGCGGCCAATTGCGGCGGCGCGGCGCGGGTGTCGGCCACCGTGACCTGTGCGCCCTGGCGCGCACACCAACGCGCCATCGCCAGGCCGGATGCACCGAGGCCCAGAATGAGAACGTGTTGGTCTTGCAGCGTTGGCATGGCTTACCTGAGTTTCAAGGTGGAAAGGCCCAAGAGGCACAGCAGCATGGTGATGATCCAGAAGCGCACCACGACCTGGGTTTCTTTCCAGCCGCTTTTCTCGAAATGGTGGTGCAACGGGGCCATCTTCAGGATGCGCCGACCTTGGCCAAATTTCTTCTTGGTGTACTTGAACCAGGTCACTTGCAGCATGACCGAGAGCGCTTCCACCACAAATATGCCGCCCATGATCGACAGCACGATTTCCTGGCGCACGATCACAGCCACGGTGCCCAAGGCAGCGCCCAACGCCAGCGCGCCCACATCGCCCATGAATACTTGCGCCGGATGGGTGTTGAACCACAAAAATGCCAGCCCGGCCCCGGCCATGGCCGAGGTAAAAATCAGCAACTCGCCGGCGCCGGCAATGTGCGGGAAAAACAGGTATTTGGAAAACACCGAACTGCCGGTGACATAGGCGAAGATCCCCAGGCAAGCGCCCACCATCACCACCGGCATGATGGCCAGGCCATCCAGACCATCGGTGAGATTCACCGCATTGCTCGAACCCACGATCACCAGGTAGGTCAGGATCACAAAACCCAGCACGCCCAGCGGGTAGCTGACTTCCTTGAAGAAAGGCAGCATCAAACCGGCCTTGGGCGGCAAGTTCAAATCAAAACCTGACTGCACCCATTTAAAAAACAGCTCCAGCACGCGCAAATTGGAGCTTTCGGAAATGCTGAACACAAGGTAAAGCGCCGCCACCAGGCCAATCACGGATTGCCACAGGTACTTCTCACGTGAGCGCATACCTTCGGGGTCTTTGTTGACCACCTTGCGCCAGTCGTCGACCCAGCCAATCGCGCCAAAGCCCAGCATCACCAGCAGCACGATCCAGACAAAACGGTTGCTCAGGTCGGCCCACAACAGCGTGGACACCGTGATGCACAGCAAGATCAGGACGCCGCCCATGGTGGGGGTACCGCTCTTGCTGAGGTGAGATTCCATGCCGTAGCCGCGAATCGGCTGGCCGATCTTGAGCGCCGCCAGGCGACGAATCACAAACGGCCCGGCGATCAGACCCATCAGCAAGGCCGTCATGGCGGCCATCACCGCCCGAAACGTCAGGTACTGGAAAACCCGGAAAAATCCGAATTCAGGCGCCTGCGTCTGCAGCCACTGGGCCAGGCTCAAAAGCATAGAGCACTCCCGCAACGAAAATTAAGCGGCATGGTTTTTATCCTTGTCTTGTTGTGCGTGAACGGTGATGGCGTCCACCACCCGCTCCATCTTCATGAAGCGTGAACCCTTGACCAGCACACTGCCGACCTCGGGCAAATGCGCCAAAACCGCCGATTGAAGGGCGGCCATGTCGGCAAAATGTTGGCCGGCGCCGAAGTGCTGACTGGCCGTCACCGCCAGTTCGCCCAGCGTGAACAGCACCTCGATGCCCAGCGTGTGGGCCAGCGCACCGGCCTCGGCATGAAACTGCGGACCCTGGTCGCCGACTTCGCCCATGTCGCCCAGCACCAGCAGGCGCGGCGCGGGCAATGAAGCCAGCACGTGAATGGCGGCCTGCACCGAGTCGGGGTTGGCGTTGTAGGTGTCGTCCACCAGCGTGATGTCGCGGCCCTTTAAGGAGACCACGACCGCGCGGGAGCGGCCTTTGACCGGCAGAAAGTCGGACAAGCCTCGCGCGATGGAGGCCAGCGGAACACCTGCCGCCAGTGCGCAAGCGACTGCCGCCAGGGAGTTCTTGACGTTGTGCTGACCGGCTATGTGAAGCGCATAGCTCAATTCGCCGGCCGGCGTCGCTGCCGTGACTTGCCAAGCGTCGCCGACCCAAAGGGCTTCGGTGCAACGGATAGCCGCCGGTGCTTGTGCTTCCTCAGCCGCGCCAAACGTCAGCACGGCGCGTTGACCGGCCTTGGCCGCCCAGACACCCGTAAAAAGATCGTCGGACGGAAACACGGCCACGCCGTTGGCCGGCAAGGCATCAATGACCGCGCCATTTTCCTGGGCCACGGCTTCCACGGTTTCCATGAATTCCAGATGCTCGCGTTGCGCGTTGTTGACCAGCGCCACCGTGGGCTGGGCCATGGCCGACAGCGTGGCGATTTCGTCAGGGTGGTTCATGCCCAACTCGACCACGGCCAATTTCATGGAGCGGCGCAAGCGCAGCAGCGTCAGGGGCACGCCAATCTCGTTGTTCAGGTTGCCCTGCGTGGCCAGAAAGGCATGGGGTTGGTCCGCTTTCAGGATCGCCGCAATCATTTGCGTCACGGTGGTTTTGCCGTTGCTGCCGGTGACGGCGATCAGCGGCAAGCTGAACTGTGCACGCCAGCCCGTTGCCAAGGCAGCCAGCGCCCGCTTGGCATCAGGCACCACCACGCCGGGCAAGCCTGCGGCGCGCAAACGGTCGTCGGCATCACCCTGGCAAATGGCGGCAACCGCGCCCTTGGCCCGGGCCTCGGCCAGAAAATCATTGGCATCAAAGCGCTCGCCTTGCAAGGCCACAAACAGATCGCCCGGTTGCAGGGTGCGGGTGTCGGTGTGCACGCGCCGGAAAATCACTGCGCCGCCCTCGGTCGCATCCGTGACCAAACGCGACTCGCCCAGCCAGGGCAAAGTTTGCGCCAGTGTCATCATGTCGTTCACGCCGATGTGCTGGCGCACCTGAATCAGATCAGAAAACGGGAAACGCTGGCCTGCGATTTCCTGGTAGTCCTCGTGGCCCTTGCCGGCGATCAGCAGAACATCGTTGGCAGCAGCGCGGCTGAGCGTCTGGGCAATCGCCAGTGCCCGGTCTGGTTCTACCATGACGTTGTGGCAACCTTTGAGCCCCAGCAGGATTTGGGCAATGATGACATCCGGGTTTTCGCTGCGCGGGTTGTCGCTGGTCACCACCACCTCGTCGGCGAAGCGCCCGGCCACGGCCCCCATGAGCGGGCGCTTGACGGTGTCACGGTCGCCACCACAGCCAAAAACACACCAGAGTTTGCCGCCGCGTTGCTCGGCCAATGAACGCAGGGCCTCCAGCGCCTTGCCCAAGGCATCCGGTGTGTGGGCATAGTCCACGGCCACCAGCGGTTGGCCCGGCGCCCCGAGGCATTCCATGCGACCGGGCACCGGCGTCAAGCGGCTGCAGGCATCGATCGCCGCCGCCAGCGGCACGCCGATCGAGCGCATGGCCGCGATCACACCCAGCAGGTTGGAGACGTTGTAAGTGCCGATCATCTGGGTTTGCAGCACATGGCGCGCGTCGCCTTCGACCACGGTGTAGCGCAAACCCTGCGCGTTGTAGCCAATCTCTTGCGCCTGCAAACGGGCCGGACCAATGCAGGACACGGTCCAGAGATCGGCCACGCTGCCGCACACTTCCAGCGCCAGCGCGGCGCCTTGGGGATCGTCGATATTGATGACGGCGGCTTGCAGACCCGGCCACTGAAACAGCCGCGCCTTGGACAGCCAATAGGCTTCCATTGAGCCGTGGTAGTCCAGATGGTCTTGCGTCAAATTGGTGAAGATGGCCGTGCGAATAGGCGTGCCATCCATCCGATGCTCTTCCAGACCGATGGAAGACACCTCGATCGCACATGCGGTGATGCCGGTATCCACAAAGTGCCGGAAAGTTTGTTGCAACAGCACCGGGTCGGGCGTGGTCATGCCCGTGGTCACGAGGTCGGGCACCACGCCCACACCCAAAGTTCCCACTAACCCGCATGGAATAAGCGCAGCCTGCTTTAAATTTGATAGCGCCTGTGCCAACCACCAGGCGGTGGACGTCTTGCCATTGGTGCCCGTCACCGCCAATACGTCAAGCTGCGCTACCGGGAAACCGTAATAAGCGGCTGCAATCGGACCACTGCCGGCTTTCAGGTGTGCAAAACCGGCCACACGCGCATCATTGAATTCGAACGGTTCGGCCCCGTCAAGCTCAACCAGGCACGCCACGGCACCGCTGGCCAAGGCCGAAGCCACATGCAGACGGGCGTCAGTGGCCGCCCCCGGCCAGGCAATGAAACCATCGCCCGGCTGCACTTGCCGGCTGTCGGTGCGCAGGGCACCGGTCACGTGGTTGTGCAACCAGTCGGCCGCTGTCGAGGGCGTCAGAAGTTCGAGCATCACAGGCTCTCCTCTTCCGCTTTGGCCATGATCTGGGGCTTGACCGCCATGTCAGGCTGCACGCCCATCATGCGCAAGGTCTGCTGCACCACTTCGCTGAACACCGGCGCCGCCACGGCCCCACCAAAATACTGCCCGGCGCTGGGCTCGTCAATCATCACCGCCACAATAATGCGCGGTTTTTCAATCGGCGCCATGCCGACGAACCAGCCCCGGTATTTGCGGTTGCCGGCCGAGCCATAGCCCTTGCCGACCTGCTTGTAAGCGGTGCCCGATTTACCGCCGACCGAGTAGCCAATGGTCTGCGCTTTCTGACCGGTCCCGCCGGGGCCCGCGGCCATTTGCAGCATCTTGCGCACCTGACCGGCGGTGCGGGCCGACAACACCGTCACCCCCACGGCGGGCGTGCTGTTTTTGAGCATGGTGACCGGAATGATCTGGCCATCATTGGAGAACACGGTGTAGGAGCGGGCCATCTGAAACAGCGAGGCCGACAGGCCATAGCCATAAGACATGGTGGCCTGCTCGATCGGCCGCCAAGTCTTGTAAGGGCGAAGCCGACCCGACACCGCGCCCGGAAAGCTGATTTGCGGCTTCTGCCCAAAACCGGCACTGGAAAACAGCTCCCACATCTCGCGTGGCTGCATTTGCATGGCGATCTTGGTGGTGCCGATGTTGCTGGATTTTTGAATCACGCCCTCGACCGTCAGCACGCCATTGGGGTGCGAGTCAGAAATGGTAGAACCCGTGATGGTGAGCTTGCCGGCACCGGTGTCGATCAGGGTTTGCGGCGTGACGCGACCAGTCTCCAGCCCCAAACCGATGGTAAAGGGTTTCATCACCGAGCCGGGCTCGAAGGTGTCGGTCAGCGCCCGGTTGCGCAGCTGTTCGCCACTCATGTTTTGCCGTTTGTCCGGCGAGTAACTGGGGTAGTTGGCCAGCGCCAGCACTTCCCCCGTTACCACGTCCAGCACCACCACGCTACCAGCCCGGGCTTTGTTGATAAGAACGGCATCGCGCAGCTTTTGGTAGGCAAAAAACTGCACCTTGCTGTCCATGCTGAGCTGCAAATCCGGTCCATCCACCGGCGCAATCTGCTCGCCAACATCCTCAACCACCTGACCCAGGCGGTTCTTGATCACGCGGCGTGAGCCGTTGTGACCGGCCAGATCCTTGTTGAAAGCCAGCTCAACGCCTTCCTGGCCCTTGTCTTCGATATTCGTAAAACCCACCACATGGGCCGCCGCTTCGCCCTCGGGGTACTGGCGCTTGTATTCCTTGCGCTGGTAAATGCCTTTGATGCCGAGTGCCGTGATCTGCTGTGCCACGGTCTCGTCGACTTGCCGCTTGATCCACACAAAGCTCTTATCCTCGTCTTCGAGGCGCTTGTTGAGCTCAGTCAAAGGCATTTCAAGCAGCTTGGCCAACTGCTTCAGGTTGGCCGGGTCGCGATCCACATCCTCCGGAATGGCCCAGATGCTGGGCGCCGGCACGCTGGAGGCCAGAATCAAGCCGTTGCGATCCAGAATGCGTCCACGGTTGGACGGCAGCTCCAGGGTACGCGTGAATCGCACGGCACCCTGCTTTTGAAAAAAGTCGTTGGCGATGACCTGGATGTAGGCCGCGCGCGTGGCCAAACCCACGAAGCCCAAGGCGATGGCCGCCACAATGAATTTGGAGCGCCAGACCGGTGTCCGGCTCGCCAGCAACGGGCTGGAGGTGTAGGTGATGCTGCGGCTCATTTCGCCAGCCCTGCGGTCACTTCAACTGCACCGACTGTCGCCGGAGCTTCGGATTTGTAGGTTACGTAATGGGTGATGGCGGGCGTGACGGTACGCATCTGCAACTGGGCTTTGGCCAGACGCTCCACCCGCAAGGGCGTGGCCTGCGCCCGCTTTTCGACTTGCAACCGTTCGTTGTCGGCCTCAAGCCGGTGCGCCACAGACTGCGCCTTGTCAATCTCTGTGTACAAGCGACGCGACTCGTACTGGACACTCACCAGGTACAAGGCACTGGCCAGCACGGCCAGCAACAGCGCCAGATTCAGACGCATCACGCTGCCGTCCTCTGCGCCACGCGCATGATGGCGCTGCGCGAACGGGGGTTGGCTGCGACCTCGGCGGCGCTCGGCTTGACGCGGTCCAGCGCCTTGAATTGCATGATTTTGGGCGCAGCAAAAGGCGCACGCCGGTCATACTCATCTTTTGAATGCTTGGCGATGAACTGCTTGACGATGCGGTCTTCCAGCGAATGAAAACTGATCACCACCAGGCGACCGCCCGGCTGCAGCACCTGCAGGCTGGCTTCTAACGCTTGCTGCAGCTCTTCAAGCTCGGCATTGATAAAAATCCGAAGAGCCTGAAATGTGCGCGTTGCCGGGTTTTGCCCCTTCTCGCGGGTCTTGACCGTGTCAGCCACGAGCTGGGCCAGATCGGTAGTGGTTGAAATTGGGCCTCGTTCCTCTCGGCGAGCAACAATCGCCTTTGCAATTGGGCTAGCAAACCGTTCTTCACCGTAATCACGTATGACCTCCGCTATTTTGTCTACCTCGGCATCTGCCAGCCACTGCGCCACACTGATTCCGCGCGTGGTATCCATGCGCATGTCCAGTGGACCTTCAAACCTGAAACTAAAGCCGCGCACCGGGTTGTCGATCTGTGGCGAGCTGATGCCCAGATCAAGCAGCACCCCCGCCACACTGGCTTGGGGCAATTCCCCCAAATGGCGAAAACCCTGATGACGAATTGAAAATCGCGGATCGGCAATGGTGGCGGCCTCGGCCAACGCATCCAAATCCTTGTCAAAGGCAATCAAGCGCCCCTGCGGCGCAAGCCTGGAAAGAATCAGGCGGGAGTGACCGCCGCGACCAAAGGTGGCGTCCACATAGGTGTGGGTCCCGGCGCTGAGGTCGCCGGGAGCGTCATCCGGATTGTTGAAAAGAGCCTCAACGGCTTCGTCCAGCAAAACAGTGGTGTGTGTCAAAGAAGAATCCACCGACTGCCTTCAGAAAGAGAAGTCCTTGAAGACGTCGGGCATATCACCCTGCATCGCCTTCGCCTCCTGGGCGTCATAAGTCGCCTTGTCCCACAGCTCAAAATGGTTGCCCATACCCAATAACAAGGTGTCTTTGGCGATGCCAGCGGCTTCGCGCAACTCTGGCGACACCAGCACGCGGCCTGTGGCATCCATGTCCACATCCATCGCGTTGCCCAAGAATATCCGTTTCCACCACTGGGCAGACATCGGCAAGGCCGCAATCCGCTCGCGGAATTTTTCCCATTCGGGACGGGGAAACACCATCAAACAACCGTGCGGATGCTTGGTGATGGTGAGCTGACCAGAGGCGTTGGCACTCAGAACGTCACGATGCCGGGTCGGCACAGACAGCCGTCCCTTGGTATCCAGACTTAATGACGAGGCCCCTTGAAACACAGCTATTCACCCTTTTTTGATCACAATGCCAATTAACGAAAGCGCAAAGACACTTTTCACCACTTAATTGCACTTTTTTGCACTGTATCAGCAAAACGAATCTATTTAAGGATGCTTACAACAATTTTTTCAATGAAATCAATGACTTAGCGCCGACTTCGAATGCTGGAGAACGATAAAATCGTTCAAAATTAAGCACTTAGCGCACTATGTGAAAGTGATGTGTGAAGACACATCCTCCCCAATATAGTCAATTACCAAGGATCCCGAAATCAAAGGATGTAACGAGACAGATCTTCGTTACGGCTCAATTCGCCTAAACGCGCATCGACATAAGCGGCATCGATCGCAATGGTCTGGCCGCCCAGGTTGGCCGCATCGAAACTCACCTCATCAAGCAGGCGCTCCATCACTGTGGACAGTCGACGTGCGCCGATATTTTCGGTGCGCTCGTTCACATCAAAGGCGATATTAGCCAGTCGCTCAATCCCTGCTGGCAAAAACTCGACCGTGACATTCTCGGTGGCCAGCAGGGCCTGGTATTGCTTGACCAGCGACGCATGCGTCTGCGTGAGAATCGCCACAAAGTCTTGTACCGACAAAGATTGCAGCTCCACCCTTATAGGAAAGCGTCCCTGTAACTCCGGAATCAAATCGCTGGGTTTGCTCAAGTGGAAAGCCCCCGAAGCGATGAACAATATGTGGTCGGTCTTGACCATGCCGTATTTAGTGGACACGGTGGTGCCCTCCACCAGCGGCAGCAAATCACGCTGAACACCCTGACGCGACACTTCGGCACCGCTGCCCTCAGAGCGCGAGGTCACTTTGTCTATCTCATCGATGAACACAATGCCGTTTTGCTCGAGCATGTACAAGGCCTGCGTCTTGATGTCTTCCTCGTTGACGAGTTTGGCGGCCTCTTCGTCGATCAACAGCTTCAACGCCTCTGAAACTTTCAACTTGCGGGTCTGGCGCTTTTGCTGCCCCATCTGGCCAAACATGCCGCGCAACTGCTCGGTCATTTCTTCCATCCCAGCCGGGCCCATGATTTCCAACTGGGGCGAGGCAAGGGCCACGTCGATTTCAATCTCACGCTCGGCCAGCTGGCCTTCGCGCAGTTTCTTGCGGAATGTCTGACGCGCCGTGCTCTCTGGCTCCGAGCCCTGCACCACGCCAAAATCGCCGCGCGCCGGGGGAATCAAAATATCCAGCACCCGATCCTCAGCCGCATCTTCAGCGCGGGTTCGAACCTTCTTCATCTCGGCAACCCGTGTTTGCTTTACGGCAATGTCTGCCAAGTCACGAATGATGGCGTCCACATCCTTGCCGACGTAACCGACCTCAGTGAATTTGGTGGCCTCGACCTTGATGAAGGGGGCATCGGCCAAACGGGCCAGGCGCCGCGCAATCTCGGTTTTCCCGACCCCCGTGGGTCCGATCATCAAGATGTTTTTGGGCGTAATTTCGGCGCGCAGGCCGGGTTCAACCTGCTGGCGGCGCCAGCGATTGCGCAGAGCAATAGCCACAGCGCGTTTGGCCTGCTGCTGACCGACGATGTGCTTGTCGAGTTCGGAAACGATTTCTTGAGGTGTCATGTTCTTAATCAGTTGAGGACAGAGCTTGCTCGCTTTGCGTAGCTACGGTCTGTCCCCCAATGTCTCAATAGTGTGGTTCATATTGGTGTAGATGCAGATCTCACCAGCGATCTCCAGGGATTTCTTGACGATTTCCTGGGCTGACAGTTCGGTGTTGTTGAGCAAGCCCATGGCTGCGGCTTGGGCATAGGCGCCACCAGAGCCGATCGTGACAATGCCGTTTTCGGGCTCCAATACATCGCCGTTGCCGGTGATGATGAGCGAGGCCTCGATGTCAGCAACAGCCAGCATGGCTTCAAGTCGGCGCAGCACGCGGTCTGTTCGCCAGTCTTTGGTCAACTCGATCGCCGCTCGAACCAGGTGGCCTTGATGCTTTTCGAGCTTGGCTTCAAAGCGTTCAAACAAGGTGAACGCGTCTGCGGTGGCGCCGGCAAATCCGGCCAGCACCTTGCCGTGGTAGAGCTTGCGAACTTTGCGGGCGGTGCCTTTGACAACGATCGTGCCCAAGGTAACCTGGCCGTCGCCGCCAATGGCCACCTGCATGCCTTCGGGGGTTTTGCGTCGAACGCTGATGATGGTAGTGCCGTGATATTGTTCCATAGGGAGCGTAGTTGAGGTCATCCAGCGCAAGAACAAGACTGGATAGATTGACGGCGGTTAGCGTCGTTGAGCGTGAATTACCAGCTTAGCTGGTACGCAAAACGACTCGGGCGTGTTCGTTGATACCGATCACATTGAAAAATACGGCTACCAAGCGGGGCACATCGCGAAACTGAACGTGACAGCCATCGGCTTCTCGCACAGCCACCCAGTTAAGAATGCTGCCGGCCGCAGAGAAGTCAACCCGGATCAAGCGGGCGCAAGAAATAACCAGACGATTGGAACCTGTCAAACCGATTTGCAACTTGTCCATCGCCTCGACGGCATCGCCCAGCACCTCGCCACTCAACTCCACGATTGAGGTTGGAATCGAGTCCATCGACATGAGCATGGTAGACGCCTGTCCAAAGTCAACCGGTTCACCAGGCTCCACATCGTCCAACAAGTTATACGCATTTTCATGCGGAGTTGCTGCATCGGTGCTTTCATGGACCAAGTCACAGCGTGCATCTTTCCAGGGCGGTGGCGAAAGCTCATAGGTCACACAAAAATCCAGCGCGGCCAACTCGAATTCATCCTGCAAACGCAAGATGCGCAAGGCGTCCAGGCGGAGTTGCCACCAAAACATCGCCACCTGCTTGTCGCCCGAAGGCGTCAAGGATTTCAAAATGGACTCAAGCACATCGGCGCCACCAAAATGCAATTTAACAGGTGTCAAACACCATTCTGAAAAGAGTCCCGCCAGGCCTTTGGCGGCATCCGTCGTGATGGCATTAAGCCGACGCCAATTCAAATGCAAGGGCACATTCGTATTCACTGAACTGGCCAGCAGCGACTGCAGTGCCTGAAAATCCAGCTTGGGGGGGCATTCCCAAAGACTCTGACCGGAGGTTTCGGGGGCCGCACCCTGCCCGACTGTCGCGGGATTGGCGTTGTGCCCCAACAGCTCTGGGGTTGAAAACCACGCAGGTGCCGAGCGGCCAAAGCGTTGGGCATAGTCTATTGCCACACTATCAAACCGTGCCTGCTGCCCGGTGGATCGGTACAGATCAAACAAGGCGGCAGCCCAACCATCGGCCAATTCCGGATTCACGTCGTCGGCCTGCAGTGCAGCCAACAAACCTGATTCAGCCCCGGCATCGTCCCCATTGGCAAACCGAATGGCGGCTTCTTCCAGTTCGGGGTCGGCCAGGTTTTCGCCCAACTCATAAGAAAACAATTTGGAGGTTGAAAATTCGCTGGTGCTGGCATCACGGGTACGACCACCGGCGCTGTTGACGCCTTGTCCAGGCTGAGAGTCACTTAGTGACTCCAGGTTGTCAGACGTCGAAATACCCATTTTGGTGGATTCGTAATCCGTGGGTTGTCCCAGATCAGAGTCGGCATTCAGTTCAGACTGTTGAGTCGCTGCGTAGTTGGTGGATGCATCCTCACCAGGCACCAGGTTCTGCAAGTCAACTTCGGGCGAAGCTGCCGCTTGAACTTCGGCCTCATCCTGCTTGCCTCGCCACCACTGTTTGGACATGTGGGCTTCGATTTCATCGATTTTCTTCAGCGTGGTGGCGCGCTCATCCAGATTGGAGGTGGTGCTGTTCTGAAAGAAAGAAGGACGCCCCGCCATGTCGGTGTTGATCGCCAAGCCATTGCGACGCAATTTACGCAGGTAGTCAAACTCCCGCCGGCGAACAAAATCATTTTGCCGCTTGCGCTCAATCATTTCCTTGAGTGCCTGCTTGCTGTACCCGCTGTCCTGAACGGGCTCCGGCTTATCCAGCTCAGACCAGTCTTTCGTCGGATTACGGACGAACTTGGCCATCTTGGACAGTAAACCGGTGCTCGTGTCGTTGGTGGCCATGGCGCGTTGAGAGCTGGATGAAACGAATCAGTCGCGACTGATCAATCTCCGAACATTTTTTGACGCAGTTCGCGACGTTGTTGGGCTTCCAGCGAGAGATTGGCCGTTGGCCTGGCGAGCAAGCGCCCGACGCCAATGGCTTCACCGGTTTCATCGCAGTAACCATATTCACCAGAGTCAATTCGGGTGATGGATTGCTCAATTTTCTTCAGAAGCTTGCGCTCGCGGTCACGGGTGCGCAATTCGAGGGCGTGTTCCTCTTCGATGGTGGCACGGTCGGTCGGATCGGGCACCACAACGGTTTCTTCACGCAGATGCTCGGTGGTTTCACCAGCATTGCTAAGAATTTCATCTTTGAGCTTGATGAGCTTCAGACGGAAAAAAGCCATCTGCGTATCGTTCATGTACTCATCGTCCGGCATCGCGATCACTTCGGCGTCGGTCAACTCTTGCACTGGTTTCAATTTCCAGTTATTGACCAGCTTTGGGTCTTTTTTGATGGCCGAAGCCAACGGAGGCGAAATGATGGGCGCCGTAAAGGTTTGGGTAAAGCTGGCCTTGGCTGCTGTCGAAGCGACCGACTGAGCCATGGAAGGCACAGTGAGTTGCGCCAGACGCGAGGAGGGTCGACCGGCTCTTGCGGGCACGGATGAGAGCGTCGAAGCACTTGGCTCCACGACCACCGGCTTGACGGGCAAAGCTGAATTAGCCATGGTGCCGGCCTTCACAGAATGCGTAACTTTGGGTTTGGTTACCGAGGCTTCGGGTTTGCTGGCTTTCGCGGTCATCGTTTTCACAGAATCCTTTACTTGATCTTTGGCAGTCGGCTTGACGGCTTTTATCGGAACAGTCTTAGCCACTTTGGCCTCGACTTTGGGGGTTGGCTTGATTTCCACAACCTTCACAGCGCCTTTCGCAGGCACCTTGACCGTTGCCGTTTTCTTTTCAGAAGGCTTGGCCTTCGCCACCGGTTTCGGTTTGGGGTCCGCAACAACGGTCTCCTCGACGGCCCCTTGGGCGGTTTGGGGTGCCACTTTGGCTTTGACGGGTTGTGCTTTCACTTCTTGCCTCCTCGCAGGATTTTTTTTCGCAGGGACATCAGGGACGGACTTGCGCTTCTTCATTGCAGCAGTGTCCGAAGCGATTGTTGTTATACCCTCAATACTGACATCTGAGGGCTGATTTTGCAGAGCTTCTTTGGGGGGCGAGTTTACAGGCTTCGCTACAGCTAAACCCATCAGTTGCAAAATCGAGACAAACATTTGGCTTCCGTCTTAATGAATGGGGAGCAAATTACACAAGGCTCTGCTCCATGCCCTGTAAAAATATATCTTTGGGCAAGTCAATGCCGATGAACACCATCTTGCTGCAGCGCTGTTCACCGGCGGCCCAAGCTGGCCCGAGGTCGCTGCCCATCAACTGATGAACACCCTGGAAAATCACTTTTCGGTCAGTGCCCTTCATGTGCAGCACCCCTTTGTAGCGCAACATGCGCGGACCGTAAATATTGACGATCGCGCCCAGAAAGTCTTCCAGCTTGGCGGGGTCGAACGCCCGGTCTGACTTGAAGACAAAACTCTTCACATCATCGTCATGGGCGTGGTGATGACCGCTATGACCGTGAGAAGGATGGTCGCAATGTTCTCCAGGGGCATGGTCGTGACCGGCATGGTCCGCCTCATCGTCCTTGAGAAAATCCGGATCAATGTCCAGCTTGGAATTGAGGTTGAAACCGCGCAGATCAAACACCTCGCTCAGGGCCACTTCGCCAAAATGAACCGGCTTGATCGGCGCCCTCGGGTTCATGTGTTTCAGTCGGTGCGTGAGGGCCTCGATTTCCTCGGCTGGCACCAGGTCGGCCTTGCTGATAAATATCTGGTCGGCAAACCCCACCTGGCGACGCGCTTCCTGGCGCTCATCGAGCTGCGTCATGGCGTGCTTGGCATCGACCAGCGTCAGGATGGAGTCCAGCAGGTAGCTTTCAGCGATCTCTTCATCCATGAAGAAGGTTTGCGCCACCGGGCCCGGGTCGGCCAGGCCGGTGGTCTCGATCACGACCCGGTCAAAAACCAGCTCACCTTTGCGTTTTTTCTCGGCCAGGTCGCGCAAGGTGGCGCGCAAATCTTCGCGGATGGTGCAGCAAATGCAGCCGTTGCTCATCTGGATGATCTGCTCCGTGGTGTCAGACACCAGAATGTCACTGTCGATGTTTTCTTCGCCAAACTCATTTTCGATGACGGCAATTTTCTGGCCATGCGCCTCTTGCAGCACGCGCTTGAGCAGCGTGGTTTTACCGGAGCCAAGAAAGCCCGTGAGGATGGTGGCGGGAATAAGACTCATCGTTTTTTGGTTCGGGTTGGGGTCAGAAGGTGGGGAGTGTAGCGGCCAACGGCTTGAGTGTCATTTGCGCTGAATCACGAGTCCCTTGAGGTATTCGCCTTCTGGGAAATTGAGCGTCATCGGGTGGTCGGGCGCGCCGCCTAGGCGTTCGACGATATAGCCATCCACCCCGGCATCCAGGCCGGCCGAGGCCACGATCTTGTGAAACAGATCAGGTGCGATGCCGCCAGAGCAGGAATAGGTGAACAAGACGCCGCCCGGCGCCAGAATCTTGAAAGCCAGCCGGTTGATGTCCTTGTAGGCCCGCGAAGCCCGCTCGGCATGCGCCACCGTGGGGGCAAACTTGGGCGGATCGAGCACGATGGCATCAAAGATTCGGCCCTCCAAGGCAAACTTGCGCAAGGTGGCATTGACATCAGCGTCCATGAAAGTCACCTGATGGTCCTCAAACCCATTCAAGGCGACATTGGCCGCCGCTTTTTCAAGCGCGGGGCCGGAGGAGTCGATCGAGGTCACATGGAACGCACCACCCGTCAGCGCGGCCACCGTGAAGCCCCCGGTGTAGCAGAAGCAGTTGAGTACCTGCTTGAATTTCAGGCGGCGGGTGTAGTCGGCAAACCGGTGGCGGCTGTCGCGCTGATCAAGGTAAAAGCCGGTTTTGTGCCCGGTGGCGATATTGACGGCCAACTGCCAGTCGTGTTCGTGAAGCACCAGTTCGGTCGGGCCGTCCCCGCGCAGCCAGCCGGTCACTTCCGGCAAACCTTCCAGCGCGCGACCACTGGCGTCGGACCGCTCATAGAGCTTCGTCAACCCCGTGGCAGCCAGCAGGGCATCGGCCAGTTCTTGCTTCCAGCGCTCGGCACCGGCAGACAAAAACTGGGCCACCAGCGTGTCGCCATAACGGTCGACGATCAGGCCCGGCAGGCCATCGGATTCGCCATGAATCAGCCGCATGCTGTCACTATTTATATCAAATCGACCTCTAGCCCTTACTGCGCTTGCGCAAGCAGCTATAAAAAACTGAGCATCTATCTTCTGCGCTTCCTCAAAACTCCAGACGCGGGCCCGAATTTTGGAGGCCGGGCTGAAGGCGGCCCAACCCAAAAAGGCACCCTCATGGGACACCACTCGCACGGTTTCACCGGTTTCGGCGTTGCCTTGGGCGATGGCGGACTCGAAAATCCAGGGGTGGCGGCGCTGCAGCGAGCGCTCTTTGCCCGCTTTGAGTTGAATCGTTTTCATAAAACCAATATGGGGCATTCGCGTGATCAGTAGGTGACAGCCATGGCCGGGACGTCGACCCGGATCATGGGTTTGGCCAGCGCCGCATGCACGGCCCGCACATAAGCAGCCGACCATTTTTCATCAGCAAACAAGGCTGCACCCGCCGCTTGCGTCACGCACAGCACTTTGTCGGCCGTCAGCACTTTGCCACTGGCACGCAGGGGTTCGCAGTCCAGTTCGGTGAACTGGGTGTCAAGCCAGGCCCGGGCAGCCTCATGGGACAGGGGTGGCGTATCTTCCACATTGAACTGAAACTCGACGCCTTTGTCCAAAAAAACCAAGATTTGACTGCGCATAAAAAACCTTTCTGTTAAGGCTTGAGTGTCGTCGAATTGGCCGCTAAAAATCAGGGGGAAACCCCCGGAATCATGCGCACGTGCTCACGCCATGCGTTATCGCAATGGCCCCAGCACCCAATTCGGAAGGCCGGTGGCCAGCAGGGGCAACCACGAAATCGCCAGTGTGCCCAGAAAAATAGCCAATAAGGCCGGCAACACCGAGCGCGCAACGTAGCGTAAAGGTTTATCGAACATGGCCGAGGCAAAGTAGATGTTCATCCCGGCTGGCGGACACAAAAAGCCCATTTCCATATTGGCCAGAAAGATGATGCCAAAGTGCACCGGGTCAATGCCATAGCTGACCGCCACCGGCAGCAGCAAAGGCACCAGCACCACGATGGCGGCAAAAATCTCCATCAGGGCACCGGCGGCAAACAGGAACACATTGAGCGCCAGCAAGAAGACAAACTTGTTGGGAATGACGTTTTGCACCCAGGTGATGGCGGCCTCAGGTATGCCGGCATCGACCAGAAAATTGGTCAAGCCCAGCGCCATGCCCAAAATCAGCATCACGCCACCAATGATTTGCGCACAATCTGACAGGCACTTGGCCAACACCCGCAGACTTAACTCCCGGTGCGCCAGCGCCTGGGTCAACAGGGCGTAGGCGGCGGTCAACGCAGCACTCTCGGTCGGTGTGGCCAGGCCGCTGACCAGCGACCCAATCGCCACCATCGGCGCAAAAATCTCCCATTTGGCCAGCCAAACCGCCGACAGCACCGCCCGCCCATTGGCACGAGGCGTCGGCACATTCGCTTCGACCGAAACCCGTGCGTCGCGCTTCAGATAGCCGCCAAAAATAAGCAGAAAAGCCACCATCACCACCGCCGGCACCACCCCCGCCAAAAACATGGTGTTGATCGGCACACGGGCAATGATGGCGTACATGATCAGCGGCACCGATGGCGCCAGCAACACGCCCAGCGCACTGGCACTCGTCACCAGACTGATGCCGCGCTGCTCCGGGAAACCGGCATTTTTAAGCAGCGGCAACAACAAACCGCCGAGCGCCAGGATCGTCACACCGCTGCCACCGGTAAACGCGGTAAAGCAGGAGCACAGCACCGCAGCCGCCACCACCGTGCCCGAGACACCGCCGCCAAACAAGGCCACGAACACCGCGCCCAGGCGCTGCGCGGCACCGGTGCGGGCAAAGACCAGCCCGGCCAGCGTGAACAGCGGCAGCGCGGGCAAGGAAGGATTGACGGTAATTTGGTAATGCGACAGGGGCACCGAGGCCAGCGGCAGGCCGTCTTGCCAGAACAGCGCCAGCGCCAAGCCGCCCAGCACCGCAAAGATCGGCGCCCCGGCCAAGAGCGCTGCCAGCAGCCACAAAGCACACGGCCACAACACCCCAGCGCTGCCATCGAATGCGCCCGCCAGCCCAAACCCCAGCAGCGGCAACACCAGCCCGCAGGCCACGCGCAAGCCGGGCGTCGTAAAACAGCGTGAGCCCAGTTTGACCCCCAACAAGGCAAACCCGAGCGGCATGGTGGCTTCCACCCACCAGACCGAAACGCCATAAGCCAGCGCGTGCGAAGCCTGCATCTCGCTGGCCACAAAGCGCCAGCTGGCCTGCGCCAGCAGACCACAAATCAACGCCGCGCTGCCCTTGGCAAACACGCGCACCGCCGCTTGCACCGGGGCGCTGCCCTGGCTGAACAGGCCACTGCCCAGCGTGGTCAGATGGCCATGTCGCTCGGCGGCCACGGCACCGAACATGGCCAGCACCAGGCCCAGATGCTGGGTCAGCACGGCGGCGTTCTCGATGCCCTGGCCCAGCAATGGGCGCAGCACGATCTCCACCAGCGGGATCAGCGTCATCAGCGCCAGCGCCAAGGATGCCAAGCCCTCGTCCAAACGCCCCAGGCGGCGCAAACCGGTCATCACATCAGCCTTCAACACTATTTGCTCTTGAGTGTGCGAAACGCTTTCAGGTGCAAAAACACCTCATCAAAGGTCTCGGCCGGCACCATCGCACCCCGGATGCGCGGGTACAGCTTTTCGGCCAATTCGTTCCACTCGCGCAGTTGCTCAGGGTTGGGCCGATTGACGATCAGGCCGCGTTTTTTCATGGCCGCCACCGCGTCGTCCACCTCCTGGCGGGCTTGGGTCCGGATCGAGACACCGGCCTTGTCGCTCGCCACGCGCAGCGCGGCCTGGGTGGCGGGCGTCATGTCGTCCCACGCTTTTTTGGTGACCACCAAAGCGCCGACGATTGGGGCCCAGTTGATCTCCAGCATGTTGGGTGCGGTGCTGTAAACCTGGCTGGCCAAGGCGAAATACGGGGTTGAGGGCACGACGTTGATCATGCCGGTCTGGATCGCCGGCAAGATGTCGCTGGTCTCCAGCGGCACCGGCGTGTAGCCCAGGCTTTTCATGATTTCCTGCTGCTCCACTTCAGAGCCCCAGGCAAAAATTTTCATCTTCTTCAGGTCACCCGGTCGCAGCGCCGGCTCTTTGGAGAAAAACCGCACCCAACCGGCATCGCCCCAGGCCAGCACGACAAAGCCCTTGTCGAGAAACTTTTTTTCCATCGCCGGGCGCATTTTTTCGCGCACGTAATCGACCTCTTCCCAGCTTTTGAACAGCAGCGGCAGGTTTTGCAGCGCGCCAATCGAGGGCTCGATTTCGCGCAGTCCCACCACCGACAGCAGCGCGCCCTGCAACTGCCCGATGCGCATGCGCCGTGCCAGTTCCGCCTCGCCGCCCTGACTACCGTCGGGGAACACGATGTACTTGGCATTGCCGCCCTGCGCGGTGCGCCAGACCTCACCCAACTCCATCAGTTGCCGGTGGTAGAGCGAGTTTTTGGGGGCCAGCGTGCCGATGCGCAGTTGTTTGTCAGCGGCATGAGCGCCGTTTGTGCCCAGCAGCGCGAGCGCCAACAGGCTGACGCCAAAGAGTCGTTGCAGGAGGTTTTTGTGAGTTGTCATGGATGAGTTCATCGGTCAGAAAAGATCGTCGGCCACGCTCAGCAGCCACTGCGCCCGCTCGCGCATCACCTGGTTGGGCAAATCGCGCCGGGCCACGCTGGCGGCCAGCGCTTGCTGCAACAGCGCCTCGAAGGCGGGGCGGTCGCCAGCAGGCAGCGCCACGCCTTCGGCCTTGGCGACGAATGCGCCGGCACTTTTACCGGCGCTCACAGCAATGGCCTGGTCGAAATAAACGGTGGCCTGCTGCGGCTTGCCGCCGGGGCGCGCCGCTTCAAAACTACCCATCAGGCTGGCCAGGGCGCCATCGCCAAAATCGGGATTGACCTGCCAGGCCAAGTGCGCCAGCCGCACCGCCTGCGGCAGGTCGGCCACGGTGTTGGGGTCGTCCTTGGACAGCGATATAAAACCACCCCAGGACGCAGCAGCCCAGTACGCGACACCGATTTGAGATGCCGTCAACACTGGCCACTGCTGGGGGTCCGGGCTGGCCAGAGCCAGGGCAAAACCGGGGGTGGTGGCCTCCAGCGCAGCCATCGCGTGGCGGTGCGCGCGGCGGTACAGCAGCGCAGCACGTTCGCGCAATTTTTGGGCCGCCTTGGCATCTTTCGGCTCGATCCGCTCCGCCTCGAAAGCGACGAAGGCAAACGCGTATTGCGTGAACCCGGCCGCCACGGCTTCGGCCAGCTTGAGGTTCTCGGGCGCGGGCCGCAACAGCGACTCCGACAATTTCAGGTAAAACGCACTGGCTTCACGCGCCAGTACCAAGTCTTCTTCTACCGCCTGACCCTGGCTGGCGAGTTCATTGGCGACGCCCTGAATAATCAAATGGCGCGGCGAGCAGGCGCCAAGCAACACCAGCACGGCCGCCAGGCATCCGCGCACCAGAGGCCGTCTGAAAATGGAGTCGATGCGCAGTCGTGGGTGTGTCAATTCATTCTTCACAGGTCGCGCCGGCTGGATTGCCGGACAGGGCAATTTAGCTGCGAAATGTGAAAGGGCCATGACATCGCCATGACAAGTCCGTGACTTGCAGGCAGAGCCACCCCGGAGCCGCTCAATCCCTTTTTTTAGAACCTAACTTGGCGCGGGGATGCGCCGCGTCGTAGGCCTTGGCGAGGTGCTGGAAGTCGAGCCGGGTGTAGACCTGCGTGGTGGTGATGCTGACGTGGCCGAGCAACTCTTGCACCGCCCGCAAATCGCTGCTGGACTGCAACAAATGGCTGGCAAACGAATGGCGCAGCATGTGCGGGTGCACCGGTGTGGCCAGCCCGGCTTGCAGACTGCGCCGGCGCAAACGCTGCCAGATGGATTGGGAGGTGAGTCGCGTGCCGTTGATGCCAATGAACAAAGCCGGCTGCTCATTGCCGCTCAACGCCTGCGCCCGCACAAACAACCAGCGCTGCAAAGCCAGTACCGATTTGGAGCCGACCGGCACCGTGCGCCGCTTCTCGCCCTTGCCCAGCACATGCGCCTCGCCAGCCTGCAAATCAACCCAACCGCGCGCGGTGTTGCTGGCCCGCACGTCCAGACCGGTCAACTCGGCCACGCGCAAGCCGCCGCCATAAAGTATTTCAACGATGGCGGCGTCGCGCGCTTCCAGCCAGGGGTCGTTCGCCTCGTTTTTAAAACTGGCCAACTGCACCGAGTCGTCCACACTCAAGGCTTTGGGCAGCGGTTTACCTGCCTTGGGCGCGCGCACGTCCTGCACCGGGTTGCTGTTGATGCGCCCTTCGCGGCCAAGCCAGACATAAAAACCGCGCCATCCCGACAAAATCAGCGCAATGCCGCGCCCGCTGCGCCCGGCGCCATGCATCTGCGCCACCCAGCGGCGGATGTGGCTGTTTTGCACCTGAAGCAGTTCGACCTGGGTTTGCGCGGCATAGCCCTGCAGCTTTTGCAGGTCGAGTGAATAGAGTTCCACAGTCCGCTCGGCCAGGCGTTTTTCAACCCGCACATGCGCCAGGTAACGCTCGATCAGGTCGTCGTCCAGTGGATTCATGCGCCAGTTGAACCGAGACGAGCGTCTTAAAAATTAACGCAGGCGAGTCAGAGCCGCGCTGGCCAGTTCAGCCAGACGACCGAGAAAATCCGTGCCCATGGCACTGTTGAAGCGCTGCGCATCGGGCGACGCCAGCACCAGCAGACCAAAGGCCGGGGTGGCGCTGCCCACCAAGCCCATGCGCAGGGGCAGAATCGCCAGCGAGGTGGCGGCTTGTGGCTCGGGCAACCAGCTCACCGCCTCAAAGCCGGAATTCACGCCGCAAAACGGCTCCATCAGCGAGGTCGCAAACAATTTGGCATCCTCGCTCACGCCGTTGGCGAAGTCAGCGTAAGCAAACTGCGGTGCCACGCCCCACATCTTGATGCCGACCTGCGGCACCGAAAACTGCTCGGCAATTTCGTCCGCGATCAGCGTTGGCAAGGTCAGCGGATCGGTAGCCAGAAACAGGGTGCGCGCCCAGCGCAGCAGCTTGTCGGACAGCAAAACGTTCTCGTTGCCGTTGCGGATCATGTCCATGATGCGGCTCTCCAGCACCTTGATCTTTTCGCGCAGCTGCGTGGCCTGGCGCTCTTGCAGGCTCACCGCCCGGTGGCCGTGCGGGCTGGTCAGTTGCACCGCGGCGAGCAACTCGGCATGGCGCTCAAAAAAGTCGGGCGTGTTGGCCAGGTAGTCGGCGATGTCGTCTTCGGTGATGGGGTTGTTGAATGATGTGTTCATAAGAGCTCAGGTAAATTGATTTCGCCGTGAAAAACAGTGGTGGCCGGGCCGGTCATCATGACCGGTGCCGTGCCGCCAGCCCAGGAAATAGTCAGCGTGCCGCCGCTCATTGCAACCTCGGCGCGGTTGTCGAGCAGGCCCAGTCGAATGCCTGCCACCACCGCCGCACACGCGCCGGAACCGCAGGCCAGGGTTTCGCCGGCGCCGCGCTCGAACACCCGCAGGCGAATGTGGCTGCGGTCCACCACCTGCATGAAACCAGCGTTGACCCGTCTCGGAAAACACGGATGGTGCTCGGTCAGCGGGCCTTGTGACAGCACCGGGGCGTGGTCGACATCGTCCACGACTTGCACCGCGTGCGGGTTGCCCATCGACACCACCGCTACATAAACAATAGCTGCTTGCGCAGGTAGCACGGGGGCTAGGGGCCATTTTTGCCATAAACCACTGAGCTGCGGCTGCAGACCGGTGGCGTCAAAAGGAATGTCGGCCAGCTCAAAAACCGGCGCGCCCATGTTGACCGTCACCCGGCCATCGGGGGTGAGCTGGGGCTCAATCACGCCGCCTTTGGTTTGGACCCGAATTGTGTCCTTGAGGGTCAGGCCCTGGTCGCGCACAAAGCGGGCAAAGCAGCGCGCGCCGTTGCCGCACTGCTCCACTTCGGCGCCGTCGGCGTTGTGGATGACGTATTCAAAATCGATGCCGGGCGCGGGTGACGGGCGCACCGTCAAAATCTGGTCGGCACCGACGCCGAAATGGCGGTCGGCCAACCAGCGGTACTGCGCCGTGCTCAGGCCCAGGCGCTTTTGGGTCTCGTCGAGCACCACAAAGTCGTTGCCGGCGCCCTGCATTTTGGTAAATCTAATTTGCATGGATGAATTATCCCTGCTTGACCGACCACGCCCCGGCCGACACCCCGGAAAACACACGGCATTCAAGGCGCGTGAATGGGCGGGTCCTGTCTTCAAACTGTCACCTTGCGCCGTTAAAGTCTCGCCATGTCGGTGCCGGGGCGAACATCCCCGGCAAATAAAGCATCAATGATTTGACGTGATGCCACCGGCGCCATATTCCCTGACCCACTCCGCAATCCCGTGCAAAATCACTGCATGGTCAGACTCACACAACTCCTGCATCCCTGGCGCGAACCGGTCGCCACCCGCCCCGCCGCCACGGTCTTGCTGCTGCGCGACACCGCGAGCGGCATCGAGGTGCTGATGACGCGCCGCTCCATGACCGCCAGCTTTGTACCCGGCGCCTACGTCTTCCCCGGTGGCGGGGTTGATGCACTGGATGCTTCCAGCCACGCCCATGCCAGTCGGCGACCGAGCCAGAGCGACTTGCACCTGACGCAGGCCATCGCCGCCATCCGCGAGAGTTTTGAAGAATTAGGCGTGCTGCTGGCGCGCCGGGCCGACGGCAGCCCCGCCAACCAGAGCGACATTGCACGACTCAGCCGCGACGAGCCCTTCGTTGAGCAGTGCCAGACTTTGGGCCTGACGCTGGCAGCCCACGAGGTGTTTGTGCTGGCCCACTGGATCACCGACCGCAATTTGATGCGCCGATTTGACGTGCCGTTTCTGGTCGCCCGCATGCCCGAAGGCCAGACCCCGGTGGCCGACGAAACCGAGCAATTTGAGCCGGTTTGGGTGCGTCCGGCGGAGGCGCTGGCGAAGCACAAGGCGGGCCAGTTCTTCATCATTTACCCGACGATCAAAACGCTGGAATACCTGCTGACCTACACCCACGTGGCCGATGTGCTACACGCCTGCGCCGTCACCGAGCAACCGCTGTGGACCAGTTGCCCGCGGGTCGGGTTGGTGGCCGGGCGTGAAACGCAGTTCATGGAGCACGAAAACCCGTTTGGCGAACTGGCCCTGGTCTGCCCGGACGGGCAACCCGGCCATGCGCTGGACTGGCAATGCGAGCAAACGGTGCCCTTGCTGAAAAACGTGATGCGCCTGACCGCGCCCAACCCCGGCGCCATGACCGGCCCCGGCACCAACAGCTACCTGGTGGGCGACCCGACCTCAGGCTATTGCGTGATCGACCCCGGCCCGGCCGACCCCGACCACCTCGAAAAATTGTGGCGCGCCACCGGCGGCAACATCCACATGATCATCTGCACCCACTCGCACCCGGACCACTCGCCCGGCGCCCGCCCCTTGCAGGCGCTGTGCAAACAGTCGGGCCATGCGCGTCCGCCCATTTTGGGGCTGCCCTCGGCGCCCACCGCGCGCACCGCCAGCGCCTTCACCCCCGACAGAGCACTCTCAAATCAGGAGCTACTCACGCTTATTCCACGGGGTCTAGACCCTGATTTGGCACATAAATCAAGCCACACCCTGAAAGTCATCCACACCCCCGGCCACGCGGCCAACCACCTGTGTCTGGTGTTGCTGGAAGACGGTTTGCTGTTCAGTGGCGACCACGTCCTGAACGGCAGCACCACGGTGATTGACCCACCCGATGGCAACATGGCCGACTACCTCCACTCGCTGGACGTGCTGAGCGCCGCCTGCACCGAGTACCAGATCGGGTTCATCCTGCCCGCGCACGGCTACGTCATCGGCGGCTTCGAAGGCGAGGCCGCCGCCACGATTACGCGTCTTAAAGCGCACCGAGTCAAACGCGAAGCCAAAATTTTGCAGGTCATGCAAGCGCAGCCGCTGGGCACGCTGGACGACTGGCTGGCGGCCGCTTATGACGACGTGCCGACGCGCATGTGGCCAGTGGCCAAGCGCTCGCTGATGGCGCATGTGGCGCACATCGATGCCTCGCTGCCTTGAAATGACGGCGCCTGCGGCTTGAAAACAGCGCCTCGCAGACCCAGCTACGGGTCTGTTGCAACCCCTACCAGGCCACCCCTTGCCCGCCCTCCTTCTTGTCCTCGCGGCCTTGCTGTTTATCGCGTGGTTGCTGAGCCAGCCTTACCGACTGGCGCGCAAACGCCAGAAAATTCAAGCCCAGCCCTTTCCCGATGATTGGCGCGCCATCCTGAAACGGCGCGTGCCTTATGTGCGCGCCATGCCAGCCGACTTGCAGTTGCAACTCAAAAAACACATCCAGGTTTTCCTGGCCGAGAAAGCCTTCATCGGCTGCGGCGGGTTGGCCATGACCGACGACATTCGGGTGACGGTGGCGGCCCAAGCCTGCCTGCTGCTGCTCAACCGCCCGGGCGGTTATTACCCGCAACTACGGCAGATTCTGGTTTACCCCGGCGGCTTTGTGGTGCAGCGGGCGCATACCGATGGCAGCGGCATCCTGCACCAGGGCCATCAGGCGCTGTCGGGCGAATCCTGGTCTGATGGGCAAGTGATTTTGTCGTGGCAAGACACGCTGGCTGGCGCGGCCAGTCCGCACGACGGCCAGAACGTGGTGATTCATGAGTTTGCCCATCAGCTCGACCAGGAAACCGGCGCGGCCAATGGCGCGCCCGCCCTGGCACGGCGTGAGCACTATGCGCGCTGGGCCGAGGTGCTGGGCGCTGAGTTCAACGCCTTGCAAGGGCGGGCAGCGCAAGCCCAGCCCTCCTTGTTCAGCGACTACGGCGCCACCGACCCAGCCGAATTCTTCGCGGTGATCTCGGAGGTTTTCTTTGAGCAACCCCAGCGCTTGGCCGACGAGCACCCCCAGCTGTACCGGGAACTCAGCCAGCTCTACCGCCTTGATCCGCTGAGCTGGTAAAAGTCGGGGCAGGTAAAATCAACACCATGCACCCGAACAAAAAACCTGCCCCCAACGCGCCCCGCCACGACGAACGACTGGCCAAACGCGTCGCCGAAATCGTGCCCTGCTCACGCCGCGAGGCCGAGCAATACATTGAAGGCGGCTGGGTCAGCGTCAACGGCAAAGTCGTCGAAGAACCGATGTTTCGGGTCTCGGACCACAAGGTCGAGATTGACAAAAACGCCAGCCTGATGGAACTGGTGGACGTGACCCTGCTGCTGCACAAGCCACCCGGTTTTGATGCGCTGGCCGAGTTGGGCGAGGCCAACAAGAAAATCAAACCAGCCCAGCAACTGCTCACCACAGCCAACCACGCCAGCGATGACGCCTCGGGCATTCGTCTGCTCAAGCGCCACTTTGCCCACCTGACACCGGCCGTGGAACTTGAAACGGGCGCCAGCGGTCTGGTGGTGTTCACGCAAGACTGGCGCGTGCTGCGCAAGCTGGACGAAGACGCCGGCGTCATCGAGCAGGAAATCATTGTCGAAGTGGCCGGTGAAGTCGCCCCGGGACTGATCGACCGGCTTAACCACGGCCTCGTCACGGACGGCCACCCGCTGCCTCCGGTCAAGGTCAGCCTCAACAGCGCCAGCGACACCTCCACCAAACTGCGCTTTGCCATCAAAGGCGAGCATCCCGGCCTGATTGCCTACCTGTGCGAGCGCCTGAAATTGCAGCTGTTGAGCATGAAACGCATCCGCGTCGGCCGCGTTTCCATGACGCAACTGCAGCCCGGCCAGTGGCGATTCCTGCAGGCGCACGAGCGGTTTTAATCAGGCGCTGAAGAGTTGTTTGCGCGCGGCGTGGGTGATGGCGACCACGCACGGGTGCGTGATGCGTCGCTCAACCGACACGGCAAAAAACTCTTCCACCAGTTCAGGCGCACGCCCAATCATGGCCACGCCAAACTCGCGCGCGGTCTCGACTTCCAGCACCGTTGGCGCCATGAAAATGCCCCGCCCTTCCCGACCAAATGCCTTCATTAGCGCCGCGTCATCAAACTCGCCAATGACCCGGGGCTGAAGGTGGTGGCGCGTCAGCCAGGCTTCCAGCGGCTGACGAATGGACGCCGCTGCGCCAGGAACCAACAAAGGCATGCCATTCAAACACTGCGGAAAAGTGCCTTGCAACTGTGTGTGAAGTTCGGGCGCACAGAAAAAACTCATCGCGGTACTCCCCAGCGGATGGTTGAACGCCTTGACGCTGACGCGGCTCGGCATGGGCTCATCGGCCAGCACCAGGTCCAACCGGTGCAAGGCCAACTGCGCCAGCAAATCTGGAAACTTGCCCTCGCTGCAAATCAGCCGCACCGGCTCGGCCAGAGACAGCGCCGGCTCCAGCAGGCGGTAAACCACCGACTTGGCCACCGAATCTGCCACGCCCACCCGAAATTCGAGCACCTGAGGGCCACCACGCGACAAGCGCACCGCCGCTTCGAGTTCCGCCCCCAAGGTAAAGATCTGCTCGGCATAGCCCATGGCCAGACGCCCTTCCTCGGTCAACTCCAGTTGGCGCCCCCGTTTGCGAAACAACTTGCGGCCCAGCCAGTCTTCCAGCAGCTTGATCTGGCCCGACAAGGTTTGCGGCGTGGTGTGCAATTGCTCGCCCGCCCGCATGACGCCTCCGGCCTTGGCTGTGACCCAAAAGTAATGCAAATGTTTGAAATTCATAAAGATTTCTCCGTGATGAAAGCTTCTATTATTCGCATTTTTCGAAGTTTAATTGTTACAAAAACGAATTTACACGAAGTGATTTGAACTTTATAGTTGACTTCGATTCACACACCGTGAAACTGACAGGAGTAATTACCATGCGATTAAGTACCAAAGGCCGATTTGCCGTGACCGCCATGATTGACGTCGCCCTGCGCGAAAAACTTGGTCCTGTGCCGTTGTCTGACATTGCGGTGCGCCACAACATCTCGCTGTCTTATCTGGAGCAAATGTTCAGCAAATTGCGCCACGACGGTTTGGTGGAAAGCACCCGCGGGCCAGGTGGGGGCTACACGCTGGGCCACCGGGCCGACAGCATCACGGTGGCGGACATCATTGGTGCCGTAGATGGTCGGGCGAGTGCACAAGCTGACGAGTCGCTTCACAAGGACACCCCCGTGACGCAAGACCTGACTCAGGATTTGTGGGATGCCTTGAACTCAAAAATGGTGGATTACATGCAGTCCATCAGTCTGCGTAGCTTGGTGATGGAGCAACTGGCCAAAGGCGTTCGCGTGGAAGCCCCGGTGCCCGTCAACAAGGGCGTTTTCAAGAAACCAAAACCAATGGTGATGAAGACCACCACGCCGAACTCGGTGTTTGCGCTCGGCAAGTCCTTGCTGGCCAGGGGCTAGGGATCGTTTTTTACCGCAGCTTTACGGCGGGGTGTCGCGACCCCTCTGCTGTTCCCTGATAATTCGGTTTTCCGATGCCAAAAAAGTTGAATGCCGCCTTGTGCTGATTTGCTAATTAACAGCGCACAGGCTGCCACCACTTTTCGATCACCGCCTCCACCGTTTATTGGGATCTATTTATGTTTTTGCGCTCTCTCAAGTTATTCATTGCCGCGCTAATTGCCGTTTTATTGGCGGCCTGTGGCGGCGGGGGAAGCGCTGCCCCTGCACCGACCGGTCTGAAGGTCACACCCGGCGAAGGCTATGCCACCGTGACGTGGGACATGGTTCCGGGCGTCGATTACTGGTTGTTTTACGCGCCCACCAGCATTGCCCCGGCTGACAGTTCTGCCACTCAAAAGTGGATTGGTTTGTTGGGTGGCGGGTGGCCGATGAATGTTTCATCACCCTATGTCACGACCGTTGCTCTGGCAAACGGCATCTCCTATTCATTCACGGTCAATGGCAGAACCGATGGCGGTCCGGGCGGACCAGGTGCGACGGCAGTTACGACAACGCCACGGTTGGCGGGCGGCCTGTGGACGACGGGGACGGCGGTGGTGACGACCGCAACACCGCCAACATCTCCAGCGCTGCGCAGCGTTGCCTTCAGCACTTTTTATGTGGCCGCCGGTAACGGTGGGGCGGTATTCACCAGCCCTGATACGGTGACCTGGACGGCGCAGCCTTTAGCAGCAACAGCGGCGTCTGGTCAGAATCTAAACGGCGCGTCTTATTTTGGCAATTACAAGCTGGTCGGTGACGCTGGCATGGTACTGACCAGCCCCGATGCAGTGACGTGGACGGCGCAGACCTCCGCTGCAACGGCGTCAACTAAAAGCCCGAGTGTCATCCCCAGCGACCTGAAAGCAATCGCCAGCAACAACTCAAATTTGAATGTAGCAGTGGGCACGGGGGGCACCATCATCACCAGCTCTGACGGCATCACCTGGACCGCAGCGACCTCTGGCACGAACAATGATTTACTGGCGGTGACTTACAGCGCCTTCAATGTGGGAGCCAATACTGCGGGCACCTGGATTGCCGTCGGCAAGGGTGGCGTCATGGTGCAAAGCGCTGATGGGCTCATCTGGTCGACAGCCAACTCCGGCACGACGGCCGACCTGAGCGGTGTTGCCTACGGCGTATCGTCAGTCACAGCCGCTGGCGTCTTCGTCGAAGTCAGCACCGCTGGCACGGTGTTAAGCAGCGCAAATGGCACATCTTGGTCAACCCAGATATTGCCCGCCACAGTGACGGCCCTGAACGCTATCACCTACGGCACTCAGTTTGTGACCGTAGGCGCTGCTGGCAACATATTCACCAGCACCGATGGCGCAACCTGGACCTTGGCCCAAGCAACATCTTCCAGCGGCGTTGTCAGTGCGCTCAGTGGCTCTGACCTCTACGCCGTCGCTCGCGGCAGCCTGGCCTACGCGGCAGTTGGCGCCTCTGGCACCAACCTGCTGTCAAAATAAAAGTGTGAAGCCCACCGATAAGCCGGATTCTGTGCAACGGCCCTTCCTTGCGGTTGGGCCGAAGTGACTGTCATTAATCTTGGCTGTTAGTCACCCAACAGCTCGGTGCCACCTACCCGCCAACTCTGGGGGCCCCATCAACGTTGGCCTACTTGGTGTTGCTGCGCGTAGAGATTGCCCGTTTCACCCGAACTTAATCGGCTCGTCTCTGTTGCTCTAATCCTCACCTTATATGCCTTGCTTGCGCTTGGCACTTTCAGTGGACAGCCGTTAGCTGCTACGCTGCCCTATGCAGTCCGGACGTTCCTCCAGTGCCTGGTTTCCCAGATTGCACCAGCGACAGTCTGGCGGGCTTCACGGGGGTGATTATCAGGGCTGGAGAAACCATATACCGAAACTGGTCGATGAAGTAGTTGAAAATAACGCTTTTCGCCTCACAAGACCTAATTACCACTCACGGAGCCGCCATGAAAGCCGACAACATCCTGCAAACCATTGGTAACACGCCGCATGTACGCATCAACCGCCTGTTTGGGCCGGGCCATAACGTCTGGATCAAGTCCGAGCGCAGCAACCCCGGTGGCTCCATCAAGGACCGCATTGCACTGGCGATGGTCGAGGCGGCCGAAAAAAGTGGTGAGCTGCAGCCCGGCGCCACCATCATCGAGCCCACCTCCGGCAACACGGGTGTCGGCCTGGCCATGGTCGCGGCCGTCAAGGGCTACAAACTGATTCTGGTGATGCCCGACAGCATGTCGATCGAGCGTCGGCGCTTGATGCTGGCCTACGGCGCCTCGTTTGATCTGACCCCGCGCGAAAAAGGCATGAAAGGCGCTATTGCCCGTGCCTTTGAGTTGTCGCTGGAAACCCCTGGCTCCTGGGTGCCCCAGCAGTTTGACAACCCGGCCAATATTGACGCCCATGTGCGCACCACCGCGCTGGAAATCATCGCTGACTTCCCCAATGGCATTGACGCCCTCATCACCGGTGTGGGCACGGGCGGTCACCTCACGGGTTGCGCACAGGTGCTCAAAGCCAAATGGCCTGCCCTGAAGGTCTTTGCTGTGGAGCCTAGCGGCTCGCCCGTCATTTCGGGCGGCGCACCGGCACCGCACCCGATTCAAGGCATTGGCGCCGGTTTTATCCCGAAGAACCTGAATACCGCCCTGCTTGATGGCGTGATTCAGGTGGACGCTGAACCGGCCCGCGAGATGGCGCGCCGTTGCGCCCGCGAAGAAGGCATTCTGGTGGGCATCTCCTCCGGCGCCACGCTCGCCGCCATTGCCCAAAAACTTCCCGACCTACCCGCTGGCGCCACCGTGCTGGGCTTCAACTACGACACCGGCGAGCGCTATTTGTCGGTTGAAGGCTTTTTGCCTGCCTGATTCCGCCCCGTCATTGCGTGTGCAATGACGCCTCATTCCGTTAAACGGAATCACGCCACACTTGCTCGATAACTACGAGCCCTTGACGTTACTTTCATGATCCGCCTCACCGAACTCAAACTCCCGCTCGACCATGCCCTTGATGCCTTGCCGCAGCTGATCGCCAGAACCCTGGGCATTGCGGTGACCGACATCGCCCGGCACACCGTTTTTAAACACAGTTTTGACGCCCGCAAGGCGGCCTTGATTCAGGTTTACATCGTCGACGTTGAAGTAGCCCCCGCGCTGGAAGCGGCCTTGCTCACACAGTTTACCGGCCACCTCCACATCTTTGCCACACCGGACATGGCCTACCACCCGGTCGGCGTAGCCCCGGCGAATCTGTCGCTGCGCCCGGTGGTGGTGGGTTTTGGACCGTGTGGCATTTTTGCCGCGCTGGTGCTGGCGCAAATGGGTTTCAAACCCATCGTGCTGGAGCGCGGCAAGAAGGTGCGCGAACGCACGCAAGACACCTGGGGCCTGTGGCGCAAGCATGTGCTCAACCCCGAATCCAATGTGCAGTTTGGCGAAGGCGGTGCCGGCACCTTCAGCGATGGCAAGCTTTACAGCCAAATCAAGGACCCACGTTTTCTGGGTCGCAAGGTGATGAACGAGTTTGTCAAAGCCGGTGCGCCGCCCGAAATTCTGGTCGATGCCCACCCGCACATCGGCACGTTCAAGCTGGTCAAGGTGGTGGAGAACCTGCGCGAACAAATCATCGCGCTCGGTGGCGAGATTCGGTTTCAGCAGCGCGTGACCGATGTGCTGATTGAAGGCGCTTTGGATGAACGTCAGGTGCGCGGCCTGACCGTGCTGGACCAAGCCACCGGTCAATCCTACGAACTGGCCGCCGATCAGGTCATCCTGGCGCTGGGCCACAGTTCTCGCGACACCTGCACCATGCTGTACCAGCGCGGTGTGGCGATGGAGGCCAAACCGTTTTCAATTGGTTTTCGCATTGAGCACCCGCAAAGCGTGATTGACCGCGCCCGCTGGGGTCGCCATGCAGGTCACCCCTTGCTTGGCGCGGCCGACTACAAACTGGTGCACCACGCAAACAATGGCCGCTCGGTCTACAGCTTTTGCATGTGCCCCGGCGGCACGGTGGTGGCCGCCACCTCCGAGCCCGGCCGGGTGGTTACCAATGGCATGAGCCAATACTCGCGCAACGAGCGCAACGCCAACGCCGGCATTGTGGTCGGGATAGACCCGAGCGACTACCCGACGGATGAAGCGGCTTTTCATGCCACCTTGGGCGAACACGTTTCGCCCCAAACCGCGCCCGGCACCACGCACCATCCGCTGGCGGGTATCGTGCTGCAACGCCAACTGGAATCGAACGCCTATGTGATGGGCGGCTCCGACTACAACGCCCCGGGCCAACTGGTAGGCGACTTTATTAGCGGCAAGGATTCCACCCAACTTGGTGGCGTGGAGCCGTCCTACAAACCCGGCGTCACGCTGGGCAACTTGCACGCCGCGCTGCCGGGCTACGCCATTGCCGCCATGCGTGAAGCGCTGGCCGCTTTTGCCAGCAAGATCAAGGGCTTTGACATGCCGGATGCGGTGTTGACCGGGGTTGAAACCCGCACCTCGTCACCCTTGAAAATCCCGCGGGGTGACAATTTTCAGAGCACCAACACGCGGGGCTTGTACCCGGCAGGCGAAGGCGCCAGTTATGCGGGCGGCATTTTGTCTGCGGGCGTCGATGGCATCAAGGTCGCGGAAACGGTGGCGCGGAGTTTGCTGGGCTGAGTGGGCGCCGCATTTTTAAGCCAAATCAGTCTCTAGCCCCCGTGTTACCTGCGCAAGCAGCTATTCTTTTAATAGCGAAATTTAACGCATCTCGAAGGCTTCCTGGTGAAAGCGGGGATTCCAGCCCAGGGCTTGAATGCCTCTGCGCAGCGCACCCGCCAAACCAGCAGGACCGCAGAACCAGATTTCCGCGTTCTTAGAGACCGCCAACGACTCTGCCGTCAGGGTCGCGCCCTGACGTGCGCCGTGGATCTGCAGCCGGATGCCAGGCAATGCCGCACACAAGGCTTCCAGGCGCGGCACAAAGGCATCGTTGGCCTGATCCCGGGTGCAGTAATGCAGGTCGGCCGTGAGGTCTTTTTGCGGGGTGGACTGCAAAGACTCCAGCCAGGCCAGGAAGGGCGTGACCCCAATGCCACCGGCGATCCAGATCTGTTGCGCCCGGGGGTTGCAGCGGGCAATATCAAAGCGACCGTAAGGCCCTTCCACACGCACCTTTTGCCCCGCTTGCAGGGACTGGGCCAGACTCTTGGTGTAGTCGCCCAGCGCCTTGATCTGGAAGCTGATGGTCTTGTCGCCCTGGTCGGCACTGGCGATGGTGAAGGGATGTGCGCCCTCTTTGTCATTCAAGGTCACGAAGGCGAACTGTCCGGGGCGGTGGCCATGCCAACCTTGGTCCAGGCGACAGCGCACGG
>SESB01000326.1_pt1 | contig 35392 bp, 37 predicted proteins | sample 3171441 | NCBI WGS metagenome assembly SESB01 (sample SAMN06051867, study PRJNA518727) | freshwater metagenome | biome: subpolar coniferous forest; feature: holomictic lake; material: water; isolation source: holomictic Lake 227, 6 m depth | place: Canada: near Kenora, Ontario | collected... | reverse complement strand
AGCGTCAGTTACGAACTTCTTGTCGGTCGTCAAGGATAAATCACCCGTGCTTATGGACACGAGTGATTTGACACCATTGACTATCGCGAAAAACTTATTTGCCATAATTTAAGCGTATACTATTGGTTCTTCAATGTTTACGACAATTTCTGTTGTCGCTGTGGCTTTACCGATTGGTTGATAAATGTTCCCCGTTGAGGTCGGAGCCGAGGCCAAAGCCAGCAAAGCACCACCTGTTGTTGAAAGTACATAATAAACTCCAATTGTCAAACCAGAAACATTCGGGTTCAAGCCGGAGAAGTAGACTATGCAGTTTGCAGGAGAAGTTGAGGCCGCCTTCACGAACCCACTGCACTGTTTCGTGTTGTCAGTCGCATTCGCCTTCCTTGCCGTGAGAACTCCGCCATTGCTATAAATGTTCACAAAGTCACCTGCGACCAGATTCTCTGATGTCACCATCGTCTTTGTTGGAGCCCCTATGATCGCTCCCACTGCGTTGACAATCGCATCGTTGGTTGCTTTGACAGAGGGATAAAGCGTATCTGACGTTATATTCGCCACGAAGTTCGCCGAAGTGACGGCTGTGGTGTCACCCGTGTTTGTACCAGAAACCGAAACTGCGCCTGCGCCAATAGTCAGAACTGAACTGTTGGCTGCGGCTGCGGTCAACGTCAGAGTTCCGGTATTAACGGTCAGAGCTGTTGTAAAAGTCGCATTCGTCACTGATCCTGCATTGCCTGAAACTGTGGTTTGAGCATTGTGAACGTGATCAATCCTCGCGGCTGTGAGTGCTGTACCGGCTGCGGCTGTGCCTGCATTTGAAGGAGTTGTTGCGTCATACAGAGCCTTGAGAGAATATACGGTTGCACCGTTGCCAATGCCCACGACATTAATCATGGTTGACGCTGGAGCCACGGCCTTCAGAAGCAACCCGTGATTTGTCGTGTTCGCATCACGATCCGTGTTGGTAGTTCCCGCGACAGCGAGGGCATCAAGCAGAGTGGTAGCGATAGAAGTATTGGCAGCATTATCACCCGTGTTCGTGCCAGAGACACTGGAAGCACCCGATCCGAGAGTCAGGGTTGACCCCGCCGCGTTGCCGGTCAGAGTTACGGCCCCAGTCTGAACTGTCAGAGTCCTTGGAGTCGTTCCGCCTGCGGCTGAAAAACCGTCTGTGAGTGCGGCCAGAGTAACCCCGTTGACAGTGGCACCTCCAGCGATAGTGGCTCCAGTTGCCAATACTCCCGCTCCCGTACCCGTCACGGATGTTTGGCCAGTGAAGTACAGATTCCATGAAGCTGCGGTTGTGCCAGAGGCCAGTACACAGTTGACAATCGCCTTTGTCCACGAAGGAATGGTATAGCCAATTTGATTAAGCCCAGAAGACTGAACGGTGATGGCTTGGGGGGTGTTATTAAACACTTCCCATGACTGCCCTGCGATCAGTGTGTTCGCTACAGGCATGATAAGAGTCATGCCAGTGGTCATTGCTCCGCCCGTTCCGCTGTCATAGAATGACTGGTAATAAGAGGAAGCCACGGTCAGTGTGATGGTCTTCCCAAGATGTGAGCCGTTGTTTGCGTCCTGATTTGTGTAACCCTCAAGGAAGTTGTTAGCAGATGCGTTGTTGTTCACATCCTTTGTCACTTTCCCTGCCAACTGGTCATAAACCAATTTGGCCGAAGGGTATTGCACGTCGGTCGAAGAGCCGGATATTGAGGTTACTTTATTGGCTGCATCTTCAGGAGTATACGTGAGGTTGTTCTGGATGATGGCCCAATTCGTGTCAGTGGAGCCAGGAGTATCCACCTTTGCATAAATCATATCACCTGTCGTGACTGCAAACGCTCCAAGAGTACCGGCAACACTGATAAGCCACGAGTCACCCTTTAGAATGGCCCCCTCTACACCAGAGCCCACGGCTGCTGAAGTTGGCCAAGCGTTGCCTGATGCACTGAAGTTACCCCGAAGGTCAAGCAGACCGGCAACCATTGTGCCGACGTAGTCAACCATGCCTTTGATCGAAGCCCATTTTGAGTCTGAGGTAAGATTCCCCGCCACGTTTGCCGAAGTTGTCAGACCCATATCCGTTGCCAGTGTTCCGATGGCCGTCACTTCTGGAACCCCTGTTCCGGCTGTAGCACGATAGAATACCGTGCCAGTCGCAACGTCCGCCATATTTGAAAGAGCGACAGCCTTTGCCGCAAGTGTCGTTGCAACTGTACCGGCTGTGGTTGTAATCGCCCCTGTGAGTGCAGGCATAGCCGTGGCATCCACAAATCCACTGGAGTTCAGGGAAAGGAGTTTGCCAACATACGTCCCACCACCGACCTGAGTAGATGTAATTACTGTTTTAACTCCATTGACGATGGAGAGAAATTGTTGTCCTGCCATATCTATTTTCCTTTATAAGATTATTGGTTGTTCTATTCGTATTAAAAAATGAGTGGCACTTGTTACCATGCCAATCACCACTAAAGCTCCGGTTGTTGGTATGGTTTGAGTCACTGTTCCGTTGTTGCCCAAGTATACCAGCCCAGGAACGAAAGTCCACACGGTTGGCTGTCCGATAATGCCATAAGATTGAACTCTTGCCATTTGACCCGATACTGTTCCGGCCAAAGTCAAGCCTATTACATTTTCCCATTGCGTATTTTTATCGGCATAGACAAGCCCCGCACCGGTGTTTGCAACAACTCTGTATGGATCCAGCTCAACGTCCGCCACGACATCCACTGTGGACACCGTAAGCCCTAAACTGGAATATGCCACCTCCTGTGGAAACTCAAATACAATCTCAACATCTTCATGCTGGGGCATCTCTATCAGTACTTCAGGAAGTTCAGCCGTTTCGATGATTATCGGTTGTCCTTCAGATACCGAATCTGGAAATTCAAAGATTATATCACTCATACCACCTTCCTGCGGGTGTTTGGTTTCAACACCGAAAATGGGATGGAAAAAGTATTTAATACGTATTCACCGGCCTTTACAAACTTGAAGTCGAACTCGTGTTGGCCCACTGGAATGTTTTCAGTGAGGTCTTCTGTTATCAGGGGAAGCGTAGTTTTCCCCTTGTAAAGTAATTGGTCAGAGTGAGACGTTATGCTGCCGGTCAAATAAGCCCCTTCATCCGTAGTAAGGATATCTTTAGACCCCTTCACCGTGTAAAAAATGGTAACTCCCGTCAAGTTGACGGGAAGTTTTGTTACCTTATCTCTGACCGTGATAATATATGGCCCAATAGTGTTTCCTTGAAATATTCGTATCATGTTTTAACATTTTGCTGATTTATAGGAAAACGTCAGAAACAGGCCTTTAAGGTTTCCAAGTGGCAAAGACAGTCGGGTAATACATTTTCAGCAACGACAAAGCGTTCATAATCTCACCAGCCCAATAGCCATAGAAGGTATAAGTTGCCGGATCAGGTGAAAACGCCCCTACCATATCCGTGCTCTTTTGCTGATGCTGCAAGAGCATGAAATAAAGCCTCTCCACGACCCTTTGGCACGTCGGAATGTCTGCGCCTGCAAGTTTACAGAAAATGGCACCTGCCATAGCATTGGCTATGATGTGAGTGTCTCCATAATTGTTATCAGGCAAAGCCGTTGCTGTAAACGTGATTGGCAAATAAATTGCCGTCGGGTTCGCGGTCAACCAGCCATCAAGCCAAGTCATAAACTGGAAAGCAATGGCTCCTGCCTGCGCAATGGAAGCATCTGCAATGGATTGAGTGATTCCCCGCTGCCAGTAATCTGACACGTTGTAAAAAGCTCTGAACTGGAAGCCTCCCCAGAAAGTATTCGGATCCGGCCCAGCCCAGCCCCACGTATCTTGAGCCCCGAAGATAATCGCATCCCAGGTTGCCTGTGTATAAGTCGGGCAGAAGGGCCCCCCGATCACAAATCCATGACTTGCCAGGATTGAGGTGTAAGCCGCCTGAGAATCACTCAACATTGTGAGCATGGTCTGAGCTGCGGTGAAGTCCCCTGAGAATAGATAAGGAACTGGAGACTGATAGCCCATGTAGAAGTTTCCTTGAAAAGGTGCCCCCGTTGCTTTTCCAACTGCCACGGTTGCTGACTTTGAGCTGACCTGAAAAGCCAAAGCCCCAGGAGTGTATTTCACTGGATCCCTTGTTGCTCCGGCCCCCGAAAGGTAGCAATCACCTATCTTCAGATTATAGGAAGCCTGACTGTCAACCCTGAGCGTTACTTTCTTGATTTTTCCAGTTGCCGAGGGGGCGGAAGCACCCACAAATGGATGAACCAGAGTATACCCGTCGGCATCCATGTAATACCGGTTATCGACAAGAAATTCTATGTTGGTTAATGGCCTTGTCAGTGTGACGGGAGTATCGTGAATTGACCAGCCTCCCGATTCAGGGTATCCCGTTGCGATATCCGTGACTGTGTGCCATGTGCCTGACCCTGAATAGCTATCCAAGACTTTTATAATTTTGTTCCCATCCACATCCGACACCCTGAGAAGCCAGTAAACCCATTTTGTGTAAAACCCAGGAAACCCGAAACGCCCCAAATCAGGCATAAAATACGTGATTGAAGCTGGAGGTGTGACCCAATAGCCCCCAAATCCCGCACCACTTTCGGCAAGCCCTTCTCCCACTTCGGGTATGCTGAACCGGTAGTTGGTTCCGTCAAAACCCGCTGACATATTTTTCCACGAATAGCAGGGAAGGAAGGAGGATAGTGGTATGGTTCTTATTGTTGGTGTTCCGGCTGGAATGGTCATTGGCACCTGAGAACTGACGTTGTTCTCGTCCGAGATAATTACATGAGCCGTTGTTGAAATGGAAGAACCCAATTCAAATTTCAAAGAGTCGGTCGCCCGAACAAAATTGAAGAATAGGCACTCATTTGCCCAAGAGAAGAATGGTCTACCTGTGTCATACGGTAGCTCAAAAACCACGAACCCTTTTGAGTCCCTGTAATAGGAACAATCAGTGGAGGGATCCTGCTGTTCTCCGCCGGTAGCGGTGTAGTTGAAGAAGGTCAATGGCCAGGAGTTAAACGGTTTTCCAATTTCTCCAGTCCTTTTTGACATGTAAAGCTCTCCAGTGAAGGAGATTCCTGCTGTCCAGTTCCTGAGCATGGCATCTATGGCAACCTGCCATTTTGCTGCCCGTGCCGTATCCACTTGCTTCAACAGGTCAAAACAATCGAGAATCCAGTGAATGCTGTCACCCGCGAAATTCCACTCCCCTGGTTCGAGGATTCTCCACATCGGCCAACACTCAAAAGGGGCTCCGTATTCAATTCCGCTTGTGGTATATGTTGAGTAGTTGGAAAGTAGTACCCCTGTGTACGCTGCGTAAGCTCCACTCAAAACCACTTTTCCAGCCTGCGATACGCTTATTGGAGCCCCAGAAACCACCCCATACGCATTGAATTTCATCCCGTATCGGTCATAATAATGGTCAATTTGGGCATACGTGCCTCCAACGATATTGGCTTGCGTACACCACCAGCTCACTTTTCCGCCGTCGTGTATATTGTAAATCTGAGCCAAGTTTGGAATGTTTCCCACTCCACTGACAAAGCTGAGATTTGTTTCAATCATGCCATCGAAAGTGGGATCCGTTGGATGCTTTGGCCCCTTTGTGTAGAAAGTCCCGCCTCCGTTGATAACCCATTGAGAAGCCCAAACACCCGAAGTCGGAATAGTGTCAATTGTTGCTCCAAAGAAGTAATGGTCGAGCATCGCGTCTGCAATAGCCAGAGCCTTCTGCTTGAACTCCGCCTCGCCCTCCGCTAAATATGCTCTAAGATAGCCCCTGAGCACCATTGCCTGCCCTTCTGTGGTACTGGCTGTGTTTGGCATGTAACCACCACGGCCAGATTCATAGTTCATGTTGTTCAGGAAGATGTTTCCTGCGGTTGCAATGTAATTTACTGACATTATAGCAGAGTATTTTTAGTAAAGTTTTTGATGAACTGGTCAAGCATCATAATTGGATCCATATCCGGCCAGATAAGAACTCCATTGTACCAAACCTCCGACAGGGAGATCCCGTTATAGAGTATTTTTCTGACCTTGACCGTGTTGTAGAGTAGTGACATTACGCAAACTCCTTCAACGACAGAGATACTGTACCGTCAAAAGTCGAAGTAGGTGTCATGGCAAACGTCCCTGTAGTGGAAGCCGTGAGATTCCATTCTCCAGAATCTGTGTAAATTGCGCTATTCTCCCCTCCAAAGTTTATGGTCACGGTTCCTGCTGTGCGGCCAGTTATGGTAAAGGTGATGTGGTACACTTTTGAAATTGTGGCTGCATACGAGTTCAGCAAGGAAGCCGAGTCCCCAATAGTATGCGTCCATCCCGTGACAAAAGACCCCGTCCAATCCATCGAAGACCATCCTCCAGCCCCGAAGAGTTCCCCGCCAAAGACGTAAGAAGGATCGTTTGGATTCGTGATATCCAGTCGCGTGCCAGTCAAGAGCATGGTCATTGTACCACCTCCCGATATTCCAGCCAGACTTACACAATTGGAAATATTCTGGATAACGCTGATTGTAGTCCCCGTTGGAGCCGTAGTTCCCAGAAGCGTGTTGGAAGGGGTGTACGTCGCACCCCCGTTCATGTAGTTTGTGATAACATTCAAGCCACGGTTGCTCCAGTCATCTGTTGTGCGGCAGTAATATAGCCGAACCTCTTTCGTAATCCAGTCTCCAATAAGCCTGAACTCGTCCCCACCGTAAATCGTGAGTGGAGTGATAAGCTTCAAGTCACCTGAAGTGAAGTCCGAAGCTCCAACACCGTCTCTGTCTGCCCGTGCAAGAAGGTCATACAGGACGTTGTTTCCGCCACGGCCAATGACCCTAAAGTGAGTCTCGAACCACCTCCAAGCCCCGTTCAAATTCCACGTGCCTATAAGATACCAATTCAAAGACGTGTTGGCTCCGGTAGCCCCAATTTCAACTGGAGTCGTAGTTCCGGCCTCTGCCAATCCGTCAAGGCCCAGGTCAGTCTTCAGGGTTGCCAGAGTATTGACTTCTGGAGCCCCTGTTCCGGCTGTTTTGCGATAGAACACTGAAGCGGTTGCCACGTCACCCATCTTGGCCAGAGTCACGGCTTTGGCTGCGATGGTCAAAGCATGGTTGCCCGTTACTTCACCGGTGTGAGTATAGTTGCCCTCGGTCACTGTCAGTAAACAGGTCGCGTTATTTACAATTGCCGTCTCTTGCCCGCCTGTCGGTTCAGTGGCACCTTCATTGGAGTTTTCATAAACCAAAGTGCCACCGCCATTCAGAGTATTTGCCACAAGGACAATCTCGCGAACATTTACCGTCGAACTTCCCCTTTTGTAATACAGGCTGACAGTTTTTGTGGCAAAGTCGCAAACAAGTTTGAACTGGTCTCCATCTACCATGCCGTATGGAGTCGTAATTGACATCCCAAACGTCGTAAAGTCTATGGTTCCCAGCTCTGCCCGTGCGCTGATGTCGTACTGCAATTCTGTTGCGCTCCTTCCGTTGACCCGAAACTGAGCCTGAAAATTTGCGTATTGCGTGGGAAGTGTCCAGGTGAATGCTTTGTACCAAAGCAAATCTGTGCCGGTTCCCACTTCTCCAAGAGGCCGATCCACGGTTTTCTTTGATTCAATATTTATCGGACGATTGCTGTAAACTCCAGCGGTGAAATCTCCAACTATGATTTTGGTAACGTCAGTGGTTGCGGTTGAAACCGGAGCTGTGGATCCTTTATACCACGCCACAACATATTTCATTCTGGCCGCCCCAGGCTGCCCGAAGTTTTTCATACCGACGGCAATGGAGCGCAAATCGGTGTCTTCCACTTCAGTGATGATGCTTTTTGAAATGGCGATAACCAAGGTGTCGGTGTTCGCGATAGGAACTGCCAGTGTTGCTGCCTGAGCTTCATGGAATATTTCCCCATCAAAGAACACTCCGCCGTCACAAACTGCGGTCAAGTTCCCGCTTATGACTGAGGCCATAACGCCTCCGCCTGAAGTAAAGGTGTTGCTTTGGTAGGCCGAGACACCCATGTTTCTCACTTCTCTGAAAACTCTGCCTTGAAGCTCATTTACTTCACTGGCCTGAGCCCCCTTGCCTGCGATAAAGAGAATCTCCTTGTAGCCTTTGCTTGCGTCATACCGGTCATAATAGCCGGAGAGTGAGTTTTTATCAACTGTCATGGTTTAAAATCTAAAAAGTGATTATGAAAGAAATGAATACGAGTTTAGAGGCTGATCGCTGTATTGGGTAGCTATTCACCCCCGCCACCAACTCACCCAATGAAGAAAAATCTCCAGGGAGTAAAAATTGTTTTCCTGCCGGTAGGCCCCCGCCCAAAGTTGGTTCCCGATAGAGCCCAAACTGGTAAATTATATCTGAAGGGATGTCCCCATAGTCCAGAATATACCTGAGATATAGGTCTGGAGTTTCGGTTGCTGACACGTCCCAGAGTTTTCCGCTGTAAAGAATCTTTCCGGCATCTGTTCCCGCGTTAGGGAGTGTCAAATTTGTGAAAGTGAATCCTGAAGAAACTTCTATCTTCCGGCAGACCCCCACTTCTGTGGCTGTCACCACCACTGTGTCGGCTGAACGAACTGCATTGAAGTCAGATAGCCCATTCAAGGCTGTGGTGAGGTTATTTATGGTGGCCGAAGTCGTTATGCCAATCGGCACTCGGATGCTCTCCTGACCCGAAGCTGACGGATCCAGGTTCAATCCAGACCGGTCAATCCAAACACAGTATTCCTTTGTAGGGGAAATGAGTCTGAAATGGGCTTGATCGTATGCTGGAATGGTTATATTTGAGATAATAAACTCTTCTACCGTCCCCTCATTCTCTACCACGTAATCTACCTGCACCGGCTTTCTCATACCCATAAGGCTTTCCAGCTCCGTTTCGGCTGCGGAAAAGGTTGGAGCATCAATTATGGATATCCAGGGGGTTGTTGTGGAAAGTTTCCCCACGGCAAGATACATGTTCTCTGAAAAGAACGTGCCTGCGGTTTTTCTTACTTCCCCTGCTGTGGTTAATTTGAGATGTAGCGGCATAAATTTTATGGATAGCTTATTTCAACAACGTCGTAAAACCCTATATCGAACAGGTGAGGGATCTCCCAACAGGAGTCATCCCAAGAGCTTTCATCCCATACCATGCCGCCCATGCAAGCAAGTTTGTGCAGAGATACCAGCCAAGACCGTTCATTTTTGATAAGGTACACTAATTCCACGAACTTTGCAACGTCCACGGTTGCCGGAATGGTGGTCAGATTTACCCCGAACTCGAACGCCGTGTCTCCAGTTTCAAACCACTCTGTAATTTCTCCGTCGATATTCAGCAATTTCAAGAGTGTTCTTAGAGCCTCGTGCGTTCCGAGCTGTGGGCGGATTGCCAAATTGAAATAGGCCAAGACCGCCTCCTCACTCTCATACTCTGAAAATACTTTGGTTATCAGGTCGTCGAACAGTTCCGAACCCGTATATGTGACCTCATTCTCGTCAATGTAATTGAGCAAGTCCAAGGCCATCAGGAAAATCTCCTTATCTCTCAATTCATAAGGAAGAAGATGTGAGTAGTCTGCCATTAAAGTGTTGTAAAGGTTAGGTTCACGTCCTTGACATAGTCGCCTGCTATGTACATCAACTGTTGGTCACTCACTGGATAGAGCGGAAAGCCGTAGAGCTGAGTCACGTCAATCGCTATCTGGAAAGAGGAGACCGTAACGTCTTGTTTGAAGAATTTGTTTAGGTAAAGGCCCTCAACATAGTCATGAACCAGCAAAATATTTTCTGCGGTGTTGTACTGGTCAGAAAACTTGAAGCCCAGGGAGAGGGTTTCACCGGCACTCAAGAGATACTGATGGTAAAATACCTGTATTCCTTGGCCCCTGCGAATGTCAATCATTTCCGTTATGGCAGTGATTGTGGATCCAGGGAGTGTGGCACTGACCAGCAAGTAGATATGCTGATTAGGGTTGTCGTTGAACGAATACGCATCCACCAGTCCAACGGAGCCTCCGAAAAATTTAATGACTGCACTCTCATAGTCCCTGTCCTGCGAGATCCTGCCGTCAAGAGGGTAGTAGAGAGCCATTGCCCGCAATTCTTCAGTCGAGAGCCCGTAACTGGCCTCATTGAAGAACACGAAAGAAGCCACGTCGGCATTCGTTATCAGGGCGGTTCCGTCGGCGGGAACTGCACCATAAGTGATGTATCGGTACGAGGTTGTTGTGGCAGTTGGCTTGCAATACCCCACCACTCCATTGCCAGAGTAAATTTTCACAACATTATTGACGACCCTGCGAAGCATAAAGTCATTTCCTGCTGACGATAGATAATTCAGCTCACTCATGAGAGGAACGATGGCTGCTCCGTCAACTTTGAACTGCTCAAGCTGACTTGCAATATAGGTGTCGTCTGCCGTATACCGGAAAGTTTGGAAAGCTGGGATTCCCGAAATGGTGTTGTTTATCGTCTGGATGTTTCCCACGACACAAAGCAGTGTAGAGGAAACGCCCTCAACAAAACTTTTGGTTTCATACGCTATCAGTTGGTACAAATCGTAAGTGCCCACCACGGATCCCGTAACTACGTCGAAGTCTGCGGTCGGCGTGAGAGTGACGGTAATTTCTGCTGCCAAGGTCGGAGCTTGCATATATCCACGGTTGAAAGCCAGTTCCTGCACTGAGGAATTGAACTGAGCGGTGTCAAAGTACGCTTCACGCCTTTGAACCATCGTCTGAAAGGCTTTGTACGTTGAGACACTGGCCAGAAGTTCAATGAACGTGACACCGACACCAGTCCCCACAAAGTCCTTCCATTTCTGGGAAGCGGGCTTTGCTTCAACATAGGCTATCATGTTGGCCTTGGTTGCCTCAAAACTGAGGCTTTGATTATTTATCATGCTTTGTTGAAATAAAGTGATACTGAAGATTTTTCGTCGTTCATCCCGTTGATCGAAAGAACCAATTCTACGAAGAAGCGGCTATTGTCGGGATCGGCTGTCACTGAAGACAAAGCATTGTCCACACTGACCCGATTGTCCCACCGTTCGATGGATTCGATTATTCTGTGCCTGAGTCCGTAAGCTGTGAAATCATCTATGATCCCAAACAGAAACTCTTCAACGGAGCCGTACAAGTCCGGCTGAAAAGACCGCTCGGTCTTTCCGGTTGAAAAAAGATTCATGATGGCCTGCTCTATGGCCCCTTTGTTGTAGACAAGGGGGCCATTGAGATCCATGTCGAGGTCGGAATATAAGATTGAGGCCATAGGAAATAGGTTATAGTTTTTTATGGAAAACTAAAAATTGGCCGTTCATCCTAAAGTGGCGGGGTTGTCGGTGAACCATTGTTGCCGTTACCGTGAATATGGGTTGTCAGTGACTTGCCTCCGCCAACAATCAAGCCGGTTGCAATGAGGTTCCCTTGCAGATTCACGTTGCCTCTCAAGGTCATCGCTCCCGTCAGTTTTATGAAGGTGGCACTCACCTCCACCGTCGGGGCCGTGACCATTGCTTTTGTTGAGGCCGTTACGGTTGCCTGCGGAGCCGTGACCACCACTTTGGTTGAAGCAGTCAAATCAATTTCTGGAGCCGTGACCACCACTTTGGTTGAAGCAGTCAAATCAATTTCTGGAGCCACCACTTCGATTTTTGTCGCACTCTCTACGCGCACCGTGTTGGCTGTGGAATGGACAATAATCTTCCCTGTGGCATCGACCGAAATATCAACACCTCCCGGATGGTGAACGGTCAACAATTTTGTTGTCTTGTTCATCTTCCAGTAAAATCCTGTGCTATCGACCTGCCCATAGCTATTCGGATAGTCTTCGTCGAAGAGGTCATTCGTTGTGGCCTCGGTCTGCGGGCTGCCGGAATATACCGGATTAAGAACATCGTTATTTCGGAAAATGATATTCACTTTGGCCCCAATCTCCGGCACTGCGAATGCCGTATTTGTTGCCTTGCCTCCGCCCGTGCCTGCGCTCGCGGGGTAACACCACGGCAGCTCTGCCTGAGCCCCAACAAGTATGTTTGGGATTGTGCATTTCACCCGTCCGGTTTTAATCGGATCGCTGTTATAAATAACCGTTCCCACAAACTCACCGGAAAGTACCTCCACCTTCTTGAGATGTTCTATTGGCCTGATTAGTGACATTAAATTGTGTTTCCTTGTTCAGAGTTCATTCCTTCCCTGCTCATTTGCACGGTCGTTAAAAGCATCGAATTTTGTATTGTCCTTGCAACTTTGGTCACGATGTAAAGCCCTGATTCACTCTCTGAAGAGCCCTGCCGGTTCGTGTGAGGCTGCTTAAACATAACAATATCCAGGACAGATATTGGGATATATTCCTGCGGCATGAGAGTCACTGTGATTTTGCTTGAACTAAAGCTGGCCAGGCGTTTCACGTTGTTGAGGGCTGCTGTCACGTATTTGGCAGATACATTGGCATTTACGAAAGACGGCATTGCAATTTTAAACCCAGGTATTGAGGGGCCTTTGAGTCCAACAATTCCCCGTATCGCGGGCACGTTCGTTTTCGTCAATGACTCCATCAGCGTGAGGAGTGGGGTTACGCTCCCTAAAAAGTTTGTCGAAAAGCCGCCCACCATATCCACGGTGTTTGACCTGCGGGAATATTGTGCATCGACAAATCCAGAATTACTGGACGTGACGTAATCTGGGGCTATTCCTATAGCGTCCCTGTCCATCCCAATCTTCCATGTGAAACCATCCTTCACCAATCTTCTGAAGTCGTGAATGATAAACTCACCCCTGATATTTATTCCCATTACAGGAAAAGATTCTCCAAGGTCAGTGTGCGGGTAAATTTTGGTTATGAACTCCTTGTCAGTTGTGTTTGGCTGAATGTTCAGGTGCGGATCGTATGAACGAGTCACGTTTGACACTACCCTGAAGTTTCTTTCAGCCACCATTTTGATAACCTCAATCGTTGACAACTTGGCATCGTAATTCACGAGTTTTGCCGTTGTCAGGAAATCCGGCTTGTGGAGTAATCCAATCAGTGTCACTGTTTTGCAGTTATTTCCTTGCGGCTGCACGTTGTGGCTGAAGATGGAGAGCACCATATTGGTCACGTTGTCCACACTCTGCCCGAAACTCACTTCCAAATTGTTCCCGTCGTTGATGAATGACAAGATATCGTCATTGTAAATTTTGAACACGAGAATGTACGTTGGCAATATACCACCGGCATCTTCTATTACAGTGAACTCTTGCAAGTCACCCAAGGATAGAAAATCTTTGTGATGTCCGATTGTCACGCCGAACACAAATTGCCCGCTAATTCCGATCATGAGTTCAAAGAAAAATATATGTTTTCAAGGTCATTGACACTGAAATATCTCACCTCCTTCCCCAGAGTCAATTCATCTGGAGTACTGAAGTTGTTGAATATAAGCAAAATCCACCAATATTGGGTGTCTTTGTAAAGATTCCAGCTCAACAGGTCTGGTCTCTTCTCTTCAACACGTATGGTATAGTTCCCGACCGCTGGCATGGAGAGAATCTGGCTGATAAGGGTTGAGTCCAGCATATCAAAGCCCTCGGCAAACGGCATGAATTTTGCCATGTCAAATCTCTTTTCGGGATACAGGTCGTAGTTAATTTTGAACATATTTTTACCCTCTAAAATATTCTGCAAATTCTCCCTGCTCCAAGGCACGGTATGGTTCAAACTGGATTGTGCCATGCACATAAAGCGGAGTCCCTCTTGGGGTTACAACTTTGGACGGCGTGAAGGTCACGTTGGTGACGAGTTGATTCTTTGAGAAGAACCAAGTCGAATACCGGATAGAAGCCGTTCCTGTAGTGGATCCGTCGGGGGCTATCTTGTAATTGGTTGGAGATTGCATCATGCCCCTCCATCCGAGGTCACTATTGAGAAAACGGGGGTTTGCAAGTTTCAGAAGCTTTTTCCACTCGTTCAGCGGGCTGTCATTTTTGTTGACGGCGACCAGTAAAGCGTCCACGCTGAATTTTATTTTGTCCGAGTTGATGTAGGACATCGCCGTTTGCGGAAAAGTGACCAATCGCACATCACCCTCGTAAAATTTTTTTCCTGTTAGGTTGTTTAAGAGCGAAACTTTCTTTGAGAGACTTTCCTGAGCTGAGACATCCATGAGCGTCTCGTAATTTGCTCCTGTCGATATGGCCAAGTCTCCGGTGATTAAACCCATGAAGGAAGTATTGCCCCCGCCGTCGGGGTTCGTTATCTCCACTTGCACGGTGGCTGCAAAGCAGCGTATTAAATTGCTATAATCCAGTGTACTTATCGCCATTTTTATCCGAACATTATAGAGTTTGTGATGGCCAGGCCATAGTCATCAATAGATAGTCTGCGGCCATTAACCCCTCCGCCCACCGGATCTGCCGAAGGCATGGAAGTGTTGGAAGGAAGTGCGCTCCCTCCTGCGTACTCGGTTGGTATACCCCCTGTATTCGCTTGTCCGCCCCTCTTTGAAGCCAGTCGGGTTATTTCAGCCGAGTCATTGTTCTGAACCCCGAAATAGTTTGCACCCCCAGCCGGAGCTTCTGATGTAACCCCCTCGGGGGTTGACGGTATCATTACCATCTGACCTGATTGAGTTACTGCGGTATTCGACAAAGCCGGTTTCCCCGTAGCTGCTGCGGCTTTTGCCGTAGAACTGACTGCCGGAGTTGCCTGAGCTACATACCCCTCTCCCGCACGAGCTGCGGCGGCATTTATTCTCTTCTGCTCTCCAGCGGGATTTTCTGCCGATATTTCATAGTACTTGTTTACCGCTACGGCTGCCTCTCCAGAGGTCTTTGTTCCCCTTAAAACGTCACCGGCTGCTTTCTTGGAGTGAGTAAGCTCCCACTGGACAAAGGCCAACTGGTCTTCATAAGACGAGCCTTGGAGGTCTTTGCCCATAACTTTTTTGAAGGAGGCAACTCTGTCACCCCTCCACTGAGCCACGCCCATCGAGCCGTGGTCTTTGTTTGCATTCGTTCCCGCGATAACGTCGGGCCTCATGTTCCCTGATTCCACTTGCAGATTGCCGACAATTCCGGCTGCCTGCTCCTTTGTCCAGCCTTGAGACTGGAAAAAGGCCATCGCTTGATCGGTCTTGGCATTTCCTTTCATGCCTTCTCCAGTTGCGACGGTTTTCTCTGCTCCAACTGCCTGCTTCAGCTTGTCGTACATGCCTCCGACGGTGGTCGAAACTCCTTCAGGCATGAACTTGCTGGCCATTTCCCCAATCTTTGTGACAAAGTCAAAGAGTTGTTGTACTCTTCCCGTAATAAAATCTCCAATTGTCTCGGTGAACGTGAAGTTCGTTCCAGTTATCTCGCTGACGATTTTGTCAACGCTTTTCGCACTGTCGCTAATAAACCCAAACATCCCTGAAGCCCCTGCTTTGGCTTTTTTGAATATCTCTGAATTTTTATCCGTTTTGTACTTTCCCTCGCCAGTCTTGCCCCCAAGCTGATCGCCTGCTGCGCCTCCGGCTATGCTCCCCACAATACCTCCGATAATTGCGCCTATAGTTGTGCCGACGATCGGGACGAGGGATCCAATGGCTGCGCCTCCTATCATTCCCGCAACCCCGCCAACGGCCTTTCCTTGTTTTCGATTTTTCTCCGTGTCGGTGATTTTCTTTTCATCGTACTCTTGGCTTGCTCCTATAATATCATTAATGGCGAACCCTGCTGAAAGAACCGCTCCAGCCGTACCAAGAACTCCTTTTATACCCCCCATTTTGTTGAAGATCCCCCTTGCCGCTCCCACGGGGGCCGGAGTCGGAAGACCCCCTAATGGCCTCGGTGGCCCTACAAATCCTGCGGCTACTGGCCTCGGTGGGCCTATGAAAGTCGGGCCTGCGGCTACTGGCCTCGGTGGGCCTATGAAAGTCGGGCTATTTGGGTTGATTGACCCGCCTGCCGGTGCCCTTCCAGGCATAGATGATGCAGTGGCGGAGCCGCCAATGCCTCCGCCTTGCATGACGGCCACCCGTCTTTTGAATAGCTTCAGGAGCTTGTCCTTCAGTGGAATTTTGTCAGTCATTTCCCCATGAACATAGCCGGAGACCAAACCCTCCATCAAGAAGCCAAGAAAGTTTCCAAGAGCGTTATCAAGTGTGGGGCCGACAATCTGTGCAAGTTCTGGGCTGACCATCGCAAGAGCCCCCTGAAGCATTCCACCACTGGCTGAAGCAACACCCTGAGACAGTGCTCCGCCCTGCTTTTCAAACATATCCTTTAGGGTATTGTTTGTGGAATTTTGCATCTTGAGAGTCTTCTTCAACTCTTTGTCGGTGAGCACCGACGCATTCATGCTCTTGTCTAAGTTTTTGAGGGTTTTGTAGAGCTTTACGTCTTTGGCATCCGTCTTCAAGGCTGTCATTGTCCAGTTCAGCATCGTCTTGTCCTTCTCCGTAAAGTTCAAGGCACTTGTCTGAATTTTGGTCAGTTTCTCTATCTCCTTGACGGTCTCTTTTGATAAAGTTTTCGTGACCTCGCTTGACGCAAGCATCTTTTGAATACTTTCCAAATACTCCTTCCGGTAGGCTACTGATAGGGTGTCATCATTGAGAACCTGAGATAGGTTGTCAAGAATCATAGGCATGGAAACAGTCAACGAAGCATCTATCTGCTCCATAGACAACGTGAATTTCTCCATGTACTGAACCAACGCCTTTGCCTCTTTATTGCTGATGTCCTTTTTGGCAAGGACGCTCTCGACCGTTTTTGATAAACTCGTTTCACCGAGGTTTTTAACGGCATCCTGAAGGGCCTTATTGTCCTTCAGCTCCACTGATAGGAGCTGACTATTTGCTCTGACGATATCCTGAGTCGATTTCAGAGAGTACAGGGTTTTGACCAGTTCCTCACGAAAAGCTCTCGATTCCGCCTGAGTCATACCAGAAGTGGCAGACCTATTGGGAGCCACAAAGCTTAATCCTTTGCGAAATTGCTCCCTTGTTTCATCGCTGACTATTTTCATTTGCCTCTTCTTTCTGGTATTCGTTCAGTAAAAATGTCAATTCTGACATATACGTGTTGTTTATGTCGTAAAGCGACAATCCCAAGTTCTTAACCAATTGATATTCGAGCCTCAACAGGTGCTGGATCTTCACAAAACGGCAGGACGAGAACGCCCTGCTCCTCTTCATCAAGCGAAATTTTGTTTTCCAAACCACACTCATCACAAACCAGTTTTATCGGAGCCACTCCGTGATACATCATACCATCAATGGTATTCAGTACGGCCAAGTCGGGGCTGTTGTACGGCACGTCATTGTTCAGTCTCGTGACCATTGCCAGGGCCTCTTCATAGGAAGGGCTTACGCACGTTTTAGCTAAAAGTTGCTCTTCATTGGGTTCTTCATTCGTTTCTGCGGCAATTTCGAGCAAGCCGCCTATAGTCAACGGGCTGAAGCTGTATTTTACTTCTTCATACTCGAAAGACACCGGCAATTCGGTTTTGAGATCTTGAAACTCTACCTCCCCTAAAAATACCTTCTTTCCTACTATATAGCCCCCACAATGCACACATCTTTTCGTAACGGTTACGGTATCCACTCCAGGGATTGTCAATTTACGGAGCATGGACAAGTACAAAACATCGGCGACCGTGAGTTGCATCTTGTCCATGTTGATAACCGTAATTCCCTTGAGTACATACTCAAACTTTTTATCCAGGCTTATTTCATCCTGACCCATTTTCTTTATTTCGCCCATTGAGAATGGGCGATAAGACACTTGCATGTTTTTTGGATAAGGCTTGAACCCCGAAGGCAACTGTTTCACCTCAATTTCTGGAGAGAAATGTTGGTCTTGTCTTTCAACCCTCTCTGGCCCTTCCATTTTTGCTGGCGGTTTTATCGCCCTTTGAACTTTTGCCATTATAACGGTTTCGTTTTGGTTATGTTATTGCTCGCTGGAGCCTGCTTAATTGTTCCCACGACAACAAACGTAACTGTGGTGGTGACAAGTGACGATTCACTGTCTCCATTGTAGTTCGTTTCGCCTTCAGGATATACAAGATAAGCATTATTTGATAAAATACCACCTCTGCTATCCAATTTTCTTACATGCAGAATTTTTGTGCATTCTCCAATTGTCGCAACGCAATAACCACCCTGTAAAATTGTGCTATTTTTCCATGCTGTTATCCAATCCCTGATTGACCCTAAATAGTCATCAGCAAACGTAACATTGACGTGAAACGCCGTTGTGGATTCTGGGAATTTGAGTGTTGTGTTATAAACTGTGGCGGTGTAGGATTCAACTGAGGCAAGTTCTTCCTCTACCGTTATTGCAGGTGTCCATTTTCGGAAGTACGAGGGGAGCTTAGGCGCGATATTGTTTTCATCGAACATTAACTCCCACAAGTAAGTTTTCCCAAATTCAATCTTGCGAACGTCATTTATTTTGAGCATTCCGCAAAATTAATAAAGGTTCTCTTCCGTGAAATAAGCGTAGCCTATCGTCATGGTGGGTTTGTACACGTCGTTCGTGTCCGAGCCAAGCTCCCCACCGTGATCACGGTCTTCAACTTTCACGCCATACAGAGTATAAACTCTGACAGGGTTGTTCTCTCGGTCAAGGCGCGTAATAGCGACAATGGCCTCAATATCCTTTGTTGGATAGGCCAGGCCGGTGTTATCCTCCCAGAGGAGCTGCTGCCACTCGTAGATAAAATCTGCGATGGTCTGATCAATCGTATCGACAAAAGTAAGGGTTAAAGTTCCCTCATACAGGCCAATGCCTGACTGGCGAACTTTATGACCCCTGATATTTATCTCGATATTCTGGTCACTCTTTTTTGGCACTCCAGTGCTTATGCACCGGAGGTTTACGTCGCCACGGGAAGGCCGATTGCGGAGCGCATTCGGGAACTGGATGAAGGACAGATCCCATGTGTACATGGGCTGAAAATCTCCAAGCTGCCTGATTTGGTCAATAGTAGGTCTCATAGTTTAAGCAAGTGTGTTGGTTACTGAACTCGAAATGGCCAAGTCAAAAGACACCGACGTTGGAGTCAAGATTGTTTTGAACGGGATATCTTCAATATCTCGTGCCGGTTTGATATAAATCCAGACGTTCATCCGATAGGCATCCACATCCTCTGTTGTGTTGTTGCTATCATCACAAAGTACCCTTTTGTCATACATGCCGTTTGGTATGAATTGGTTCAGGTACGATTCCAGACGAGTGCGAACCATGAACCTCACTCCCTTGTCGTTGACAAAGTCGTTTATCTCAAACATGAGTTCGTTCAGGTAGTCCATGATTGCCGGACGAATCTCGATAAGCAAGCCTGCGACGTTGGCATGAGACAGCGACGACGGTGTGCCGTACAAAGTGTTTTGGCCCCAGAGTATACAACCACGGCCATTGATGAACTTGATTGGGTTGATGCCCGCGTCACAAAGCAGGTCACGTTCGCCCTGAGAGAAGTTCCTGTAGAGGCTATTTACGCCCAAAGCCGAGAGATTGCCCGTCTCGAAACCTGAAATTGGAGTGTAAAGATGTCCGTTCTTTGTCGCTGCCTGCGAGAACAGAGCCGCAATGTAGCCATCTGGAGATACGGTAATGGCGCGGTCATTGTCCGCATCATAGATGTTGACGTATGAGCTGTAGATTCCGCCCAGATACGTTGACGCTCCAAGAGTCGTTCCCTTGTAAAGCTGCAAGGCGGCCAGGTAGTCACTGGCCGATTCTGCGGCAAACGGGAAGGAAAGGATAGCAAAGCGATCCAAGTGGGTGTCTGCCTGAGAAAGTATCGCCTGATGAACTGCGGGAACTGCGTGCCCACCATCCATTAAGTAGGTCACGGGGTAAATGTCATTGTCCAGTGCTGCGTATGCCAACACGATGTCCCCGTCAACCACTGCCGCACCATCATTGCCGCCACCAAAAGATATAGCAGAGGAATTGAACTTTGGAAGAATAGTGCTTGTATCCACGGTTGTGTTGTCAACTGCCCGTATATACAGAGACGATTTGAGAACGTCCTCAATATACATTGTCTTTCCGTAACCATCCTTTTGACCGAGCACCCTGCTGACAGTCCACGTCTCTTTAAGGGATCCCTTATAGAGTACCGCCATTCCGAAGGCATAGGAACCCGAAGGAGCTTTGTCACTACTGACCGCTGTAATTTTAATACTGATATCGTTATTCCATACACCTTCATTAGTACCGTACAGTAAGAAAATACCATCCGCGCTAAAAGAGTAAGAATCAAGACCCGCCGCTCCCACACCCGTAGCTGTACCAGTAACCGACCCCTGAGAGACAACGACAACGGCCTTAGCCGCCCCTGTGCCCGAACTTGTGAGATCTGGTGTGACATTGGCATTCTGTGTTACTGCGGTAAACTTTGCTTTGGCCGTTGTTGTACCGGCCTCTCTTGTCCATCTTGCGAGTTCAACCACATTTGTTATAGCTAAGGCACCTGTTCCCACCGCTGGATTTGCAACCCCCGCAATGAAGGCGGCTGTGAGAACCTCTTTTGTTGTCGTTTCGACAGACCCGTGAGCCGTATAAGTCATACCCCCCAGAACAATTACTTCAGTCGCTGCTGGAGCTGTGAAAGTGACGATTGCTGTTTCCGTTACGGCTGGGAGGACACCGGCTGGAGCCGAAACTCCGCTTGAAGTTGTTTTGACCACCTCAAGGTTGCCATATTTGTACCCCGTTCCGGCTGCGCGGACGACCCAAAGTTTGTTTGACCGAAGCAAAAATGCTTTGGCTGAATAGAACGAGTTGTCGGCCCCCACTGAGATTTTGCCATCTGAAGTGTAGCGGTCGAGCAACTGGCTATCATTCGTGACCAGTGTCGGAACCCCTATGGCCCCCTTCTTTGCAGGAATTACGATTCCACCGTAATACCCTCCGGCAGACTGTACGCGATTGGTTAAATCGGTCAGTGATAGTGTTACTTTTGCTTCACCCATTTGGTTAGTTCCTCTTTTGATTCTTTGAAATACTTTTCTTTACTGTCTGAGCTGGCATGACCACCGTAATCCCTGTGGGAATTTCACCGAGAAGTGCTTCATCTATACCTTCTGCTCTTCCTTGCGGTGGAATGTTCAGGGTTTCACTGCCATACTTCACCCTTATTGGAAATTTTGACCTTGATTGTAGCGTGACTGTACTCATTAGCCCTTTTTTATACGTTTCGACATTTCAATGGAAAACGCCTTGCCAGGGCATCATACTGGATGGCTGGTGTGGTAGGCCAGAGCTGAAGTATCATCCACCACAATATCTGGCTGCAAGCCTTCTGGAGCTGGTTGTGGAGATTTTGGTTTTCCGTCTGTGCCAAAGACAAGTTCCTCATATTCGGCTATCTTTGCTGTAATAGATTTTATGGCTTTGTGGGATCCCTCGAATACGAAGAAAAATCCACGTATGAAAAAGTTTCCGGTCAGTCCCATTTTGTAGATGTCGTTGTCCGGCATTTCAATGGTGTCCAGGTCTTCCCAATCAATCGGGTAGATAAAGGGTTCAGCGGAGAGTTCGGGGAGCAAGACCTCAACTCTTTTAATTTCTGTTATGCCTCCCCAGCACGCCATAGCGAGTTCAAACTCTTCAAGATCAGTCATGTTTTTGAAGTACGCTGCGAACGTAATATTCAATTCCCCGTATAATGCCTTGTAGAAATCAGTGAGGTTGTTTCCCGTCCCTGTTTTCGGGCTTGACCATTTGCCACGGCCCCCGATAATGTCATATTTATGAAGCGGGCTTCTCTGAAAGCCAAAAAGTATTTTTGGGTTGTCCTTTGGGTTTTTGTGGAGGGCCTGAGCCCGAAAACGTGTGACTATGCTTTGCACATCCAATTCAGAGTACACGGGGGTGAAATCAATTTTTTCGGCCATCGCCTTGAATAAGGCATTGATGGGGAGCACGACGTTGGAAACTGGCATAGATTAACCCCAGGCAAGAAACCCTTTTGATTGTTCGTGAATCATCGTCATTGTCGATTCTTCTAAAGTCTGGCCTTCAGAAACAAGTTCTGAAGCGTCCGAGGCAATAGGTAAATCGTTCAGCGTAAATGCCCTCCGATTGCGGCCAAGTGACTTCATCATTTTGGCCTTGAGCAACTCGTAAAACAAATAATCAGTGTCATTGAGAGTGCTGCTGGTATACGTTAAACTTACTATAGCCCCAGCTTTCGGAGCCACGGTTGTGGTTGTCGAAAGATATGCCACGTGAGTGGTGCCGACAAGCGTCCGCCTCCAGGCATCCACCACCTCTCCATCTGCCACGGCCATACTTCCTGACCCCACTGACGGGTTCAAAACTCCAGCGGCAAAAGCTGTGGCGAGCTGGGCTGGGGTTGTGGTTTCGGTTGTCGGGTGAGCCGTATACGTCAGTCCCGCCACGGTCAAAGATGTCCCTGCCAGGATAGACGCAAAAATCACCTCTGAAGTTGCCGTTACGGTTACTGCATGGTTGAATACCCCTTTCACCTCCACTTCCCCGTCGTACTGACAATACAGAATGGGTGAATCGAATCTCCAGATAAAGGAGGTTGAATCCACTCCAGGATACTTTGAAAGCCCGTCGAAATTCTGCTGACCACGGCCCCCGAAAATGGATCCGATAGTCACCACGTTGTTACCGGTAGGTGTGCAAGAGCTTATCCACTGTGGGGCCTCTTCCACACTGAAAATATATTTTTGGTTCTGGATAGTGACCCATTGATTCCCAGAATAGGGCGAGTACCGATTGTACACTCCCATCGCCTGACGAACCATTCTCAAACATTTGGCCATATCCAGCTCAAAGACTTCAGCCTCGACATACGCGTCTTGGCCAAGTTCTGTTATAATATCCTCATAAACTGTTTGAATATTTATCATTGAATCATGCTTATCATTTTCCTGACCTTGTAAAGCTGAGTTGTGACCCCTTGCCCCTCCGTCTGTTCGAGCTTGTATGTTCTGGCATTGCTGCCGTCAGTTTGGTTTTGAATTTTGACTGTCATTGCATTATCAATCGAATCGTCAATGTAGTACAAATAGCCTCCCTGAAATACCGAGGCATTGGCGTAACTGACTGGCTGCATCTCGTAGTTAAAGAGTAGGGCTTTGGCCTCCCCTATAAACGAGGTGTCGATGCCTGCGGCCATGCCATAAGTATCGCTGTATTCAGAAGGTTCGTCTGCATACAATAAAACTGTAATGCCGAAAAAACCAATAAAGCGGGCCATCGCAACTGAGGCCCGCTTTGAATACTGCCATTCCATGAAAGCAAGATCCATCTTACTTCTTTTTAGGCTTACATTTCTTGAACTGTTTCATGCTCGTTCTCCAGTTATCGTTTAAAAAAAGTCTGTTTATACGGTCTTCCTCCTCAATACATGGAAGACGATTATGAATCACATCAACTGGCCTTGAATCAGCTTGCTGTTGCGGAGATATTTTGCAAAGCTCCACGCATGTTTGCAGAGACCCAAAACATGTTCTGGGTTGCGCGGGGGCAGACCGGACGGGGGTGATACGCGAGTGTAAGGTTTGGGTTTACCGACCATCGCATTTGCGTCTTTATCTTCCCATGAGAAAGTGTGCCGAAAATCAGGACACTGGCATCGTATTTCAACATGGTTGCTGCCAATAATGGGAGGCTCGTAGTAATACCGTTTGCCGTTACTCTGCACGTCGGTAGTGAGCATTGTGGCTTTTGTCTTTGTGGGGAAATACTCCACCCCGTGAAAGGCGAATGACAGAGTATATTTTGTGCTGCGTTCCTTGGTCAGAGAATCAGCAACGCACTGATATAGACACGTCTTGGTGCCTATCCAGTGCGAAGCCTTAAACTCCCTTATAATCGCTTGAGGGTATTTATTCGGATCCCTGAACTTCTTCATTGACCGAATAATTTGACTCAACGTTGTGTCTTTCTTTCCAGGCATAAGCTATTCCTTATGCAGGAAGTTTCGCGCTTATCGCATCCAGTACTTCCATCAGGGTTACTGCGGCGTTCATACCTGCATGAGAGAAGGTTTTGGCTGCAATAGCTGCGTTCAGGGCTGCAAGTCCGTCGGCATCAATCGCCTCAAGAGCAAGGTGTAGGGTTGCCAGAGTATCGCCAAGATGGGGCAGTGCTGCGGCAAGAACCTCTGCATTGACGGCGGTCACGGCCTCGGCTGCCGTCGCCTGTAGAGCAAGGTCAGTCTGTGCCGTTTTCAGTGCCACGTCCAAAGCTCCAAGAGTTCCGGCAAGGGTTGTCTGCGGGGTTGAGATTGCAGTGTAAGTAACACCGGCTGCAAGCAGGTTGACTGCTGTAGCGGTTGTTTTAGTGCCAATCGCAACGTCAAGACCGGCCAGTACCTGCTCAAAAGCGGTGCCTGCGGCTGTGAAATTGATAGGTGTGTATGTCACGGGGTTTCCAGCAAGATTCTCTGTTGCGGGATCCGTAGTACCAAGTGGGGCAACCACGTAAAGATAGCTGCTGCCCAGAATTGTGTCTTCAACGCTTTTGTAATCATTGAACGAGAGGTTCTTTGATTCTGAAGCTGCCCAGGTCAAGGGAAGCGAACCTGCGAGGCTCACTGCAATAGTTGACGACCTGTTGCCAACGGTGATATCGCCAGTTGCCATAATTCTATCTCCTCAAAAAGTTAGTAAGTCTGTCTTTTACTTCATTCTTCAGTCCGTCGGTCGAGAGTTCAAGCCTCATTGCGATATCTTGAAGTTCTGATTTACTTTTTCCCTCCAGTGCTGCAATTTCCATCTCCAAAGTGGAGACTACGGGCGCGGGGGCTGGCGGGGGTGTAGGGGCTGGTGCCATAGCTCCAACTTCCACTGTTGATTCCGTTTCGGGTTCGGCTTCTCCGTTCGCTGTCTCTGTCTCTTCAGACACCGGAAACACATACGAACTCACCTGTAGAGACGGCAGGTAGTACGTGTAAAAATCGTACTTTTCCTCATCAAACGCCTTTACTTCCCCAGGCTCAAAAGAGATATTGGGAACCTCTCCTCGAAAAACAAAAGACACCAGTGTGTCTCCTTTATTTACAAAACTTTGCATCGTATTTGGTTATAAGTTAATAGGTTAAGGGGGCCGGAGCCCCCTTTCCTAAACCTCCCTGTTATCCAGGGTTAGGGTATGAATCAGTACCTTCAGAGGCATCAACAAGAGTGCCAGTTGCCTGAGAAGTATCGCCACCGATGTAGTCAACACCGATTGTTCCGCCCTGTGCTGTAGACACAATGTCGATACCAGTCACGTAGTTAGGAACCAAGATGTCAACGGCTGCCCAAACTGCGGCTGCTTTTCTGTTCTGGAGCGGGTTGCTTGCGCCAGGCAGTGTACTTGTGACAGTAAGAGGCATGAACGGTGCGTAAACCGCTGGGCCTTCAAACGGTGAAGGGCCTTTGTAGAACCCAAGACCTGAGTACGGATCACAGTAGGTGTTATCAGGGATACGGATAACGGTGATTCCGTTATATGTACCAAAGATGGAAGGGCCGACTGTAGTCACATTTTCGGCTTTTACAAACTGCGGCTGGTTCGCAAGATATTTCACGAACTGTGCTCCGCCAATGATTCCGTTGATTTGCCCACGGCCTGCGTTCTGGCTGAGAACAGCCTCTGCATCTGTGATTGCAAACTGGAAGCCCTGACGATGCTCAAATTCAGATATATTTGCAGGACGCTGACGATTCCAGGTGACACCGGCATAACCAGAGCCAGTTGCGCCATTGATACCAACACGGGCCTTGAAGAGCTTGCGAACAAGATCCCCGCCAATTTCCGCATTCATTTCAGTGACAAGGTCGGCTGCAAGTTCGTCATCCATGAGCGCACCGAACTTTTTGCGTGCTCCAAAAGCTTGAAGCAAGCCAATGCTGCCTTGAAGAGCGTAGATGTGAGCAACTACGTTCTTGCTTCTCCATACCGAACGGATAGAAGGAATGGTCGAAGCTCTTTCGACATCAAGCTGGAAGGACGCATAAACCACTGCATTTGGGGCAACGCGGAAGTTCAGCGTAATTTCACCGGTGATATAGTTGACTGTACCATCAACACCGCGACCGATAATGACACCAAGCCCATCGTCTTTGCCATAGACAGTTGTTGAGCCAACAACGGTGATATGGAGAGTTGACTGACGGAGCGGGATGTAACCGGCTGACAGTGTGATTGTCTGAGTGACAGTTGCTGACTGACCGCCTGTCCATGTACCAAGAGCCAGGTTTGTGACCTGATTGGTGGCAAAACCGTGAGGGGTAACTGGCTGTCCGCCGGTTGGGTTCAACAGTTTCTGGTCTGCGGAGATATTGCCACGTGCAGTGTTGGAAATCAAGTCCTTGAAGAACACGTTTCCAGCCTCATCTTCGATTGGCTGAACCGTACAGATCGCGGGTATGATTGAGCTGCCATAGGCGACGGTAATAACGTCAAGAGCAATGTTTGGCATACGGCCCAAATCGCCAATGCTGCCTTCGGCTTCGCACATCGCTTTGTACTGTTCGTAGCTCTCAAGCTGTTTGCCGAGGGCGTATACTTCATAAGCACTCATGGTATCTTTCAACCGAATGAGGGGAGATTTTGCAAGCAAGTCCATTTGGGGCTTGTAAGCTTCATAAAGGCGTTCTGCCTGTTTCTCCATCTGAATCATTGCATTCTCATGCAACTGTGAATTTTCTTCTGCCATAGTGGTAATAATAAGGTGATTGTTGAAAAACTATTTTTTGTTGCTATGATTCTCTGCTTATAGTGTAAGTGTTGAACCGGAAATTTTAATCGCTGAACCCGAATCCCGCTGCCAGACCTGTCCTGAAAGCGAATTTTTCGCTGAAAGGTTTGGTATCGCCCGCTGGAGTTACTTCAGAAGGTTTCTTGAACATGCTGAACTTCACTTGTGTTTCCACAATTTCCTGCACGTCGCCGAATACTTCCCGAATTTCATCATCTGATTTGTCGGCAATGGCCCTGATTTTTGCTTCAGGAACTTTCAGTTCCGTGGCCAAGGCTGTGATCCTTGCTGCCTCGTCATCTTCATTACTCTGTTCTGCAAGATGAACCACTGCTATCATTTTCTCTGCGACTGACATAAGACTTTCGTCTGTGGCCTTCAGCCCATTCTCTTCCAGAAAAGTGATAACCAGGTCAACTGCATTGAAGCTCTCGATAAGCCTCTCAACTGTCTCCAGAAGTCCCTCGCCCTCTTCTGTGAGGTCTTCCTCTGCAAGCAAGCCCAAAGCTGCATCTGCATCCTCTGCCTTCTCCAGAATGTCCTCAAACTGTTCTGCCAGTTCAATTTCCTGATTGTAGTCTTCACCCATAAGCGAAACAACGTCGCCAAGTGACTCAACAATCATTCTGACATCCTCAACTTGCCCGACCGAAGCATATTCTTTCAGGCTGATTTTTGATTTACTGAGTTCCTCTCTCACGCTTGAGAACTCTCTTGCAATTGTTGCATTCTCTGTCTCAAGTGTTTTAACCGACACGGCAAGTTTGCTGTTTTCGGAAAGGGATACTGCGAGTTGCGAACTCGCTATCTGAAGTTCTTCCTGCTTGGCAGTCAGAGCCTCAAGAAATTTTGTTGTGCTGCCGTCTTCTGCCATAGCAATTTGATTTTGGGTTTCGGTTGGAAATAGATTTTGATAAGCCTCTTTTAGTACTGGAGAGGCCTGTAAGAATCCAGGATCGAGAACGAAATCAATCGTCTCAAATTGGTAGTGGTTACTATCCACAATTGGCATTCCCTTTTCGGTCTTGCCCTCCACAAACGCCCCGTCTGCACGGGTTGACACGAAAACCTTTGAACCGGCACGGAGCACGGTGTTCAGGTTACGTCCGGCATCTGTATTGAGTATGAGGTAATCAGCCTCACCTCTGCCGTCTTCTGTAATTCTAAGGTCGCTAACGATATGGGTGAAATCTCCTCTACGGAAAGCTGCATCGTCGAGTTTTACCTCATGGCCAATTGACCCGTACATGGTGCGGTCGTTAAGTCTTTTACGGACGGAAGGATCGTTTACCACCTTTTCCCAAAGGGCAGCAGGGTAAAATCTCTTGTTCCTTGAGAACCCTCCAGGAACGAACGATTCACCAGTGACTTTTCCGATTATATATACACCGTCAACTTCAGGAGACTCCGCTGAATACTTCGACTCACCGAGTTGTAATGTTCCGAGAATTTTACTCATATCAAGTTCAATTTATTTCAATGGAAAACGCTGCAAAATTTGGTCAACGTATTCAGCGTCATCTGGCACGTTGAAATCTTCTTTACCCGTAACCGACTTTGAAATATCGTTGTAGTTCAAAGCCTCTAAAATCTCTATAAAGTCCTCTGGGTTTGGTTCGCCTCCGGCCAAAATTTTAGCCTCAAGGGAGTTCAAAACTTCAGTCATGCTCTCAACAAAAATACCGTAATCAATATCCTCATTGACATTCCGGTAATAGTCCATGTCAATAAAAAGATGGGTTTTCAAAGAACTGGTTGCCTTGAGCAGGTCAATCTTGTTGTACGACTCTCTCGTCAATAAGAACCGGCTTATGGCACGGTGAAATTTCTTTCCTGCTATGCTCCGGTGGAATTTGTTTATACCACGGAGATAGGTCAGTTTCTTTTTTCTCCAGTTCTGCTTCTGAACCTGAGACTTTCTGAAGTCCTTCAGTTCAAAAGTCTTCTCCCTCCGTCTTTTGAAGAACAATTCAAAAAGGTCGTCGCTGACCTCTTCATTCATGCTCTCCTGTAATGGTTGGCCCATTTCCAGGAGAAACAAAAGTTTGTCTGCTTCAGTGCGAAACTTCATAGTTTATTTTGCGCTTGCTGCGGTGTCAGACCAGTTGGCATCCATAACGTCCAGTACTGCCTTGGCTTTCTCTTTGTCCAGAACATTTACCACAACCATGTGAAGGCCTGGGTTCGCATCTGGAGAAGCTGCGTCCGGCACGGGATAGGTCAGGATACCTGCATCCTTGAGTTTACTTGTGGCTGCGGCTGTCAGATTGGCCGGATTGGAAAAGGTGACAAGGTCTTCTGGAAGCGGAACAACCCCAGAGACTTCTGGGGAGGTGGCTGCTTCAAGGAAAGACTTTGCCTTGCCTCCGAAAAACCTCTCTCCGAAAAAGGAATAAGGTTCAGCCACGACCTGATTAGTAGCTGGAGCAACGACGGTTTCATCAACTGTCGCCACGGGGGCAGACTTGATAAACCGTTCCGAAAATTTTGGTGTTGGTGAGTAGCTCATTGGCCTTACATATTTTTTGATTTACGAATGGTGTTGCTTTTCTTTCTCTGCTTCAGAGCTGCACTTGTGTGGCTTTTCTTACGGGCCTTTATGAGCGCGGCTTTCTGTTTCGGTGACATTCTCATGCGTCTCCGATTCTTTTTCTTCAGTGGAATTTTGACAACTTTACCACCACGGACGACTTTCGTGAAAACAACTTCTTCCACTTTGCCTTCCAGAGATGGTTCAAGCTCCAATTCAGTTACGTTACTCATAAGATCCCCTGCCGTTAATATTGTTGATATTGCTGATTCGCTTATCCAGGAGGTGTCCGTTAAGTCCAGGAACATAGCCCCTTCCTCTCCTTCATCCACCGTCGGTTCAAGATCCGACAAGTCTATTACCGCACTCTCGTTATCATCATCTTCGACAACAAGCGCATAAGGCCCGTCGTTTTCATCAATTCCCCACATCACGGTAACGCAATTTTCAGCATCATCGCAAAATTCGGTAGAAACTACGTCATTCTCGTAGTCAAATGTCACTTCATCCACGGCCACACCCTCAATGCCGTATCTGGTAAGTAATTCGGTCAAAGCCGAAATGATTTGTTCTGGAGTGTTCATAGAATTGTTCGTTAAAATCAGTTGTTTGGAATGGAAAACGCCCTGAAATCTCCGCATCATTTCAGGGCTTAAATTCTATAGCTTTGTCGGGGCCTTAATCACGGGTTTTGCTGCGGGAGCTGCGGGAGCTGCGGGTTGGGCCTGTGCAATGGTGGTCACAACTTTTGGTTTCCCAAAGTCCTGCTCCAACGGAACTTCGGGTGCGGCGGCTGGGGCCGGAGCCACGGGTTCTTCAACATTTTTCTTCGGTTTGATAATCTCGGCCATGCCTATGAGCCGGAACTGATCTTGCATGAACTTCCCGTATTTCATCCCGTCGATATCAAACAGGGCTTTTTCATCCAAGTTCACGTTGGCTATGAAAGTGTGGAGGTTCGTCAGTGCCTGTATAGAGGCATCAATGTATTCGAGGGAATCAAGGTTGTCAATCTCGACAATTGCCTTGCAGAATGATATCTCAACATCAGTTTCTTTGAAGCTGACTCCACTGTTCAAAAGGTGGATGTAAATCAGGTTTTTCAGACCCTCAATGAGGCAGAATTGGAGCGTCCGTATCTTGCGGAGATACCTTGCATACCTGCGTAAAAATTCTTTCTTGCTCTCCGTACCGGATTCTCCAAAAAGAAGTTCCTTCGGGATCCCAATGCTATCGCAAATAATTTGCCGGATATCGTTGACCTCTGAAAGAGCGTCACGCATACCGTCCGCTTTGTAATCAAACTTCTGGAGCTGTCCTTTGTCTCCAAAGACCGGAATGACTTTCGTTGCCCCCGCTGTCGCTATGATATCGGCTGCCGTAACCAAGCCGGAGCTGGAGATTGCGACCTTGTCGTTGATCATGTTCTCCACGGTGCGGGCAAACTCATTGGCCTCCTTGACTGGATAGCTGCCAGGAACTGTGACTCCAACAAGTGTTGAGCTGGATAACTGACTGAGCCGTCCCGCTGGAACCAGTGACTCAAGCAACATCAAGTCCTTGATTTTGTCCACCAGTCCATAGAAAATTGGGTTGCCAATTTTAATCGACTTTGTTCCCTCTCTGGTTTTTCCGGCCATCGAATCAATTATGCGGTCAATTCCCTGTAATTTGATTGTGACTTTTCGGGTTCCGAAACTAAATCGGCCATAGCCGTATGCCGGAGCCAGGGTTACATCCCTCTTCACTTTCACGTCTGAGTTTTGCTTGATATATCCCACAAGGCACCCCGACTCAAAATAGGGTACAATTTCTTCCTGCTGCACGTCATCGTACCATCCGACAATTCCCTTCTTATTCTTGTCATCAACGTCAAGACGAATGAAGTAATCTCCATACGTCAGTGCCTCATAAGCCATTGACTCAATAAAGGAATCGAAATGAAACAGTTCGTTAAGTTTGTCAATTTCTGTCTGCACTGTCTTGTTCTTGGAAGACACTTTCAGCACCTTCTCTGTTGACACGTCAGGGGCCAGAGCGTCCTCCACGACTTGCGATAAGATTGTGCTTGCCATATAGGTGTCGATAATGCTGTCAATATCCCTGAAAATGGAAGCTTTATCCTTCGACACGGATTTGTACACCTTGTACATATCCATGAGCTTATCTTTCTGGTTGAGATTCTTGTTCAGGCTTTTGATCCTATCGGGCGAGGCTAAAACTGTGGCGACCTCCTGTTGTTGACTGAGGCTAACTCCACTCATTCTTTCAGCAATGTCGTCGAACCAACTTTTCATTTTACTCATTATGCACTGTATTGTGGTGGGTTAATCTTAGCATTCAATTTCATTTTGGCCCTCAAGTGAGCCAGTACTGGAGACTGGTTCATGTTCTTGTCTTCTTCATGGTTGTAGTACGCTACAGTTTTCGCGACCTCTACTGTTGTGTGAGCTGCATAGACTGACCCGCATACTGCATCTGCTATATCCTTTGTTCCTTTCCCTACTGCGAAATCTGACTTATCGGGATGGTCAACTTTCCTTCCCTTGTCCGTCATTTCCAAGTCCTTCATTTCCCTTATCAGGATGGAGTTTTTGGGGTAGTGGTTGAAGCCACGGTATACCATTTGTCTCCATGTGACATATTGTAAAATTGACCTGTCAACTGAGATTAATTCTGTGTTGAATCCGGCAAGCGTTAACTGCTGCCTAAAGTCAACCGATTGAAAACCATCAGTGGACACCATCAGAATGGGATAGCCCCCTTTCGCCAACTGCACAATAAAATTACGCACCTTGTACAGTGGAATTTCTTGTCCGACCTTTACGTCGATACCAAACGCCCATTCAGTGACAATCTCCGGCACTTCTTCATAGACTGTCTCAAAAGTGTGCATATCTTTTGTCACCACCGGAACGAATCTCCTTATATAGGAAGACGATATTCCCAGCCTGTCACCCGAAATGGCGATGTCTACGTGAATACAACGCATAGCGTGAGGGTTGGCGATATTGTCAAAATACGCTCGCTTCAAGCATCTGTCCAGGATAGCATCCGTCTCGTCGTAGAAATCAATAATCATGGTTTCGGGGAATAGAAGCTCAATATCGGCATACTGGAAGATTTTATCATGGAGCTTCATGAACTTACTATTGCCCGTAGACGGCTCGCCCGCCAAATCTCTGAGTGCGGCGTAAAGGTCAGAATCAAAATCCTTTCGCATCTCTTCCGGTACATAAATCAGAGACGTTGGATCTTCCTTGATAATTTTTACATCGTCAGAATTGGCCATATCCAAAATCTTTGGTGGGGAAATCTCATTTCCCTTGTACACCCTGAATGTTTCGTCTCCATACCTCTCCGGCCATACCTGCCAAAGCGGGCCTCTATTCACAAGCACGCCAGGGTAGCCCTTGTACGAATTTATGAGTTTGTTGATGGCTGCAAGCTTGTCACCCTCTGAAGAATCAACCCAAACCTTTCCAGGTATTCCCTTTCCCTTTGCCTGAAAACGGGACTGCATCCGTCGTAAAATTGACGTAAAGTTCTTCTCAACCTGATCATTTAAAATCTCAAAATTGGCCTCTGAGATAATAGCTGAATAAATGGCGCGACCTAAGGAGTGGGCAACACGGGAGCCCGTAAAAAAGTCAAGCCTTTTCGGAAAAAGAGTGTCGGCGTTCCTGCCCGTGTTTATCCGTTTATTGAAGAATGGAGAAGCCTCGAACATCTGAGTAAGCTGATCCCAAACCACGTTTGTGGCGAGGCCCAAAGTAATGTTGAAAATAGCGAACACCACTTTGGTTGACCGAATCATGCCCAGCCTATCCTGCGGGCTGACCATGCAAAGCAATTTGTAGAGGTCATAAGCTATTCCAGTGCATGAAGCCGTAGTCTTGCCACGGCCAATGGAGCCCCTCAAGGATATGAGCCAATATGGGGAATAAAAAGGAGAAGGGTAAATTTCCTTCAGCACCCCCATCCAATATGGGTTGAACATTCCGTTGAAGTATTGGCCAAGAAACTCGTCATCCTCAATAAATTGCTGAATTGAGACGGGCGTTTCTTCGTAGTCACTGAAGTAAGCGTAGAGTTCTTCGAGATCCTCCAGTGACATTTGGTCTATGTTGTCAAGCAAGCTTTTGTCAAGTATCATTCAATAGGGTTTACCCGTTTTTCACCTTTTGTAAAAATCCTTTCAGCCACGTTTTAAACCCTTTTTTTCCTGCCTTCCCCGAAAGATTATTAAACCGAATCCAGAAAGAACCAATAGAACGTCTCCAGCAAGAGTTAATGCTGCTGCCATGACGTATTAAAAGGATTGCGACAATGTTTAAAAAACATGCCAAGATTGCTAAATGTTTCATGCTATGGAAAACGCTTAATACATTTTCTCAACCAGACGCTGAAGCCTCATGTTCTCCAGTGTCACTTCATGTATAGCTGCGGCGTTTGCAGTACGCATCTCGGTCACTAACTTGAGCGTATCCAAAGCCTCGTCAGACGCTTTTTTGCGCTCAGACTTCAGCACTGACACCGCTCCTTCCCTGTTCGCCTCAGCTATTTTGCACCTCATTCGCAAGCTTCTGTTGATGTTGCTGAAGATTGCCAGAGACAGTACAAAGGCCGCCCCTCCTACGCTTAGGCCAATGGCCAAGCCTGTGCCAAAAATTGCATTACCGGTGAGTTCAAGCATCTCGTAATTGGATTAACATGTCTGAAAATATCTCTCTTGGATTATTATCGTGAAAGAGGGTTTCGTAAACTGACTTCGCCATTGAGCCGTAAAGGGTTACACTCGGAGCGTACTCCGCCCCCAATGCCGGAAAATTTCCTCGGAGCATGAATAAAGCCTCTCCGGTGAGCCTTATCCAAATTATGTCCGTAGCCTTGATCGGCGGAACAAGATTGCTCTTGTCTTCAGGGATATTGTACTCCGAGACCTTCTCTTCCCACGCTCCGTTTTCGCACACCTTGTGATAAATCGCAAGCATGGTTCAGTGATTATAGGTTGTATTGTTAAGAACTGCCTGCCACGCCGGATCGTCCGTGCCAACAAGCTTCAGGAACCGGTCATTTGCTTTTGTCGGCCTCCGCTGGGCCATGACCACTTCAGGATAGGGCTCAAGCACCCATTCTGAATCAATGTACCAATCGTCAGTCTCGATATCTGCTTTGGCAAAAAATAACGTGTAATACCGCCCTCCTTTCTCTGACCAGTACCGGCCAGTGAACCCGACCCACGGCCCCCATGTGCCAGGATAGAACATGGCCAGAAATTTTTCAGAGTAAATGTGTATTTTCTCCGCCGGTGGTAGCGGCCTTGTATACTGCTCTTCCTTTGGCACAGGCTGGAGCCCGTACTGTATTGGATCCCCATTCACGTGCCGCCGACGCAAGCCCGTGATAAAGAACTCACTCCTCAAGCACTCTTCCACGACTTTGGTTGTCGGTTTGTCAGTAGTTGTACTCGTCGAGGTCATATCCCATAGCGCACCGGCTGACGTGTCTGTCGAAGGCATTGCCGCGCCTGCGGCTATTTCTCTGAACTTTGTATCCATCTTCTTCCTCAAGTTTATGGCGTTTATTTTTCCTGTCTCTTTGCCCCTGGGTTGTCGGTTTATCAAACCACTTTTCATTTTCGCGATCTTTGTTCGCTGAAACATACGCCTTTTTCATTCGTTACCCATCATTTTTTTAATCCGTTCATGGTCAGTGTTCGCAAGCCTCAAATATCTTGTGCTTTGAAACAGCTTATAGTCACCGGCTGTCGCCTTGCAAATTGGCATGTCGTCACCGTTTAAAACCTGTAGGGTGTCTGTAAAAAAATCTTCAGGCAATATCTCCTCAAAGGTGAAAAGGAAATCATACTCCTTTCCTTCGAGCCGGTCAACCTGTGCTCTTCTCCACAAAGTTACGCAGGCATCACATCCCTTGTACGAGGTTTCCGGCTTAAAGCCCAGGAGCCTGAGCCCCTGAAGCGTTTCCGCGTTTGCCCTTCTTATTTTTCTTTCCATCACTTCTCCTTCAGGAAACTTGCGAGATCCTTGTAGTTTGACACAATGTCATCCCAGAAAAATTTCTCTTCAAGAAGGTTCAAGCCTATAACCACAATCGGAAGAAAAGGGGCCAGAACCAGCCCCAAAGCCTTTCCAATATACGGGAG
>SESB01000325.1_pt1 | contig 35402 bp, 30 predicted proteins | sample 3171441 | NCBI WGS metagenome assembly SESB01 (sample SAMN06051867, study PRJNA518727) | freshwater metagenome | biome: subpolar coniferous forest; feature: holomictic lake; material: water; isolation source: holomictic Lake 227, 6 m depth | place: Canada: near Kenora, Ontario | collected... | reverse complement strand
CTGGAAAAATTATTGAATCGAAGAGAATTAACAACCCCAATGAATTACTGCCACGTGTTCTGCTCGGAAATGCTTTGATGTATTTAACCAGGGGCATCCCAACGGTTTACTACGGTGATGAAGTAGGTATGACAGGTAGTGGTGCTGGTAACGATCAGATGGCTCGCCAAGATATGTTTGCGACCAAAGTGAGTGTTTGGAAAACCGAACCCCGTATCGGAAGTAAGCCGGTCGGTTCTGGCGATTCATTTGCAATCACTGATACCAACCCAATTGCGATTTACCTGAAAGAGTTGGCCAAACTTCGAGCGGCAAATCCCGGGTTAGCGAACTCGGTGATGCAAATACGTTCAGCCAAAGATTCGCTCTTAGTAATATCTAAGAAGGACGATATTGAAGGTCGCGAGTACGTAGTGGCTTTTAATAACTCAAATAAGCCAGTGAAAACTACGGTTACAACGGCAACATCAACGGGTGGTTGGAAACTACTACTAGGCAAAGCAACTCCTTCGATAAAAAATGAAAACCTCACTTTTACAGTCCCGGCGCTTTCTACCGTAGTTTTAAAAGCCAACAAGGCGATTGATAAGACCGATGTAAAAGTTGGAAAAATTACCTCCACCATGGATTTCTTATCTGGTTATTTTGAAACTAAAGCCTCGGTTACTTCCAAGGATTTAGTCAAAGTTACTTTCTACTGCAGAACTGGCGCCGATCAACCTTGGATTTCTTTGGGCAGTGATACTGGCGCTCCGTACAGTGTTTACATCGATCCATTGGAATACCCAGGTAAAAAACTAGAACTTCGCGCAGTAGTAACAAATTCAAAGGGAACTACTTTTGAGCTTCCACATACCGGCATTGATATACCAACTGCCTAACTCGCACGTTAAGCAGTAAGCCAGAACCTCATTGGTTGGTCTAAGTACTTAGCCCACGATCTTTCATTGTGGCCACTACGTTCATAAATCTTGCTTACAAAATCATGGGGCAGGTAACCGCGCTCCTTCATTAATTTATCTGCCAACTGCTGGAACGGCGCGTACTGAGAATCTAAACCTTTAGTTCCGTGGCTCATCCAAATTTTATGTGAGCCGGCTTGTGGCAAAGAATTAATAGTTCGCTCGACTAAAGCTTCTCCACCGAATGGCCAATGTGTTGAAAGGGCAAGTGCAGTTACAAATTTTTCGGGTAATTGTGCCTGCGCATATAGCGTTGCAAGGGCGCCCATAGATGAGCCAATCATCGCAGTATTGGTCGCTGAAATCCCAGGTGCAATTGCTGGAATATATTCATCAAAAATTGAACGTAAGTAAGAATCTCCGTGAAGCATTTGTGGTTGAAAAACTTTAGCAAATTCACTTTGAACAGAAATTCCATCACGAAAGTATTTTTCCGGCACTAAGTCTTTCCCGCGGCCCCAAGGATCTTCCTTTGTGCTGCTGTGCCACACACCGATTATTGCCGGCGGATTTAACCCTAACTCAGCACTCACGCGAATTGCCGACTGTGCCATTTTCCAGGTTTGCCCCCGGTGCGTGGATGTACGACCATCAAAAATATTTTGGCCATCATGGGCAATGAGCAAGTGGGTTGCTGGCGCCTTGGGCAGCCAATAATCCACAGTGCGGCCATTGAAATCGACGCGCTTTACTTCACCGGCAACGCCGCGTATTTGGAAGCGCTTAATCTCTTTCATACTGGTTAAATCTACCCATGTCTGCGGCTAAACGAAGCATTATGTGGTTTCGTCGCGACCTTCGCATAGGCGATCACCCAGCGTTATTAGAAGCGATTGCTGCTAGTGATGAGATTGTTCCCGTCTTTATTTTGGACAACAAACTTATCAATGCAACTGGAAGCAAGAGATTGGCTTATTTAGCTCAATCATTGCGCGCCCTCGATGAGTCACTTGGAAATTGCTTGCATGTGATGGTCGGTGACCAAGTGGAAGTTCTCAAAGAGTTAATGCAGCGTTACGGTGCAACTTCGGTGCATATATCCACTGAATACGAGCCATATGGCGCAGCACGTGATGAACGCGTTGAAGCTGCAGGAATCCCATTAGTTCGAACTGGAAGTCCTTATGCAGTTGCACCAGGGCGGGTCTTAAAACCAAGTGATGCAACTCCGTACAAGGTTTATACGCCTTTCTATCGCGGTTGGTGTCTGCATGGTTGGAGAAAACCTGCAGATACTCCGAAAAAAATTAATTGCGTAACGCCACCATTGAGCGATCGTAATTTTCCAGAATGGCCAACTCCTGATGGTGCAGTTATTACTCCGGCCGGAGAAAAAGCGGCATTAGCCCGGTGGAAATTATTTCAAAAAACAGGTTTAGATAATTACGATGTGGCTCGAAATTTGGCAGGAATCGATGGCACGAGCAAATTAAGTGCGCACCTTAAGTGGGGCGAGATTCATCCCCGCACACTGTTAGCGCCTTTAGGGGAAAGTAAAGCTCACGATACTTTTCGCAAAGAGATTGCTTGGCGTGAATTTTATGCTGATGTGTTGTTTAACAATCCGCACACAGATAAAGATTATTATTCACCTAAGTTTGCAGATATGCGTTACAACAAACCGGATTCAGCATTTGAAGCGTGGAAAACTGGAACTACAGGTTATCCATTTGTAGATGCTGCGATGCGACAACTTTTGCGCGAAGGATGGATGCACAATCGCACGCGTATGGTGGTTGCTTCTTTCTTAGTTAAGGATTTGCATTTGGAATGGCAGTTAGGCGCTGACTTCTTTATGGAGCATTTAGTTGATTTTGATGTTGCTTCCAACGCACATGGCTGGCAGTGGACAGCTGGCACTGGCACGGATGCTTCGCCGTATTACCGAGTCTTCAATCCGATTGAGCAGGGCAAACGCTTTGATGAAAATGGAGATTACATTCGAAAGTATGTCCCGGAGCTTGCGCATTTAACTGCGGCAGAAATTCATGAGCCATGGCTTTATTTAGATGGTTATAGCAAGGGTTATCCGGAACGCATTGTTGATCACGCAACTGAGCGGTTGGAATCACTTGCCCGCTTGCAAGAGATTAAAGCCGACAAACCCCTAGACCCTCGCGCTTAGCCCGATACATCGCATCATCTGCACGGCGTAGTAAATCAGGGGATCCGGTATTTGCAGCCACACCGATGCTGACACCAATTTGGATGCTGTGATCATCAATGTTGAATGGATAACTCAGTGTTGCCCGTAGTGCAAGGGCGGTATCCATAGCTGATTCATAAGTGCCTTCTAAGAGAATCCCAAACTCATCGCCGCCAAGTCTGGCTAACAAAGCATTATGAGGGAGTGCACGCGAAAACCGCATCGAAACCTGTTGTAAAACCTTGTCTCCAGTCTCATGTCCATGGGAATCATTGACTGGTTTGAATCCATCTAAATCCAATAGTAAGAGCGCACCATCTTTGCCAATAAAGTTTTCAATCTCTGAAATCAACCTTCTGCGATTAGGTAAGCCAGTGAGTTCATCGGTACGGGCCAGAATTCTTTCATGACCGATATTTCTGGCTTGTTTAAGTGCAATCGTCATTCGCACAAAAGCTAAAGCAAGGGTTATAACCGCAGGTATCAAAGTAAATGTTGGGAAGTAACCTGGCCGAATGGCAATTAACGCTAATAGCGTTGCACTCATAAAAACGGAGAGCGCAATATAGATTGGGTTGATAACGCCATCATTGTGATCATCTCGACCGGGTTTCCAGAAACTTTCTGCGATGATAATTAGTCCGAGCAGCCACCCATCATCAACCATCGAACCAAAGACATAGGTGCTATTTATGTGTTGCCAAAGAAAATAAAAGTCGGTGATTGTGAAAATAAGTATTCCAATAAAAAGCAGATAACTTCTTGGCGAATATCCACTGGAAAGAATTGCCGTGAGCGTCAAGGAAATTAAAATTAAATCAGAGAGTGGAAATGCAATAGCAAAAAATGCCTCCGACAGATTGCCATCAAAATGCGGTAAGACCGGTTTGAGAATGAGGACGGTACCTAAAGCACTTAAACCTAAGCCCACGATTGAAGCGTCAAAGAGCTCAAGAATGCTGAACTTGCGCCCCGGAGTTATTAATCGGGGCAAGGCAATAATTGCAAAGGGATAAAACAACAAGTAAGCCGTATTTGAAAGCGTGGCTGAAAACGATGTGTAACTGGAACTACTAGAGATAACCGATCCGATAAACCACAAGAAGAAAGCGGCGGCTAAAAGTGGCTGAGTGAGCCGATCGTTAATGTGCTCGGCAAGAATGATTACGCCAATTGCGATGAAGGGTATGGAGTTATACAGATAAAGCTCACTCCATTTACTCTCTCCAACCGGTAAGAAATGTTGGAGGAAGTGAAGGAGTAACAGGCTAGGCCCGAGTATTCGAAGAATTCGCGCGGGCATTTACTCAATCTAGGTTAGGTGAAATCCCATTAAGAATAGGGAAAGCCCCGTTATTTCTAACGGGGCTTCCTGAACTAATAAGTAAGGGCTAGAAACCCTTGCCGCAAATCAAAGCAGCATTTGCTTTTGTGTTAGCAACATCGGCTTTTAACGCAGCAGGCTGATTAGTGGCTGCAAGTTTTGCCGCTTCGAGCTTACGAATGTTAACGGTGATGCGATTGATTGTACTTGTGTAAGAACGAACAGCCGCAGTCCAACCAGATACTGCGCTTGTATAGGCTTTTTTATCGGCAGCACTAGTGGCAGCAGCTAACTTTGTTTGCGCCGCAGTTTGTCGAGCTGTAGCGGCATCCAACTTAGTTTGAATCTCAGCTTTGTGTGCCGTTTCATTTGTAATTCCAAGATCAATGACTGGAATCTGTGCGGCAAGATTTGCTGAAAGTACTACTGAATCCTTTTGCGCTTTGGTGTAAGCCGCAGCCGAGTTAAGGCAATCAAGTGAAAGCCAAGTCAGTTTGGTACTAGTCGTCAATGGATTCTTAGCACACTTGTACTTGCCTCCACTCACCGTTGTAGTTGAGTTGATCTTTGTACAGGCAACGCCATTTGAAATTTTTGCTGCAGCTTGTGCAGGGGCGGCGACCATAACTCCACCAGCAACGATTAATGCAACTGCGACAGAAGCGAATTTACGCATCAGATAAAACCTCCATTGGATATGGGGTAATAGTAGTGAATCAATCCTGTAAAACTCCTGATAACCCGCCCAAGGGTCTATGAATTGACTGTGAATTACCCATCACTTACGTTGTTTGACGCGGACGTTCATTCCGATAGTACGAACCATGGAGCGCGGAGCATTACGTATCACAAAAGTAAGAAGTTGATATTGCCAACCAGGAACACTGACTGCCTTGCCGGAAACCGCATGTTTCCATGCTGTTGCAACCAATGTGTCGGAATTTAGCCACATAAATCGTGGCAACCCCTTCATAGACATTCGACCCCGCTCATGAAATTCAGTACGAGTAAAACCTGGGCAGAGTGCGCATATTTTAATATTAGTTCCGGCAAGTTCGGTGTGTAGTGATTCAGAGAGCACCGTTAAATAAGACTTTGATGCACTATAGGTGCCACCTGCGATCCAGCCGGCGACCGATGAAACATTAATGATCACACCTTTGTTGCGCGCTTTCATGCCAACAAGGGCAACATGCATTAAGCGCATGGGAGTTCGCACCAATACACTTAGCAATTGTTCTTCAATATCAATCTGACTCAGCGTAAAAGCTTTATTGATTCCGAATCCAGCATTATTAATCAACACATCAATTTGGTTATTAGCAATGTAGTTTTCAATCATCAAGCACCCGGCATCGGTTGATAAATCAGCTTGGATTACTACGGTCGAGATTTCAAATTTTGTTTCAAGTGCACGAGCTCGCTCTTGTAAGCGTGGTAGATCACGAGCAACCAAGATGATGTTGTATCCATTTTTTGCGAGCAAGCGTGTAAAACTTTCACCAATACCAGCCGTTGCTCCAGTTACTAACGCCCAAGATTCCATATCAAGCTCCTAACTAATCCTTAGTTCGCCATGAGCTCCAGCTGGAACAAATGGTGCGTGCGGAGCAACTGCTTTCAATTTCTTATAAGGCTGACTTTGTTCTGGTCGCACATCGGCTTCGCCCTTGTTAGGCCACAATGATAAAGCGCGTTCAGCTTGTGCAGTAATTGTTAGCGAAGGATTCACACCAAGATTTGCCGTAATTGTTGAACCATCCACAATATGTAAAGTTGGGTAGTTCCAAACACGGTGGTACGGATCAATCACACCTTCATTTGAATTACTTCCGATAACGCAGCCGCCGACAAAGTGAGCCGTGAAAGGGGCATTGATTAAATCTCCAATATGACCACCGGCAATTCCGCCATGTTTTTGCGCAATCCTTTTCACAGCCTCATTTGCCGCAGGAATGTAAGTGGCATTGGGATGCTCTGGATCATTAGTAGAAGTTAAGTGCCACCCAAATATCGAGCGCTTGCCTCGAACTGAAACCGATGAATCGACGTTTTGCATGGTTAGGGCAATGACAGTTCGCTCACTCCATTGACGCACATTAAGAATTTTCAATAGCAAAGTTGGATTAGCGATAAATTGTTTCCACCATTGTTTGCGTCGCTCAGTTGAGGAATAACCATCGGTCATCAAAGTTTGAAGCAGCCCCATTAAATTAGAGCCTTTGCCATAACGAACGGGTTCTATGTGGGTATGTTCGTCAGGGAAAAATGAAGAAGTAATCGCGCTGCCATCGCTGAAATCAATATCAGTATTCGACATCAGCGCACCTGTGAGAGCTTCACTATTTGTGCGGGATAAATCCCCCAAACGATTTGAAATGCGAGGAAGTACTTGGTCATCTTTCATTTTGTGCAGCAGCTTTTGCGTATTGAAAGTTCCAGCGGCAACTATTACTTCCTTGGCAAAAAATGTGGTGCCTCGATCGCCCAACCAATCATCGGTCTTGCGTGTTGTAATCTTCCAATCGCCGCCGGAGCGCTGTTCAATTTTAGTTGCAGTTGTCATTGCAAAGACTTGCGCGCCAGCTTTTTCAGCTAGACCTAAATAATTTTTCGGTAAAGTATTTTTTGCATTGAAGCGACAACCAGTCATACAAGCACCACATTGCGCACAACCATTTCGATCAGGCCCAACGCCACCAAAAAATGGATCTTTGCTAGCTATACCTTTGCCATCACCGAAGTAAATTCCAAGGGGAGCCATTTTGAATGTATGACCTACGCCCATTTCTTCGGCCACATCTTTCATGGCTTGATCGCTATTAGAAAAATATGGGTTCTCAGTAACACCTAACATTCTGCGGGCTTGATCAAACCAAGGTTCAAGCTCTTCTTTCCAATTAGTAATACTTGCCCATTGCTTGTCCGTAAAATATTGATCACCTGGTTGATACAGAGTATTGGCATAAACTAATGAGCCGCCACCAACGCCAGCACCAGCTAAAACTAAGACATCGGGTAGGACATGAATTCTTTGAATTCCATATAGACCGGCTTTAGGTGCAAACAAAAATTTGTTGATTCTCCACGATGTTTTAGGAAAGTCCTTATCGCGAAAGCGCTTTCCCGCTTCAAGAACGGCGACGCTGTAACCCTTTTCGCGCAGACGCAGCGCTGAAACCGAACCACCAAAACCGGAGCCGATGATGACGACATCAAAAACTTTCTTCACGGTTATTCCACGCTGCTTGGCATGAGGAAATGAGATCCTTATCGATTGTTTTTGCCAGTCTAACCTGACGATTATTTCATGACAAGATTGCCTCTGCACAAGGCAAGTCCCCGTAGCTCAGTGGATAGAGCAACCGCCTCCTAAGCGGTAGGTCGCAGGTTCAACTCCCGCCGGGGACACCGATTAAATGTTCTTTAGTGGTCAATAGTAAAACGTTGCATCCACTTAGGTGCCCACCAGTTACGTTCACCAAATAAACGCATCAGCGCTGGCACTAATAGTGCTCGTACGATTGTTGCATCAAGTATCACAGCAAGTGCAACACCAAAGCCCATGGACTTAATAGATGTAACTCCGCTAGTCACAAAGGCAGCAAAGACCACCGCAAGAAGCAACGCGGCTGCAGTAATAATTCTCGCTGATCGCTGTAAACCAGTTGCAACTGCTTCAACATTAGTTTTACCCGCTAAATGCTCTTCACGAATTCTAGAAAGTAAGAAGAGTTCGTAGTCCATAGAAAGACCAAAAACAACTACAGAGATTAATATGCCAATCGATGTATCGAGTGTCCCGGTTACCGTGAATGTACCCACTAACCATTGCAAATGGCCATCGATAAATACCCAAGTAAGCACGCCCATAGTCGCCCCAAGTGATAAGAAATTGAGAATGACTGCCTTGATTGGCAAGATGATTGAGCCAGTGAAAATGAAAATTAAAATAAGAACGCTGACTGCAATCCAACCCAGAGCCCACGGCAGAGTATGTGCAATACCGTCCTGTGAATCGGTGTAATCAGCGGCTACGCCACCAATGAGGGTTCCTTGAGGGGCAGCGATAGCGCGGATCTCATGAATCATTTTTTGTGCTTGTGGAGTGCGCGGCAACATCGATTCGAATGCCACGATTCGAACATCTGATTTATATGTTTGAGGTGGTGCGACCGTTACAACGCCACTGACTTTTTCAACTTTAGCGGAGTAAGCGGCAATCTCTGCATCGCGTCCAGCACCATTGATTACGATAATTTCAATTGGATTACCAGTTTGGCCCGCAAATCGCGATGCTTGTACTGCAGTTGCAATCGCCGCGGGATTACTTGCTGGCAATATGCGTGAGTCACCTTGCGAGAAAGCAATATCTTTAATTGGTGAAGCGAAAAGCCCAAGAACAATAAGAGCAAGCAGAACAACTGCGACTGGACGCTTCATCACCATACGCGCTGTCTGTGCCCAACGGCCATCTTCTTTCGGAGTGATTGCCGATTTACGGATGACTCCCTTATCTACTTTTGATCCAACCATTGCAAGAATCGGCGGAAGACCAAAGAGTGCACCGATAACGGCTAGCGCAACAACTGAGACACCTGCATAACCAAATGATTTAAGGAATGGAAGCGGGAAGAAGGTAAGTGATAACAAAGTTACTAAAACCGTAAGGCCAGAGTAGAAAACAGTTTTTCCGGCAGTCTTTAACGTTGTGATTATCGAATCTTCAACGTTTTTACCATGATGAAGTTCTTCGCGGAAACGATTCACCATTAAAAGTGCGTAGTCGATACCTAGACCAAGACCCATACCCGTAGTGAGGTTTAGGGCGTAAATACTGACGCTAGTAAAGAGTGAAATTAAGAAGAGAATAAAGAAAGCTCCGAGAATTGCTGCGACGCCAACAATGAGTGGCATTGCAGATGCAGTCATGGCGCCAAAGACAAAAGCCAGCAATATGAAAGTTGCTGGAATGGAAATTGCCTCGGAGAGACTCAAATCTTTAGCAATCTTTTTATTTATGGCGTTTCCAATAACACCAACACCACCGGCATATAGTTTCAATCCCTCAAATGTGCCGTCATAGTTTTTCTGAAAAGTGGCGCCAATAGTTTGGCTTGAAGGAGTAAATGCTTCCGCACTTGTATAAACAAGAATGTAGGCAGCTTTTCCATCGGTTGATTTCAGGGAATCTGAACCGCCTGAGCTCCAATATGAGATTACCTTGGTAACTCCGTTTTCTTTCGCCATCTTTGCTTCAAGTGCCATGGCTTTCTGAGTTACTACTGGATCCGATACTTGAGTTTGCCCCGCATCAACGACCACAACAATCGTAGGATCAGCAACTTTGAGAACATTATGCAAATAATTAAAAACCTTGTAGGAATCACTCTTTGGATTTGAATAACCACCAGAGTCCAATCGATTAAAAACTGCTGAACCAACTCCACCCGCGGCAAGAATTCCGATGACGAAAACTATTACGGCAGCTTTGCGACGCCGATACATGAGGTGACCAAGTTTTTCGAACATTGATGCGACTCCCTTATTTTCAACAATGAAGCGATTTTAGCGGGTCAATTTGTACATTGAACTCTGAGTAATGGGTATGGCTCCTCATGCATGGCGTGACCTGTCTCATAGTAAGTATGCACTTAGAATCAGCGCATTATGAGTGAGGTATTTCCTTCAACAACTGATGACGAACGCGATCCCCGCGAGGATCAAAACGACGATAAAAAAAGGGAAGCTGAAATCAAAGGCGATAAACCGCCGCATCACGACGATTAATCAGTTTTTGGTGCAGGTGTTGCCGGTGCAGGTGTTGCAGCTTTCGCAGGTTCACTAGAAATTTTCTTTTGTGCAGAATCAGTTTTATAAAAACCAGAGCCCTTGAATACAACTCCAACAGCGGAATAAACCTTACGGATTTCACCTTTGCATTGAGGGCACTCGGTCAGTGAAGCGTCGCTGAAAGATTGAAAAGCCTCAAATTCATGGTCACAGGCAGTGCATGCATATTGATATGTAGGCATTGCCGCTCCAATTCTTCGTGCACAGTAAGTTTTAAGTACGTAGGGGGTAGATACCAAGTCTAAAGAAGTGAGACGATTGGCGCGAATTCAGGCGGCGAATCGAGAGGGGATAAGAGTGAGAATCAGCATTGCGAAGCGGTTATGTGGCTTAATCGCGATTTTCGCCTTTTTTGGAATCGCCACAGCTTCTGCGAACTCTTTAATCACAACTTCACCAATAAGTGGTTCAACAGTTTCAACTCCACCCACATCCGTCACGGTTACAACTCAACTCCCATTATTGGCCGACGGCAATGAATTAATGGTGACCGATCCTGCCGGTGTACGAGTTGATGATGGCACATTAACTATTAGTGATGCGAACGCAACGATTGGCTTGAAACCTCTCGTCGATTCTGGGATTTATAAAGTTTCATATGTTCTATATTCAGAAGGCGCAGCCCCCTTAGAGGGTTCTTTTACTTTTAATTTTTCTGCACCAAGTGTGATCACGCAAACCGATCCCTCTCCAACCCCCATTGAATCTCAAAAATCTGCCAGCAGTAGTTGGGGGACTAATGTATTTATTATCTTTATCTTGATTGTCGCAGTTTTTGTAATGCTTGGATTAGTGCTTTACGCCCGAAAACTCTTTAGGGACCGATGATTGCATTAAATACAATCTTTAAATATTTATCCATTATCGGCGGTTTTGCAGTAGTTGGTAGTTTGCTAGCAATGGCTTTCCTATTGCTGGACACAGAAGGCAAGCTTTCGACATCTTCTTTGAAGCTGCGCAGTATTGTGTGCGTCTCGAGTGCCACATGGGCAATTGGAACTTTAGGAACGATTGTTTTTACGCTAGCCACGATCTTGGGCCAATCTTTTCGCGTCGCCGTCGACCCAACAGTATTGCGCTCATTCATCACTCAAATAACGCTGGGACAATATTTACTTTTTGAAGCGCTAGTTGGTCTCTTTGTAGCCGCAGTTGCAATGCGACTTCAGAAAGTTCTCACGACTATTGCGCTGCTAGTCCTCTCGATTATCGGTTTAGTGGCACCAATATTTCAGAGTCATTCAGCATCAAGTGGATCGCACGGCCTAGCAATTGGTTCATTAGTACTACATGTTGTGGCACTTTCATTATGGGTGGGCGGCGTCATTGCAATTGCGATTTTAGATCCCGACGACCGCCCAATTGCAGTGCCTCGCTTTAGTGTTTTAGCACTGTGGTCGGTAATCGCCGTAGTTGCTAGTGGAACCGTTAATGCATGGGCTCGCCTAGATTTTGTAAGAGCTTGGCACACTACCTATGCCTACATAGTTATTGCCAAAATTATTTTGACTATCGTTTTGATTTTTATCGGCTATTTACACCGTAAGAACTTGTCCCAACGGGATTCAATTGATTGGAAAGGATTTGGCCGATTAATTTTCGCCGAAAGTGTTGTCATGATTGTGACTGTGGCCATGGGTGCATGGTTATCGTCAAATCAAGCGCCTATTCGACCAGGTCGAATTAAATTTGATGCGGCACTAGAAATTGCAGGAATCTCTTCTCCACCAACCCCAACCTGGAGCAGAATTCTCTGGAGCTATGAACCAGATGCGCTGATGATTGGAATTTTAATCACTGCAGTGGCGCTTTATATCAAAGGTGTTGTTGTTCTCACCCGCCGAGGCGATAAATGGCCAGTAGGTCGAACAATCTCTTTTGCTCTAGCAATTTCAGCAATAGATTTTGCTACTAGCGGTGGTTTAGGTCTTTATGCACACTTCGCTTTTTCTTATCACATGATTGCACACATGATTTTAGGAATGATTGCACCTATAGGCATCGTTTTAGGCGCACCCATTACTTTAGCTTTAAGAACTTTGCCCCAAGGCAGAAATCCAGAAGAACGCGGAGTTCGTGGTTCGTTATTGGCCCTACTGCATTCTAAATTAGCGAGATTTTACACAAATCCATTAGTGGCATTGGCAATCTTCGATGGATCACTCTTCGCCCTTTATTTCACCCACTTCTTTGGTTCACTCATGCAAAGCCATGTAGGTCATTTATTTATGGACCTGCATTTCTTACTTGCAGGCATTCTCTTTTTCCACGTGATCATTGGAATTGATCCAAATCCACGCCGAGTTCCGCATTTAGTGCGCATTGTTATTCTTTTTGCGGCCATGAGCATTCATGCATTCTTCTCGGTGGCCTTGATGTCAACATCCACGCTTATCGATGGTGGTTACTTTGCTTCACTCAAATCTCCATGGCTTACCGATTTACTTGCTGATCAACGCCTTGGAGGATCAATTGGCTGGGCAATGGGCGAGATTCCAATGTTGCTAGCTCTTGTGGCAACATTTATCAGTTGGGTTCGCGATGATTCGCGAGAAACTAAGCGAATAGATAAAAATATTGAGCGAGCGGCAGCGATGGGACAACCCGATGAATTAGCCGATTACAATAAGTACTTACAGGATCTGGCAGAACGCGATAGGAAAAAGCCCTAATGGAAAGTTTATTTGATCTCCCCAGTGAGTACAAAGATTTGCGTGCAAGTGTGCGCGCTTTGGCTGAAAAAGAAATTGCGCCTTTCGCTCACGCAGTTGATGAAGATCACCGCTTCCCGCAAGAGGCCGCAAATGCCCTTGCTAAAGCTGGACTTGCCGCAGCACATGTTCCCACTGAATTTGGTGGAGATGGCGCCGATGCTTTGGCCGTAGTAATAATTATTGAAGAAGTTGCCCGCGTTTGTGGTTCATCCTCACTTATTCCGGCAGTAAATAAACTTGGCTCGCTCCCTTTAATTCTTGGCGGTAATAAAGAACAAAAAGCCCGTTGGTTACCACAACTAGCTGCAGGCAAAGGTTTTTCTTATTGCCTTTCTGAATCTGAAGCGGGTTCAGATGCATCTGCACTTCGCACAAAAGTTGAACGCGATGGCGATGGATGGATTCTTAATGGAAGCAAAAAATGGATTTCAAATGCTGGAATCTCTGATTTTTATACGGTAATTGCGCAAGGCGATCCAGCATTAGGTTCCAAGGGCATTACCGCTTTTGTAGTTGAAAAATCTGATCCAGGAGTTTCTTTTGGTTCACCTGAAAAGAAAATGGGCTTTAGAGGTTCACCAACGCGTGAGGTGTATTTCGATAATGTAAAACTTGCCGATGATCGCCGTATCAGTGAAGTTGGTCGGGGTTTTGCTTTGGCAATGGACACACTAGATCACACGCGCATCACTATTGCCGCTCAAGCACTTGGTTTAGCCCAAGGTGCACTAGATGTTGCGACTAAGTATTCGCATGAACGCAAACAGTTCGGTAAAGAGATATTTGATTTTCAAGGTGTGCAATTCATGCTGGCAGATATGGCTATGAATATTGAAGCTGCCCGCCAACTCACTTACGTTGCAGCCTCTAAGAGTGAAAGTGGCGAAAAGGATTTACGTTTCTTCTCTGCAGCAAGTAAATGTTTTGCAAGTGATACTGCGATGAAAGTTACAACTGATGCGGTTCAGATTTTAGGCGGATATGGGTATGTTTCAGATTATCCAGTTGAGCGCATGATGCGCGATGCAAAACTCACACAGATTTACGAAGGCACAAATCAGATTCAACGAATCGTGATGGCGCGCAATCTTCCTAACGCTTAAAACGTACAACTAACGATGGAGTGGCCGCGGCATCGAGGGCAATGTCATGCCCTTCTCGGGGTAACGATTCACTTGTAAGTTCGCCAGCATGAACTAAACCAATTTTCCAACCGGGAAGGTTTGGCAGTGCGCGATCATAAAATCCACCACCCTGCCCCATTCGAAAACCATCTTGATCTATTCGAAGTGCGGGCGTTACTACTGCACCGACATTACTTAAATCAGTCACTACCGGCCCAGTAGGTTCGGTCAATTTTTTTGTTACTTTCAACTGATCGTGATCACCGCTCCACTGCACCCATTCAATTTCGGAGCCGTTTACTCTTGGCAGCAAAAGTTGCTTGCCCTCTTTGAGAAAGGCTTGATTTATTTCAGTTGTGCTGGGTTCTTCAGAGTGTGAAAAGTATGAACAAATCGTTGTTGCGCTTACGATTTCAGGGCATTTCAAAATGACATTGAAGTTTGAAGCAATGAACTTCTGAACCCGTTCACGGCGATAGCGATCTCGAAGCTCTTTCTTGAGTGTGTTCTGATTCATTGCTTCCTTCCGTTAACTCCACGCCTAAATCCCAGAGATTACTAACTCCAACAAGTATGGTGTGATTATGGCAGAGCACACGCGAGTAGATGAGTTTTTGAACGCGCTTCTTGCCACCTGCAAGCCACTTGAATCTTTTGAAATGCCGCTTCTGGATGCACATGGCGCCACTTTGGCCGAAGATGTTTTCGCAGGTGAGCGATTAGTGATGAAATCTGGAAGTCGCATCCGATCAACACAAATTGGCTTAGCTGCATCAATTGGAATTGATCATCTGCCAACGCGTCCGCATCCTCGTGTCGTTGTAATGTCAGCTGGACCCGATCTAGCCGAGCCCGGACAAAGTTTAAAAGATGACGAAGAATATGAAACTAACTCATGGATGCTAACCACTGCAGTTCGAGAAGTTGGAGCAGTTGCATACCGAGTTCATTCAATTCCTGAAGATGAAGCTCAACTACAAAATTTGATTGAAGATCAATTAGTTCGGGCAGATTTAATAATTATTAGCGGTGAGCGCCACGATGATTCATTTGATTTAATCACGCGCACCTTGTCACACATGGGTGAAATTACGACAATTGATATGGCTATCGAAATGAGCGGCCGCCATAACTATGGATCTATTGGCCCAGATAAGACGCCGGTAGTGACCCTTCCTGGTGATCCAATCGCGGCATACATTTCATTTGAGTTATTTGTTCGCCCAATGATTCGGACCATGCTTGGCGCCGCAACTATTCACCGCCCAAGCGTTAAAGCAAAATTAGAGAAAGCTATTGAATCTACCGAAGGCATGCGTTCGTATATTCGGGCAACGCTCTCTGAAGATGGTAAATCAGTTCTGCCCTTAATTCACCAAGAAGAATTATCAACGCTTTCAGATTCAAATGCATTTATTGCTATTGGCGAAAAAGATATTCATTTAAAAGCGGGGGATGAAGTGACCGTAGTTGTTTTAGAGCGTCGGTATATTTAACTTCGACTATGAGTAATTCATGGCCAGTCGTGCTAACTACAAGTGATTTACGTTTACAAGCTCTGCGATTTCGGGATAAGTCTGCGTGGAATACGGTTCGTGCCCAAAATCGTGATTGGTTAGCGCCGTGGGAAGCCACGATTCCATCGGTGCCTGATGAAGATGCCCCTGATGTACGTCAGTTACCTTCATATTTTGAAATGGTGAGAACTCTTAACTCCGAGGCCAGAGCGGGCCGTTCATATTCATTTGCAATCTGGCATCAGCGCAATTTAGTCGGCCAAATTTCACTGGGAGGTGTAATTCTTGGAGCGATGCGGGGTGCTCATATTGGATATTGGATTGATAAGAATTATGCCAACCGAGGGTTTACAACTCAGGCGGTATTGGCAATCGCGGACTATTCATTTGATGCGCTAAAACTTCACCGAGTTGAGATAAATCTGCGACCTGAGAACGCAGCTTCACGGCGGGTAGCTGAAAAATCTGGCTTTATTTTCGAAGGCGAGCGGCCCCGCTACTTACATATTGACGGTAGTTGGCGTGATCACATTACTTTCGTTAAGGAAAACCCGGCCGTTAAGTAGGCTCCAAATCCCAAGTTTTCTAGGTCAGACCCTTTATCTTTGTGCATCATGGCTTCGGGAATTATTTATATTGCGATCATCGGTATGTGGGTCGCCTATTTTGCACCCCGTTGGATTCATGACCGCAATGAATTTTCTGGAAAATCTGTAGAGCGATTTAAAAGTGCACTTCGAGTTGTAGCAAGCTCGTCGCCCCACGGCAGTTCAGGAAGCGGCGCGATTCACATTGACTTAGATCGTGAAGCAAAAATTGCCCAACTTCTAATGCGCAGACGCATTATGTTTTTAATTCTTGCATTTTCGTTGACGACAACAATCATTGGTGGGTTTATGAAAACGATGCCATTCATATATGCGTTAGTTCCATTAACTGGAATTTTGATTTATGTTGCTAACGTTCGACGTCAAACTATTGCCGATAAAATTCAATTTCGTCGTGTTCAACAGTTACACCGCCGTACAGCTGGAGTTTCTGCAACAAATTTAGCTGAAGTTGTAACACCTAAAGTTACGCAAGAACATTGGATCCCACTTTCAGAGCGCGAACTCAAAGGCGTTGTACTTTTGCCAAAGGGGAGCGCGGCAGTTAGAACAACGTGGGAGCCAGCTGAAGTTCCCACTCCAACTTATGTGAGTGCGCCAAAAGCGATAATTCCGAAGCGCGTAATTGATTTAACAATTCCTGGTGCGTGGAGTGAGGAACAAGAACGCCTTGAACGTGAAGCATTAGCAGCGGCATCACCATCACGCGATGAAATTTTCGATCAACAACTTGCCGATGAAGCAGTTGAAAGACTTAAGCAAGCACGCGCAGCTAACGAATAATTAGATCCACGAAGGTAGCCACATTCGGTGGAACCATGAGTCATAAGTGATTATTTCGCCGGTAAATAAAGGCAAGAAGTAAATAAAATTTAAGAAGACAATCACGACAAAGGCCGCGATAAGGCTCTGCGATAGCGCAGGTTTTAGTGAACTATCTAGCAGTGCTTTAGCGCAGTAAATAATGGCTAGGAGCATGAACGGCTCAAAGATAATTGCATAAAAAGTAAAGACCGTGCGCTGCTGGAAGAAAAACCACGGTAAGTAGCCGGCAGCTAAACCAAGAACCACGATATTGAGCACTGGATCTGAAGTTCTGCGCACAAGTGATCGAATCCAATAACCGATCACGATTGCGCAAGCAATTGTTCCAGCCCACCATAATAGCGGAGTCCCCAAAGCCAGGACTTCTTGAGCACAACTATTATTTCCGCAACCTTGAGGTGAATCATAGAAAAATGAAGTGGGTCTTCCCATCACCATCCAACTCCAAGGGTTAGCTTGGTAAGAATGTTTTTCAGTAAGTCCAGTATGGAAACTCAACATCTCAGAGTGATAGTGCAGCCAAGAAGAAATTACATTCGGAGACCATTGTCGATCCCAGCCACGGTTACTTAAAAACCAACCAGTCCACGTAGAAATATAAACAAGAACAGGGAGTACTCCATATTGTAAGAATTTTATTGCGATGGGGCGAAGGAGATCTTTAGAGGGATGCTGCGAAAATATTTTATAAAGTGAAATAAATAGAAGCATCACCAAGAAATAGAGTGCACTCCACTTGGTTCCCATTGCTAACCCAATTGAAATTGCTGCCAACCAATGGTGTTGTTGATGCCATAGATACACCGCAAGTAAAACAAAGAAAGTTAAAAATAAATCAAGGAGCGCTGTTCTTGAATGCACTAAAGCCAAACCATCACACGCCATTAAGAAAGCGGCAATAGCGGTTAGAAGGGGAGAATAAAAGAGAACATGCACTAAGCGGGCAAAGAGCAGAATTAGCAGCGTTCCACAAATTGCAGTGGCGAAGCGCCAACCAAATTCGTTATCGCCGAATAATTTAATTCCGGATGCAATTAACCACTTTCCGACCGGAGGATGAACAATAAATTCAGGTTTATTGCCAGTAACTTCAACGCCATATTTTAGAAAATCACGGGCACCATCGACGTAATAAACTTCATCAAAGACAAAGCCTTTCGGTGTCGCCAAGTTGATGAGCCGAAGTGCAAGGCAAGCAATCGCAATCAGAATAGGTGCGATAGCTGCAATCATGTGTGAATCGTATGGGCAAATCTGCGAAAAATTACTGAGATGATTGACCTATGGGACTGATATTGGCAGCTACACCCTTGGGCAACCCGGCCGATGCCAGCGCGCGCCTTAAATCTGCAATTGAGGATGCCACCATTATTGCTGCTGAGGATTCCAGAAGGTTTCACCGTTTGTGTTCAGATATTGGTGTGACATTTACTGGGCGAGTACTTTCTTTTTTTGAGGGAAATGAAGATGCGCGAACTCAAGAACTCTTAAGTGAAATTGAATCAGGTGCCCGTGTACTTGTTGTATCAGATGCAGGTATGCCGACAATTAGCGATCCAGGTTTTCGTTTAATGCGCGAAGCAATCGCCCGCAACCTGCACGTATCAGTAATCCCAGGACCCAGCGCGGTAACTATGGCAGTTGCCTTATCGGGTTTACCTACCGATCGATTTACTTTTGAAGGCTTTCCATCACGTGCGGCTGGTGCCCGTTTAGCAACTTTTGAAAAACTTCGTCATGAAGAAAGAACCATGGTTTTTTTCGAAGCACCGCATCGCTTGGCTGATTCACTCTCTGATGCGTTAAGCATTTTTGGTTCCACTCGACGAGGCGCAATTTGTCGCGAAATGACTAAGCATTATGAAGAAACTATTCGCGGAACTTTGGGCGAACTTTCACACTGGGCAGATAGTCATGAAGTTCTTGGCGAAATAACTTTAGTAATTGAAGGGGCAGTAATTGATTCAGCTGCGATGACGGCAGATGAAATGGTGGCTCGAGTCCGAGAGTTTGAAGCCGCAGGAATGGATCGCAAGGGGGCAATTGCCTCGGTTGCCGCTGAATTTTCAATTGCAAAGCGATTGGTTTATGCCGCAGTGGTTGATGCGAATAAGATGAGCAAGTGACTAAGTCCTTCTATCTAACGACGCCGATTTATTACGTCAACGATGCACCGCATATTGGCCATGCCTATACAACGGTGGCTGGCGATGTATTAACGCGCTGGCATCGTCAAAGAGGTGAATCTGTCTGGTTCTTAACGGGAACCGATGAACACGGTCAAAAAGTTATGCGCACTGCCGAGCAAAATAACACCGCTCCTCAAGCGTGGGTAGATCGATTAGTACACGATGCATGGAAGCCAAATTGGCAAGCTCTCAATATCGCCAATGATGATTTCATTCGCACAACTGAAAAGCGCCATACCGAACGCGTACAAAAATTCTTGCAATCACTTAAAGATTCCGGCCATATTTATGCGGGTAAGTATGAAGGTCCATATTGTGTAGGGTGCGAAGAGTTCAAACTCCCCGGTGATTTAATTGAAATTGATGGAAAGAAATGCTGCCCAATTCACAGCAAGCCAATTGAATTAGTAAATGAAAATAACTGGTTCTTTAAACTTTCTGCTTTTGTCGAACCTTTATTAGAGCATTACCGGAAGAACCCAGATGCATGCCAACCTGAAAGTGCTCGGAATGAAGTTGTTTCATTTTTAGAGGGTGGCGTTTCAGATCTTTCAATTTCCCGCTCAACTTTTGATTGGGGAATTCCAGTCCCTTGGGATACCGATCAAGTTGTCTATGTGTGGTTCGATGCTCTTCTTAATTATGCAACGGCAGTTGGTTTAACTGATGCACCAGATTCAGAAGGTGGAAAGAAGTTTGCCCAAACATGGCCAGCTGATGTGCATTTAGTCGGTAAAGATATTTTAAGATTCCATGCAGTTATTTGGCCAGCGATGTTGATGGCGGCTGGTCTGCAAGTTCCTAAGAAAGTTTTTGCGCATGGTTGGTTGCTCGTTGGTGGCGAAAAGATGAGTAAGAGCAAGTTGACTGGAATTGCACCTAAAGACATCACCGATCACTTTGGTGTGGATGCCTTTCGTTATTACTTCTTGCGCGCAATTCCTTTTGGAACCGACGGTTCTTTCTCTTGGGAAGATATGAGCGCACGCTATACGTCTGAACTAGCAAATGATTTTGGTAACTTAGCTTCACGTTCGGCGGCGATGATTGAAAAATATTGTGGTGGAGTTTTGCCCGCAAAGAGCGGGGATGCGGGCTTAGAAAGTGCGCTTAAAGATGCGGCAGAAAAAGCCGATGCAGCTATCTGCCAGTTAGATTTTCAAGGTGGAATCCTTGCAATTATGGATTTCTGCAAAAAAGTAAATGGCTACGTTACTGAAAAAGAGCCGTGGATTTTGGCGAAAGATCCAGCAAATCAAAAGACGCTAGAAGATGTTCTATATAACACAGCTGAATCTTTGCGCGCACTCGCTGTCCTGCTTAATGCAGTAATGCCTCAAACATGTGAAATTTTGTGGGCGAGTTTAGGTGCCCAAGCGGTGCTTGGAAATCTTGATTCACAAAAGATTTCTGATGTAGCTACATGGGGACAGTTGCCACCAGGTGCAATAGTTACAAAGACGCCCGTTCTTTTTCCACGTTTAGAGACGAACGCTTAAAGCGTATGGCTGATCGCCACAACCGCGATATCGAACGTCCGCGCGCACCATTGCCCGAACCGTTACCAACTGTAACTGTTGATGCGCATGCGCACATGGAAATCATTACCGATACTGCGCCAGATTCGCCCGAAGTAGCCCAAGTAATTGCTGAAGCTAAATCAGTTAATGTCGATCGAATTGTTCAAGTTGGATATTCAGCCGAGCAATCACAATGGTGTGTAGCTGCGGCAGAAAAATGGAATACCTCAGTCTTAGCTGCTGTTGCTTTGCATCCCAATGAAGCACCTGTAGTTAAAGATTTAGCGGCTGATTGGGCAATTATTGAAAAACTTGCCCAAAATCCACGAGTTCGAGCAATTGGTGAAACTGGCTTAGATTATTTTCGCACTCCACCAGAATTACGTGCCCGTCAGCAAGAATCATTTAAGTGGCATATTGAATTAGCCAAGAAAACAAACAAAGCGTTAGTCATCCATGATCGAGATTCGCATGAGGATGTTTTGTCGGTGTTACTTGAAGTTGGTGCCCCAGAAAAAACTATTTTTCACTGTTTTTCAGGGGATCTAGCGATGGCAAAAATCTGCGTAGAACGTGGGTATGTCTTATCTTTTGCCGGCACTTTAACTTTTAAAAACGCACCGGCATTACGTGAAGCAGTGAAGATAGTTCCTATGGAGCAACTTTTAGTTGAGACTGATTCGCCTTTTCTGGCGCCAATGCCGCATCGAGGCGCGCTCAATACTCCAGCTCAGATAGCAAACATTGTTCGTGCAATGGCCGTTGAACGAAACGCCGATCTTGGTGAATTAGCAACGTCACTGGGAAATAATGCCGAGCGCTTATTTGGTTCTTTCGCATCATGACGCTTCTTGGCGCAGCTCAAATCCGTGAACTTGCTGCAACCCTTGATCTCAAACCATCTAAATCTTTAGGTCAAAACTTTGTTATCGATTCAAATGTTTGTACAAAAATTGTGCGAACTGCTGGCGTTGGTCCCACTGATATCGCACTTGAAATTGGCCCGGGCTTAGGTTCGCTCACTTTAGCTTTATTAGAAACTGCTCAATCAGTCATTGCCATAGAGATTGATCCACGTTTGGCAGAGCAATTACCAAAGACAGTTGAAGCCTTATTTGAGCATCCTGAAAAACTAACGACTATTAATATGGATGCACTCTCACTTAGCTCTCTTCCCAGTAATCCAACAGTTCTAGTTGCAAATCTTCCTTACAACGTTTCAGTCCCAGTACTTCTGCATCTATTAGAAAAATTTGAAAGTTTGCGCACTGGAGTTGTCATGGTGCAGGCAGAAGTGGCCGATCGATTAGCGGCAAAACCTGGAACTAAGGATTATGGAATTCCATCGGTGAAAGCCGCGTGGTGGGCTGAAGTTAAAGGTGCGGGGTCGGTTTCGCGCTCAGTCTTTTGGCCAGCTCCCAATGTTGATTCAAAGTTAGTTTCATTTACTCGCAGAAAAACTCCGGGAGATGAAGAACTGCGCCGCAAAGTTTTCACAATTATTGATGCTGCTTTTGCCCAACGCAGAAAAATGCTGCGTTCTGCCCTTTCAGGTCTCTATGGTTCATCGTCAATGGCCGAAGAGATTCTTACTCGTGCAGGAATCGATGCCACACTTCGTGGCGAAGCTTTGGAAATTGATAGTTTTTGTGCCATCGCTGCAGTTGCACCTGACATTTTCTAGCCAACACATTAAGGTCACTTCATGCCAGTAAAGAGTGTGACCGTTCGGGTGCCCGCAAAGGTAAACCTGCAACTCTCAGTTGGCCCGCGTGAAGATGATGGTTTTCATAATCTAGTCTCAGTTTTCCAAGCGATTTCAATTTTTGATGATGTCACTGTTTCTTTGACCGAACCACACAGTGGAATAGCGGTTTCAATTTCGGGTGAACAAACTCATGGCGTACCAGCAGATGCCAATAACTTAGCTGCGCGCGCAGTAGCCCTGATGGCAGAAGAATATGATCTTGAAATAGATGCCCATATTGAAATTAAAAAATCTATTCCGGTGGCAGGTGGCATGGCCGGTGGAAGTGCAGATGCGGCTGCGACAATTGTTGCAATTGATTATTTATTTTCACTGGGTATGAGCCGCGAAGAAATGTCAGATGTTGCAGCACGTTTGGGTAGTGATGTCCCCTTCATGCTAAATGGAGGAACGGCAATCGGTACGGGTCATGGTGATCAATTAACATCGGCACTTTCTCGAGGTACGTATCACTGGGTACTTGCACTTTCTACACATGGACTTTCAACTCCAGCTGTTTATGCCGAGTGTGATCGCTTACGTACAGGCCTTGAAATTGTGGAACCTCAAACAAATGAAGTACTTATGCAGGCGTTACTAGCTGCCGATGCGCAATCAGTTGGCGCGGCATTAGTAAATGATTTACAACCTGCTGCATGTTCATTGCGCCCAGCACTTCGACTTGTTTTAGATGTAGGTCAGGAATATGGAGCATTAGGCGCATTAGTTTCAGGATCTGGCCCAACCGTTGCATTTCTTGTTGCCGATGAAGAGGCTGGCCTTGATTTAGCAGTGGCACTTACGGCAAGCGGAGTAGTGGGAAGCGTTGCACGTGCTTATGGGCCTGTTGCTGGGGCAAAAGTAATCTCGTAATAGCTGGGCAATATGGTCACAACCATCCCCATTTATGAGGGAGAATACGGGTTCCGCCATTGTGTAGTGGCTAGCACATGGGCCTTTGAAGCCCAGGGTCCAGGATCGATACCTGGTGGCGGAGCCACCGATAGGATTCACTTGTGACCGTACAAACCGTGATCGTCCTCGCAGCTGGCGAAGGAACACGGATGAAATCGGCTCAAGCCAAAGTTCTCCATAACGTTGCAGGACGTTCGTTACTTGGACATGTACTCAATGCCGTTGAACCACTCAAAGCCAGCGAACTTCGTATCGTTGTCGGTTCAAGTCGTGAATTAGTTGAAGAACACATTGCACATATTGCGCCAAAAGCCACAACTGTTTTCCAAGAACATCGCGGGGGAACTGGGCATGCGGTTCAGTTAGCGCTCGCAGGTTTAAAAACTAAAGGCACAGTGCTGGTTTTAGCTGGAGATACTCCCATGCTCACCGCAGATTCTTTGACGGCCTTTATTGCAGCGCATAATGAAGGAAAGTTTGCCGCTTCAGTTTTAACTGCCGAACACCCTGATCCAACTGGGTATGGACGAATTATTCGTGATGATGCCGATGAACTTTTAAAAATTGTTGAAGAAAAAGATGCCAGCGAAGACCAGAAGTTCATCTTTGAAATTAACTCAGGCGTCTATGCATTTGATGGTGAAAAACTTGTGGCTTCAATCGGCAAACTCACTAATTCGAACTCCCAGAGTGAACTTTATTTAACTGATGTAATTGGAATTTTGAAGAGTGAAGGCGCATCAATTGCCGCCATCATGATCGATGACTTCACTGAAGTTCTTGGGGTTAACGATCGAATTCAATTAGCTGAATCCGCAGCGCTATTGCGTGATCGCATTAATGATCATTGGATGCGCGCCGGTGTAACCATTATTGATCCGGCAACGACATGGATCGATGCAACGGCATCGATTTCAAATGATGTAACTATTCACCCAGGCAGCGCAATTTACGGAACGACCTCCATTGCTTCAGGGGCCGTTATTGGGCCACGCACAACGCTGACTAACTGCCGGGTTCAAGAGGGCGCATCGGTGCTTGAATCGATTGCTACTGACACCATTATTGGCGAGGGCTCAACAATTGGCCCATTCACATATTTACGAGCTGGAACAGTATTAAGTGATGCAACAAAAGTTGGTGCATTTGTTGAAATGAAAAATGCAACATTGGGTACCGGTTCAAAAGTGCCACATCTTTCATACGTGGGCGATGCCACGATTGGTGAGGGCACAAATATCGGCGCCGCAACAATCTTTGTGAACTATGACGGTGTCGAAAAGCATCACACCACTATTGGTGACCACGTTCGAATCGGTAGCGACACAATGCTGGTAGCACCAATTACCGTAGGTAATGGGGCTTACACGGCCGCTGGTTCGGTAATTACTGAAGATGTTCCAGCCGGCTCGATTGCAGTTGGCCGAGCTAAGCAGAGAAATGTATTAGGTTGGGTCATGCGCAAACGTGCAGGATCGAAATCAGCACAAGCCGCCGAAGCTAGCGAAAAGAAGGGCTAATAAATGAGCGAGATCCGTTTATCTTCTGAAAAGAGATTACGTCTTTTTGCAGGCCGCGGATTTCCCGAGTTAGCCGACGAAGTTGCAGCAGAGCTAGGTATTCCACTTACGCCAACGTCTGCATATGACTTTGCAAATGGCGAAATTTTTGTTCGCTTCGAAGAATCTGTTCGTGGTTGCGATGCTTTCGTTATTCAAAGTCACACCAATCCAGTTAATAAGCAGATCATGGAACAACTCATCATGGTCGATGCACTCAAGCGCGCATCCGCTAAACGAATTACTGTGGTCGCACCGTTCTATGGTTATGCACGCCAAGATAAGAAGAGCCGTGGACGCGAACCAATCACTGCACGTTTGATGGCCGATTTATTTAAAACTGCCGGTGCCGACCGCTTAATGTGTGTCGATCTACATACTTCACAGATTCAAGGTTTCTTTGACGGACCCGTTGATCACTTGTTCGCTCTACCAATGCTTGCTAATTATGTTGGCAGCAAAGTTGATCGCTCGCGCTTAACAATCGTTTCACCAGACTCTGGTCGTGTACGTGTTGCAGAACGTTGGTCAGATTTACTCGGTGGTTGCCCAATTGCTTTCATTCACAAAACTCGCGATCCACGCATTCCCAATGAATCAACAACGGGCCGCGTCGTTGGCGATGTACAAGGCCAAACATGCGTTGTTATCGATGACATGATCGACACTGCCGGCACAATTACTAAAGCCGTAGAAGCCCTATTTGATGCCGGTGCCGCCGATGTAATTATCGCTGCCACACATGCAGTTCTTTCTGGCCCAGCTGTAGATCGTTTAAAGTCATCGCGCGCATCCGAAGTTGTTATTACAAATACGCTGCCAATTACTGAAGATCAAAAATTCGATAACCTCACTGTGCTTTCTATCGCTCCACTTCTCGCCCGCGCGATCCGTGAAGTCTTCGAAGACGGCTCAGTCACCAGCCTCTTCGACGGTCACTCCTAAGCGGGGATTTGCACTCTTTGCTCTCCGTCTTATAACCTTGCGACCGTTCCGGCGAGGGTAAGAATTTACTTCCGTAATCGACGGCTTAAGGACTTAACTCCTCATCGGAACTTTGTGCAGACACCGAAGTAATTCCAAAGGAGATTTAAAATGGCAGAAATCAGCATCAACGGCGTACGTCGTACCGAATTTGGTAAGGGCGCATCACGTCGTGCACGTCGCGATGGTTTGGTTCCTGCCGTTATCTACGGTCACGGTGAAAAGCCACAACACATCACTCTTCCAGCACGCGAACTCGGCGTTGCACTGAAGCAGTCAAACGTTTTGCTCGACATCATGATTGATGGAAAAGCTGAACTGACTCTTCCTAAGGCGATCGTTCGCGATCCGCTGAAGCAGATTCTTGAGCACGTAGACCTAGTTCTTGTACGTCGTGGCGAAAAGGTTGTTGTTTCAGTTCCAGTTCACGCAATTGGTGAACACGATCGTGACGGAATTCTTGAGCACGTTAACAACACAATTGAAGTTCGTGTTGAAGCAACTGCAATTCCTAACTTCCTAGAAGTTAATATCGAAGGCATGCACTCAGGTGAGTCACGTTATGCATCTGATGTGAAACTTCCAGCTGGTGTTGAACTTGAATCAGATCCAAAGACAATCGTTGTTCACTTGTCAGAGAAGTCCACAGCAGTTGAAGAGGTTGCAGCACCAGTAGCAGCAGCAACTGATGCGGCATCACCTGCAGCAGCCGGTGAAACAGACAAGAAGGACGCTTAACCCTTACGCTTATCGTTATGACGTGGTTGGTAGTGGGCCTGGGCAATCCAGGCGATAAATACGCTGCCACCCGTCACAACGTAGGACAGATGGTCGTCGATGAATTAGTTCGTCGCCATAACGTTAAATTATCTTCACACAAATCTCGCACTAATATCGCTGCATTTAAATTAGGTGTTGGTGTTGATGCACACCCAGTAATCGTTGCAAAGTCACATTCGTTTATGAATGAAACTGGCGGTCCGATTAAAGCCCTGGCTAATTTCTATTCAGTTGATCCCGAAAAAATAATTGTTTTGCATGACGAGTTAGATATTCCCTTTGCTGCAATTCGTACTAAGTTCGCCGGTGGCGATAACGGCCATAACGGTTTGAAATCAATCACATCAGCTTTTGGTGCACCGGACTATTACCGCGTGCGTTTAGGAATTGGCCGCCCTATGGGTGAGCAAGATCCAGCCGATTTTGTTTTAAAAGCTTTTTCAAAAGTGGAACAAAAAGATTTGAGCGAATTTATTGTTCGCGGGGCAGATGTCGTTGAATCACTGATTAATGAAGGTTTAGAGCGAACCCAAACCCGTTTTAACTCTTAAATCAACCAGTATTTCGAAGACCTGCAGCAACGCCGTTGATTGTCAGCAAAAGCGCACGGCGTAAAATTGGATCGGCAGAATCACCAGCATCGCGAACACGCTTGAGTAAGTTAATTTGAAGCAAATGAATCGGTGACAAATAAGCATCACGAACTTGCAGAGTTCTAGCCAAAATTGCTTGATCACCCAGAAGTGATTTCTTTCCAGTTAACTTCAAAATTTCGGCCACAGTTAAATCAAACTCGGCTTGAATTTGATCTAGGAAGTGATGAAGCTCCTTAGGAACTAAAGTTTCAACATAGCGACGAGCTAACACTAAATCGGTTTTTGCTATGGTCATTTCCACATTGCTAATAAATGTATGAAAGAAATGCCACTCAGCTAACATCTTCTTGAGCACATCGGTTTTACCCGCTTCGCGCGCAGCTTTTAATCCAGATCCCACACCAAACCAGCCAGGGACAATCTGTCGAGATTGGGTCCAACCAAATACCCATGGGATCGCACGAAGGGCATCTAAACCACCAGCTGCATCGGGGCGGCGTGATGGTCTGGAACCAAGGAAGAGATTTCCTAACTGTTCAACGGGAGTTGATGCATAAAAATAAGCAGGTAAGTCTGGGTGATCAACTAAAGCGCGGTAGGCAGTAAAAGAGTTATCACTTACTAACTGCATACATTCATTCCAACTACTCAAATCGGTAACTGATTGTCGAGGTCCACGATTAAGAACAGTAGCTTCAAGGGATGCGGCCAAAGTTAATTCAACGTTTTCACGTGCAAGGGAGGCAAGGGCGTACTTATCGCTAATGACTTCGCCTTGTTCAGTCATCTTAATTTGACCATCTACTGATCCCCAAGGAAGAGCTACGAGAGCTTCATATGTTGGTCCACCACCACGGCCAACTGAACCACCACGGCCATGGAACAATCGCAATTTAACGCCGTACTTCATGGCAATGTCACGCAAATTTCTTTGTGCACGATGGATTTCCCATTGGCTGGTGGCTATACCTGCATCTTTATTGGAATCTGAGTAACCCAACATCACTTCTTGTACATCTCCGCGCAGCGCGACTAATGAACGGTAAGCAGGATTACTTAAAAGTTTTTCTAGAATTTCACCAGCTGCGCGTAATTCAGCTACGGTTTCAAGCAGAGGAGCAAAGCCGATACGCGCTTTCTTAGCTTTCAAATTTACAAGCCCAGCTTGTTGACCAATAACAACGGCTGCTATCAAATCATCAGCGCCTTTAGTCATTGAAACGATATAGGTTTCAATAGCTTGTGAACCAAAGCGATCAATTAAATCGGCAATGGCAAAGAAGGTATCGAGCGTTTTTTGTCCTGCAGTATCAAGAGTTGCCACGTCTAGTTTTGTGTCATTAGCTAATAACTCTGTGAGGATTTCAAACTTTTCCGCATGAGATTTTTCGCTGTAACCAGAAACTCCGGTGGCTTGCTTTAAAAGATTGTGGTGAGCATCTGAGTGCTCACGCACATCCATAGTTGCATGGGTAATTCCAAAGGCTGCCACCGTACGAATGGTGCGCTCAAGTAGGCCTGTAGCAATGAGTTCACCTTTATGGGCAAAGAGTGAATCGCGCATCAACATTAAATCTTTAATTAATTCAGCGGTGTCGGCATAATCGCGGTGTTCAACGTGAGCTCCACCCTTTGCGTGCCGATCGCGAGTAAAGGCAAGACGATGAACAATCGCGGTTGCCTTTAAGCGGTACGGCTCTTGTGAATTTAAGCGCAAGAAGCGTGGCTCAAATTCAGGAATGTGCTTTAAATCCTTTTCAACCGATGCCGTTAATTCTGGCGTTGCGCCAATAATGCGACTTGAAATTGAAAGCATCTGGCGTAATTCATCCATTGCCGCAATAGTTGCTCGAATTGCGTGCGCAACTTGAAGCAACATTGCATCGGTTGTTACCTGAGCCGTGACATTTGGATTACCGTCGCGGTCTCCGCCAATCCAACTTCCGAAAGAAAGGGGTCTAGCGGTAACTGGGACTACAACATTTATGCGCTTCATTTCACGGGCAAAGTCATCCAGAACTTCTGGAACTGTCTGGCGGAATAAATCATCCAAGTAATACAGCGCATTCATCGCTTCATCAAGGGGTTCAGGTTGACCAACACGAAGTTCATCGGTCTGCCACAACAAATCAATCGTTTCAGCTAGTCGATCACTTTGCGAAGGATTGCGAGAGTCCTCTAATAAATCGGCAACGCGCCCCATTTTGCTCAATACCGAACGTCGCGCAGCTTCGGTCGGGTGGGCAGTAAAAACTGGGCGCACCGACATTTCATTTATCCACTGCGAAATCTCTTCGCTACTTAACTCGTGTCCAGGAGTTTGTTTTTTTAATGCGATCTCTATTTTGTCGACTGCCCGCGCTAACCATGAGCCACCACCAGCACGCGCATCTGCTAACACGCGTGCACGGTGAACTTGTTCGGCAATATTTGCTAAATTGAAATATGTACTAAAGGCACGCACTAACTGCACGGAATCTTCAACCGAAAGGGTTGCAAGCAGTTCAACGCCTTCGCCTTCACGAACAGCTTTGCGAACTTTTTCTACTAACGCTAAAAGCTCTGGACCTTCTTGACGAACTAAAGTCTGTCCCAGCAAATCGCCAAGGCGTCGAACATCACTGCGCAAAGCCGCATCATCTGCTGCGATTGCACCGCTAAAGCCGCCTGTAGTCATTGGGTAATCCTCTCAGGTCGCCGAAGGTGCTGGCGACAAATTACACTTGTACTCATTAGCCCCCTCCCTTTTGGGAACGGGGCCTTGCGGCGTTTACGAGGGAGGTGCGATGTGCGTGGATTAATTCCATTGATGCCAGATGAAAATTCCGCATCTCATATTGTGGCTCCACTTCCGCTGTACCCATTTTTACTGGCTGCCCGTGCTTCAGATCGCCCACTTCTGGTTGTTACAAGTTCAAGTCGCAGCAGCGAAGATTTAGTGAGTGAACTCCGTGAACTGCATAGCAACGTGTTGGAGTTTCCGGCTTGGGAAACATTGCCGCATGAGCGATTAAGTCCGCGAAGTGACACTGTCGCAAAACGAATTCAAACTTTGTATGCGCTAGAAAAAAATCACGCAGTCCCACCGATTGTTGTCACACCAGTTCGTGGCGCAATTCATCGCATTATTGCCGAATTGGGTAAAGGTGGATTGCTACAACTTGAAATTGGTAAAGCCCAATCTCTGGATGAATTAGTTCGACATCTATCCACGCTTGCATATGTTCGAACTGATTTAGTTGAACGCCGTGGTGAATTTGCAGTGCGGGGTGGAATCGTAGATCTCTTCTTACCGCTGAGTGATTATCCAATCCGTATCGATTTTTTTGGTGATGAAGTTGAAGATATTAGTTTCTTTGAAGTTGCTGATCAACGAACTTTCAAACCAGTTGTTGGCAGCATTGAAATTTATCCATGTCGAGAACTCTTAATCACACCGCAGATTCGACATCGGGCCATAGAACTCAAAGAGTCGTTACCTGCTGCAGCAGAACTATTAGAAAAGATTAGTGAAGGTATGGTTTTTGAAGGGATGGAATCACTTATTCCTTTACTCATCGATGAAACCCAAACAATTTTGGCGCGAATGCCCAGCAATACTCAGATTATTTTCATAGACGAGGAGCGTATTAAATCTAGAGCTGCCGATTTGTTGGCAACTAACGAAGAGTTCCTCAATGCTTCGTGGAGCAACGCCGCCCACGGTGCTGTTGCACCGATTCATGATGGTTCGGGCACCTACATGTCATGGAGTGAATTAACACAGGAGATTACCGATCAGAAATTAGTAACGGGTTCTATGTCACCTTTCGGCAGTGATTTAGCCGATGACACCGAGTTCTTGGACTACAACGCCATTGATCCCATGCGCGGAGATATCGATCGCACTATCGAGCAACTTCGAAGCGCAGTCCAATCTCATTTCACCGTGGTCTTTGCAACACATGGACATGGAATGTTGGAACGGTATGCCGGAATTTTTCGTGCAGCTGATTTACCAGTACAGATAAGTGAAAAACTATTAGCTATACCGACGAAATCTTCAGTTCATCTAACGACTTCGGTGATTGCACACGGCTTTGAAAGTAATTCTGCTCAAATCTTTGTTATGACTGAGCGAGACCTGACTGGCAGTAAGGGCAGCGTAAAAGACAGTGAACGCATGCCTACAAAGCGCAAGCAAGCGATTGATCCGCTAGAGCTTCGTGCAGGTGATTTTGTTGTTCACGAACAACATGGAATTGGCCGTTATGTTGAACTTTTGGAACGCACGGTTGGGGGAGTAACGCGTGAGTATTTGATCATTGAATATGCACCAGCAAAACGCGGACAACCCGGTGATCGAATCTTTGTTCCAACCGATTCCCTTGAGCAAGTGAGTAAATATGTTGGAGGCGAAACTCCAACCGTGCACCGAATTGGCAGCGGGGAATGGCAAAAGGCTAAGGGCCGAGCGCGAAAAGCAGTTCGCCAGATAGCTGGAGAATTAATCCGTCTATATGCCGCGCGCACAAGTTCTCCCGGCTTTGCTTTTTCAGCCGATACACCTTGGCAACGCGAACTCGAGGATTCATTTTCATATATTGAAACACCTGATCAGCTTTCAACAATTAATGACGTGAAGGCGGATATGGAACGGCCTTACCCCATGGATCGAATTATCTGTGGTGATGTTGGTTATGGAAAAACTGAGATCGCAATTCGCGCAGCATTTAAAGCCGTTCAAGATGGAAAACAAGTTGCGGTTTTAGTACCTACAACATTATTAGTCCAACAGCACTCCAAAACATTTGCCGAACGCTATGCAGGTTTTCCTTTAAAAGTAGCGGGGCTGTCACGATTTAATACTGCGAAAGAAAGTAAAGAGATTTTGACCGGCTTAGCTGCGGGAGTCATTGATGTAGTAATTGGAACACATCGCATTCTTTCCAATGATGTTCAGTTTAAGGATTTAGGTTTAGTCATTGTCGATGAAGAACAGCGATTTGGCGTTGAACAGAAAGAATCCCTAAAGAAACTGCGCACAACCGTGGATGTTTTAGCTATGTCGGCTACACCGATCCCGCGCACTTTAGAAATGGCCGTCACGGGAATTCGTGAAATGTCCACGATTACTACTCCGCCCGAAGAGCGGCATCCCATTTTGACCTATGTAGGACCGGCTGAAGAAGCTCAAATAACTGCGGCAATTCACCGCGAACTTTTGCGTGATGGTCAGATTTTCTATTTACATAATCGAGTTGAAAGTATTGATCGCGCGGCATCTCGTTTACAGGAGCTAGTTCCAGAAGCTCGTATTCGCGTTGCACACGGGCAGATGAGTGAAGGTGCCTTAGAGGATGTAATTCTAGCTTTTTGGAACCGTGATTTTGATGTGCTTGTTTGTACAACAATTGTTGAAAGCGGTTTAGATATTCAAAATGCTAATACTTTAATTGTTGAACGTGCCGATTTATTTGGTCTTTCGCAACTTCATCAATTACGCGGTCGGGTTGGTCGTGGTCGTGAGCGTGCTTATGCATATTTCCTGTACCCGGCCGATCAACCGCTCTCTGAATTAGCCCACGATCGTTTAACAACAATTGCTGCCAATACCGAACTTGGCTCTGGAATGCGCGTTGCACTTAAAGATTTAGAGATTCGTGGAGCCGGAAATCTTTTAGGTGGCGAACAATCTGGCCATATCGCTGACGTTGGCTTTGATTTATATATGCGAATGGTTGGTGAAGCTGTTCAAGATTACAAACAAGGCTTCATAGAAACTGAAGAAAAGGTTTTGGAGTGCAAAGTTGAATTGCCAGTCAATGCCCATCTTTCCAGCGACTATGTTCCTGGAGAACGCTTGCGCCTTGATTTATATCGACGATTAGCCGATGTAAAAGCCCCACATGATGTTGAAGCAATTCGCAGCGAGTTAGTAGATAGATTCGGTGACTTGCCTGAAGAAGCATTGGCGTTATTAGGTGTTGCACAGCTTCGGGCACAAGCCAAGCTTGCGAAATTAACTGAAGTGGTCGTTCAAGGAAAACACCTGCGATTAGCTCCTATAACTTTGCCTGAATCTAGACAGTTGCGCTTGTCACGTTTGTATCCAGGTTCGCTCTATAAAGCGTCAATGAGCACAGTATTGGTTGCATTACCAAAGGCCCCCGCGTGGAATCCGTCCCAGAATGCACCGAAGATAGTGGATACTTCTCTTCTGGCCTGGGTTGTCGAGGCCGTTAACCAACTGAGCGAACCACCGAAAGCGAGTTCATAGTGAAGAAGTTTCTGGCCGTTGTTAGCGTAATAAGTGCGCTTCTATTAACTGGGTGTTCTCAAGTTGGATCTGCAGCATCACTGGGAAGCACCAAGATTTCTCAAGCAACCGTGCAAGGCAGCGTTGATGCGATTATTGCAGCACGCAAAGGTATTGACACCTCAGCAATGCAACTTGAAACTGGTGAAACTCTCAACCGTGGTCAACTTCGTTTCCACTTGTTAACGCAACTTTTACGCGAAGTTGGAAAAGAACTCAAAATTACGGTCACTAAGGCCGAAATCGATACTCGCCGACAAAGCATCGTTACTCAAGTAGGTGGCGCAGCATCACTTCCTAAAGCCCTTGTTGGTGCAGGCATTGCTCCTAATGATCTAGATCAATATATTGAAGCGATTACTTTGTCAGATAAAATTACTCAAGTGATTACTGCAAGCGGCGTTGCTCAAGCTCAAGTGAGTGCCGAGATTCAAAAGCTAGTTGTTGCAAAGGCAAAAGAGCTAGGTGTAAAAGTTAACCCTCGCTACGGCAAGTGGGATCCGGTTAGTGCAGATGTTGTTGCTTCCGATCCAGCTAGCCCAGCAGTAACTCCAGCTACAAAGTAGTTTTAATATGACGCAGGGTTCACAGCTTCAACGTTTAGTTGAAGTTATGAACCAACTGCGATCTCCCGGTGGTTGTCCTTGGGATGCGGAACAGACTCATGAGTCGCTCCTTAAATACTTGCTTGAAGAGTCATATGAATTTGTTGACGCCATTCATAACGGTGATCGAAACGATATGCGCGAGGAACTCGGCGATGTTTTATTGCAAGTTTATTTTCACGCCCGTATTGCCGAAGAGCATCCAACCGAGCCGTTTTCAATTGAAGATGTTGCGCAAGGAATTGCTGACAAATTAATTCGCCGCCACCCACATGTCTTTGCTGGTGTTGAAGTGCGTGATGCCGATGAGGTTTTGCAAAATTGGGAGGCGATTAAGAAAGAAGAAAAGGGGCGGACATCAGCCCTTGATGGAATTGCTATGGCGCAGCCCGCACTTCCGTTAATTGAAAAACTCTTATACCGAGCAGAAAAATACAATGTTGAACTGCAGACTCCACAAGAAGTAAAGATTCAAGGCGTTGGCGATGAAAGCTCTGTTGGTGAGGCGTTATTGGCCGTTATCGCTTGGGCGCATGCCAATGGAATTGATGCCGAAGCGGCCCTGCGTAAAGAAGCGATGAAATTGAGCCAACAAATAAGCAGTATCGAGTCACGGTAGGATTAGCCAGTAAAGATTGTGCGATTTCAGCGTTGAGGTCTCACCTGCACACAGTGAATAAAGTGATGAAGGAGAAACGCTATGGCAATTATTGAAGCTCTTGGAGCCCGTGAAATTCTCGACTCCCGTGGAAATCCAACGGTTGAAGTTGAAATCGAATTAGAAGATGGAACTCAAGCGCGCGCCGCAGTTCCAAGTGGTGCATCAACTGGTGCATTCGAAGCTTCTGAACTTCGCGATGGCGGAAAGCGTTATCTTGGAAAAGGTGTTGAAAAAGCCATCGCATTTGTTAATGATGAAATTGCGCCAGAGATTATTGGTTTTGATGCACAAGATCAACGACTTATTGATGCAGCAATGATTGCCCTTGATGGAACTAAGAACAAATCACGCATGGGTGCAAATGCAATTCTCGGAGCTTCATTAGCTGTTGCTAAAGCATCGGCAGAATCTGCCGATCTTTCACTTTTCCGTTATTTAGGTGGACCTAACGCACATGTACTTCCAGTTCCAATGA
>SESB01000324.1_pt1 | contig 35418 bp, 22 predicted proteins | sample 3171441 | NCBI WGS metagenome assembly SESB01 (sample SAMN06051867, study PRJNA518727) | freshwater metagenome | biome: subpolar coniferous forest; feature: holomictic lake; material: water; isolation source: holomictic Lake 227, 6 m depth | place: Canada: near Kenora, Ontario | collected... | reverse complement strand
GTTGGCAGTGGTGCCGTTGCCCATGGCCACATAGGAGATGTTGGGTCCGAAAACGTCGGCCGAAAGGGTGAAGTTGCCGGCATCGGCGCCAACATCGGTAGGTGTGAGGCCGCTGCGGGCAGTTCCGTCATAATCATCGGTGACATTGGCAAGCGCCTTTCCGGCCGCTTCGATCGGGGTTGGGCTCTGTACATGCAGGTTGGCCGTGGCGGTATTGCCGTTGGGAGCCACAAAATTAGGATCTGCATTCCCGCTGGCCATTTCGGTGTTGGTGGCACCCTTGTAGGCTGCGAAGGTTGCCTGGTCGGCCGAGTTGAAATAACCGAAGGTGCCGCCGGTTGCCCCGTTGGCAAGGATCAGGTTGTAATTGCTGGTAACGCCCAACGGGAAGATGGTCGTGCCGGCGATCCTGATACCGTAATGTTTTCCGGTTAAACCGCCTGAACGGGTATTGACGAAGATGTTGTCGAGGCAATACCGCGGGGTCGATAACGAGGGAGTCATTACGCTGTTGAAGGCATAGGTGTTTCCCGTGGTTACGGCAGCCGGGGCGCCCCCGATATAGACGCTGTTGTTCAGGATGCTGTCAACGGTGGCGGTACTCTCATAAATACCGTTGATGATACAGCTGGAGGTGTTGGCCGATCCGTCGGGATTGACACCCAGCTGGATCATGTTGTTCCTGGCAGTAACATAGGTACCCCCGTCGGAGAGGTAAAGCCCTGTCAGCTGTCCGGTTGCACTCGAAGTAGCCAGGCCCATGTTGTGGATGAAGTTTTTCTCGATCAGCAGGCTGCCGGCGGTATGGCCTGTATAGATGCCATGGGCGCCAACCGCTGCCAGGGGTTCGGTGTTGGTAAGGTTATAAATAAGGTTCGAGCGGATGATGGACCCGGGAACTGAATTCAGCGAATAGATACCCACCAGCGAGGCGATACCCGCAATGGTGGTGTTGGCCGCCGAGGTATTCAGGTCGCGGATGGTGTTGTTGCTCAGAACATTGGGCAGACCGGTGCCGGCGGCATAGATACCAACGATATGTGATCCGTTATAGGAACTCAGGTTGTTGATATTGGCAACCGTATTGTTGGCAACCGACATGGTGCCGGAACCTGTCGACGAGATAAAGAAGGCCTGCAGCTGGACCGGAGGGTAGGCCATCGCCGGTGTCTGGATACTGTTGGCGGTGGTGAGACTCCCGGCGAGGTTACCGCTTACGGATATGGTGCCGTTCTGCACGGTCGGTGTCACTGAAAATGGTCTCAGGGTAAGGGTGTAGGTCGATGTTGAACCTGCAGCACCTGTGATGGAGAAAGATCCGAAGGTATTGTTCGTGACATTCCCGTACATGCCCCTGAAATCGAGTCCTTCGTAGGTGGATGCATATGCGCCGTTACCCACGGAGATCGAGATCGACCCGGTGCCGGTGGCAGACCCGATCGTGTTGTTGGAGATATTCTGGATACCGGCTACGGAAAGCAGACCGGTAAAAAAGATGGATGCAGCGGTAGGATTGGTGTACAGCACGATATTGGCAATGGTATTCCCCTGGATTGTGCTGGGATTGATCGTAAGAACGCCCGTCTGGAAACGCAGGGCATAGATGAAATTGGCAATGGTGGGAGGAGTTCCGTTCCCGTTGAGCGTCCAGGGCGTACCGCCGCAGTTGGCGGCAGATCCGCCGATGTAATTATTGAGGATATTAAAGCCATCACCGGAAGCAAGGAAAATAACATTGTATCCTACAGCAACCGTCGGGTTCATGGTGTTTGCCATGTAAAAACTGTTTCCGCTGATGGTCCAGCCCGTTGAGCCTGAGAACAAACCAATGCCGATCGGGTTGCCTCCTGCGGGAGCATAGAAATCGTGAATGAGGCAGTTTGAAATGGTATTGTTGCTGTTGAACAATAACGGGGAGGCAGAACCTGAAGAGGCAACGGCATAAAGCGGGGAGGTTGCGCCATCCCTGATTTCGCAGTTATCGATCAGGTTGTTGTTGTTCCCGGTTAATGCGGTGGTGCCCCCGAAGTTAACGGTTCCAAAGGTACCGGCATTGTTAGCGCCTTTTATAATGCAATACTGGATAGCGTTATAGGAGGATCCGTTGACAAGTCCAACCGTAAAACCGGTTGTGGAGGTATTATCCAGGATAAGGCTTTTGGTGGTCCCGGCAGCATTCACCCGGCCGTCAAACACAACGTATTGCGCACCTGAGTAGTAAATTGTGCCGCTGGCGCTGGCGCTGGAAACGGAAAGTCCAGCGGCCGAAGGATAAACGGTTACCTTTTGGGTTGAACTTGTCCCGGCGATCGGGTTGATGATGATGGGAAAAGTTTCAACTGTTGAAACGTAGGTCGATTGGAGGATCAGGTTTACAGCACATGAAATCCCGTTGGCGGCCAGATCCTGGAAGGCGGCGGTCAGGGAGAGATAGTTGCCTGTAGGGCCAACTGTTTTGTTGCCGCATACAGGAATTGGCGGAAGGGTGATCTGTGATCCTGTAAGATAGGCAGATTCTGCATCGGCAAAAGCGACCACCCTGAAATAATAGGTAACCCCGGCAATCAAACCGGTTACAGGTTGCGAGTAAAGCGTGCCTGTAGTGGCGACTGAGGTAGAGGTAATATCAGTACCTACCTGGGTGTAGGTAACCAGGTCGGTCGATTTATAAACCCTGAAACCGACCTCATTGGTCGAATTGTCGGTCCAGCCTATGTTCATACTGGATTGGGTGACGGCAGAGGCCGTAAAGTTGATGGGCGGTGCCGGGATGATCGGGTTGAGCACCCTGAATTCGTCAACGCCGATATCGGTAACCCCCCAGTCGGAGGTTGCGGTAAGCTTGATTTTGGTGGTGGCCGAATTTCCCGGGAGGGTGGTTGTGTATTCCGTCCATGCTGCGGAAACCCCAAGGGTTCTAAGGGTGGCTGACCAGGTGGTTCCGCCGTCGTTGGACGAATATACGTTCAGAACGTCTGTTCCGGAGGTGTTGATGTAGTAAAATTTCACGACAACAGCACCCGCAGTGTAGGCTGAAAGGTTAATTACAGGGGTGATAAAGTCACCGGTTGTGCCACTTGTAGCATCATAACTGTGAAATCGTGCAGAATGAAGGGTTGAATTTGCACCGGCAGGCGTATAGGAACCAGAGGTGCTTGTCCACCCCGTGGTGTAATCATCGCGCTGCCACTGGTCATCAGCCGGCGTGGAGGTTCCTGACCATGCCGGAGAAAGGGTTGATGGGATCGTCCATGCAGCCTCAAAGTTCTGCGTGAAGATTGTCTGACCAACTGAATAATAACTGGTCGCAATCATAAACAACAAAAAAAGTAGAATTTTTCTCATACAATTAATTTGTTTGTTGGTTGGTTAAATGTTTACTTGTGGGGGGCTTATTTAAAGTTTACTTTGCCTGGATAATTAATTAAATATTTGATAATTATATATTTACAGGAATTGTTCCACTCGCATTCCCTTTGTTGTTGCCATGGGTAATCACCGGGACAACAGGCAAGATTGAAACCAAATAATTACTGAACGAGATGAGTATTGTGAGAATCAAAGATATAGTAAATATCATTCAATTCTGATGGGTGAGAAAATTTAACGTTTTTTAACGTTTAATAAAGGGCCACATTTTCAATGACTTATTGTTATTCCATTCACAGGCTTCGACGGTTATAATGGAAAATTACCGTTGAATACCCTAACAATACAGGTCATAATGGAAGCGGCCCCGGCCGTTTTTAGATGTAAAGGCGGGGGATTGATTTGATGGAAAACCGGATCGGATAGTATTAATAACTGCGGTGATCCAACAGGTATCCCTGCACATATTCTTCCACTGCTGATTCGAGTGAATGGAAGGGCTTGGAATACCCGGTACGGATGAGTTTTTCCATCTTCGCCTCTGTGAAATACTGGTATTTGTCGCGGATGTCGGCCGGGGTATCGACAAATTCGATGGCAGGAGGGATGTTGAGTGCCGAAAACACCGCGGTTGCCAGGTCCAGAAAGGTACGGGCTTTCCCGGTTCCAAGGTTATAGATCCCTGAGCCGGAGGGAAGGCTCATCAGGAAATAGATCACATCGGTCACATCTTTTACGTAGATAAAATCACGGAGCTGCTCTCCGTCCCTGAAGTCCGGGTTGTGGGATCTGAACAGCTTTACAATGCCATGATCATGGTTTCCCGGTCCTTTATAAACCTGGTTGAATGCGTGAAAAACCACCGAAGCCATCCGCCCCTTATGGTATTCGTTCGGACCGAATACATTGAAAAATTTCAACCCGAACCAGCGAGGCGGCGCTTTCTCCTGCTGCAGCGCCCACTTGTCAAAATCGTTCTTCGACACGCCGTATGGGTTCAGCGGCCTTAGGTTGAAGCTGAGCGAATCATCGAGATCGCTGTAACCCAGCTGACCATCGCCGTAGGTTGCGGCGGAGGAGGCGTATATCAGGGGAATTCCCGCATTGCTGCAGGCATCCCACACCTTTTTCGAGTAATTAAGGTTGAGTTCGTCAAAGACCGGCTTACTGAACTCCGTCGTATCCGTGCGGGCTCCCATATGAATGACAATCTCCACCTCATGAGCATGTTTATCAAGCCAATGGAAAAATTCACCGCGTTCAATTTTTGCCAGGAAACTTTTATGCAGCGTATTCGGATCTTTTACTGTTTTTGAGAAATCATCAACAAGGATAATGTCTTTGATTCCCTTGTTATTGAGCTTGCTAACCATGCAGCTCCCGATAAAGCCTGCAGCGCCTGTAACTACGATCATACCTTCGATACTTTTTCACAAAAATAGGTAATCTGAATTGCAAATTGTCAGGATTTATCATTTTCTGAGTACTTTTACATGCAATAAAAAGCGACAAATATGAAAAAATCGAATTTGCTTCCTGGCACTGGAATCGTTATCCTCCTGTTTGTCAGTATGATGGTGTTTCCATTGGTCATGACCGCACAGGATAAGGGTACCTTTACCGACAGCCGTGACGGCCGGGTTTACGCCTGGGTAAAAATCGGCACCCAGACCTGGATGGCGGAGAACCTGAAATTCGATGCAAAAGTTGGAAGCTGGACCTATAATAACGATACGGCAAATCTCGCGGTTTACGGCCGGCTCTACAACTGGAAAACTGCCCAGGCAGCCTGTCCGAAAGGCTGGCATGTCCCTTCCGACAAGGAGTGGGGCGCCCTGATCCAGACCCTGGGCGGAGGTGCCGAAGCTGGTGGCAAAATGATCAGGATGGATACCGTGGTTAAGGTTAACCGCAATATAAATGCCAACAACCCGGGAACTTTTTCATCCCTGCTGAGCGGCATCCGTCACCCGGATGGCTCCTGCATCGGTATCAATTTCTGGGGCGGCTGCTGGTCTTCCACGAAAATAAATGACAGCACCTCCAACAACGTATTGTTCGCGCACGGTCGGAAAGATCTTGATGTGAGCTCAAACGATAAAAACGCCGGGTTTTCGGTAAGATGTATCAAAAAGTAAGGATGGGCGGCACTGCATGCCGGCAGTCATAACCCTGAACAACAATCGCAATTTGATCAGAAGATGTCAGAAACAATATTAGGAATAGGTTCCCGGATCAAACACCCTCAATTCGGGAAGGGGGTGGTCATACAGGTGCGTTCGGATGCATACGAGATCACCTTCATCGAGCACGGCACCCGGAAAATTCTCCGCGAATTTGAGGGACTTGAAACCATCGAGGCGGTGGATACGCCAACCGAAATGGTTACTTACGAAAAGATTGAAAAGAGTCTCATCAGGGTATTGCAGCGTTTCAGCGATCTTCACGAGGCCGTGCCCCTGGGCGTCAAATGGACAGGCGGCAAGATCATCATGGTTCCCGGCGACCCGGGACTGAAGGAGAAAGAGGTACCCATGGAGACCTTTTTTCATAAAATTGTCATGGTCCGCGACAGGCTCAGGGTGCTGGAACAGAAATTAAATGCCAGTGAACTCACCGACCAGGAAAAGGTTGACATGCAGCAGTACATCACGCGCATATATGGAAGCCTTACCACCTTTAACGTCCTGTTTAAAAACAAGGATGACCAGTTCGAAGGCGAACGCGGGGTCTGAACATCACGTCAGAAACGGCAGCAAAATTAATCCGGGAAACCGTCACCCTCCGCCTGCCATATCAGGCAAGCATTACTTCCAGAACCCCATCAGCTCATCCAGGCTCTCACGCTCTTTCAGGATTTCAAACTGATGGTCGCGATACCCCACGATCCGTGGTGTCTGGCGGCTGTTGTACCGCGACCACATGCTGAAGGTATAACCGCCGGTATCGTGGATAACCAGGTAATCGCCCTCTTCGACCTCGGGCAGTTTCACCTCTTTTGCAATAATATCGCCTGAAAAGCATAAAGGACCGGCCAGGTTCCAGGTTGATTCGCTGGTTCCCGTTTTTAACTGGCCTTCCCGGTTATAGACGCTGTATTCATGATGCCAGTCGCGCGGGTTGAGGCATTCCCTTACGAAAAGGTCGGCGCCGACATGAAGCATGGCCGTGTTGATGTTTGCCTCATGCTTCACATATTCTACCCTGCTGACGGTCCATCCGCAGTTGGTATAGACCCACCTGCCGAACTCGGTGATCAGTTTGAAACTGGATGGGTCAAACAGCAGGGGAGCGCGTTCAGCAATTTTTTCGGCATAGTCTTTCATGGATGGGGGGAAAATCCCATCGATATACGAGATGGGCAGTCCTCCGCCGATATCAAAAACCGAAACCGGCGCCATACCTGTTGACTTTCTCTTTGCATTTATTTCAAGAACCAGGTCGTAAAGAATGCCGATACCCTCAACGAGCATACCGGTGGAGCATCCCTGGGAACCAACGTGGAGGTGGATGCCGGTAAGCCAGGGACAGGCCAGGTAGGCGGATTCAATTTCGTTGCGCCTGGCATTCACCGGCACGCCAAATTTCGAATAGACTCCTGCAACACTCGATTCCAGGATGGTTCCCAGCCCAATCTGCGGATTTATCCGCAGACCGATTGACCCGGCATATCCTGCCGCAGTTTCCATAGTTGGCATTAATTCCGCGATGCGGGCCAGTTCTGAAAAATTGTCAACATTGATATTAATCCCGGTTTTCAGTGCGAAGGCCAGCTCCTGAACGGTTTTAACCGGCGAGTCGTAGACGACCTGGCAGGGCTGGTACCCCGCTTTCAAGGCCATGGTCACCTCGCCGAGAGAGGCAGCTTCCACACCTGTGTTTGAGGCCACCGAACGGGTGAGCTCCATGATCCTGAACAGCGGATTTGCCTTGATTGCCAGGCCGTGGAGGGCATTGGGAGGGAAGCATGACGACAGCATACTGATGCGTTCTTCCAGAAGACGGAGATCATAAAGGATAACGGCTGTATCCTCTTCGCGGACCATGCCGCATAAGAGGGCGGCACCGAGCGTATCCCCCGTTTCAGCAACCCTGTTTTTCTTCATTTCAGCTACCGGGATTAATTGTCGGGACTAGGTTGTCATTTCGCTGATCAGCCCTTTTTCGGTCGCGATCTTTTGCAATTTTGCCAAAGCAACCCTGCCTCCGGTACCGAGGCTCAGCGTGTTGTCGTTGACATACAACCCGATATGTTTTTTCATAACCTCTTCATCCATCTCCTGTGCATGTTTTTTCACGAACGGCATGGCTGCTTCAGGATGTTTGAAGGCATATTCGACACTGCGGAACATCACGCGGTTCAGCTTGTTGATAATGTCATAACCAAGACCTTTGCGCGCGATGATGCCGCCAAGGGGAATGGGAGAGCCTGTAAGTTTTTCCCAGAAACTGCCCAGGTCGGTGATCTTTTTCAACCCCCGCTGCTCATAAGTAAACCGGTTTTCATGGATGATCACCCCCGCGTCGACCTTGCCGGTCAGGATGGCATCTTCAATTTCGGAAAAGAGCATGAACTTCTTGTTGGAAGCTCCCGGAGCCGCAATCCTGAACAACATGTGTGCGGTGGTGAACATGCCCGGTATGGCAACGCAAAGACCGGGAACATCATCAAGGGTATATTCGTTCTTACTGATCAGCAGCGGACCGTTGCCAAACCCCATGGCACTGCCGGAATCAAGCAGGATGAAATCCTGTTGCAGCATCAGGTAGGTGAAAAAGCTTACCTTGATCACATCCAGGCCGCCATCCATGGCTTTATGGTTGAGGGTTTCCACATCGTGAAGCTGAATATTGAAGTTGAGCCCTTCCAGGTCAATCCGCTTATGGATGATAGCGTCAAAAATAAAGGTGTCGTTTGGACAGGGCGAGATCGCGAGGGACAACATGGCATTAATGGTTTTGTATAGTATTGAATTAGATCAATTCTGGCAGAAGATTTCCGGGATTTTATTCCCGAAAGATAGCAAAGATAAATACAAAATCGCAGTCCTGTTAATAAATTAACATGAGATTTATAAGTAGAAATCTTAATAAATATCAACGGAATAACGGGGAATTATCTTTCTCCGGAATGGGAAGTGGCCAGATCCCATAACACTTTATTCAGGTTTTTCAGGGCAAGGGCGAGATTCCACCGCGATTTGTCGCGCTCTTCAACGAGGTTGGAGATGGCTCTCAGCTGCAGGCAGGGGATTTTTTCAGAGAGACAGCAATAGAGGAATGCTGCGCCCTCCATACTTTCCAGGTCGGCAGCGGAGAGTTGCCGGATCCTGGAAATGCTGTCAGGGTTGCCCCGCACTGTGTTGGAGGTAATTCCTTTGACCTTCGGCAATTTGCTGACCGGAGCCAGGTTTACCAGGGCGGCTTCGTCAATTGAATCATTGATCAGCCTGCCGCCCTGGTAAGGACGACTGTCAGGGTCGGCCAGACCGAGGTCGAAGACGGAAAGAAAATGATCGCCGTCTTCGGCGCCGAGTTCCGGGATGCAGTCCTCCACCACATTCACCACCGACCCAATCACCAACGATTTATTGAAGGTACCTGCTATCCCGGCATTCAGGGCAAGGTGGTAATGTTCCGTTGCCAGTTGTTTCCCGAGAAACCAGGAGGTTGGGACCATTCCAACCCCGGTAATCAGCACATCGACGGTCACCTCCTTATACTGGTAGCGTGAAACATGTTCGCTGATGATACTGACTAACGGGATCTTTTCCAGGAATGGCCTGATTTCAAAGGTAGTGGCAGCAACAAGAAGGATTCTCATTCCTGCGGTCGTTTGTTGTACTTCGTGCCGTATTCCAGACCATGTGCGTTGGGGCCCTTTTCATTCCTGCGCAGCATAAAGGCAAAGAACAATCCGAAGAAGCCCAGGCTGCTGAAGATCCACATGCCGACATGATAACCTCCGGGATTGGCTGCGCTTGCCCCGGCACTGTCATTGGCCCAGCCGATCATCAGGTTGAACCCTGCAAGACCTATGTTCTGGATCATGGTCATCAATCCATAGGCCGTGCCCAGTTTGGAATGATCTACGATCAGCGCCACAGAGGGCCACATGATGGCCGGGATCAGGGAGAAGGCGATACCCATGACGACCATCGGGATGGCGATGTTGGGGAAATAGATGAACAGCGCACTGATCAGGTGCCAGAAATAAACTACCCCGCCAATGAATCCGGTGCTCTGGTCGGCAGTTGAAAAGAGGTCAATGACCGTCTTGGGTAATGCGACCGTGCGGGTGACATAGGCCATTACAAGGTAAACAGGAATGATCAGCATTGAACCGAACATCATCAGCAGGGAACGTTTGCCGATTTTATCCGACAGCAAGCCGAACATGGGGGTGAGGATCATGGCGGAGAGGGTCAGCAGGCTGGAAAGGAACCCGCCCATACCGCGGGCGACATCGTCCGGAAAACCGGCAAGATGCACATCCTTGAAGAACTTGACGGCGAAGGTCTGGAAAGGGAACATGGCCGAATAGAAGGTGATGCATAACAGGGTAATGAACCAGAAGGATTTACCGAATTTGAACAGGTCTCTCAGGACTACCTTATCCTGGCTGCCCTCTTTTTGGAGCGCATAGTTCTTTTCCGAATAGATATCGATCAGGTAATAAACTGCCAGGGTTGTCACTGCGATAACACCGGCGCCCACGGCAATCCACAAGGGCTTTTGCCAGTCGGCAAACAATGATTTTCCCCAGGTGGGTGAGTTCAGCGCCAGAAAGGAACCCAGCCGGGCAATGGTGAGATTGAGTCCGAAGGCAAAGGAAAGTTCCTTTCCTTTGAACCAGCGCGCGAGGATGGTGGTGATCCCGACAATCATGGATTCGGCGCCCAGGCCAAAGATCAACCGGCCCGTTGCCATAAAAACAATATCTCCTTTTATGGTCGTAAAGAGGGCGCCGATAAAGACCAGGCAGGCGAAAATCATGACCGCCTTTTTGGTGCCGATTTTATCGATGATGATTCCACCGATCAGGACCATGAAAATGTTGGGGATGCTGTAAATCCCCTGGAGCAGTCCAAGGTTTGCATCGGTGAAATGAAGCTGTGCCTTTAACACATCAGCCAGGGGGCTGATGCAGTCGTAAATGTAGTAGTTGCCGAACATGGCAAGGCTGATGAAAATCAGCACGATCCAGCGCAGTATTGCTGGCGGGTCTTTCTTCGTAGTTAATGTCTGGGTCATGGATCTTTAGGTTTCGGATATGATTTTTCTCAGGGCATAAAAGTAGCTTTTTTTAACATACCTGAAAACATTACCTTTGTATTTTCAAAATGTAATTTTGCACCTATGAAAACCAGGAGAATTTTGCTATTATCAGCGGCTGTTCTCTGTTTGCCTTTCATGGTTTTCTGCAAGGGTGTTTCCTACAAAACGGCTATGCAGGCTGCAGGGAATTTCGCCATTCAACACGGCTATCCAGGCATAATCCTTTCTTCGAAGGATACCCTGGGAATTCTATCGGGCGAAATATCCCTTTTATCGAAAAAAACACCCCTCTGTTACGAGTTTCAGCTGAAGAACCAACAGGGCTTTATCCTCATGGGAGCCGATGACAGGTTCACCCCGGTACTGGGTTATTCCTTTTCAGGTAATGGCGGCAGTTCGAAAGTCCCCCCGGCATATACTGGTTTCATCCAAGATATGGAACGGGAAATGCTGCAGGTGATTAACGGAAACACCTTACAGGATGAAGCGGCCAGGCATCAATGGCAGCAGTTGCTGGCATTCCCGTTTGTTCCGAAAAAGTCTCCAGCCGACCAGCTGCCGCTGATTTCATCGCGATGGGACCAGGGATGTTTTTACAATGCCGGATGTCCCAACGATACCGTTGCCAAAACAAGCTGCCTGCATGCCCTTGCCGGGTCGGGTGCCATCGCCATGGCCCAGATGGTGAAATTTTACAAATATCCCGCCCACGGCGCAGGCGAACACGGGTATGTCCATCCGAAATATGGGATCCAGTATGCGAACTTCGGGGCAACCAACTACGACTATACTTTGATGCCGGATACTTTAACAGGTCTCAACGATATGGTTTCCAAACTGATTTACCAGTGCGGGGTTGCACAGAATATGGACTATGCCGTTTTGAATTCCGGTTCCGATTCAACCCTGGTGGATACCGCCCTGGTCAAATACTTTACCTATCCCTCCAGTGCGGGGTGGAAATGGCGGGCCGATTTTTCTGTGGCGACCTGGATGGCGATGCTGAAAACCGAACTTGATGCTTCACACCCGCTGCTTTATCATGGCAGCGATAGCGGAACCGGTGGCGGTTATTTTATCTGCGACGGCTACCAGGGCGCCGATTTCTTCCACTTCAACTGGGGTTGGGGGGGAGCGTATGATGGCTATTTCTACCTAAACAACCTTGCCCCGGGGGTAAATAATTTCACCTCATCGCAGGGAGCCATTTTTAACCTGGCCCCGGTTCCCCCGGTTCCCGACACCTACACCATGGACTTCGAATCAGTTCCCGATTTTTCCCTCACGTTCAATGACTGGACGGTGAATGATGTGGATAAGCAGGATACCTATGGCCTTTCGAACCATACCTTTCTCCACCAGGGACAGCCGATGGCGTTTTTATGCTTCAACCCCGCACAGGTCGTCCCGTCGATGGCTACGGACCAGGCGATTCAGCCTCATGGCGGCCAGAAATTCGGGGCCTGTTTCAACTCGAATCCCCCCTCCAATAACGACTGGATTATCTCTCCCAGGATCCAGCTTGGGGTCAACGGGAATTTCTCCTTCTGGACCAAATCCTACACGGGTGCCTTTGGCCTCGATAACTATACCGTGGCCGTTTCAACCACCGGTAACGACCCGGGGAGTTTTACCGTTATCTCAGGCGGGGCACCACTCCAGACAACTCTGACCTGGACAAAAAAGAGTTACAGCCTTGCCGCCTTCAATGGTCTGCAGGTCTATGTTGCCATACATTGCGTTTCAAACGACCATTTCCTGATGATGATCGATGACCTGGCCGTGAAAACGCATGGCGCATCCACCCTGTCAGCCGATTTTTCAGCAGATAAAACCGTCGTGATGGCCGGCGACAGCATCAGTTTTTCGGATCAGTCGGGTGGCGGGCCCACCTCCTGGCACTGGACCTTCCCGGGAGCCACACCGGCAACTTCGGATATGCAGAATCCGGCCAACATCAGGTACGAAGTCCCGGGAACCTACCTGGTGAAACTTAAAATCAGCAATGGCCCATCCGCAGATTCTGTAACCAGGTCGGGCTATATTTCAGTGATCGGTTATCCTTCGTCGATGTCGCTCGATTTTGAATCGCTTTCCGATTTTACCCTTTCATTCAACCCCTGGACCCTGCTCGATGTCGGGGGAGGAAACACCTACGGGATCCTGCAGCAAAACGGTTTTCCCTATTCATTTCCTTACAGTTCGCAGCCAATGGCCTACATCTGTTTTAACCCCTCGAAGACAAACCCCGCCATGACCGACCTGCTGCCCCATGCGGGTCAGAAACTGGGTTGCTGTTTTTCATCCATGCCCCCCAACAACCCCAACAATAAATGGCTGATAACACCCAGGATGAGCCTTGGTAAAAGTCCCGTGATCAGCTTCTGGGTTAAAACATACGATGCCCTGTACGGCAACGAGATGTATAATGTGGCGGTTTCCACCACCAATCTTAGTCCTGCCAGTTTCACCAAACTGACACCGGTCCCCGCATCAGCCCCGGCCGACTGGACATTCCGAAGCTACGATCTTACAGATTATGTTGATAAAAATGTATATATTGGCATCCAGTGCGTGACCGACACAGGCTTTATCTTCATGATCGACGACATTTCGATCACCTCCACCCTTGGTGTGAATACCAAGGGAACCCGGGATACTGTCGTTGTTTACCCCAACCCGTGCCGGGATATGGTGACGCTGTTGTACCCCGTATCGCATCCGCAGCCCTTGTCCGTTGATATGGTCAATGGTATGGGATTAGCCGTAAGATCATGGCATGAACCGTTGTTTGGTGGTTCGGTCAGGCTGGATGTCAGCAACCTTCCCGTTGGGATTTATCTGCTCAGGATTTCACAGGGAAAAGAAAACATAATCAGGAAACTATCCATCATAAATTGAAAAAAAGAGGCGTATGAAAAGAAAAATTCTTATGATTTTAGGGTTCGTCCCGGTATTCATCCTTTTATTTCCCGGCATCCTTTCCGCGCAGCTGAGCCAGGGAGGTATACCCAGGAGTTTTTCCCAGGCAATGGCCTCCGACACGACGGCAAGTGTTTCTGTTGCCCCGCCTGCAACCGGTGTGTTATCTGCCGAAGATGCCGTTAAACCGGTTCCTTACCGTTTCTCGGTAAACATTCCTGTGAACCTGGGAATGGGTATTTCAGGGTATTGGAGTAAAGCATCCGGCGGTACAAAGGTCTGGCGGCTGAATATCAGCTCGGCCGGAGCCCTCGCCCTGACCCTCTTTTTCGACCGTTTCAGAATCCCAGAAGGAGGTCGCCTGTTTGTTTACAACCCGCTCAGGACGCAGGTGATCGGCGCTTTTACCGCTGCAAACAACAATACCATGCAAACCTTTGCCACCGCCTTGATCTATGGGGATAAACTCACACTGGAATATGATGCTCCCGAAGGCCTTGCACTTCCCGAACTGCATGTTTCCGAAGTTGCCTATGCCTACCGCGGGATTTCCGAATATTCAGGGTTGAAAACAGGTTTCGGGGGATCAGGCAAATGCGAGGTAAATGTGAACTGCACAGAAGGAAATCAATGGCAACCGGAAAAGCGCAGTGTCGCCAGGATCATGGTAAAACGCGGCACCGCGAGTTTCTGGTGTACGGGTTCCCTGGTAAACAATACCCTCAACGATGGAAAACCCTACCTGATCACTGCCGATCATTGCGGGAACCAGTCAAGTGCGACAGACCTGAGCCAGTGGATTTTTTATTTTAACTATGAAAGCGCCGATTGTGCCAATCCATCCAATGAACCGACGCTGAAGTCTATGACAGGGGCCAGCCTGGTCGCGCATGGGGGAAACAGCGGTACGACCGGTTCCGACTTTTATCTGGTGCTTTTAAACAATGAAATACCCAGTATTTACCACCCCTTTTTCAATGGATGGAACCGTGACCCCATGGTCGCAAGCCCGTCGGGAGCCGGTATACATCACCCTGAAGGAGATATCAAGAAAATTTCAACCTACACCCAGCCCCTGCAGCCCTCCAACTGGAACGGGGGTTCGAAAGTGTCGCACTGGATGGTTACCTGGTCTGAAACATTGCACGGACACGGCACCACCGAGGGAGGCTCCTCCGGATCGCCTCTTTTTGACAACCAGGGCAGGCTGGTCGGAACCCTCACGGGAGGTCAGTCATCGTGCGACTCCGTGGCCCTGAATTCTCCCGATTATTATGGCCAGTTTGCCTATCACTGGGATCAGAATGGGACCGATTCCCTCAGCGTGCTGAAATACTGGCTTGACCCGAATAATTCAGGGGTTATGTCGTTGGGAGGATTTTCATTATCGGTCGATGAAACAACCCCTGCCACCTCGGTTTCCGTTTTTCCAAACCCGGTAACCGATATGCTTACGGTAACTGTTTCAGGGCCATCCGGCGGCCAGATATCGGTCGTCATCACGGATCTTTGGGGCAAACAGCTGTTGAAAAGCAACTTCAAACCCTTGAAAAACAATCAATATCAAATAAATATGGCAAGTCTTGCCGACGGGATGTACCTGGTGAAAATATTGGCAGGGGAAAAGCAGGTAATCAGGAAAATCATCAAAAAATAGGGTGGAAACTGTCTGACCACCCCTTTGATAATATTCATCAGAAAAGAAAACGAATCTACGAATGGCTGAAGAAGAATTGCTGACGATCATTAATTCCGCCGATATCCCGGGTCCTTTAAGGGAGATTGCCCGGAAGATTACAGGCGGGCAGCGTATTGGCAAAGAGGAGGGGGTAGCGCTGTTTGCCTCGGGGGAGCTGGGTTTCCTGGGGATGCTTGCCTCCCATGTCTGCCATCTGAAAAACGGGGACAATGCCTATTTTATCAGGAATTTCCATATCGAACCTACCAATATCTGCGTGAACAAATGCCGGTTTTGTTCCTATTCGCACCATTTCAGCGCGACCCGGTGGGAACTGTCCGTTGACGAGATTCTCGATAAGGTAAGGAGCCAGGAACCGGATGTTTCCGAACTGCATATTACCGGGGCGGTTCATCCTGACCGCGATATCCATTATTACGGGGATCTTCTGCTCAGCATCAGGGCCGAAAGGCCTGCCCTGCATGTGAAGGCATATTCCGCAGTGGAGCTGGATTACATGATTAAAAAGTCAGGGATGACCATTGCCGAAGGATTGAGTTACCTGAAATCCTGCGGGCTTGGTTCCATCCCGGGCGGCGGGGCTGAAATTTTTGACGAGACGATCCGCAAGGAGATTTGCGGCATGAAATCCACCTCCGCCACCTGGCTTGAAATTCATGAAACCGCACACAACCTGGGCATCCCGTCGAATGCGACCATGCTCTACGGACATATGGAGAACTACCTCCAACGGATGGATCATCTTGAACGCCTGCGCCAGTTGCAGGACCGTACCGGCGGATTTAATGCCTTTATCCCGCTTAAGTTTCACAATAACAACAATGCCATGTCGGATATCCCTGAAGTGTCGGTGGTCGAGGATATGAAGATGTATGCCGTGGCGAGGCTGTTCCTCGATAATTTTCCGCATATCAAGGCATACTGGCCTGCCGTTGGCCGGAAACTTGCCCGGATATCGCTCTCCTTCGGCGTTGATGACCTCGACGGGACCATCAACGACTCCACGCAGATCTACTCGCTTGCCGGGGCTGAAGACCAAAATCCCGTAATGACCGTTTCCCAGATGACGGCCATGATCACGGAGGCCGGGAGAATACCCGTCGAACGCGACTCTTTTTACAATAAACGCGTTGATGTTGTGACTGCATCCTAACAAACAACCTGTATGACCTTTGAACAGATTACGGAACGGCTGAAGGGTAAAAGGGTGGGGATTGCCGGTTGCGGCGGGTTAGGCTCCAACTGCGCCGTCGCCCTTGCCAGGGTTGGCCTGGGAAGCCTGGTTATCGCCGACTTTGATGTTATTGTTAAAAGCAACCTGAACCGCCAGTATTTTTTTGCCGACCAGGTAGGTGCCAAAAAGGTTTCCGCTCTGATGGAAAACATCCGGAGGATTAATCCCGGTGTTACGGTAATTGGATACGACCTGAAGCTGACACCCGAAAATATCCCCGCTATTTTCGCGGGTTGCGATGTGATCGTGGAGGCGTTCGACCTGGCAGGGGAAAAGGCCATGTTCATAGAGACCATCCTGACTGTTTTTCCTGCATTGCCCCTTGTGGTCGGACTCGGAATGGCAGGGTGGGGGATGAATGATGAAATCCACTGCCGCAGGGCTGATAACCTGTATATCTGCGGCGATGAAGTTTCGGAGATTGATCCCGGACTGCCGCCGATTGCGCCGAGAGTGGGCATGGTCGCCAATATGCAGGCGAACGTGGTGCTGGAATTGCTGTTAGGTACCATGCACACAGAGAATCCCTTTGTGAACGCCGTGTAAATCATGCTGAACTTCTTGGATGGATTAACGGTTGGCGGAGGGAAGAGGATCTTATGAAAATCGACAATAAAATATACAGGCTAAGGAGCTTCCCGAATTAAATATTATCCTATGAACATCAGGTTAAACAACAACGATGAGGAGATCAGTACCGGAACACTTACGGTAAATGAACTCTTGAAATATAAGAACTTCACGTTCAAGATGCTGGTAATCAAGATCAACGGGGCCCTGGTGAAAAAAACAGACTATGATACCACCCTGGTCTGCGAAGGTGACGATGTACATGTGCTGCACCTGATATCGGGAGGCTGAACCGGATTGCTGACTGGTGCTTCAGCTTGTTTTTTCCCCCTGAGGGATTTTTAAACAACTTCGGCCACGACAAAGGTACTTCCTCCGACAAATACAAGATCGCCGGCAGTGGCATCTTCACGGGCCGCCTCCAGCGCCTGTGCCACCGATGAATAGGATTCACCGCGGAGCCCTGCCTCGTTTGCCTGTAAGCGTAATTCCCTGGCGTCGAGCCCGCGCGGAATATCAGGTTTGCAAAAGTAGTAGTCGGCGTTTTTCGGCAGCAGGTTGAGAATAGGGGCAAGGTGCTTGTCGTTAACCACGCCAAAAACGATGTGCAGCCGTTGGTGCGGTGTAAGGGCTATCTGTGCCAGCACCTCCCTCAACCCGCTTTCGTTGTGGCCGGTATCGCAAATCGTAAGCGGTTCACGGGAAAGGATCTGCCAGCGACCCGCTAACCCGGTATTGACAAGGACATTCCTGATCCCTTTCCTGATAACCGGCAGTGATAGCCCGAAGCCCAGGTTATTCAGTATGTCGCAGGCGGCCATGACAGTCTGGATGTTTTTTAGCTGGTACAGGCCGGTAAGCGGGGATTCCAGGCGGCCGGCAACCAGGGTGCCATCTCGGTAAATATCAAGCTGTCTGACGCTTTCGGCTCCGGAATATTCCGGCTGAAGCATCTCCGCCCGGTAATGTTGATCGGCAAAGAGGATTTCAGAGAAGCAGCCGGCAGCCTTTTCCCGAAAAACCGGAGCTACCTCCTCCTGGGTCTCCCCGACAACGACGGGTATCCCCGGCTTGATGATCCCAGCCTTCTCGGCGGCGATCTCCCTCAGGCTGTTTCCCAGCAACTGCATATGATCGAAACTGATATTGGTGATCACTGAAACTTGGGGGGTGACGATGTTGGTCGAGTCGAGTCTTCCACCCAAACCAACTTCAATTACGGCAATCTCCACCTTCTGCTCCCTGAAATAGTCAAAGGCCATCCCGACTGTCAGTTCGAAAAACGACGGCCGGATCGCCTCCGACGCCTCCTGGTATCTTGCCATAAACCTCGTCACCGCTTGTTTGGCGATCATTTTCCCGTTAACCCTGATGCGTTCACGGAAATCCTTCAGGTGGGGAGAGGTGTAGAGTCCCGTTTTAAACCCGGCGGTTTGAAGGATGGATGCCAGCATATGCGATACGGATCCCTTCCCGTTCGTTCCGGCCACATGTATCGTGCGAAACGATTCCTGCGGGTTGCCAAGCAACGCACACAGGGCGACGGTATTGTCAAGGTCGGCCTTGTATGCCTGGACCCCCACCCGGTGATACATGGGAAGCTGGGCAAACAGGTATTTAAGGGTGTTTTGGTAGGTCATCGGTGATGCAGGTAAGATGAATAAGGGTGAAGGTAATATTCAATGTCAATAGATGGCTCCTGAACTGGAGTCCGTGGCCGCTCCTGTAACACTCCGGAGGCAGTTAGCTTCGTTGCGCCATCGCCTTAACCCCAGGAAGGCAAAGATCAGGGCCTCCTTGTAGTTGATGGTAAGATTGTCGGGAAGGATGATCTCGGGAGAGCAAAGATGACGTATCCGTTCAACCAGGAACCGGTTAAAGGCCCCGCCACCGGTGACCAGCATGGAGGACCCCCTTTTTCCTTGCGTGGCCCTGGCCACCTGCATGGCAATATGTTCACAAAAGGTTGCCAGCAGGTCATTGACGGGCAGTTTCGAAGCAGTTAACAACGGATGAATATGCTGAATCACCCACTCTTTCCCGAGTGATTTCGGGAAGTCAAGATGATAATAGGGCAGGGCATTGAAGATGTCGAGCAAAGGCTGGTTTATACTTCCGCCTTTTGCCATCATCCCTTCGGGATCGTATTCATAACCAGCCTGCCGGGCCAAATGGTTCAGCACGATATTGGCAGGCGAGATGTCATAGGCAATCCGCCTGTCTGCATGGTCACAGGATATGTTGGCAAATCCCCCGAGGTTCAGGCAAAAGGTGAAATCGCCGAACAGCAGCTTGTCGCCGATCGGTACGAGGGGGGCCCCCTGACCACCCAGGGCAACATCCTGCGACCTGAAATCGCAGATGACCCGAAGCCCGGTTTCGGCAGCAATCGCTGCGCCGCAGCCGATCTGGCAGGTTATCCCCTTTTCGGGCTGGTGAAAGATCGTATGCCCGTGCGACGCAATAAAATCGGGTTGAATGCCATGTTTCCCGATAAATTCCCTGGCGAGCCTGCCCAGCAGGTGGCCGTAACCGGTATCGGCCGTTACAAACTCAAGCGCCGTGCCTGACTCGATGGAAGCAAGGATCTTTTTCCATTGACCGGTATAGGGAATGGTTTCGGCACACCCGATCGTAAAGGACCAGCGGTCTTCACCGGGGGTGAATCCGCAACAGGCGATATCAAGCCCGTCGAGGCTGGTTCCTGACATTAGTCCGATCACGTTGTATTGCACTGCGAAAAGATTTAAAGTTAATAATGGCTGGCCGTTACAGCTCGGCGACGAGTTTTTCAAGCCTGATCCCCCTGGAACCCTTGATCAGGATCGTTTGCTGCGTAATTTTGTGGAATTCAAGCCATAATCTGGCCAGTTCGCTGTCGTGGAAGCAGAGATTCTCCCGCCTGGTATTCAGCCGGGTGAATACCGGGCCGACAAGGTAAACATTCGGGAATCCAAGGTCGTCGATAAGATCCAGGATAAGCCGGTGTTCGGCGTCGGTGTCGGCTCCAAGCTCGAGCATATCGCCCAGGATGATTGTTTTATCAGGATAACCGGCCTTCGCAAAGGTGGTCAGGGCAGCCTCCATGCTGCTTGGATTGGCGTTGTAGGCATCCATGATCAGGAGATTGCGGGCGGTCTGGGTGACCTGCGACCGGTTGTTGTCGGGCCTGTAGCTTTCAACGGCAGTTTTGATCTTTCTTGGTGAAACACCGAAATGTTGACCGATAACGGCGGCAGCCAGAATATTGGAGGCATTGTAGCGGCCGTAGAGTCCTGAGACAATATCATCCCCGCACCCGCCAGTGTATAGGAGATGCATCCTCACGAAGGGTTCTGCCTCGATATTGGCGGCAACCAGGTCGGCGGGGGCTTTCCCGTAAGTGACCGTGGTGATGCCGGTGGCATGTTCCTGCAATAATTCATCCTGGTTGTTCAGGAAAACCGTTCCGCCGGTTTCCCTGAGAAACCTGTAAAGCTCTGTTTTGGTGCGGACCACCCCCTGGAAGCCCCCGAAACCTTCTAGATGGGCCCTCCCGATATTGGTGATCAGTCCGAAGCCGGGCTGCGCGATCCTGCAAAGAAAATCAATCTCCCCGGGATGGTTGGCCCCCATTTCGATCAGCGCAATTTCGGTTTCCCTCGTCATTTTCAGCAATGTCAATGGCACCCCGATATGGTTGTTCAGGTTGCCTTTGGTGGCGAGGGTATTGTATTTTTCGGAAAGTACGGCAAAGGCCAGCTCTTTGGTGGTGGTTTTGCCGTTGGTGCCGGTAACGGCGATCACAGGGATATCGAATTGGTTCCGGTGGTGGGTGGCCAGTTCCTGCAGCGTTTGCAGTACATTGCCGGTAAGGATGCAGCGGGGATCGGATCCATATTCTGCCTCATCCACCACGGCAAAGGCAGCCCCCTTTTCCAGTGCCGTCAACGCAAAAGCATTCCCGTTAAAGTTATCGCCTTTTAATGCAAAGAACAGGGAGCCAGGCTGAACCTGGCGACTGTCGGTTGAAATGGCAGGATGTTCCAGAAAAACAGGGTAGAGGGTTTTCAGCAGGTCGGTCATAACGGCGTTGAATGTCAGGACAAAATAAATAAAAAACCCCGTCTCGTGAACGAAACGGGGTTGAAATCTTTTGGATAGCGGTTATTTTCCCGCGATTGATCCGCCAACACGGGTCATGGCACAGCGGAAGCCGATGGCGTCGGAGGCGTCATTTTCATCCAGGTAACGGCGTGTTCCGGGGCTCAGGTAATAGGCCTGGTCTTTCCAGTTACCCCCTTTGTAAACGCGGGCATGGTCGCTTACCAGTGAGCTGACGCCCAATTCGTACATGAGGTTGGTCCCTGAGGAATCTTTGCCGCCGCCCTCTTTCCAAACATTGTTTTCGATATTCGAGGCGAAGTCACCATCCAGGTAGTTGATGTTGTCGGCCTTGCGGTAGTTCTTGCGATTCACCGATTCAGCGGTGGTTATATCGCGGTACCTGATATGGCCGAGGCTGTCTTTTTCCTCAATGGCGCCTGTTGCATTACGAACGGCTGTTTTGAAAACATTTCCGCGGAAGGGACGGAGGTCGGAAACTTCGAAGGAGTTTAACGGACGATAAACGTCGAGCACCCATTCGCTTACGTTTCCGGCCATGTTATACAGGCCATAATCGTTGGGGAAGTAAGAGCCACAGCTGGCGGGGATGTCGGAACCGTCGTTCAGGTTGCCGGCAACGCCCATGTAGTCACCTTTTCCGCGTTTGAAGTTATCCATGAAACTGCCGTAATATCTCGATTCGTTGGTTCTGACGTAATTGCCGTTCCACGGGTAGTTTTTACGTTCAACCACTCTTTCATAAAGGGTATTCCCGACAAGGCCGAGCGCGGCATATTCCCATTCGGCTTCGGTCGGCAGGCGGTACTTGGGCAGGAGAATTCCATCTTCCATTTTGACTTTGCGGGTGCCTGTTCCGTTGGGGTTGAGATCGGGCAGCGCTTTTGCCACGAGTCCTTCATACTGACCCGCCAGGTAGGCTTCGGTGTTGAAATTGTTCTCGTTTTTCTGGGCGGGATCCAGCGAGAGGATACCTCTTTTAACGAGGAGCATCTCATTGACCCGGTCGGTACGCCATTGGCAATAGTCGTTGGCCTGTACCCAGGTAACGCCGACCACAGGGTAGTTGCGGTATGCCGGGTGGCGGAAATAATATTCCACCATGGGTTCGTTATAGGCCAGTTTTTCACGCCATACCAGGGTGTCTGGCAATGCCTTGCGGTAAACGGCAGGATAGTCGGTCGCATAAACGCGATTCAGCCAGTAAAGGTATTCGAGGTAGTAAAGGTTGCTTACCTCGGTTTCATCCATATAGAAACTGGATACCGTTACCCTTCTCGGACTGTTGTTCCATTCAAACATCACGTCATCCTGGGTGCTGCCCATGGCAAATGTCCCGCCTTCGATAAAAACGAGGCCGGGGCCGGTCATCTGGTCAGAAAAAGGCCTGACTTCAAATCCGCCGTTCTTTGAGTTGTTATACTCCCAGCCGGTTGAACGCGAAGCTTCTTTCTTACAGGCTCCAACCAATAGGATGGCTGCAACGAGGGTGCTTACCTGAAATAATCTGTTGATTTTCATCCGTGGAAAATTTTTGCAAACCTACATGAATTACGTCAAAATAGCAAATATTTTGACGAGTTAACGCAGGTTCACGATGACCAATGAAATAGGATTTACTAACCTTGTAACCATATAACTAAAATCTCGGGCATTTTATTGCCCTTACATGTCTTCTTTTTTCAATGCAGGGGAACTGCCATGATGCTGATACTTCGTGTGCCCCGCCGGAAACGCTTTTTAATTTGCTGATCGTGAAGTCGTAACTGTATCCCACGCGAAGATTTTTATAATGGATCCCCAGCATCGGGATGATCGCATCGGCATTCTCGAAATTATGACGGAACCAAATCCCTCCGACAAAGGGTTCCAGCGTCAGGTACATACCCACATTCAACTGGTGAAAGGCAAACTGCTGCTGGTACAGGATATTGGGGGAAATGGAAAATTCACGGTCCTCCTCCGAACTCCCGTTGGTACGCAGACTGATCACCGATCCGGCATGAACGGTGATCTTCATGGGCAGTTTGGTGGAATTATCGGAATAAAACCCTATTTTGGGCTGTGACAGGTGATCCACCGCGATACCGCCATAGACCAGTTCATCGTATCCTAGAAATACCCCCGCTGAAAAATCGGGGACCCCCACCGACGGGTTGTCGGGTTGCTTTTCTGCCGTAGGCAGGGTAAATCCTCCCTGCGGATCGATCATATCCTCAAAATGCAGGTTCTCCCAGACAAGCCGCCGCTGGTAAAACCCTGCCTTAACACCGCCGCTGGCCTGGAGATGATCTGTCAGGTTGAATTTGTAAGCGTAAATCAGGCTGATGACGGTCGTGTTGAGGTTTCCGCCACCGGCCCGGTCGGCCGTTACCAGCAAACCCAGCGCACCATGCAGAAAATCAACATACTGATCATAGGAGGCATTGTAGGTGACAAAGGCTTTCCCCAGCCCGGGCCACTGGTTACGGTAATTGGCAATAGCACGCGGGCAAATGGTGATGCCGGCCATCGCCGGGTTCAGATAAAGCGGATTGGCATAAAACTGTGAAAATTCAGGATCCTGGGCATATGCCCTGCCCAGCAAAAAGGGAAATGCAAACAACACGATTACCGCGATTCTTCTGATCATGTATGGTTGTTGTATCCTGATTAATTAAGGGTTACAATATTACAATTTTTTTGGATATTCCGGAATGAGCGACGACAATATTAACTAACAGGTAACGTTAAAAAAGGTAATAAAATATGTTTTGATACAATATTTAAGTCGGGCAGCAACTTTTATGTTGAAAAGAATGTCTTTTAATAATCCTTGAAACTTTCAGATGGATACAAAAAATAAAATTTTACCGCTCCTTGGTGTCATTCTCTTTTTTTGCCTGATTGCCTTTCCCGGCTTTTCCCAGGGAACGAAGGTGGAACGCAAATGCACCATTGCCTGGGAACCTCTCAGGCTGGTCACCCGGGGCGACTCCTCGAAGGTTGCCTTTTTTTCCTTTAAGCTGGCTTCTGTTCGTGCAGAATCGGGCATGCTGCCGGTGTTTTCCCAATCCTTCCCGTTTGACCCGGGTTGCGATTCGGTTGCGGGGATCATCATCAGCAGCGCTGTTTATGAAGAGTTCAGTGATCCGAATATGAGCCTAGCCAGGGAACTGGATAAAATATCCCCTGAAATTCATCCTGATCACAGCTTATCGGTGACCCGTAAAAAAACATCCCTGCTGGTATCGCTGGTGCCTCTTCGCAGGAATGCAGCAACGGGCAAGGTTGAGCGGCTTGTCTCTTTTACGCTGGCCTTGGATATCACGAGGCGCAAGCAGGTAACCCTATTGAAAACAGCGGCTGCCAATGTATCAAACTCGGTACTTGCCTCCGGTTCCTGGTATAAGTTTGCAGTAGGATCCAGCGGGATCTTCCGCGTCACCTACGACGACCTTAAAAAAGCGGGGATGAACGTGGCGGGTATCGATCCGCGTAACCTGCGTGTCTATGGCAACGGTGGCGGGATGCTTCCCGAAGCCAATGCTGCAAGGCGGGTTGACGACCTGAGGGAAAATGCCATCTTTGTTTCGGGGGAGAGCGACGGCGTGTTTAACCCCGGGGATTACCTGTTGTTTTACGGTGAGTCGCCCGATAGCTGGGCCTATAACAAAACAGATCACCTGTTCCATCATCAGAAGAATGTCTATACCGACCGCAACTGCTATTTCATCACGGCCGACCTAGGGCCTGGCAAACGCCTGGGGACAGCAACCTCCACCGCCAAACCGGCTACCAATTACGTAACATCCTTTGAGGATTTTTCATTTTATGAAAGAAATGATGTGAACCTGATCAAGTCGGGACGGATATGGTGGGACGGGCAGTTTTTCGACATGACCACCTCGCGGAATTACACGTTCAATATTCCTAACATAGACAATACCAAACCGGTGACACTCATTGCCGATGTTGCAGGCCGTTCTACGGTCGGCAATACCACCTTTGTGGTTTCGGCGCAGGGCGCCCCCCTGATGAGTATTGGTATTGATGCCATCACCGGCGGATTCGAGGATAATTATGCCAAGGAAAGATCGGGATCGGCAACCTTCAACACCTCCAACCCGGTCATAAGCGTGAATTTGAATTTTGTCAGGAGTTCGACCAGCTCTGTCGGATACCTCCACTATCTTGAAATCAATGCAATGCGCCTCCTGAAGATGGCCGGGCCCCAGATGGTGTTCCGGTCGGTTGCAGGTACCGGGCCGAATAATGTCACCGAATTTACCCTCGACGGGAACGGGCAGAATGTTCAGATCTGGGATGTGAGCAATGGCGGGAATATCCTGCAGATGAGCACGGTTCAGAATGGCGGGAATTATTCCTTCAGGGTTGAAACGGATACGTTGCGCCAATTCATCGCTTTCGACGGCTCCACCTTTCTTGCCCCGGATATTATCGGCAAGGTGGCAAACCAGGACCTGCACGGAGCGCCAGTTGCCGATTACCTCATCGTCACCAGCCCGGTGTTTGCAGCCCAGGCAGAACGCCTTGCCGCATATCACCGGTTGCATGACAACATGACGGTTTTAGTGGCCCCGCTGGATAAGATCTACAATGAATTCTCATCAGGTGTTCAGGATATCACCGCCATCCGCGACTTTGTAAGAATGATGTACAACAAGGCCACGGCAGGAAAAGAGCCCAAATATCTCCTCCTGTTCGGCGATGCCTCCTATGACTTTAAAAGCAGGACCCAGAACAATACCAATTATGTGCCTGCCTATGAATCAGTCGAATCGCTGTCGCCCACCGATTCTTTTGTCTCGGATGATTATTTCGGGCTGCTGGATCCCGATGAAGGACAGTCCGACACAGGCAGCCTCGATATCGGCGTAGGCCGGTTCCCTGTTTCTTCTGCCGACCAGGCCAACAAGGCGGTGGACAAAGTGATCCAATACTGCTCCAACTCCGATACGGTGAAAAACGACTGGAGAAATGTTGTGACTTTTGTCGCCGACGACCAGAACCTGGGCGGCAACCTGTTTATAGACGATTCGGAAGACCTTGCCGGATCCATCGACACCTACAGCAAGGATTATAATATCGACAAGATCTATTCCGATTCCTATACCATGGAATCAACCCCGGGAGGACCCCGTTATCCCGATGTCAATGCCGATATCAACAAACGGGTGGAAAAGGGATGCCTCATCATGAACTATGTAGGTCATGGCGGAGAGGTCGGATGGGCGCATGAACGCATCCTGGAGGTGCCGGATATCCAGAACTGGAATAATATTGCCAATTTGCCGGTATTTGTCACGGCGACCTGCGAATTCAGCCGCTTTGACGATCCTACCCGTACCTCCGCCGGAGAATGGGTCTTCCTGAATAGTCACGGCGGCGGGATTGCCCTGTTCACCACCACCCGGCTGACCTATGCCGGAACCAACAAAACCCTGCTGGTGAACTTTTACAACAATGTCTTTAAAAAAACGGCAGGCAGCTATTTGAAAATGGGAGATCTGCTGGTTGCCGCTAAAAACAATATGGGCAGTTCGGCGAATATTCATGCCTTCGTATTGCTGGGAGATCCCGCCATACAGATCGCCTATCCCGATCTTAACGTGGTAACCACCGCCATTAACGGTCACCAGATAACCCTGACGCCTGATACCCTGAAGGCCCTTTCGGAGGTGACGATTGCAGGCGAAGTACGGAACGAATCGGGCCAGGTTGCCACCAGTTTTTCGGGGACCATCTTTCCGACGGTCTTTGATAAATCTTCTGAAATATGGACGAAGGCCAACCAGCAGGAGGGCCCCCCGGTGAAGTTTTACTTGCGTAAAAACCCTGTCTATAAAGGGAAAGTAAAGGTCACAAACGGACTCTTCCAGTTTTCTTTTCTCGTCCCGAAGGATATCGCCTACCAGTTTGGTGTCGGGAAGATCAGCTATTATGCAAAGAGTCCTGAGACGGATGCCAACGGTTACAGCGACAACATCCAGGTGGGCGGGTATAACAATCATTCCTCACTCGATACCCAGGGGCCCGACCTGGCCTTGTATATCAACAACCGGAACTTTATCTCGGGAGGAATTACCAGCGAAAACCCTGTTTTACTGGCCGATGTTAGCGATTCTTCGGGGGTCAACACCGTGGGAAATGGTATCGGGCATGATCTTACGGCCACGCTCGATAATAAAACGACTACCCCGATGATCCTGAACGATTATTATGTGTCAAACCTCGATACCTATAAAAGCGGGAAGATCAGCTACCCGCTGTTTGGTGTGGCCGACGGTCCCCATACCATCGTGGTTAAAATCTGGGATGTCTATAACAACTCAACGGAGGCCTCCATCGACTTTGTGGTGGTTTCTTCGGCAGAACTTGCCTTTGAACATCTCTTCAACTACCCGAATCCCATGAAGGACCATACTACCTTTTCGTGGGAAAGCAACCAGGTTAACCAATCCATTGATGTTGAAATCAGTATCTTTACCATAAACGGTATTCCTGTTAAAACCATCCGGGAGAGGTTAAGCACAAACAGTTTTCATATGGCCTCCGTCCATTGGGATGGCACTCAGGATGATGGGCAAAAAATAGCTTCCGGGTTATACCTCTATAAGGCGAAGCTGATCAAAGCCGACGGAACGGTGAAAGGTTTATCCTCAAAGTTGGTGGTTATCCGTTAAATGCATATTTTTGCAAACCATGCGCACTATGTTCAGAAAAAGAATATTCATCCTAGCGGTTTTGCTGCTGCCGGCCATGATTTTTGCAGCATTGCCTCATAAAACCAGCTCAGTGCTTGCCACAGGCCATTGGTATAAACTGGCGGTTACCGGGAAGGGTATTCACCGTATCACCTATGATGACCTCCGTTCGATGGGCATCGCCCCGGGAACCCTCGATGTAACGAAACTGCGTCTGTTCGGAAACGGTTCGGGAATGTTGCCGGAAACAAATTCCATTACCCGCACCGACGACCTGAGGGAGATTGCCATCCAGGTGGCTGATGGCGGCGACGGACATTTTGATCCGACCGATTATATTCTTTTTTATGGGGAAGATGCTGATAAATGGGGTTACGAAGGCTTTAACAAGTTCTTTTCCCATACACGGAACCTCTATTCCGACACCACCTACTATTTCCTGAATACCGACCTGGCTGCCGGACGGCGCGTGCAGGTGCAGCCGGCCATTACATCGGCTGCCAACTACCTGTCGGGCAGGTTTGACGATTACCAGCTCCACGACCTCGACCTGCTGAACCTCATCAAATCGGGCAAGGACTGGTATGGCGAATTTTTCGACAATATTAAAAATTCGTGGGACTTCCCCTTTAATTTTCCCAATGCCGACAGTACCAGCCCTGCGAAACTACGGACCTATGTGGCCGCAAATGCCTCTGTGCCAAGTTATTTTATCGTTTCACAGCATGGGAAAAAAATCGATTCGCTGAAGGTTGACTCCTCAAACCCTGCTGAGTTTACCCAGATTGGGTTTTCAAAGATCAAACAAACCTCCATTCCCAACCCGCATCCTGATCAAACCATCAACCTGACCTATCGCCTGCCGGATGTCAATTCGCACGGATGGCTTAATTCCATTGAGATCAACTGCCCGCGTTACCTTAAATGGGTTACCCCGCAGATGCCCTTCAGGGATTTAACGAGTATCGGCGCCGGTAAGATCACTGAATTTTCAATGCAGAATGCCAATCCAGCCGTCAGGGTCTGGGATGTCACCAACCCGGTCAGCACCCGGGAGATGGGAACCAGCCTTTCAGGCGGAATTTTAAAGTTCAGGCAATTTACCGACAGCCTGCATGAATTTATCGCCTTTGACGGTTCCATGTACCTGCCCGTGAAATGCCTGGGGGAGGTCCCGAACCAGAACCTGCATGCCGACGGTGTCGTTGACCTGGTCATAGTCACCCATCCGTTGTTCCTGGTGCAGGCCGAACGGCTGGCTGAGTTTCACCGCCAGCATAACAAACTGGGGGTAAAGGTTGTTACGTCGACCCAGATTTACAACGAATTTTCCTGCGGGCAACCCGATCCGACAGCCATCCGCGACTATATGAAACTGATCTACGACAAGGCAGCTGCGGGAACTCCCCCGCGCTACCTGCTCCTCTTCGGCGATGGTTCCTATGATCCGAAAAACCGTGTCCCGGGCAATAACAACATGATCCCCACCTTCCAGTCGCTTGAATCCCTGAATACAACCAAAACATTCGTTACCGACGACTATTTCGGGATCATGGGTGACAATTTCGGCCAGGAGGCCAACGGGAAGATCGACCTGGGAATAGGCCGGCTGCCTGTTTCCGATACAACCCAGGCAAGAACCATGGTTGACAAGATCATCCACTATTCTTCAGGGGTCTACCCGGTGCAGGCCGACTGGCGGAATACCATGACCTTTGTGGCCGACGATGAAAACAACAACCTGCATCTCAACCAGGCCGAGGAGCTTACGACCATTGTGGGAACCAAGTACCCCCTGTTTAACGTCAACAAGATATATTTCGATGCCTATAAATTGGTTGAAATTCCCGGTGGGAGCCGTTTTCCCGATGCCAATGCCGCCATCAACAGCGCCGTAGCAAAAGGTTCGCTGATCATCAATTATACAGGGCATGGCGGTGAAGCCGGGTGGAGTTTTGAACAGGCGCTGACCACGGCCGATATCAATGCCTGGGACAATTTTGACAAGCTGCCTGTATTTGTCACCGCAACCTGTGAATTCAGCAGGTTCGACAACCCGGAGCGCTTCACGGCAGGAGAGATGGTAATCCTTCACCCGAACGGCGGGGCCATCGCCCTCTATTCAACCACCAGGCTCGCCTTTGCCGGACTGAACATCCTGCTCGATACCTCTTTCTTCCGGCACTTGCGCGATAGGGCTGCCGATGGCCAGTATGTGAAGATGGGCGACCTGATCCGCATTTCGAAAAACAACAATAACAACAATTTCCAGCTGCGTAATTTCGTGCTGCTTGGCGATCCGGCCCAGGCCATCGCCTTTTCCGACTATGATATCATCACCGATTCCATCAACGGGGCATCGGCGGGCCACCTCGACACCGTCAGGGGATTATCTACCGTGACGGTGAAGGGACGCGTGCAAAATGTGAGCGGACAAAAGGTCACCTCTTTCGACGGCATAGTCAATTGCAAGGTGTTCGACAAGCCGATGATCAATACCACCCTGGGTAACCGTCCGGGACCCGATGGCTCCTATCCCGAGGAGTTTACCCTCCAGAACAGCGTCCTTTTCCAGGGTGATGTGCCTGTGAAATCAGGTGCCTTCCAGTTCTCTTTTGTGGTTCCAAGGGGTATCTCACTTCAGTTCGGCAAGGGTAAACTGAGTTACTATGCCTACAACAATGATGCTGACGCATCAGGATATTGCGACAAGATCGTCATTGGCGGAAAAGATCCCGCGCAGAGCCCCGAAAACCAGGGACCCGATATCGGGTTGTGGCTCAATGATCACAGTTTCCATTCAGGGGCCAATACCTTGCCTTCGCCCGTCATGCTGGCCGAACTTTATGATACCAATGGCATTAACAGTTTCGGGCTGGGTATCGGGCATGAGATTGAGGCCGTGCTCGACAACGACCGGGCTCATTCGATCATACTGAACGACTTTTTTGTACCCACCTTCAACTCCTACACCCGGGGCAAGGTTACCTATCCGTTCAGCAACCTGGCACCGGGCACCCATACGCTGAGCCTGAAGGCATGGGACCTGTTCGACAATTCATCGGTGAAGGAGATCTCCTTTACCGTTCCATCCGGTTCGACGCTTACGGCCAGAAACGTGATGACCGCCCCAAACCCGATGTCGGACCATACCCGCTTCGTATTTCAGACCGACCAGCTTAACTTTACCGGGATCCTGGTAACCATTCATATTTTCAACCTCCAGGGAACCTGTGTCCGCACGCTGTCGGCCGACCTTACCGGGCCAACGGCTTCGGCCACCACTTCACAACTTTCGTGGGATGGAACCGATTCGAACGGGCAAAGGCTTTCAAACGGGGTTTATCCCTATAAAATAATTTTTGCCGGGAAGAACGGAAGTTATACCGAAACTTCCCAGAAACTGGTGATTATCCGGTAAAAAGCTGCCTGTAATAGTTGTAATTTTAACATGAAGCAATATCCATCAAGTATCAGCGTTATTTTTGCTACCTTATAAAAAAAATTAAATCTTATATTTCAACCGATGAAGATCCGATTATTATTCTTTTTTGCCTGCGCGATTGTGATGACCAGAAGCTTTGGACAGGGTACCGAACCAGCTGACGGAAGCCGCGTTATCTCTACTGCTGTTCCATTTGTTTCGATTTCGCCTGACGCCCGGGCAGGGGGGATGGGAAACGTTGGCGCTGCAACCAGTCCCGATGCCTATTCCATGTTCTGGAACCCGGCTAAATATGCCTTTATTGATAAAACTTTCGGGGTTGCGGTCGGGTATGTGCCATGGCTTCATGCCCTGGTAGGCGATATCGGGTTGGGTTCAGTTGCCGGTTTCTGGAAAATCGGCGACAAACAGGCAATTGCTGCAACCATGCGCTATTTTACACTTGGATCTGTCGACTTTACAGATGATAACGGGAACTTCATTGCCAGCGTGAAACCAAACGAATGGGCGGTTGATGCCACCTATTCGCGCAAGTTTTCACGTGAATTTTCGGGCGCCGTTGCCGGCCGGTTCATCTACTCAAACCTGGTACCCCTGGGTACCGCCAGTAACCTGAGTGTCAGGCCGGGCACCTCGATTGCCGCCGATGTGGCCATCTATTACCATCATATCATGGATGTGAAGGGAATTTCGGGAGCCTCCATCGATTTTGGTCTCAACATCTCCAATATCGGCCAGAAGATGTCGTACAGCAGCGTTAAAACGGTCACCGATTTTATTCCTACCACCCTCCGCCTGGGCCCCTCCTTCTCCATGGACATTGATGATTATAACAAGGTGTCGTTTGCCCTTGATCTGAGCAAACTGCTTGTTCCGACACCTCCCGTATACCTGAAGAATCACACGGGTGCCTCTGACAGCATCAGCTCAAGCGGTAACAGAATCGTTCAATATGGCAAAGACCCGGATGTTTCGGTTGTTAAGGGAATGATACAGTCGTTTTATGACGCTCCTTACGGATTCAAGGAAGAACTGCAGGAGATCGACCTCTCGTTTGCTGCCGAGTACTGGTACAACAAACTTTTCTCGGTTCGCGCCGGTTATTTCTATGAATCAAAATACAAGGGCGACCGCCAGTTTTTTACCCTGGGCGCCGGCTTGAGATATAACGTGTTCGGGCTGGACTTTTCCTATCTGGTGCCTGTGAAAAGCAACAACCCTCTGCAAAATACGCTTCAGTTTACCCTCCATTTCAACTTCGACCAGACAAAGAAGACCCAGGGAGAAAAAGAGACCGGCGGAACCAATTAGTTCCTCCATTCCATTACACATTCCTTTATGTTCAGGATCGGCTTCGGCTTCGATACACACCCGCTTGAAACCGGCCATGATTTCTGGCTGGGAGGGGTGAAGATACTTCACGCCAGGGGTGCTGCCGGCCATTCGGATGCCGATGCCCTCATTCACGCCATCATTGATGCGTTGCTGGGAGCGGCCGGTCTGCGGGATATCGGCAGCCAGTTCCCCGACCAGGCAGCAGAATTCAAGGGGATCGACAGCAAGGTACTGCTTGCAAGGACGATGGACATGATCCTTGAGAAGGGATTCAACATCGGGAATATCGACTCCACCGTGGTGCTCCAGGCGCCCAAAATAAACCCCTATGTCCCCTCCATGACCGAAACCCTTGCATCCGTCATGAAAATCGGAACCGACCGGCTCTCAATTAAGGCGAAAACGAGTGAGAAACTTGGATTTATCGGGAGGGAAGAGGGAATTTCAGCCTATGCCGTGGTGTTGCTGGAAAAACGTTAGACATGACAACTGGCGGAATTTCCCGTGACGCTTAACCACCTGCCTGTAGCGTATCGCTCACGCCCAGATGAACACAGCTACCTGGTATTGTCCCTGGTTCCGTAAATTTTAATCCTGAAGTCATCGATCAGCAGTGGTTTTTTCCCGGTGGTCCAGATATAGATTTTCAGGATCCCGGCAGGATTGCCGATTTCGGGTGTCATCAGCGAAAAGGAGATCTTTCTCCATTGCCTGATGGTTTGCACCGGAACATCATTGAGGCGGAAGCCCTGCCACCAGTTTTCTCCCGGTGTGATCGAATCCATGCTCAGCACGACCATGGCCGTATTACTGGCGCCCTTCACGCTGTCCCATACCATGAGGTCGCCCTCCACGTACAAGGAGCCCGGGAACTTACCCAACTGGGAGGCCCTGATCGAAACGCCCGAGCTGAACTGGTTTAACGAATCAAGATAGCCTGTTTTTTTACCCGAAAAGGCGGCTGGCGTTGAAACCGCCGTCAGGTTTTTCCAGTTTCCAGGTTTTGTTTCGAAATTGTTGAACAGTACTTTTACGGGATGCACCTGGTCGATATTGTAATCGGCAATCTCCTGGTTCCCGCCAAGGCTATAGACCGCCGCTGAATCGGTTCGCAGGAAGACCGACTGGTATTTTTCCCGGTTCATGCTGTTGGGCTGGATCACCATATGGGTATATTGCCAGGTCTGCAGGAGGTTGAACAGGGCAAGCACCGCAAGCATGGAGACAAATCCGGCCAATGCCGGCCTAAAGCGGACTGTGTTCAGCAAAAGAGCCAGCAGGATTGCAAAAATGCCGTAGTAATCGATAAAGGCGCGCAATCCAAACCCGTCGCCGTAATACCAGTTCCACCAGCTGGCGATGATGAACAGGGCGGTTGCCAGGAACAGGGCCATGCTGAAGAATTGCAGCCGGTTTCTGACCAGCAGGATGACCAGCCCGCCAAGCGAAACCAGGATCAGGGGAGTATAGACAAAGAGCCCCTTGCGATAGCTGAATAACACATTCATGAACTCCGGCGAGAAAAAGCGGAAACCTTCGTGCCGGTACGACCACAGGAAAAAATTCCCTGTCTGGATATACCAGGCGGCCACCTGGATCAGCAGGATGGCGGAAACCAGCATGAAAAACATCAGGGTCGCTCGTTTCCTCTTCCAGAACGACGTTATGAAAATCATCAGTTGTTCGCGGTTGCCTGCCAGGAACGGGATCAACAGGAGTATGATTGAATTGGTAGGCCGGGTCAGCACCGTCAGTCCGAAAAACAGCCCCGCAAAGAGAGCGTTTTTTGTGTTCCACTCCCGCGTTGCCCGAATGGAAAACCACATAAACCCATTGATCAGGAAAAAGGAGTATACATGCGACATGGTGGGTTGCCACAGTGAATAGTAAAAGAGGTTGGTGCCCAGCAGGATCAGGATGATGGCCAGGAATGCAATTTCCTGCCGGATGCGCAGGTGGCCGAGGATTTGCAACAGGTAGGTGAGCCCCAGAAGGAGGTAAAACAGGGCTCCCAGCCCGGCAAACAGCTGGAAGAAGAAGGAATAGCCGTCGATTTCCATCCCGAAAATCCACGAGAAAAGCGTTCCTGCCAGGAAAAAGGGCAGCAGTAATACGGCTTCACCCGTGAAATATTTATTGAAGATGAGTTTGCCCGATTTTTCGAGGTAGCCTGGTTTGTATTTCCGGTAACTGAGCAGTTTCGTTTCACGTTTCACCACGGTTGAAAAGGTCGGGTCGTGATCGAGGAGCAGGGCAGGGAGATAGGCGTAGTAGCCGCGTCCATCGCTGGTAACAATGTGTTTCCACCCCGGTGCGCCGTCGTTGAAGATGCGCATGTTCACGAAAAATGCCAGGAGAAAACAACCCAGGCACAGGATAAGGGTACGTGATCGGTTACCGGCAGACATGTTGGTTAAATCAGGATTTATCCTTCGCGATCATTGAAGGCTCAAATTTAGACAAGTTATCTATTTGGTAGTATGATTTATTTGTCGTATTTTTGCAGTCCTTTTTAAAAAATCATAAATTAATTAAAATCAACGAGAAATGCTAAAACAGTACGAAACCGTTTTCATTATGACTCCCGTTTTGTCTGATGAACAGATGAAGGAAACGGTAGAAAAGTATCAGAAATTCCTCGTCAGCAAAGGTGCTGAGATAGTTCACGAGGACAATTGGGGGTTGCGGAAGCTCGCCTATCCCATCCAGAAAAAGTCAACAGGGTTCTATCATCTGATTGAATTCAAAGCTGAAC
>SESB01000321.1_pt1 | contig 35586 bp, 36 predicted proteins | sample 3171441 | NCBI WGS metagenome assembly SESB01 (sample SAMN06051867, study PRJNA518727) | freshwater metagenome | biome: subpolar coniferous forest; feature: holomictic lake; material: water; isolation source: holomictic Lake 227, 6 m depth | place: Canada: near Kenora, Ontario | collected... | reverse complement strand
GTAAATCATTTGATGCGATTGCAAAAAATATTGGCTTTGTAATTGCCGGTAAAAATGATGAAGAAAATGACGAGGATGAGAGTGAGGCAGATGAGAAGGAACTGATGGATCCTGCCAATCTGCAGATCCTAGATGTTGGCTCCCCATTTGATTTTGCTAATCAAGGAATGCTTTATCTGCCAAAGGATTTACCTGAGCCAGGCAGAGATGGGCCATCTAAAGAGGCTCTTACTGAGTTAGGTGAGTTAATTGAGGCAGCAGGTGGTCGCACCTTAGCTTTGTTCTCATCTTGGCGCGGAGTTGAGATGGCAGATGAACATTTAAGAAATGTATTAGCAGAGTTAAAGATTCCAATTATTACTCAAAGGCGCGGAGATGCGGTTGGTCCATTGGTAGATAAGTTTGCCAAGGATGAGCGATCCATTTTGCTTGGCACAATCTCACTTTGGCAGGGAATTGATGTGCCAGGGCCGGCCTGCACATTAGTTGCAATCGATCGGATTCCATTTCCGCGCCCAGATGAACCAGTTTTATCAGCACGAGCAGCAGAGGCAGATGCAGCAGGTGGCTCTGGCTTTATGCAGATCTCACTTCCCCGGGCTGCATTATTACTTGCTCAAGGCACGGGGCGATTAATTAGATCATTAGATGATCGGGGAGTGGTTGCAATCTTAGATTCTCGAATTGTTAATAAAAGATATGGCTCAATTCTTTTAAACTCAATGCCACCATTTTGGCGCACCAATGATGGTGAGGTAATTAAAGAGGCGCTGCGCCGGCTAGATGCGCAGTATTTAGAGCAAAAGAGTTAGAGTTTTTCTAACCTTACAAGAAGCTGCGGCCAAGTATTTGCAAAGCTTGGGTGAAGATTTTTACCAATAACCTGATTAAAAGCTACCCAGGCCACCTCTTTAGATTCATCATTTGCTTCATGGGCTACTAACTCTGGGTGTGCTTTTGCAATTACAGTTTGATAACTCCAAACGCCATGATCATCAATAAATATCTCACCCGTTGTTAAGTGATCACCACTAATTCCAACCTCTTCATTTGCCTCTCTAATCGCTGCCTCAATTACGGTTTCATGAGAGTCACGGGCTCCGCCTGGAATACCCCAACTGTCTCCATTGTGAACCCAAGGTGCTCGGTGTTGCATAAGAATGGTTTTATCTCTTACTAAAAGTAATCCGGCTGCGCCATGCAACCCCCAATGTTTGCCACCACAATCACAGTTGATCCATCCATCACCATCGCGGTATGCCATAACCCTAGTTTTACACACAACTGCTTAATTCACAGATTCTTATAATATTTAAGCGAAGAAGTTGATTAATTATTTAGATTACCCCAGTGATTTGCGCCAAAGTAATTACTATCTTATTACTGCCACTTTTCCTAACTGCCTGCGCACGGGCGGAGGGTGCTTTAGCACCAACTGGTGTGGCATCAGATGTGCCGGTAACTGATTACTCAGATCAACCGGAAATTAGCTATCTGCCAAATGTTGAGCCGGCATCGATCGAGCCAATAATTAATTATGTTGATGGTTTAAATCTTGCCCTATCTGGTGAGTTTGAGTATATAAAAGCAACAACAGCTGCCAACTGCAGCTGCCTTGATATCACAAACCGATTTAAGCAATTACTAAAGAGTGCCACGGTAATTGGTGGCCACTATCAATTAACAAGTATCAAGGTAATTAAGGATGGTATTACTGAAAAAAGCTTTCAAGTAAGTGTGCATCGAAGTGATTTAAGAAAGATTGATAAGACAAGTAGGCAGAGTGTGATCTGGAGTAAATCTGAAATAAAGAATCAATTTATGGTCAAGAAAATAAATGGAGGCTGGTTATTAAGCGATATCAAGTAATTTTCCTGTTAACCCTAATATCAATACCAGCAGCAGCTGCAGATTGCATTGATAAAACCTGTGTGGATGTCTTCACCGAAGATAATCAATTAATTATTACCGCTCAAAAGGGAGCAGGAAAGCCAACCCCAAAACCTGCTCCCAAAAAGCCGGTTGTTAAACCAAAGCCGGCAATCACAATTAAACCAACCCCAAAGCCGGCTACTAAACCAAAACCAGTTGTTACTAAGAAGGCGATTGCAAAACCAGTTGCAAAACCAGCAGCAGCCTCACTCTCAGATAAGTTGGTAAAGCTTTTGCCGGCAGGGGATATAAATTTTCAACCAGAGAGTGATCCACTAGTTAATCTGCCAGTTTATTTTTGGACCCAGACACCAACTAGATTTACCGCACTGGTTCCGATCTTAGATGTGGTGGTTTATGTAAATCTAACTCCCACCTTCACCTGGTCCTTTGGTGACGGGGGATTGTTTATGACCACCATGCAAGGTGCCCCATTTCCAATCGGTGGTATCACCCATACCTATAAAAGTAGTGATGATTACTCAGTAAATTTAAGAGTTACCTGGAATGGCACCTTCTCAGTTAATGGGGTCACCACACCAATTAGTGGCAATGCAATTACTCAAAGTATTAATAGAACAATCTCAGTTGCAAAGGCACCAACTAGATTTACTAAGTAATCCACAATTTTAAAAATCTTTACATTTACTTTCTATATTTGGCCAATCTTTGCCAATGGATAATAAATTACTTTTGCAAGATGCAATTTCTAAGATCAGTGAGATTGATTATGAGAGCGATAATGTGCTGCGCCAACAACGGCTTGGCGCCATTGCTGTAAATGAGTTGGTGGCAAGGTTTAGTAATAAGGCAGAGGTGGAGGATTATGATCTGCTCTCATTAGTGCTAGTTAGATTTAAAGATTTACAGGTTAGAGATTATGCAATGGGGCTAGTAACCGATGAGAATAAGGATCAATTATTTAATCTTTGGTACTGGCTAATGAATATTGCACCCACAGGTTACATCGCACCGGTTGCCTGCATCTTTGCTGCTTGTGCTTATGAGTCAGGGGAGAGCGATCTAGCTCATAACGCATTGGATAAAGCTTTCTTAGATCTGCCTGCATATCCACTGGGATTACTTTTAAGAAGAGTTTTTCAAGCCGCCTGGCCCGCAGATAGTTTTAGCACAATGCGGGCGCAACTTCACCCAAAGATCTGCGCCAGCCTCTTTGGGAGTAGTATCTAATTACTAAACAGTGTTGTTTAGTAGAGAGCAACAAAAAAATGATTATTGGCATTCCTAAAGAGATTAAAAATAATGAGTTTCGGGTCTCTGCCACCGCCTCCGGTGTGCACGCATATGTAGCAGCAGGACACACAGTTTTAGTTGAGAAAAATGCTGGCACAGGCTCTGCTATCTCAGATGCTGAATACATAGCCGCAGGTGCGCAAATTATTGATTCAGCCGATGAGATCTGGCAAAGAGCTGATCTAATTCAAAAGGTGAAAGAGCCGATTGAAATTGAGTATAAAAGAATGCGCAAAGGACAAATTCTTTATACATATTTACATCTAGCAGCTAATAAAGCTTGCACCCAAGCTGTAATTGATTCTGGCATCACTGCAATTGCATATGAAACAGTTGAGGTGGATGGACACCTGCCATTACTTGCGCCGATGAGTGAGGTGGCTGGGCGAATGAGTATTCAGGTGGGAGCTGCAGCGCTTGAGGCGAGCAAAGGCGGGCGAGGAGTATTACTTGGCGGAGTTCCTGGAGTAAGGCCTGGCAAGGTAGTTGTGATTGGCGGCGGAGTTGTTGGGGTGGCGGCTGCAACCATTGCCCATGGCATGCGAGCTGATGTGACGATTATGGATTTGGATTTAAAAAGATTAGGAGAGATTGATCAGTTATTTGGTGGCAATGTTAAGACTTTAGCCTCTAGTGGTTATGAGATTGAAAAAGAGGTAACCCAAGCAGACCTGGTAATTGGCGCAGTATTAGTTCATGGAGCTAAGGCTCCTAAGTTAGTAAGTAATGCATTGGTTTCTAGAATGAAGCCCGGTTCAGTTTTAGTTGATGTGGCAATTGATCAAGGTGGCTGCTTTGAAGATTCCAAGGCAACAACACATGAGAATCCAACCTATAAGGTGCATGATTCGATTTTTTATTGTGTGGCAAATATGCCAGGAGCAGTCCCTGCCACCTCCACCTACGCACTTGCTAATGCCACAATTAAATATGGCTTAGCCCTTGCTAATAAAGGGTGGCAGAAGGCGCTGGCCGATGATGCAGCTCTTACTAAGGGGCTAAATGTGCATGAGGGAAAGATTATGTATGAGGCGGTTGCAAAGGCGCATAATCTCTAGTATTTTTCTACTTAGGTCATGAGTCTTAGTTCATAGCCCCGGCTAACTAAGCGGCAACCCTCCACCACGGTGGGGTGCTCCGGGTGAAGACCAGGTCGATAGCAAGGTGCCATCGGCAAGTGTGGGTCGCTAAAGAAATTTAGGGGAGAACCCTAATTATTTTTACACCCCCTTTAACAAGGAGGATGCTTTGTCATATTCATTTGAAACTCAACAAATTCATGCTGGTCAAGTTCCGGATCCAACTACGGGCGCTCGCGCACTGCCGTTGTATCAAACAACTGCTTATCAATTCCGCGATACCAAACATGCAGCTGATCTATTTGGTTTAGCAGAGCTGGGAAATATCTACACCCGCATTATGAACCCAACGCAGGACACAGTGGAGCAAAGAGTTGCTGCCTTAGAGGGTGGCGTTGCAGCTTTGTTACTTGCATCAGGCTCTGCTGCTACTACCTTTGCAATCTTAAATATTGCCCAAGCTGGCGATCACATAGTTTCATCACCTTCGCTATACGGCGGCACCTATAACCTATTCCACTACACGCTGCCAAAGTTTGGCATTGAGGTTACCTTCGTTGATAACCCAGATGATCCAGAGAGCTGGCGCAAAGCGGTTAAGCCAAATACCAAGGCGTTTTTTGGTGAAACCATTGCTAATCCAAAAAATGATCTATTAGATATTGAAACAGTGGCAAAGATTGCTCATGAGAATGAGGTGCCATTAATCGTTGATAACACCGTTGCAACTCCATACTTAATTAGACCAATTGAGTGGGGCGCAGATGTGGTGGTTCACTCAGCAACTAAATTCCTTTCAGGGCACGGAAACACCGTTGTTGGCGCAATTGTGGATGCTGGCAAGTTTGATTACGCCAAGTTCCCAAAACGCTTTCCAAGCTTTAATGAACCAGATCCGTCATACCACGGCCTGGTTTATGCCCAAGCTCTTGGCGTTGGTTCACCATTTGGTGCAAACCTTTCCTACATCTTCAAGATTCGCTTAACCCTGCTGCGTGATATTGGCGCCGCCGTTTCACCATTTAATGCCTGGTTACTTGCGCAAGGACTAGAAACCCTTTCCTTACGTATTGAGCGCCATGTTGAAAATGCAAAGGCAATTGCTACTTGGCTTGAGAAAAATCCTCAGGTTGAAAAGGTTAATTACGCATCTTTGTCATCCTCACCATGGAACAAATTGGCAAGTAAGTATTGTCCAAAGGGAAGTGGTTCAGTTTTGTCCTTTGAAATTAAAGGCGGAATTGAAGCGGGCAAGAAGTTTATTGAAGCACTTAAGTTGCTTTCACATGTTGCCAATATTGGTGATGTTAGATCTCTTGCAATTCACCCAGCATCTACTACTCACTCGCAATTATCACCGGAAGAGCAGTTAACCGCCGGTGTTACACCAGGTTTGATTCGTCTATCTATCGGTATTGAAAATATCAAAGATATTCAGGCAGATATTGAGAGTGCATTTGCGGCTGCTAAGTAATTAATGAGCAAAGTTAATCCAGCAGTTACCGGGGCGTGGCTTGAAAGCTATGACCCCGGTGATCGCCAATTCCTAAAAATTGGTGATTTAACTCTGGAGTCAGGTGAGGTTTTGCCTGATGTCACAATTGCTTATCAAAGTTGGGGCAAATTAAATTCCACTGGTGATAATGCAATATTGATTAACCACGCACTAACTGGCTGGGCAGATGTTGATGGTTGGTGGCCACAAATGGTTGGGCCAGGATTGCCATTTGATACTGATAAATACTTTGTAGTTTGTCCAAATGTAATTGGTGGCTGTCAGGGATCAACTGGGCCATCTTCCATTGCTCCAGATGGCAAAAGATGGGGATCAAGATTTCCAGTCATAACAATTAGGGATATGGTTCAAGCAGAGCTTGCTTTTACAAATAAAATTGGCGTTAAAAAATATCAACTATCAGTTGGTCCATCATTAGGTGGCATGCGATCACTTGAGTGGGCAATTGATTATCCGCAGCTAGTAGGCGCAATCTGCACCATTGGCTCCTCAGCGGTTGCAACCGGGGATCAAATTGGGGCAGCATCAATTCAAATTAGAGCGATTAAATCTGATCCAAACTTTAATAATGGTGATTACTATGAACAAAATATTGGGCCAATTGAGGGTATGGGAATTGCTAGAAGAATTGCACATTTAACTTATCGAACAGAGTCTGAGATGGATGTCAGATTTGGCCGTGAACTACAAGGAGATGAAACCGGCAGATATGCAGTTGAATCTTATTTAGATCATCAGGCACAAAAACTTGCAAAAAGATTTGATGCTAATACTTATATTTGTCTAACTGAGGCGATGAACTCCCATGATGTTGGTAGAGATCGTGGTGGGGTCGCTGCCGCCCTTGCCACAATTAAGGTGCCAATTCATGTGGTCTCAATTGATACTGACCGACTTTTTCCACCCCGGCTGCAACAGGAGATCGCAGAGCTTGCTGCCGACGTTGCCAGCCTGCACACAATTTCATCCCCATTTGGCCATGATGGCTTCTTAATTGAGGTGGAATCGGTGGGACAGATCATCAGAAATGCGCTTAATCTGCAAAAAATCTCAAATTAATCAATTTGGATGTGCATTTAGGGCTGTGGACAATTTATAATATAGCCAAGGGTCGGGCGGTTTAAAAAAATCGCAAAAGTATTAAGACCTAAAAACAAAGGATGAATTGTGGCTGTAACTCGTGCGCCCAAAAAAGGCGCCAAAGCAGGCAAGAGTAAGAGTAAACCTGCGGCAAAAAAGAGTTCAGTTAAAAAACCTGTTGCTAAAAAAGTAAAACCTGCGAAGAAGGTTGTAAAGATTCCGCAGAAGGCAGTCTTAGATGCAAAAGATGTCGCCCAGATTGTTAAAGTAAAAGAATTAGTAATTCAACAAAAGAGTGTATTAGCAGAGTTGCAATCTCGAGGCATTGAAAATATTCATCGAATTGTTAAAAAAGCTGATCAAGATTTAGTTTTAATTGCCCGTGAATTAGAAGACTCTGTGCCAAAGCAGGTTGAAAAGCTTCGAAAAGTTGGCTTATCACCATTTAGAATGCTTAAGAAGAGTGAGTTGGAATTAATCGCACCCCCTGCACCAAAGCCAGCACCGGTTGCAAAATCTGGCAAGGTTGAGAAGGTAAAGATTGATGGCGAAGAGGTTGAGTTAGAAGAGGTTGAGTTAGAGGATCTTGAAACTTTAATTGATGACAAAGAAGAGACGCCAGCAGAAGATGGTGCTCCTGAGATTCGAGTTGTTAATGTTGCCGAAGAGTCACAAAATGAGCAGAACTCCTTCGTTCTAAAAGACTCTGAAGAGGATGACGCACCACCACAGACGGTATTAACTGCAGGTGCAACTGCTGACCCAGTTAAGGATTATTTAAAGTTAATTGGCCGAGTACCACTTTTAAATGCTGAGCTTGAAGTTTCTCTTGCCCAATCAGTTGAGGCTGGCTTATTTGCTGAAGAGCGGCTTGCAAAAGATAAGAAGATGGATAAGAAGTTAAAGCGTGAGTATCAACAAATTGTGCTCAATGGCAGAAGAGATAAGAACCACCTACTTGAGGCAAACCTTCGTCTGGTTGTATCTCTTGCTAAACGTTATACCGGTCGAGGTATGTTGTTCCTAGATCTAATTCAAGAAGGAAACCTTGGTTTGATTCGTGCGGTTGAAAAGTTTGACTACACAAAAGGTTATAAGTTCTCAACCTATGCGACTTGGTGGATTCGCCAAGCGATTACTAGAGCGATGGCAGATCAGGCTAGAACAATTCGTATTCCAGTGCACATGGTTGAGGTAATTAATAAGTTAGCTCGTGTACAACGTCAGATGTTGCAAGATCTAGGACGTGAACCGACACCTGAGGAGTTAGCAAAAGAATTAGATATGACACCTGAAAAGGTAGTTGAAGTGCAAAAGTATGGACGTGAGCCAATCTCACTTCACACCCCACTTGGTGAAGAGGGCGATAGTGAGTTCGGAGATTTAATTGAGGACTCAGAAGCGATCGTGCCAGCGGATGCAGTCTCCTTCACATTATTGCAAGAGCAATTGCACTCAGTTCTAGATACATTATCTGAACGTGAAGCAGGGGTGGTAGCAATGCGCTTTGGTCTAACAGATGGTCAACCAAAGACATTAGATGAAATTGGCAAGGTTTATGGAGTTACTCGTGAGCGTATTCGCCAAATTGAATCAAAGACTATGTCTAAGTTGCGCCACCCATCTCGTTCACAAGTACTACGCGATTACCTAGATTAAAAGGAGAAAAAATGAGCGAAAATATAAAGATGCAGTTTAAGAAAAATGCTTCAATTAGAGTTACCGGCACGGTTGATTTTGTTGATGCTGATGGAAAAGTGGTTGAAACTAAGACAGATTTTTCACTATGCCGATGTGGTGCTTCAAAAGAAAAACCATTTTGCGATGGCAGCCATCGCGATGCAGGGTTTGTTAGCGAATAATTACTTAGCTGATTGATCAGCTAGTTTTTGTGTTTCATCTTGAATAACAGCAGCCACTGGCTTTAAGCCCTCGGCATACTCTTTTGCGTGGTGTGAGCAAAATAGTAATTCACCACCGGATACCAAGATTGCGCGCACATAAGCTTGAGCACCGCAACGGTCGCAGCGATCTAATGAGTTCAATGGAGTTTGCTCCATCGTGATCTGATTGGTCATTGCTTTCTCCGTCTCTATCTTTGTACTCAGGGGAACATCAAACCATGAATACTTTATTCCCGGCTGCATATTTGATTTCAATTAAGTAAATTTTATGCTCAAATACTGAGAATATGTTGAATAAATCTCATTTTGATATCAATTACCAATAAATATGGGTCAATCTCGGCGCGGATCATCAATAGGTGGTATTAGCACCGATAATCTTCACACCCGTGGCAACTAAGAGCGCAAAAACTGATGATGGCACATCTGCGGCAATTATCAGCAGTTATACCGCCAAAGATTTATCTGTCCTTGAAGGATTAGATGCAGTTCGCAAACGCCCCGGTATGTATATCGGCACCACTGATTCTCGTGGTCTTATGCATTGCCTTTGGGAAATTATTGATAACGCAGTTGATGAAGCATTAGCAGGGCACTGCAAAACAATTGAGATAAATTTAGAATCAGATGGATCTGTTGAGGTTCATGATGATGGTCGCGGTATTCCAGTAGATAAAGAACCAAAGACTGGACTGACCGGTGTTGAAGTAGTTATGACCAAGCTACATGCTGGTGGAAAATTTGGTGGCGGTTCATACGCAGCCTCTGGTGGTTTACATGGTGTTGGTGCATCAGTTGTTAATGCACTTGCTTCCCGCCTTGATGTTGAGGTTGACCGAGATGGAAAAATTTATTGGATGTCATTTAAACGTGGTCATGCTGGAATTTTTGAGGGCGAAGGACCAAATGCAAGTTTTAGTGAAAAATCAGGCTTACGTGTAATCGGTAAAGTTTCCGCAAAGGTAACTGGTACAAGAATTAAGTGGTGGTTTGATAAACAGATTTTCTTAAAAGAGGCAGAGCTGGCAATTGAAGATATTTATGCCAGAGCAAGACAAACCTCTTACTTAGTTCCAGGTCTTACTTTGGTGGTAAATGATCGACGCACTAAAACAAAAACTAGTGAGACCTTTTTTCACAAGGGTGGTATATCGGAGTTCTGTACCTTCTTACGCCCTGATGATCCAGTTGGTGAAGTAATTAGAGTCTCAGGCTCTGGTCCTTACACTGAGAATGTTCCAGTCTTAGATGAAAAGGGTCATATGACTCCAACTGAGGTTGAGCGAGATATGGGCGTTGATATTGCAATGCAATGGGGCAATGGTTATGAAGCAACTGTTGCATCATTTGTAAATATTATTTCAACACCAAAGGGTGGAACACACGTGGCAGGTTTTGAAAAAGCAATTACAAAGGCGGTAAATGACGCACTGCGTGCAACAAAAACTTTAAAGAATAATGAGGCAGATGTTATTAAAGATGATGTGCAAGAGGGATTAACCGCTGTTGTCACAGTACGTATGTCTGAGCCACAATTTGAGGGACAAACTAAAGAGGTATTAGGAACAGCAGCAGCCGCCAAGATTGTCGGCCAGGTAGTGGCTGATGAAATGAAAGCGTTTTTTAATACAACAAAAAGAATTGAGAAAGCAACCGGGCGCTTAATACTTGAAAAAATTGCTAATGCCTCAAGAACTAGAATCTCAGCGCGTGCCCATAAAGATTTACAACGCCGAAAGAACGCACTTGAAAGTTCATCTTTGCCAACTAAATTATCTGATTGCAGATCCGATGAAGCAGCTAGAACTGAACTATTTATTGTTGAGGGAGATTCAGCGCTCGGTACAACTAAGGCTGCCAGAAACTCAGAATTTCAGGCGATTCTGCCAATTCGTGGAAAGATATTAAATGTTCAAAAAGCATCGCTATCTCAGATGTTAGAGAACAATGAGTGTGCATCAATTATTCAGGTAATTGGCGCAGGTAGTGGAAAATCCTTTGAACTTAATGATGCTCGGTATGGCCGGGTTATTTTGATGTCTGATGCTGATGTTGATGGCGCTCATATTAGGTGCCTACTTCTTACATTATTTAATTCATATATGAGGCCGCTAGTTGAAGCCGGCCGAGTATTTGCAGCTATCCCTCCACTTCATCGAATTGATGTAATCGGTGGTAAAAAAGGCGAGGTTCATTACACCTACTCTGATGATGAGATGAAAAAAGTTATTGCAGCCCTTAAAAAAGATGGCAAGAGGTGGAAAGAGCCGATCCAACGTTATAAAGGATTAGGTGAGATGGATGCAGATCAGCTTCGTGAGACCACTATGGATCCAGAGAAGCGAACACTTCGCCGAATTACAATGAAAGATGTAACAAAGGCAGAAGCAATGTTTGAGTTGCTTATGGGTAATGAGGTTGCACCTCGTAAAGACTTTATTTCAACTGCTGATATTGATCGGGAACGGATTGACGCTTAGTCAATACTAATTAGATCGAAGTAATCCTCTTTCCAAAGATCCTCATCACCATCTGGTAATAAAATAACTCGCTCTGGTTTTAGGGATGCAACCGCGCCTTCATCATGAGAAACTAAAATAACCGCTCCTTGATACTCACTAAGGGCGCCTAAGATTTCATCACGTGAGGCTGGATCTAAGTTATTTGTTGGCTCATCAAGAAGTAACACATTTGCTGCGCTAACAACAAGGGTTGCAAGTGCTAACCGAGTTCGTTCTCCACCACTTAAAACCTTAACTTGCTTATGAACATCATCGCCCACAAATAGAAAAGATCCCAAGACATTGCGTGCTTCTGGCTCTCTGAGATCAGATTTTGAAGACATCATGTTTTCAAGCACGGTTCGTTCAAAATCAAGGGACTCGTGCTCCTGGGCGTAGTAGCCAATTTTTAATCCATGCCCTGCAACAACTTCTCCGGTATCTGATTCAAGTTCGCCAGCTAAAATACGAAGCAATGTTGTTTTACCGGCACCATTTAAACCAAGAATTACTACACGTGAACCCTTATCAATAATCACACCAACATCGGTAAAGATTTCAAGTGAGCCATATGATTTGGATAGATCATGTGCTGAGATCGGCGTTTTACCGCAAGGCGATGGTGTTGGGAAGCGAAGCTTTGCCACTTTATCTTTAATTCGAACATCATCAAGTGAGCTGCGAAGTTTTTCAGCTCTCCTAAGCATTCCTTGGGCTGCAGTTGCCTTAGAGGCTTTGGCGCGCATTTTCTCACCCTGCTTTTGTAATATTTCAGCTTTCTTCTCCGCATTTGCTCGTTCACGCTTTCGCCTATGTTCATCTTGTTCGCGTTGCAATAAATACTGCTTCCAGCCCATGTTGTAAACATCAATTACATTTCGATTTCCATCAATATAAAACACCTTATTTACAACAGTTTCGATCAGATTTACATCGTGGGAGATAATTACCAAACCACCAGAGTATTTTGAGAGATACTCACGTAGCCAAATGATCGAATCAGCATCTAAATGGTTAGTAGGTTCATCAAGCAGTAGTGTCTCAGCGCCAGAAAATAGAATTCGAGCAAGTTCAATTCTTCGTCTTTGTCCACCAGATAGCGCGCTTAGCTCTTGATCAAATAAATGGTTGGGTACACCAAGGGAAGAAGCTATTGCTTCCGCTTCTGCCGCTGCGGCATATCCACCTGCGGTTGAGAACTCATGTTCTACTCTGGTGTATCGCTCCATTGCTTTTTCTAATTCGACACCCTCTGAAGTTGCCATCTCTTCTTCAACAGCGCGCATTCTCTTACTAATTAAATCTAATTCACGGACGGAAAGAATTCGATCAATCACACTTCCTTGATCTTCACCTGTTCTTGGATCTTGGGGGAGGTAGCCGATTTTTCCGGTACGAGTTACCGCACCACCTGCCGGCATAGTTTCTCCAGCTAAAACCTTTGCAAGTGTTGATTTACCAGCACCGTTTCGACCAACGAAACCAATTCGATCACCGTGATTAATACGAACAGTTACATCTTTAACTAGAAGCCTGGCGGCAGCACGAAGTTCTAGGGCGTTAGTTGATATCAAAGTTGCTTACGCAACAAGGCGAGTGCGACGAGGGGAGGCATACTTCTTTTCAATATCAGATAGCTCCTCAGACACTTTGGCTTTGATGCTCTCCTCAGTTTTTAGGATTGCAGTTAAGGAGGAGATTGTAGCCTTTAATTCTTTAGCCTCTGTTTCAAGTTCAATCTTGCTCATCTTGGTCAATCTTCTAAGCGGCATATCTAAAATATAGGTGGCTTGTTCATCACTTAATTTAAATGTCTTGATTAACCCAGCCTTTGCAACGGTGGCATCTTCACTCGCTCTGATTAATTTAATTACCTTATCGATATCAACAATTGCTTTCAGTAAGCCATCAACTAAGTTCAATCTTGCCTGCGCCTTTGCCTTACGGAAGGCAGAACGCCGCCTGACTACCTCAATCCGGTGATCGATAAATACTTGTAGTAAATCCTTAAGACCAAGGGTTAATGGTTTTCCATTTACCAGTGCAACTGCATTTATTGAGAACGCATCCTCCATTGGGGTTAAGCGGTAAAGATTTTCAAGTACCTCAGCTGGCTCATATCCATTCTTAATTTCAACTACTACCTTAGTTCCAGATTGACCATCAGATAGATCGACGATATCTGAGATTCCCTGAATCTTTTTAGCCTTAACTAGATCTGCAATCTTCTCAACAATCTTCTCAGGTCCAATGTTGTATGGAAGTTCGGTAATAACAATTCCTTGTTTGCGAGATGAGATCTTCTCAAAAACTGTGGTGGCTCTAACTTTGAATGATCCGCGGCCATTTGCGTAAGCATCAGCAATTCCATCGGTTGCAACTAAATAGCCACCAGTTGGAAAATCAGGTCCAGGCACAAGCTTCATTAATTGCTTAAGCGTTGCCTTTGGATTTTCCATTAACAATTTAGCAGCTGCAATTACCTCACCAAGATTATGGGGCGCCATATTTGTTGCCATACCCACTGCAATACCAGTTGCGCCATTTACTAATAAGTTTGGAAATGCGGCAGGTAGTACCTGCGGCTCTAATATTTGGCCATCGTAATTTGCACCAAAGTTGACTGTGTCCTCATCAGATTCATCGACCATCATCATTGCAGATGGTGCAAGACGAGATTCGGTGTAACGCATTGCAGCAGGGCCAGAATCTAATGAACCAAAATTTCCATGACCATCAATTAACGGCAAACGCATTGAAAAACTTTGTGCCATACGAACCATGGCATCATAAATGGCACCATCACCATGTGGGTGAAGCTTTCCCATTACATCCCCGACAACTCTGGCGCACTTAACATGTCCTTTTTCTGGACGAAGTCCCATCTCATTCATCTGATGTAAAATACGACGTTGCACTGGCTTTAACCCATCACGAGCATCTGGAAGTGCGCGTGAGTAAATAACTGAGTATGCATACTCTAAAAATGACTCTGACATTTCAGAGGCAACATCAATATCAATTATGCGGCCAGGATTTTCCCCTGCTTTAGGTGCAACTACTTTTGGTGTTTTGGCCATAGTGCGTATCTTGCCAATAGAAGTGTTGTTTCATAGCCAACGACAAGCCAGATTCATCGATGATTTAACAAAATGCTAATCTTTAGGCATGTCTTCTACTAATTCCTATGCCGAAGAGGCAGCCCAACGTTGGCCGGTGGAGTATGTTGAGAGCAACTTAAAATTAAAATCAATGAGCAAGGAAGATCAGCAAAAACTTTTTAAATTAGGTAGCGATAACATTAAAGATATTGCTGATGCATTTGTCTTACAAAAAGGTGCTGATTCTGTTGAGGTTCAGAGGTTGGTAAAGATTCATTACAACTGGGTGAGTGTCTTTTGGACACCTACTAAGGATGCCTATATCGGCTTAGGTGCGATGTATGTAACGGATGAGAGATTCACTCAAAATTACGATAAGTACGCCCCAGGATGTGCAGCATTTATGGCGCAAGCAATGCAAATATATGCTCAGGAGAATCTTTCTAATTGAGTAATCAAAAATTCGGCCTGGCCGATATAACTAATTCAATATTTAACTCGCTTTCAGTTCCAGAAACTATTGATTCACTCTCACTGGGCGGTGCTGAAAATCGTGAAGTTTTAATATTAATTGATGGTATGGGGCATGATGCGGTTGAAAAATATGGTGATCAGTTTCCAATCTTTGATGAGTTAAAGTTTGTTAAAAAGCTTTACACAAACTTTCCATCAACTACTGCGACAAGTCTTTCAACTTTAGGCACTGGAGTATTACCTGGCGTTCACGGAATGCTTGGCTACACAGTAAGGGTTCCAAGGAGTGATAACCGATTATTAAATGCACTTAAGTGGGATGAGCGAGTAGATCCTGTTATGTGGCAAAAAGTTCCTACCTTGTTTGAACGTGCCGTCACATCAGGTGTATCGGTAACCCATGTAGCAGCTAAAAGATATGAGGGAAGTGGTTTCACCCAAGCAGCGCTAAGGGGTGCAAAGTATGTTGGTGCAAATGGAATTGATGAGATGGTTACCTCGGTAGCCGCGGCTTTAAAACCACAACCATCTTTTGTTTACACATATTTAAATACTTTAGATTCAGCAGGGCATAGTGATGGAGTTGGCTCTGATAAATGGTTAACCGCACTTGCGCAAGTAGCTGAATTTATAACCAAAGTTAAGCTAGAAGTTCCAAAAGGTACTCGAATCTGGATTACTTCAGATCATGGAATGGTAAATAGCACCGAGCAAGTAATTTTAGGCCAAGATAATAAGTTATTGGCGAATGTAACTTTAATTGGCGGTGAACCAAGGGCAAGACATATTTATATTAAAGAGGGCGCTATTGCAGAAACTATTACTCAGTGGCAAGAGTTCTTTGGTAGTAAAGCAAGAATATTAAGTAAAGAGGTTGCAATCAAAGAAGGTTTATTTGGTCCAGTTGTCACTGAGGATTCAACTGAACGTATGGGGGATTTAATTGCAATTGCAAATAATGATTTAATTTTGGTAGATCCAGCCAGAGTCAGGGAAGAGAGTTCAATGGTTGGCCATCATGGTGGTGTTACAAATACTGAGGTTGAGATTCCGCTCTTACTTGCTTAGTCCTCATCCTTTTTACCAAACATAATGTCATCCCAGGATGGAATTTTAATTCTTCTAGTTACGCCATCACGTTGGGCATCTTCATCAATCTCTTCAACTGAGACCAATTTAGTTGGTGCATATGGCTCAACATCTTCTTTAATTGAAACTAATCTTGGCGCTTCAGTTTGTGGGATGCTGCCATAAGTTTGTACTGGCTTGGCTTTTGCCTCGCCACCTATCCAACGCGCACCATCATCATGAGCACTCAGTGCCCGTCGTCCTAAATTAAATAACCAGACTGCTTCACCTTTTGCATCACTTGGTGATCCATCACGTAATGGGTAGAAAAGAGTTAAATACCAATTTCCATCAGGTTGGCGGTAGGTATTCCACTCAACAGTACTCATGTCAACACCACGAGGAGCTAATTGATTGGCAACCGCAGTTTCTAAATAAGGCGCATGTGGTTCACGGCGGATTTGAGTGCCGAGTGCTTGAGAAATAATGAATGCTCGCTCTTGCAAAATCGGTCCAGCGTAATTCTCAATCTTCTCAATTGACCAATCAGTTGTCCGAGAGATTGCATCAATAGTTTCACCAGCTCGTAATCTTGCTTGAACCTCTTTTACTGAAGTTGTTACATTTTCTTCAAAATCTGATACCGCTGAAAGTCTTGGTTGATTTACATTGGCACGTAATGTGTCACTAATTCTTAAGTTATATCGATTACCATCTTGATCTACTAACTCAAGTTCTGTGCCATCGGCAGAACGACCGGTCAGGCGTAGATCAGTTGGTTCGTTCATGAGAGTAGATTGCCATATCTAAACGTGGAGATAAATCTGCCACACATGAATTCAGCTTCACATTTCATGCTTAGATAACCCTGTGAGCGCAGAACTGTTGAAGATTGCAGAATCGGTAGCGCGGGCTGCCGGAAAGCATTTAATGAACCGCCCAGCCAGTTTTACCTTTACTGAGAAAAGTTCTGCAGTCGACTTTGCAACACAAATGGATCAACAGGCGGAAGATCTAATTGTTAAACAATTACTTGCAACTCGGCCTGATGATGGAATTATTGCCGAAGAGGGTTCGGCTAAGGAAAGTAAATCTGGAATTACTTGGGTGATTGATCCATTAGATGGCACAGTTAATTACCTATACGGATTACCAGGATGGAATGTCTCAGTTGCGGCAAAAGATAAAGATGGCGTAGTTGTTGGTGTTGTTTATGCACCAAGTATTGATGGATTTTGGACCGGAGTAAGAGGAGGTGGTGCTACCTACAACGGAATTAAAATCAAGTGCAATGATCCAGTTGAGTTGCAAAAAGCACTGCTTGCCACTGGCTTTGCATATGATTTAAATTTAAGAATAAGCCAAGGTGAAACGATGGCTAAGTTATTGCCAAAAATTAGAGATTTAAGAAGAAATGGTGCAGCAGCTGTTGATCTTTGTTATGTTGCAATGGGCGTGCTCGATGGATATTTTGAAAGCTCATTAAAAGAGTGGGATCACGCAGCTGGTGGATTGATTGCAACTGAGGCTGGCGCTGTTGTTTCTGGTCGTGGTGGTGGGGCACCGAACACCGATCTAGTCGTATGCGCTGGCCCTGCCCTGCACGCACAACTTTTACCCCTAATTTGATCTAATCACCCCTGGCGTGGCAAGATACAGCCTCATTCAAAATAATTGATTGACCATAAAATTTTAGCGATTAGGACAAATAATGAACGTGTTAGATGCAGTTGATGCCGCCTCACTTCGCAAGGACATCCCATCTTTTCGTTCAGGCGATGAATTAAAAGTTCACGTTCGAGTTATTGAAGGTAACAAGAGTCGTATCCAGGTATTCCAAGGTGTAGTAATTGCCCGTTCTGGTTCTGGAATTCGTGAGTCATTTACTATTCGTAAAATTTCATACGGTGTTGGTGTTGAGCGAACCTTCCCAGTTCACACGCCAGTAATTGAAAGAATTGAAATTGTTCGTCACGGTTCAGCCCGTCGCGCAAAGCTTTACTACCTACGTAAATTAACTGGTAAGGCGACAAAAATTAAAGAGCGTCGTGGTGCTGATGGTGAACTTATTGTTGAGCCAGCATATGTACCACCAGTAGTTTCTAAAAAGGTTTCTGTTCCTGAGGTTGGCGAGGCTGTCGCAGTTGTTGCTGCCACCGCTGCAGTTACCGAAGTTGCAGCCGAAGCGGTAGTTGAAGCTCCAGCAGTAACTGCTGAAGCACCAGCTGCTGATGCAACTGCAAGCGAGTAATAATGATTGATGAAGCACTAGAGCATTTAGTAAAAGGTATTGTTGATAACCCAGCAGAGGTTGTCATCACTGAAAAAAATTCACGTGGTGGAACAACTTTAGAGGTCCGCGTTCACCCAGAGGATATTGGCAAGGTAATTGGCCGCAATGGTCGCACTGCAAAAGCACTTCGCACTGTGGTCAGCGCAATCGCTGGTCGCTCAGTTCGAGTTGATCTAATCGAGGCAGACGAGGTTCGTTAATTTTGCAACTTGTCGTAGGTCGTATCGGCCGCGCACATGGTGTTCTTGGCGAGGCAACAATTGAAGTTCGCACCGATGATCCTGATTTAAGATTTATAGTTGGTAATAAGTTAACTTTAGATAATGGTAAACAATTAAGCATCAAATCATCTCGCTGGCACAACCAGGTCCTACTTTTAGCATTTGACGGCATTAATGATCGTAATCAAATTGAAGAGCTTCGGGATCAATTAATTTCTGCAGAGGTAGATACCAACAATATGGCAGAAGGTGAGTACCACTTTCAACAATTAATCGGCTCTGAGGTTTTTCTAAAATCTGGTGGATTAGTAGGAGTGGTAGATGAGATTGTTAAACTACCGGGCCAGGACCTACTTTCAGTAAATAAAGATGGTAAAGAGGTGTTAATTCCGATGGTTAAACAAATAATTGTTTCCATCGATATCAAAACTAAGAAAATAGTGGTAGATCCGCCGGAAGGATTATTTGATGTTGCAAATTGATCTAATTTCAATCTTTCCAGAGTATTTGTCCCCACTTAATTTGTCATTACTAGGCAAGGCTCAAGACAAAGGTGTCTTATCTATAAATATTCATGATCTTCGCGATCAAACAAATGATGTTCATCATTCAGTTGACGACACTCCATATGGAGGCGGTGCGGGCATGGTTATGTCGCCGGTGGCTTGGGGGGAGGCAATTGATCAAATTACAAATGAAAAAGAACAAGTTGATTTAATCATTTTAACTCCTGCTGGTAAAAAATTTGATCAAAAGATGGCCGCACAATTTACTGGTGCAAAACATATTGTTTTCGCCTGTGGTCGCTATGAAGGAATTGATGCCAGGGTGGGTGAGTACTACGCAAGTAAAGCAAACTTTAAGGTTCACGAAGTATCGATTGGAGATTATGTATTAGGAGGAGGTGAGGTAGCGGCAATGGTAATTATTGAAGCAACTGCTCGCTTAATTCCAGGTGTAATTGGCAATCCAGATTCATTAAAAGAAGAATCGCATTCAATCTCAGGAAATAATGATGATCTATTAGTTGAATATCCAAATTACACAAAGCCAGCTAACTGGCGCGGTCTTGAAGTACCACCAATTTTGCTATCTGGAAATCATGGTGAGATCGCAAAATGGCGAAAAGAGCAGGCTGAGCGTCGAACCCGTGAGTTAGGTAAGGAATAATTCCGACACGCCTACTGTTGATTAGGTACATCTATCTCTTTTAGGGGATTATCCGCCCAGTCGGAGTAATTGATGCTCCAAGATTAGATTTACTTATTTTTAGAAGGAGGTGGATGATGGCAACTGATTACGACACCCCCAGAAAAACCGATGAAGAATTACATGAAGAATCACTAGAAGAGTTAAAAGCTCGAAGAGCTGATGCCCAATCTGGCCAAGTTGATATTGATGAAGCAGAGGCTGCTGAAAGTTTAGAGTTACCTGGCGCTGATTTATCTGGTGAAGAGTTAACAGTTAAGGTTGTTCCTAAGCAAGAGGATGAATTTACCTGCAGTCGTTGCTTCTTAGTAAAACATGTGAATCAACGCGCTCGTGGTGAAGGCCCCAAAGCTGTTTGTAGAGATTGCGACTAACTTAAGCTTTTAGTTAAAGCTTTTGCTTTTCTGCTTGAGATTAACCAGTATGGAGTTGGGTCTTTCTTATCATTTATTTCAACCTTAACTCCAGTTGCTACCCAAAATCGAGTAGCGTTAAAACAAGCGGGATCAGCCTTCGGCCCCCTAATACTTAAGAACTCCTCCTTCTTTAAGGCAGTTACCTTCTTGATGTATTTGCTTTCAATTTTTGCATCACCGACATATAACCAATTATTTATTACTACGATCTCAAGGTGTGATTTTTGCCAGCTATACACCAGTGTGATTGCAAAAATAAGTGAAACTATGGTTGCGCTCAAAGTTCCAAATGGCGCCCAAAATGTTAAGTACAGTGAGGCAAGAATCATTAACGCTAGGAGCCAAAGCCATATTGGCCAACTTATTCGCTCAGCGAATTCAGATTTTGAATTAGATCTTGCCATGAGATAAAGGATACGCTTTACCAATGGGTCGAATTGCCAGCACCACTCCGCCGCCGGACGCGGTAATTCCAAATCGACATCTGAAAGCACCAGCTGCTGGAACACAGATCCCTTCACACTTTGGACATTGTTTTGGTTGTGGTGAATTGCATGAGAGTGGTTTACACCTAGTTGCAATTGCTGGTAGCGGATTAGATCTGACTGGAAAATTTACTGTTACTGACAAACATCAAGGCGCACCTGGATTAGCACATGGTGGATTATTGTCTCTAGCATTTGATGAAGCGTTAGGTAAGTTGATGTGGTTAATTAGAACACCGGCAGTAACTGGCAGATTAGAGACTGATTTCTTAATGCCAGTGCCGATGGGCCGCACACTTTATATTGATGCAAGAATTACTGGTCAAGCAGGTCGAAAGATTTACACCCAAGCAGAGGGAAGATTAGATTCGCCAACTGGTGAAGTTGCAGTTAAAGCGGAAGCATTATTTATATCTGTACCGATGGAGCATTTTATTAAGAATTTAACTGAACAATATAAGGATCATCTTGTGGAGCACCCAGAACTGATGGCTTTCGTTGATCCAGATTTTGATATAAATCCATGACAAAAGTATTAATTAAAAGGCTTGATCCAAACGTGCCGCTTCCGGCATATGCAAAAGGCGGAGATGCTGGCGCTGACCTTGCGACCAGAATTGATTTTACGATTAAACCAGGAGAGCGGATGTTAGTTCCAACTGGAATCAGTATTGCCTTGCCAAATGGTTTTGTTGCTTTAGTTCACCCTCGATCTGGTTTAGCTATTAAGCATGGAATTTCTATGGTTAATACCCCAGGCACAGTCGATGCAGGTTTCAGAGGCGAACTACAAGTTATTTTAATTAATCATGACTTAACTGAATCTGTTTCTTTTAAAAAAGGTGACCGAATTGCTCAATTAGTTATTCAACAAGTTGAGCGAGCTGAGTTTATTGAGGTGAGTGAGTTACCTGGTTCTGAAAGATCAACCGGGGGATTTGGATCAACTGGCTCATGAGTTATGACGGACATAATGAGGATAAAGAGAAAGTTTTATCAGCTTTAGGTGGTAAGCGCGGCCTGATTGATTCTGGGCTACCTTCTTTACTTTTTCTTATAGTTTTTAATATTTCAGGTAAAGATATAAATGCTGCTATCTATGCAGCGGTTGCATTATCGGTTGTGTTAACTGGCTTAAGAGTTGCTCGAAAAGAAACCGTTCAGCATGCATTCTCTGGCTTAGTAGGAGTTGGAATTTGTGCTTTATTTTCAAAACGAAGTGGCAGCGCAGCAGATTTTTATTTACCGGGGCTTTATATAAATGTGGCATACGGTTTGTTATATACAGTTACAAATTTAGTTAAGTGGCCAGTATTAGGAGTAATGCTTGGACCTATCTAGAGTGAGAATTTAATGTGGCGTAAAGCTCCGGCAAGATTAAAGGCTTACATAACTGCTGGCTGGTTATGGGTTGCAATGTTTACTGCACGATTGCTGGTTCAGTATCCGCTGTATAAGAGTGGAAATGTTAATGCACTTGGTACTGCAAGATTAGTAATGGGATACCCACTTTTTATTGCTACTGCTTGGGGAACTTGGCAAGTACTCAGAAAAACGCCTACAACTAAAATTAATTAAATAAAGCAGGACTTAAGTTTTTCTTCCGCCTTTGCAGATGCCACAAATAGCAGTTCATCGCCAGCTGAAAATACATCGTGATCCTTTGGCGTAATTACATGGCCGTCACGAACGATTGCAGCAAGGGAAGCGTTCTCTGGTAATTCAACTTCAGAAACAGTTCGGCCACAACATTTTGCAGTATCTGGCAAGGTAATCTCAACTAAGTTTGCTTCACCCTTTCGGAAAGAGAACAAACGAACCACATCGCCAACACTTACTGCCTCTTCAACTAATGCTGAAATAATTCTTGGTGTCGATACTGCAACATCTACGCCCCAAGATGAGTCAAACATCCATTCATTTTTTGGGTGATTAACACGAGCAACTACTCGGGGAACGCCATACTCAGTCTTGCCTAGCAAAGATGTAACTAAATTAACCTTGTCATCACCAGTTGCGGCGACTAAAACCTGACAGCCATCTAACTTTGCTTGGTCTAAAGCTGTAATTTCACATGCATCAGCTAATAACCACTCAGCATTGGGAACAGAATCCATTTTTAATGCTTTAGGATCTTTATCAATTAACAAAACTTGATGGCCGTTTTCTAACAATTCACGGGCAATGGCTCTGCCAACATTTCCAGCTCCGGCAATGGCAACTCTCATCAGGCACCCTCTGGTGATTTAGAAAGTGTTTGTTCTATTGCAATTATTTTCTTATCGTTTGCAAGAACGTGCACAAGATCTCCCTCTTGCAACACAGTGTGTTCATCCGGAAGTAATGCTTCACCTAAGCGAGTAATAAAGGCAACTCTGGCATCGGTATTTTTCTCAATTAAAGTAACTGGTTCTCCATACCAACCTTTATGAAGACTGACCTCAACTAGTTCAACTGTGCCAGTTGCATCACGCCATTCAGATTTTGTTCCATCCGGAGTTAGTCGCCGCATAATTTGATCAGTCGTCCAAAGAACAGTGGCAACTGTTGGAATACCAAGGCGCTGATAAATTTCAGCTCTACCTGGATCATAAATTCTTGCAACTACGTTCTTAACGCCAAAATTTTCACGAGCAACTCGCGCAGCTAAAATATTTGAGTTATCACCATTTGAAACGGCGGCAAATGCATCTGCTTTTTCAATTCCAGCTTCCAGTAAAGTGTCCCGATCAAAGCCAACACCAGCAATTGTTCGACCATTGAAGTCAGCGCCTAGTCTTCGGAAAGCCTCACGGTTTTGGTCGATAACGGCAACGGTGTGTCCGGCTTTTTGAAGATCAACCGCCAAGGTCGAACCGACGCGACCACAACCCATTATTACTACGTGCACAAAGTACAACTTACACCCATAGGCTCACTCCTATGGAATCAAACGCTCAAGAGCGGTTAAAAGTGGGTGAAGTAATCGAGGTCCAAATTGGCCCGGTTGCACATGGCGGACACTTTGTCGCACGTTATAACGGGCAAGTTATTTTTGTTCGACATGGCATCACAGATGAGTTAGTAAAAATAAAAATAACATCAGTCAGCTCAAAGATTGCTCATGCTGATGTAATTGAAGTATTAAAACCATCAGAGAATCGAGTATTACCACCTTGTAAATACGCTGGTAGCTGTGGAGGTTGCGATTTCCAACATATTGAAATAAAAGCACAACGAGAATATAAGAGTGCAATAGTAAAAGAGCAGTTCTTAAGAATCGGAAAGATGGATTTAGATGCATTAGGTTTTGATTTAAAAGTTCAAGCACTTGAGCCAACAAATGGATTGCACTGGCGCACCCGAATGGATTTCGCAGTCTCACCTCAAGGTGGGATTGGATTCTTTGGTGCTAGGAGTAATGAAGTAGTTGAGATCAAGGATTGTTTAATTGCCGATGAACGAATGAATGTTGCTGAGCTATCGGGTAGAAGTTGGAAATCAGATGCTCGAGTTGAGGTGGCGGTTTCAAGCACAAATGAAATTTCAGTAATGAGATCTGGCAGAAGTATTAGCGGACCAACTCAGATTGTTGAACAAGTTGGTGGTAATTCATTTAAAATCTCACCAGTATCTTTCTGGCAAAGCCATAAAGCAGCCCCTGTCGAGTTAACAAAAGCGGTATTAGCTTTGCTCGGAATAAAAAATGGTGACAATGTTTGTGATCTTTACTCCGGCGTTGGTTTATTTGCCGCTGCAATCCTTAAAGAGGTCGGCGACCGTGGCTTTGTTACATTAATTGAGAGTGATAAAACTGCGGTTACAGATGCACGTAAGATATTTTTAAACAAAGAAAACGTAAAGATTTTACAAGGTTTAGTTGCGCAACAACTTGCAGTTGTTAAGCGAGCAGATTTGATATTGCTTGATCCACCAAGAACTGGCGCCGGTGAAGTCGTTATTCAGCAGATGGTGAAATTTAAACCGCGAAAAATTGTTTATGTTGCATGTGATCCAGCAGCATTAGCTAGAGATGCAAAAACTTTAGAAGAGTCTGGTTATAAGTTAGATCACATCCAAGCCTTTGATCTTTTCCCAATGACTCAGCACATCGAGTGCGTGGCTGGATTTTCGCCCGTAAAGAGATAGGATTAGCGTTAAGAAATAGAAAGTGGGTGTGGGGCGTTGAGTAAGAACTCATTTAAGGCCAAAACCACACTAGAAGTAGCCGGCAAAATTTACGAAATTTTTGATATCACTGCTTTTGCTGAAGCCAAGGATCTTCCATTTAGCTTAAAAGTTTTACTTGAAAACCTACTTCGCACTGAAGATGGTGCCAATATAACTGCTGAGCAAATAAAAAAGCTGGCAAATTGGGACCCATCAGTTGAACCTGATACTGAAATTCAATTTACTCCTGCTCGAGTAATTATGCAGGACTTCACTGGAGTTCCTTGCATCGTCGATCTTGCAACTATGCGAGAGGCGATTGCTGATTTAGGTGGGGATCCAGCAAAGGTAAATCCACTTTCACCAGCAGAATTGGTAATTGATCACTCAGTAATTGCAGATCTATTTGGCACTAAGGATTCATTTGAACAAAATGTTGATATTGAATACCAAAGGAATAAAGAACGCTATCGGTTCTTGCGTTGGGGGCAAAGTGCATTTGATGAATTCAAAGTTGTGCCACCTGGAACTGGAATCGTTCACCAAGTAAATATTGAGTACTTAGCAAGAGTTGTAATGAGCCGAGCAGTTGATGGAACACTTCGCGCCTATCCAGATACCGTAGTCGGAACTGATTCACACACCACCATGGTTAACGGCTTAGGTGTGCTTGGTTGGGGAGTTGGTGGAATTGAGGCAGAGGCGGCATTACTAGGCCAGCCGGTTTCTATGTTAATTCCTAAGGTCGTTGGATTTAAATTAAATGGTCAACTTCCAGTTGGAACTACCGCAACAGATTTAGTTTTAACAATTACTCAAATGCTTCGCAAACATGGTGTGGTTGGAAAGTTTGTGGAGTTTTATGGTCCTGGCGTTAGCGCGCTGCCAATGGCAAACCGAGCAACAATAGGAAATATGTCCCCCGAGTACGGATCAACATGTGCAATTTTCCCAATTGATGAAGAAACAATTCGATATTTGAAATTTACTGGTAGGACAAGTGAACAAATTGAATTAGTAGAGAAGTATGCGAAGGTAAATGGGCTTTGGCATGATCCATCTGCTTCGCCACGTTTTTCTGAGAAATTAGAGTTAGATTTAGCAACAGTTGTGCCATCTATTGCCGGACCTAAGCGGCCACAAGATCGAATCTCATTAAGTGATGCTAAGAGTTCATATCAAACTGTTGCACCAAGCTATTTCACAGATAAGACAAGCAAAAATAAGATTGATGTGAAAGTAAAGGGTAAGCAAACTACTGTTGCAAATGGCGATGTGGTTATTGCTTCGATTACATCGTGTACAAATACTTCTAATCCATCGGTAATGATTGGCGCTGCCTTGCTTGCTAAAAAAGCGGTGGAAAAGGGTTTATCCAGCAAGCCATGGGTTAAAACCACATTAGCACCGGGATCAAAAGTTGTAACTGATTACTATGATCGATCTGGCCTGACTCCATTTATGGAGCAATTAGGTTTTAACTTAGTTGGCTACGGTTGCGTTACCTGCATTGGTAACTCTGGACCGTTGCCAGTTGAGATTAGCAAAGCTATTAATGAAAATGATTTAGCGGTTTCAGCTGTACTTTCTGGAAACCGAAACTTTGAGGGCCGGATTTCACCTGATGTGAAGATGAACTATTTAGCCTCACCACCATTAGTTGTTGCTTATGCTTTGACTGGATCTATGAATCATGACTTTGAAAATGATCCAATTGGAAATGGCAGTGATGGAAAGCCAGTTTATTTAAAGGATATCTGGCCAACTAGTGCTGAAATTGAAAATGTAATTGCTTCATCTATCTCATCTGAAATGTTTACCAAAGATTATGCATCTGTATTTGAGGGGGATAAGAGATGGAAATCTCTAGATACCCCAACAGGCAATACTTTTGAGTGGGATAGCAAATCTACATATGTGAGAAAGCCACCATATTTTGATGGAATGCCAAAAAATCCAAAGCCAGTTACCAATATTTCAAATGCCCGAGTTTTAGCTGTCCTTGGGGATTCTGTAACAACAGACCATATTTCACCTGCTGGAAATATTAAAGCCGATTCACCTGCTGGAAAGTATTTGGCAGATCATGGAATTGAGCGAACGGATTTCAACTCTTATGGCTCACGACGGGGAAATCATGAGGTTATGATTCGCGGAACATTCGCAAATATTCGCCTAAAGAATTTGTTACTCAATGGGGTTGAAGGCGGCTTTACTAAAAACTTTTTAGCAAATGGTGAACAAACAACAATTTATGATGCCTCCCGTGCTTATATCGATGCAAATATTCCATTGGTAATTTTGGCTGGCAAAGAGTACGGCTCTGGCTCTTCGCGAGATTGGGCGGCAAAAGGAACTGCTCTTTTAGGTGTTCGCGCAGTCATTGCCGAATCATTCGAAAGAATTCATAGATCAAATCTAATTGGAATGGGAGTGCTGCCGCTTCAATTCATAGATGGTCAAAATGCCACATCTCTTGGATTAGATGGCAGTGAAGTATTTTCAATTACCGGTGTTGAAGAGCTAAATAATGGTTCAACTCCTAAAGAGGTGAGTGTTACGGCCGGTGATAAGAGTTTTAAAGCAAAACTGCGTATCGATACACCAGGTGAGGCAGATTACTATCGCCATGGCGGCATCATGCAGTACGTATTACGCTCACTTTTAAGCAAGTAATCGCATTAATAATCACAACCCTTTAAACTATGAGCATGCTTGAATCAATAAAGTCACCTGCTGACCTAAAAAAGTTAAATTTAGAGCAGGTAACATCTTTAGCTGGTGAAATCCGAAGTTTTTTAATTGAACAAGTATCAAAATCAGGCGGTCATTTAGGTCCTAACCTTGGCGTAGTTGAATTAACAATTGCAATGCACCGTGTGTTTGAATCTCCCAAAGATGTAATTGTTTTTGATACCGGCCATCAAAGTTATGTCCATAAATTACTCACTGGCCGTATGAGTGGATTTGATAAGTTGCGACAACGTGGAGGAATTGCGGGATATCCAAATCGCAGTGAGAGTGAGCATGATGTTGTTGAAAACTCACATGCTTCAACTGCATTATCTTGGAGTGATGGAATTGCCAAAGGTTTCTCACTAACAAATCAAAAAGATAGAGTCGTAGTTTGTGTTGTTGGCGATGGTGCTTTAACTGGTGGAATGAGTTGGGAAGCTTTAAATAATATTGCAACTAGCAAAAATGAAAGATTAGTAATAATTGTTAATGATAATGAGAGGTCATATTCACCAACTATTGGTGGCTTAGCAACCTATCTTTCAACCCTTCGTACAACCAGTGGATATGAAAAGTTTTTAGATTGGGGCAAGGGAGTATTAGAGAAGACTCCAGTTGTTGGACACCCAATATATGAAACCTTGCATGGTGTTAAAAAGGGAATTAAAGATATTGTCGCACCACAAGGAATGTTTGAGGATTTAGGGCTTAAGTACTTCGGTCCAATTGATGGCCATGATGTTGCAGCAATGGAGAAAGCATTAAAAATTGCGAAAGACTATGACGCACCAGTCTTAGTTCATGTAATTACTGAAAAAGGTAGAGGTCATGCCCCAGCGCTAAATGATGAAGCAGAAAAGTTTCATGCGGTAGGTGTTGTAGATCCAGAAACTGGACAACCGCTAAGTAAGAGTGGCAAGAGTTGGACCTCAGTTTTCTCTGATGAGTTAGTAAAAATTGGCGCAGATCGAACAGATGTTGTCGCAATAACTGCAGCAATGATGGGACCAACCGGTCTTGATAAATTTGAAAAAGCATTCCCAGAGCGAACATTTGATGTTGGAATTGCCGAACAACATGCCACAACCTCTGCAGCAGGCATGGCCTTTGCCGGCCTTCATCCAGTTGTCGCAGTTTATTCAACCTTTCTGAACAGAGCATTTGACCAGCTTTTACTTGATGTTGCCTTGCACAAAGCCGGAGTGACATTTGTATTAGATCGAGCTGGCGTGACTGGTGATGACGGACCATCACATAATGGAATGTGGGATCTGGCGTTAACTGGAATTGTGCCAACTTTGCATGTAGCCGCTCCTCGTGATGGTGAGCGAGTAAAGGAAACATTGCGCGAAGCATTAGATATTTCAGATGCACCATCTTTGATTCGTTTTCCTAAGGGAGTAGTAAATCCAGATATTCCAGCATTTGAACGTCGAGACGGAATTGATGTTTTGTATCGAGGTGAGAGTGCGGATGTTTTGTTAGTGAGTATTGGAGCTTTTGCAGCAATTGCAGTTGAAGCAGCGGCTCAGGCATATCGGGAAGGAGTTGGCGTTACCGTAATTGATCCACGTTGGGTTAAGCCACTACCAAAATCATTAGTCACCATGGCTCAGCGTTATAAGAGTGTTGTTGTATTAGAAGATGGAATTAAGCATGGTGGAATTGCCAGCTCAGTTTCTGAACTATTTAGAGATGCGCAATTAAATGTGCCGGTTCACTCTATTGGACTTCCACTTTCATTCTTAGAACATGCCAAGCGAGCACAAATTTTAGAGGATTTAGGAATTACTGTTCAGAATATAACTCGATCACTTGTTGCTTGGAATAGCAGTGTTATTACTGTAGATGTTAAGGAAGAGATGCAACACCCTTTGGATGAAAACGAACGCCGCAAACCGCTTCGCTAATTCCTTCTCGATCTAAGTAAGGCAAGATTCCACCTAGGTGCATTGGCCATCCAGAGCCAAGCAGCATACAAATATCAATCTCTTGCGGTGTTGAAACTACACCTTCATCAAGCATCATCTTTGCTTCAGTGGCAAGTGCTTCAAGCGCTCTTTTTCTTACCTGATCAGCTGTTGAAGCCTTTGAACCCTTTTCTAATAATGCTAGCGCTGCTGGATTAACTACATTTAAGCCCTGCTCATTTTTTACATAAAATGTTCTCACGCCCTCTTTGACAAACCGTTGCATAGTTGGCGAGATTTTGTAACGAGGTCCAAGATTCTTATTTAAAGTTTCAGATACATGCAGTGCTACACCTGGACCAACTAGTCCTAATAGTTCAAGAGATGACATTGGAAAACCCAGAGGAGCCATTGCTGCATCTGCTACCTCATACGGCGTTCCTTCATCCATTGCATCGGTTACCTCACCCATAAATCTTGTTAGTAATCTATTAACTACAAATGCTGGTGCATCTTTAACAATAACCATAGTCTTCTTTAAATCTTTACCAATATTAATCGCAGTAGCCGTTGTTGCATCATCAGTTTTCGTAGTTCTAGCAACCTCAAGTAATGGCATAATCGCAACTGGATTAAAGAAGTGAAAACCAACCACTCGCTCTGGATTTTTAAGTCCGTCACTCATTGCTTCAACAGATAAGGATGAGGTATTTGTTGCCAAAATACACTCTGGTGTAACTATTGCTTCTAAATCTTTAAATAGTTTTTGCTTAAGTGATAACTCTTCAAAGATTGCTTCAATTACAAAATCTGCATTGGCAAAAACCCTTTGGTCAACAGATCCAGAAATATTGCCAAGCAATCTGGCAGCACCCTCTGGATTAAGTCTCTTCTTATCTACTAACTTTTGAATCTCAGCCTTTATCCAAGTGAGCCCTTTATCAACCCGTTCTTGATCTAAATCTGTAATAACAACTGGTACTTTTAAATTACGAAGCATTAGTAAGGCAAGTTGAGATGCCATAAGTCCTGCGCCGACTACTCCTACCTTAGTAATTTTGCGCGCCAGTGCAGGTTTGGGTGCACCTTCAACCTTTTTACGTTTTTTCTGAATTAAGTTAAATGAATATAAAGAGGCACGAAGTGAATCACTCATTACAAGATCAGCTAACACCTTGGTTTCAGCCGCAAAACCATCTCGAACTGAATTTGTCTGTGCTGCCTTAATTAACTCAAGGGCAGCAAGTGGGGATGCGATTTGAGCTCCACTGTATTTCTTAGCAACAGCAGCCTTTCCAGTTGCGATTGCCTTTTCAAAACCCGCACTATCTTTACTAAAATCTTTTCGTTCAATTTTCTTCTTACCATTTAGAACCTCTGCGACAAATTTTACCGAGTGCTCAAGAAAATCTGATGGCTCATATACTGCATCAACCACACCAAGACCAAGTGCATCCTTTGCTTTCATCATGGTGTTGTTATTTAAAGCATTTAAAATTATTACTTGTACTGCGTTCTCAGGTCCGATTAATTTAGGCAAAAGAGTGGCACCTCCCCAACCAGGCACTAATCCTAAAAAGCACTCTGGCAGGCCAGTAAATGCAGTAGAGGCAAGTGTTCGATAGTGGCAGTTAAGTCCAACCTCAAGGCCGCCACCTAGAGCTAAGCCATTTATAAATGCAAAGGTTGGCTTCTTACTTTCATGAAGTTTAAGAAAAACTTCATGGCCTAAATCACCAAATGCGGTCGCAACTGATTTTTCTTTTACTGCTCCGATACCTGAAAGATCTGCACCGGCTGCAAAAATAAATGGTTTTCCAGTCACAGCAATTGCTATCGCATCTGTTTTTTGCACTTGGTCAATTGCAGTTGCAAGTGCATTTAATGATGCAGGCCCAAAGGTATTTGGTCTGGTGTGATCTGCGCCGTTATCTAAGGTAATAAGTGCTAACTCACCAGGATTACCAAATGGAGCCAGTGAGACCATTCGAACAATGGCATTTGTTACTACCTCATCAGGAGCACCAGCTAATACATCACTCATTACTTATCACCTTTGTAATTAGGATTTTCCCAAATAATTGTGCCACCCATGCCTAAGCCAATACACATAGTGGTAATTCCATAGCGAACTTCAGGTTGCTCCTTAAAACCATTTGCTAAGTTAAGAATTAATCTCACGCCAGAGGAAGCAAGTGGATGACCAACTGCTATCGCACCACCATAAATATTTACTCGCTTATCATCATCTGCAATACCAAAGTGATCTAGGAAAGAAAGTACTTGAATTGCAAAGGCCTCATTTACTTCAAATAATCCAATATCAGTAATATCTAAACCAGCTTTTTTAAGCGCCTTAATGGTGCTTGGTACTGGTCCATATCCCATGATCTCTGGTTCAACGCCAGCAAATGCAAATGAAACCATTTTCGCTTTGATTGGCAGATTTAATTCTTTCGCCTTACTTTCGGATGCCAAGATTGCAGCCGTTGCGCCATCATTTAAACCAGCTGCATTTCCAGCTGTTACTCGACCAGCGGCTCTAAATGGTGTTTTAAGTGCAGCTAATGCCTCAAGAGTTGTTTGCGGCCGTGGCGGTTCATCAACTGTTGCCATACCCCAACCAAGCTCAGCAGTTCTAGTTGCAACTGGAATTAAATCTGGTTGAATTTTATTTGCTGCGTATGCAGCAGCAGTTTTTTGTTGGGATGCTAATGCGTATTTATCGGCGCGCTCTTTTGTAAGGTGAGGAAACTTATCGTGTAGTCGTTCTGCAGTTGCGCCCATTTGCAGCGCATCGGTATCAACTAATTTTTCTGCTAAATATCTTGGATTTGGATCCATGCCATCACCCATTGGATGGTGTCCCATATGTTCAACTCCACCGGCAATTGCAAGATCATAAGCACCCATATTTATGCCACCGGCAATTGTGGTTACGGCAGTTAAAGCACCTGCACACCAACGATCAATAGAGTAACCAGGAACAGATTTTGGAATACCAGCTAATATTGAAACAGAACGGCCAATATTCATTCCTTGATCACCAGTTTGAGTTGCAGCTGCGATCGCAACATCATCAATTTGATCTACTGGTAGATTTGGATTTCGCTCAAGCAAGCCGCGAATGCAGCGAACCATAATGTCATCAGCTCTTGTTTCAGCATAGAGGGAGCCAGCTTTTCCGAATGGAGTTCTAACTGCATCCACCAAGACCACATTTGTTTTTGCGGTTGCGCTTTTGGTCATCATTTCCCCTAGCTAATTACTTGATAAGGCTAGGTTACTCGCCAGTAGGCGAATTGGGTAGTGCGACTACTTAACTAATTGGGCAGTTTTCACGCGAGCAGGTTGGGTATACAGGCGAAGAGTAATTCCAAGGTAAGAGATCCAAAGCAATAACTGCACCCATGAGGTGTTTACATCAAAGCCAATTGTGCCGGACAGAAGTGAGCCGGCGATTGAGTCCTTTGCCATAAATGATGAAATATCCCAAGCAAAGGAATTCTCACCGGGCAACCAACCTAACTCTTGATACTCATGTACGCCGTAGGACAAAACCCCAGCAGCTACGATAACTAATGCAATGCCAGTAATAGTAAAAAACTTACTCAAATTTAATTTAACTGATCGGTTATAGATTAGGTAGCCCAGCACTACTGCAAGAGTTAAGCCAAGAATTAAGCCGATAGATGCGGCAGAGGTAGCGGCAACTGTTTTAAAGTTTGTGTAGACGAATAAAGCAGTTTCTAAGCCCTCTCTAGCAACAGCAAAAAAAGCAGCTGCAGCGAGTGCTAATGGACCAGCAGTTAATGCACTATCTACCTTGCCATGTAACTCATCACGTAAAGTTCTGGCAGCTCGCTTCATCCAAAAAACCATCCAAGTAACAAGTCCTACTGCAATAAATGAGGTTGTTCCGGCAAAGAATTGTTCACCTCTTGGGGTTAATTCAGCCGAGGTAAATGAAAGAAAACCACCTAGAGCAAAACTTGCAGCAAGTGCAATCCCAACACCAGTCCAGATTGGAACTAGTAAATTTTTACGGCCCGTTTTAACAACGTATGCGACCAAAATGCCGATTATTAAGGCAGCCTCAAGACCTTCCCGAAGGGCGATTAAAAAGGTGCTCAACATGGCTTGAGCATATTCCTAGATTATTGAATTACGCAACTTAAGTGTTGCGTAATTCCAATCACACCTTACTGCTCGGTTTCAGGTTCACTTTCAGCCTCAGCCGGCTCAGGTGCTACCAATGGCTCTATTTGGGATAGTGAAGCGGAAATGGCTGGCGTCACCAGCTCTATCTGCCATGGCCGAGCGCCCATTTTATTTAATTGTTCATTCACAAAATTTTCATACTCACTATTTGTTGCTGGTGGCTCCTGCCAACAAATTTTACGAACGAGTTCAGGGGTAACTAAATTCTCAGTTGGAATTTGTATTTGTGCCGATAACTCAATTAAGGCAGCGCGCGCATGGGTAAGGCGTGCGTAGCCAAGTGGATTTCGATCCTTCCAAATTTTAATTGGTGGCAAACTTTGCGAAGCCACCCGTAACTCTGGCTGCTCTTCAATTGGGGTTTTAAGCGCGAGATTTAAAACCTTTAACCAACGATTAAAAGGTGGCGCCTCTAATCGAGTTCGCCTACCTATTACCTTTGCCACCGCCTCCAGGTTATCTGGTCGCTTAGTAGCTAGTTCAACTATTGCATCATCACCTAATACTCGACCAGCGGCTAGATCAATCTCACGAGCTAGCTCATCCCGAGATAGCCAGAGGTCTCGAACAATGGTCATTGTTAATCTATCTCGCACCTTATGCATCCCAGATGTTCGTCGCCATCGATCTGGTTTGGGCAGATCGGAAAACTCATAGCTTTCATAGTTTTTTAAAATTGACGCAAAATCTTGCTCAGCCCATTTTAATTTATTTTGTTCTATCAATAACTTCTCCACTGCATTCCTAATATCAAGTAAGATATCAACATCTAAAGCAGCATATGTAATCCACTCTGGTCGTAATGGCCGGATCGACCAATCAACTGCGGAGTGCTCTTTGGCAAGTTGTAATTCAAGCAAGCTCTCAGCTAATGGGCCAAGTCCTACTCGCTCACATCCGGCAATTCGAGCACCTAATTCAGTATCAAAAAGTAATTTAGGTTTCAAGCCAACCTCTATTAAGCAAGGAAGATCTTGAGTACTGGCATGGATTACCCATTCATATGAGGAAAACTCCTTATTAAATTTCTGCCATAACTTTGAATCTTTAAGTGGGATGGGATCAATTAAATGTAATCCGCCATTTTCTCGATAGATCTGAATCAGATATGCCCGCTGGCTATAGCGATAGCCCGAAGATCTCTCGGCATCGATTGCCAATGGCCCATTTCCATTAAGTAACTGCGCGATTAATTTTTCAAATTGGCTTTCATTACTTACAACTTCCGGCACACCATTTCGAGGTGTTAAAAGTGGAGTGATCATTAATAATTTAAGTTTAGCTATTACGGGCTATTGAACTAACACCTTGCGGAATCGGTTCCAAGCCGGCAGTCATTGCCAGCAATTCCAACCATGCATTCACATGGTTGATTAATCCATCACCAGATGTTGGCGTCCAGGAGGCACGGATTTCAATCTCTGAATCTTCTTCTCGATCCTCTAATGCTCCAAATGAGGCACTAGCAACTCTGGTAACTGTTCCACTCGGTGATAAAAATTCACAACCATTTTTCTTAAGAGATTCTAATAACCAAGTCCAACCAATCTCTGGCAGTAATGGATCAGATGCCATCTCTAAATCAATTGCAGCTCTAGCAAAAGTTACACATCGCCATTGCCCGCCCCAACCTTCTTGCGTAGCGGGGTCATGAAGTAATACAAATCGTCCAGTTGCAGCATCCTCTAATACATCGGCAGTCATCGCTAATGCATGGGGTGCTAATTTTTGTGGCGCCGGAACTGTTTCAAGCAATATTTCACCACGTGGCTTTAATGCTAAAAGCGGTGCAATTAATTGATCGAAGGTGGGATTCACTGACTAAGGATAATTTGTATCGGATAGAAGTAAGTGAAGGCGCGAGCAGGTGACCAGAGCAAATGGCTCAACTTTTCACAGTAGGCTTAATTAATGGCCTCATTTCTTGCATTGTTCTCATCACTCCTATGGGGAACGGCAGATTTTTTTGGCGGGAATTTAACAAAGAAATATAAGGCACTAGCTGTTACTGGAGTTTCACAATCTTTTGGTTTGCTA
>SESB01000319.1_pt1 | contig 35653 bp, 33 predicted proteins | sample 3171441 | NCBI WGS metagenome assembly SESB01 (sample SAMN06051867, study PRJNA518727) | freshwater metagenome | biome: subpolar coniferous forest; feature: holomictic lake; material: water; isolation source: holomictic Lake 227, 6 m depth | place: Canada: near Kenora, Ontario | collected... | reverse complement strand
ACGCGTTGTGAACCGTCAGACCGGAGGGTTTGTCCACCACCAGCCAGCCCCTTCCCATGGTCAGTACGGGTATCTTAAAGTGTTTGGAATTAATTGTGATCATTTCATGCTCCATAATTAATTGGCGCGGGGCTGACGGTAATACCACTGGAGCTGATCTGGATTGCTGTCCTCATCCACATTCTCTTTTGCAATTCACGTCTTCATAAAGCATTGTCTTCGTATCCATAAGCTTTAAAAATATCAAGAATTGTTTTGGTGGAATAGGATTCCTCTTTGTAGAGAAATGCCTTGTTAAAAGCTGTTGTAACTTCCGAAATTCTTTCATAGGCTTTGTTTATGCCTTCATTGAAAAAGCATGCATCTTCCATCAGCGCTTGCATCTGTTTCAGGATTTCCGGGGAGCTTTCCCCATTGACGAGCTTCTCGACGAGTGCATTCAGTAACCTGATGTCTTGACCCAAGTCATCCTTTGATCCGCAAAGGGTCATCAGATGCGTGTTCAGGTAGTGGCATAAGCCGCCGGCCGTGTTGCGCATGACCCTGTTCCCCTGGTCTTCCAAAGCCTTACTGATGTTGTGTACGATGCCCTCATGACATAGAAAGTTTCCGGAATCATCCATCTTCGCCCGCGAAGTGATGGCGACCTCGATGATCTCTCCTGTCTTGTTCCTGAACTTCACATGTTTGCCTTCGACATGGCCTTTTCCGTAGATTTCTTCGATGAGTCCGGTTCTCTCCGAGATATCAACATAAAAGTCCTTCACGTTACTGCCGAGTGCTTCAGCCTTGCTCCCAAATCCAAGAAGTTTCAAACCAGCTTCATTGATATCTATAAAGCTCCCATCCTCGGTGAGAGTGAATGCCATATCACTGGTTGATTCGAAGAAATCCTTGTATTTCGCTTCGCTCTGTGTGAGGGCGTCAATTGCTTTCTTCTCCTCGGTGATGTCCCGGATCACATGGTCGATCCTTCGAATCGTCCCCCGGGTTGAATAGACGACATGCCCTTCATCAAAGACCCACCTGATTTTCTTGTTGCTGCCGATAATCCTGTACTGAGCGCCATCAAACTCGGCTTCAGAAAGATTGTCATAGAATTGCGTGACTTTTCCGATATCGTCTGGATGGACGAAACTCATGATATGGCTTTGTCCGCTGATAAAATTCCTGAGAGGAACTCCGTAGAGTGCTTCGGCTGCGGGGTTTATAGCCAAAATCTGATAACCATCCGGTGACATGGATACGACGACTTCATTCATAGAATGAAGAATGCTTTCAAGCCGTTCCTTGATCTTTTGCAGCTTGACCCGAGTCTTGCGTCGTTCGGTGATATCTGTCAGTGCTCCAAGTATTGCAGGGATTCCTCCACATTCCACGACACTGACCTTCATCATGATGATCGCTTCGCCATTTTCCTTCGGCATAACGAATTCGATCCTGTCGGAGATGCCTTCGGTGAACAGTTGCTCCGTGCAGTATTGGGATACTCTTTCACGGTCTGAAGCAGATATGAAATCTGAGAAAACTGAGGAGATGACCTGATCCGGCTTTTTCTGAGATATTTCATAAAACGCGTTGTTTGCAAAAACAATTGTCCCTTCCCTGATGATTACAACACCGTCGTTTATGTGTTTCACAATGCCTTGATAATCAATGTCTCCCTGGCATACCCTGATGTCTTCAGCATCATCGAATTTATTACAATGTGTCATGGTAACCTTTCTAATCCTGTGTGACTCAAATAATCCTCGTTTGTTTCGTCTTGAACGAAAGAAGGGAAAAGGGGCAGGCACAATACATGTATCATAGAGCAGGAAAAAACCTGCGATCTGATACCTGCCCCCTTTTTATGCAATACTGTCCTCGTCAGAAAAAAATATACCAAGCAGACGATTCCCGCGTTGAACGACGTGGTGGGGACGATGGGGGGCACTATCCGAGGTAATATGCGCCATTATCCGCGGACTTGTACAATTCCTTTTATTTCTTGTCAACTATAATTGCTTCTACTCAGTGCTGATGCGTGAAATAATGGACTTAAGTCCATTATTTAAATGTATTAGCTGTTTTTGTGTATGAATTCCTTGCGACAAAGTTTTTTTTGAACACCTTGCAAACTGCCTGTTTAACTGCCTTTGAAAAGTCGTGCGTCAGCACTGGCTTCTACTCGATGAATCCTCACAACGGCCCTCCGGCATGGAGAGCTGAGCATTGCAGGTATCTTAGCGCGAGGTGCTTCTTGCAGTGGGATGCCAACTCGGAATTGCTCTGGAAAATGGTTAATCGCAGCCTTATGGTATTAATTTTAATAGTTATATGGGGTGGCCCTGTCTCCGGGTATAACGATTGGCGATTGTTTGATAGAACACAGTCTCATCTACCTTATCTCGCCTGATACACCCGTCGGCGTATATTCGACATTTCTCTCTCAGAACATCGACAGCAGCCTGATAGCACGGTGTCGTCAACGTATGGTTTTCAAGAATATTCACGATGGACAGAATCCTGTATCTGTCCAGTCCAGGATTTCGTGACAATTGATCGTCATGGCCGCCGCGTTTCACAACAAGCTGCCTGTCAATCAGATAAATCGGATAATGAAGCCCGATCCTTAACCACAAATCATAATCTTCGCAGGCAGGGAATGACTCATTAAACAAACCCACTGAATCAAAAAGACTTTTTTTGATCATCACCGCCGATGGGCTTACCAGACAAAGCTGAAGAGATGGCTCAAATATCATGCCAGATGGCTTTTTATGCCGGTTTTTGGGGTTTACCCGGACCCCGTTTCGAATCCATATCTCGTCGGTCTGGCAAATAAACGCTTCTGGATGAGACTGAAAAAAATCATGCTGGCAGAAAAGTTTCTCTGGAAGCCACATATCATCCGAATCCAGAAACGCGATATAATCGCCTCTTGCAAAAGATATCCCTGCATTTCTGGCGGCGCTGACCCCTTTATTTTGCTGACTGATTGTGGTGATCTGATCACCGTATGTTGACAATAAATCATTGGTGGCATCCGTTGAACCATCATCAACCACGATAATCTCGAAATCCGAAAATTTCTGGGACAGAACTGAAGCGATCGCTTCTTTCAGTATCCAGCAACGGTTGTAAGTGGGAATAATAACACTGATGCACGGATTTGAACTTGTTTTCATCTTTTAATCAGGAACCTTATTATTTCTTTAAATAGAAAACTTGACAAACTGAACGATTATTGATAAACACCCAACGATAATTCATGCTGCTTCTCAGCGGGCCGTTAGCTCAATTGGTAGAGCAACTGACTCTTAATCAGTAGGTTGTTGGTTCGATTCCAACACGGCCCACCAATAAAATCAAGGGTTTACAGCTAAAAGCTGTAAACCATTTTTTTGTTTATGGTGGTTTTTTACATCGCCTTTACATCGGTTTTGGCTGCCGTGTAATTTTTCCTGTCAAAAAAACATGGCGAAGAAAAAAAGTTTGCCGCCTATTTTTATTCAAATTATCTTTCTGCATACCCCTCCGAATGCCCCTATATGCGCTTCAAAATTCTGAATGTATCTGTCCGCCGTGTTTTACTGCCTTTCAGGATCAGTAAAGTTTCCTCGGCAACTTTGCTGAAGTTGAAACTCCTGGTGATCAGTGTATTCCGATCAATGATCATAATTTTATCGTGGGCGATCTTATGTTTTAAGCTGAGTTCAGGTTTCCTGCCCATATAACACCGTGAGGTGTCCGCCCGAAAACATACTGATCCCTTCACACATCCTTCACGTTCCTCCACATCCAAACGACCCTGCCCACACAAAGCCGGTTCCAGTCCAAAGGCGATAAGTCCGGCGGGTATTTGGGATTGTCGCTTAGCAGGACAAATCCCTTTTCCCATTTACGGACTCTTTTAATCGATGCCATATCAAGACTGCTTTCCGGGGTGTTCACAACAAACACCTTTCCCTCAATATAACGCGAACCACGATTTCCTTCTTTTCCCATTTTGTACGGCCTGTGTTAGAATCAACGGATTCAACAACTTTACCTTTGAGTACGGCGAGATAGCTGCCATCAGCCATATGAGAACCATGAATTGCCTTTACCTTTACAGATTTTGCTATCTTTAGAATGGATTGAAGCCCATTTTCCGCCATATAATAGGCCAGCCCAAAGGAATAGAATCCAGCGTCAAAAAGGTACAGGAAGTTGGTTTCTGAGCATCTTTTCAAGATTTTGAACATCAAGGTTCTTTCACCGGTCTTTTTGCCTTTACAGGGGGCATGGTCCAGATCAATAATTCGACGTCCAAACAGCATCATCAATGCAACCATTCTGATTTGGGGAAACCCACTCTGTCCTCTTCCGGATTTGTGTTTACCAAATCGTTCCAGATTGCTTTTAGTGTCCGGGGTGGTCATTGATACGCCATCAAACATGACGGTTACCAAGCCATAAAAATCAGGAGTAGCCTTGTCCTTGAAGGTTGAAACAAATCTGTTGAAAATATCACGAAAGACATCAACCCCCATTTTCAGACGGGCGTGGCTGATCGTACCGTCCTTAACAATGTGATTCGTGAAATTCAACGATTCCCAACGGAATCCGGAAAACAACCAGTCCAACACTTTTTTGCAGTTCAAGTTTCGTCTCAAAACCAGCGCGAAGCATAGCCAGACCAAAACGCACGGGGTCAGAATTGTTCCTTTCCTGAATTTGTCTTTTTGGTGTTCCTTGAGAACATCATGAATAATGGGCTGGATTATTGGTTGAAAGGGAGCAAAAACGAAATCCTTCCCAATTTCCGAAACTGCTTTCGCGGCGCTTTTCATCATGATTTTATCCTTTCGTATATTTTCTCATATCTGGTCATTGTCTATGACCAGATATGAGTATACCAAAAGATAAGTAAGATGTCTTGCTCCGTATTTCGTTGTTATACAGATAAATCAAGTATTTGACAGCATCAAAATCATTTTTCAGTTTTATTTGGTATGATTTTTGATCAGTTCAGTCAATTTACCCATTATTGCCATATTTTAATCATGAATCATCATTCATTCACGGGTATTGAAGTTAGAACCAAGCCCGGAAATTGCCATTTAAGATGCAACGAATTCGGCACTTACCGATCCCAGAACAGGTGATCAACCTCAATCGTGTCTTACGTGGGCACTATGCCTACTACGGAATTGCCGGAAACATCCGTGCCCTGCAACGAGTGTATCGGGCTGTGCAACGTTACTGGTATAAGATGCTTTGTAGTCGCAGCTGAAAAGGCTCTTTTCCCTGGACGGCCTTTAATGGGATCAAAGCAAGTTTTCCTCTGCAGCAACCAAGGCTTTCGATTCCCTATCGGGAACCTCAAACCATTGCTATGCTGTGAATCGCTTTCTGTAGAGCGTAGTGCGGGAAATCCGCACGCTACGTTCTATCCGGAGGTGGGTACCGCCTCTGGCGACCCGGTGCCGGGTCCTATGGCGGAAATAGGTTGATTCATAGATGACACATAGTAGCCGCGTGCGGCAAGGCGTCTGTGAAAGTTCATCTACTGTCACATCGTTTATTTTCTAAATTGAGCCGGTCTACTCGACAAAGAACGAAAGACCATATTTTGACCCAGGCATCGACTACGAGGAGCTTATGATAGACCGGAACTAATAAAGTTCGGCTACCTGCCGCAAACAGAATAGCCGAATCGTTTAACCCAAAAACAGATCGTGTTGCCATGAGCTGTTGATGCTTTTGGCAGTGATAGGGTAGGGGCAGTATTTTCTAAACAAGTAGCATTTTCACGGTAAAGGAGAAGAAATATGAAAAAAATTATTATTGTGAGTGTTTGTACTTATTTATTGACAACAGTTATTGCTTTTGCAGCAGATAAGAACAAGGGGCTTAGCGATCTTTCCAAGAATGCAACATATGTGATGTCCAGCAGCGTGGGCTACACAGAGAATAACGATTTCTTGCTTAAAGACGGCAATCGTACCGGGGCGGCGAAAGATTTATTTGCGTTTCATACGGCCGAGGAAGATAATCCATTTATCATTATCGACCTGAATAAAAAGGCAAGAGTAAAATTAATCGAAATTGAAAATCGGTTTCTGGATTGCTGCCAAGAAAAAGCCAAGACCCTAACCATCTGGGTTTCTAAAGATAAAAAAGAATGGAGAAAAATATGGAAAGCTCCAAAAGTTGAAAATAATTGGATTATCAACACAGATACACCAAACGTACAATTTATAAAAATTGGTTTAACTGAAAAGAGCGTTCTGCATCTGAATAAAGTTCGAGTATACGGAAACTAAGGCAGGAGTGTCTAAAGGGTATTTCCTGCTCTTTAGTAGGTAGGCCCGGAGTAGGGGCTCATCAAGCTCTTGCCACACTCAATGAAGTGATCGCCGGACGCAAGGTGAGCTGGGTACTGGAGGCAGACCTCAAGAATTATTTTGGAAGTCTGTCTCATGAATGGATGCTCCGTTTTGTTGAGCATCGGGTTGGAGATCCGCGTATCATCAGTTTGATACGCCGCTGGCTCAAGGCTGGCATTATGGAGGATGGCCAGATCCATGAAAGTGAGGAGGGAACACAACAGGGCGGTTCAATCAGTGTTTTGCTGAGCAATATCTACCTGTACTATGTGCTTGATCCGTGGTAAAGCTCCGTCTCAATGGTGAAGCATATATGGTACGCTACATTGATGGTTTTGTACTGTGTTTCCAATACCGCTCAGATGCCTTGCGTCTTCAGGATGTTCTCTGTAAGCGGTTGGGGAAATTCGGTACAGGCTTCAGTGCTCGTGCAAGTTTGCGTTCCTTGCCCTGCTTAACGAAGCTATACAGACGAGAATTTTGTAGTCATCATAAAAGCTGTGGGCTTGCGGGTGGGTCGATCTTTCCAGCCTGTAAACCCAGGACTACTATTGTTCTTCTCGACATACTGTTGCATGCAGCGCTCCATCAGGCGCCAAATTAAAAGAGAGATCAACAGAATCAAGCCCAACACTTCGATGCGCTCAGGCTTTTTCAGAAAGATGCTATTGATGATCACCGGATCTTTTAGAAAACTAAAGTTCTTCTTGACGCCGTTTTGCTCTTTGTCGAGTTGCAGGAGCTTATCGGCTGGTTATTCCATGATCTCTTGGTTCGCGGACAGGTTGGTGAGAAGGACAAAGCAACCAGCTACAAGGCGTAGCGTCTTAACCGCATGATCGTTCTCATCCCAAACACTTAAAAGCCCGTATGTGGGCATCCATGAAAGCTTGCATCGTTCAGCTTTTGACAAGCTCTGCGTATATCGCACGGCTGAAACCCAGTACCATGATAAACAAATAATGTAAAAACTTGTCCTATAGGCTCAATGACCTGAAAATCGGCCCAATCCACCTGGGCTTGGAGTCCGGGAATGGTTTCAAAGCGAATGAATGTCGACGCTGCAGTCTTTTTTTGATGCTGCGGGCAAAGTTCTTCACTGTATCGTATCCACCTGTATAGCCCACTTTCTTGAGCTGGTTATATAGCCATGTTGACCGGTAATTAGTGCTTGAACGAAAACCCCATAGTTGTGAGCTATCATAGCCCGCGACTATGGACTTGACCGACATTTTTGACAAAATCGGAGTCAAGTTGCAGAATATAAACGGTAATCAGAATATTAATGCTAAAAAATACTGTTTTTGAGTGTAGCTCTCCTGTCCTATTCTTAAAACAAAATTGTTAGCCGGGTGTTTAGGCAGACGGCCTAAACACCATAGAAGCTCGTTCTGCCGCTGTTATTCTTGTGTCACATATTGAGAAAATTGGCCGATTAATCGAAGCCATTAGCTGTGACTTTTCCCGGCGTTGGGCTGCTTGAATGCAATATTTCTGTTCGATAGATCCGCCGATTTGAAGATTTCGCACTAAAACCGCAAAAGCCGTGTACCGTTTAAAGCCGGCAATCCCGTGATCCGGACAGCGATCCAAGCCATGATTTTCCAAAGCATTGATGGAGGATTCAACTGCTGAATGTTTACGACGTAAATGTTTAAACTCTGGCGAGCTTTCAATCGCCTGAACCATCTTTGAAAGTTTGCCCTTGCGCGGAAGCACTAACATATCCAACAACTCGGAAAGCCCGACATGGCTATTAATGCTGTGAAATCCTTTGTCGAAACTGCAACTGACAATATTTGCATGCCGTTCTTTGGTCGCTTTAATAAGGGGAATCGCTATCTGATCATCAGTTTGATGCTCCATCACCTGGTGATGTAAAATAAACCCAAATTGATCTTTGACAATACAGACCTTTAGCCCCAATTCTACCGGAACCCCGGCTTTACCCTTGCTAATCCACTCAGTGTGGGGTTCATGAAGAGCGAAAAGACTTTATCTTCGTGGGCAATGGCTTTATCTGCTCTCAACCTTTGTTCGATCTGATTAATCTGGCGTTTTGCATGGGTAATATATTCTTCAATCACGCTGATTTTTTCAATCAACCCTGGCTCGGCAGTCTCAATTATTTTCAAGGATTCTTCAACTTTTGCCACCAGACTGTTGGCCTGGTTCAAACAATCCTGAACAGCGGATTTAATATGTTTTTTTTTAGGGCTATCTTTTCGGAATTCTTGGAATTGGAACGTTTGATCTGTTGCACTTTACGAAGCGCACTTTTAAGCTTGCGAAGGTGGTGTTCCCCTTGACGCCACTGGCTGGAAATTATTTCGTCGAAAATTCCCATTATCAGATGGATTGATTTCTGCAAAGCATCCCAAAGCAGGGAGATATCGGTTGGAAAGTGAACGTTGGTTTCTTCCACAAACGAATCACAACTGGCATTTAAACCTTTTCGAGCCTTATTGCCGATCAATGAGTGACCATTATTGACAACGATTTGGTCGATACGGCCCATCAGTTCGGGGGTAAACAGAGATATATTGTCCTTAAGGGTCTGTAGTTTATACTGTTCTTCGACATCATACAGGGTATGACCCAACATCTGGCGCAGTATTAAATGGTTATTGGCAATGTCATGCAACTTGTCAAAGTCCCAGTTGCAGTTGAGCCGAAGTGTGCCGAGAACCAAGATTTTCCATAGGTCCATTCCCGGACGGCCATTGTGGAAATCGATCTTCTCAGCAAGGCTCTCACTGATTGCCTGGAGAACGGCTTTCTGAGAAGGAAGGTCTGAATAAATGACTTGAAGTCCGATGAGCAGTTGCGGAATTTCATCTCGACTGCTCAGATCAAAATTGATATTGGGAATGTGAGTCTGGCCAATTTTTAGTTGCGGTTCGATCGTTTTTCGCATGGAATTTTTCCCGAAGATTTTGATACTATATTTATAGTCGGAAAGTAACAATTGATTCTTAGAACACCTAATAAATTGATATATCAATATGTTGTATATCATTTCTAAGATTGTTAGTCAATAGTAATTTGTTAGACTATTTCTTAGTTCTTATAATCTTCGCGTGAGATATTGACTATTACCTAATGATATAGTTGATTATTTGATTTATCGTTCAGGCACTAATTATCATCTTGCAGGTGATCTTCGATTGTTTGTTTAAAAGTGGCAAGGATTGATTTCTTGTGATTTTTCTTTTGCTGTTCAACCGGCGTACGACCATCGAGTAGATACTTTTTTACCGTATCCCGATGAATCCCCAGTTTGTGAGCAATTGATCGAAACGAAAACCCTTGTCGGCGTAATGCAAAAATGTCCATTATTACCTCCATTGTTTTCATGGCAATCCCTCCTTGTTCGTAGGATTTTACCATGATTTTCATCTTAGAGGTGGTACATTTTCAATTTCCATTTTGGTACATTTTAGCCTTCCCATTGATAGTCTATCATTCCAAATGAGATTGGATCAAAGGTTATGGTTATGAGATTTTTTGCAGATATTAGGACTGTTTTCAAAACTGATGATCAACGATCAATTGAATACCTCGGAGCTTTATATGATAATAAAGAGTTTTTGTATGATGTTATCGAAGACCTGATCAATTCAAATATTTCAAATGAAGTTATAAGTGAGAAAAAGGTATTGATAAAACCAAATTGGGTTTTGCATAATTTAAAACCTGAGGATTGGATGTGCCTTAGAACAAATGATAACTTTTTATTAGCAGCAGTTGAAATCGTTTTAAATAAAAAACCAAAATCAATAATAATTGGAGATGCCCCTATTCAAGATTGTGATTGGGAAAAGATGATAGATAAAAATTTTATAGAAGCAATTAATAAATTGTCTGTAAAATATAGCACTCCTATAACTATCAAAGATTTTAGGCGAACAATATGGATTTCAAAAAATAATAAAGTAATAACAGTCGAAAATCCATCATGTGAAAATATTATTTTTGATGTGGGAGAACAGAGTATGTTGGAGTCTGTATGTAACGACAAAAAAAATCTATTCAGAATTGTAAATTATTCCCCGGATATCCTGGCGAAGAATCATAAACATGGGATGCATAAATATTGCATAACAAAAGATTTATTTGAGAGTGATGTTGTTATAACAATTCCGAAAGTAAAAACTCATCAAAAAACGGGGTTTACCAATTCTATGAAAATTTTGGTAGGCGTTAATACTGATAAAGAGTTTCTTCCACATCATCGTATGGGTGCAACAAAAGATGGAGGAGATTGTTACCAGGAACGTAATGTATTTAGATATCTTGCTGAGCTTTCTTTTGATGAAGCTAACAAAAATAGACAGACTAATTGGGTATACCAATTTTATTACTTTTTCTGTAGGGTATTTTGGAAGCTTTCATTCTCGAAGAAGGAATATTCTTTAGGAGCTTCCTGGTATGGTAATGATACTTGTTGGAGAATGGTTTTTGATGTAAATAAAGTCGCTGTTTATGGTAAAAAAGATGGTACAATATCAAATGAACCTCAAAGGGTTATTTATAGCTTATGTGATGGGATAATAGGCGGACAAGGGAATGGCCCGTTACAACCAACCCCATTGCCATTAGGGATGGTTTCATTTACAAATAATGCAGCATTGATGGATGTTGCTTATGGTTACCTCTTTAAATTAAAGCACGAAAAGATACCATTTTTTAAAAAAGCGAAAGAATTAGTCGACAAAATGGATTATACAATTTCTATGAATAAGAACGAAGCATCCTTTGAATCATTATCAGACTATTCGATTGATGTTATTTTGCCTCTCGGATGGCAGAATTACGACAATTAATTGGCAAACAAAAAGAATAATGTTGTTAATCGAGAATCGTAACAAGATATAACTTTCGTATTTTTTCCACTGAAAAGATTATGCGCATATTATATTATACAAAAGAAGAAAATAATTATATGTGGCAATGGCAACGTTTCCATATATTTGACGAATTGGCCTATCATAATTGCTTTTTTGATATTTTGAATCCATTATATTTTTCGTCTTGGGATCAAGCTAATGATAAATTGTTAGAGACGCTCAAAAAAAGTCATTATGATTTGCTGATGACAACATACGGTGATGGTAGAATCTATATTTCCACCCTTAAAGAGATTAAAAAAATCGGTGTACCTTCGCTCCTGTTTTGCCCGGATAATAATACTATTCCGTTTCATTATAAAAATGTTTGCAGCTATTTTGATTTAGTATGGCTTACCTCAGTTGATACGGAGTATTTATTTAAAAACTGGCGTGCCAATACAATTTTTATGCCTTTTGCTGCAAATCCGTATATGGTTAGTCCTACATTTGGAGATGAAATAGAGAAAGTGTGTTTTATAGGGACGCCGTATGGAACAAGACAAAATATGTTCAATACATTACTTGACGGCAGTATCGATTTTTGTTTGTATTCAAAAATTACAGAAAATACTAAACAAATCAAAAATATTGGAGAAGCAAACGCTAATACAAAAATCAAAGGTGCAGGCACTATAGATTATTTGAAATTCCATGTCGGGCGCAAGGTATTGCTTGGGAAAATTGTTAATCAACTATTTTTTAATAAATCATTAAAAAATAATAGCCCAACATTAGAAATTCATGATCCACTTCCTTTTGATACAATATATCAAATCTACAGTAGGTTTGCATTATCAATATCTAGTGTAACGGCTCGGAATACTGGCGTTTTAAAGAAACCAGTCTATTTTGTTTATTTGAGGTGCTTTGAAATTCCGATGAGCGGAGGGTTGCAAATTTGTCATTATTGTCAAGAGTTTTCGAAATATTTTGAGGAAGACAAAGAGATAATTTTTTATCGTTCAGACAAGGAACTGGTTGATAAGGCAAGGTTTTATTTGCGACCTGAAAATCATAGTTTAAGACTATCAATGAAACAAGCTGCCAGACGTCGAAGTGAAAATGAGCATACCTGGCATCACAGATTCGAAAAGATTTTTAAAGAACTTAGTATCAAACAGTAAAATCAGACATCGGTAATAGAGAGGCAAAAATCACGAAAATAATGGACAAATAAATTCATATTTCGCATGTATTTATCTATATGTAGTAGTTTGATGAATTACGATAACAATATATAGTTGTATTGATAGTTTTTAAAAAAACAAAATGCCCATTTGGGCCAAATCTATCATAACTATCTGATATAATATTAAATATTCGCTATATAATTTATTGACTAACGAGGTCTGAAAATAGGATTTTTATGACTCTCATCGAAAAAACCAAAAAAATAATTAAGTCCCCCCAATGGTTCTTATTGCAAGTTATACAAAAATTTAATAGTCTTTTCACTGATAAAATCTATGTAAAAGTGGTTTTCTGGCTGCAAGTCGGCAAGAAATTAAACCTTAATGACACTCAAACATTTAACGAGAAACTTCAATGGCTAAAATTATATGATCGAAGACCTGAATATACAAAGATGGTTGATAAATACAAAGTAAAAAAACACGTGGCGAGTCTAATAGGCGAAGAATATATTATTCCTACATTAGGAGTTTGGAATAAATTTGAAGAAATTGATTTTGAAAAATTGCCCAATCAATTTGTATTGAAAACTACACATGACAGTGGAGGAGTTATCCTTTGTAAGGACAAGTCCTTACTAGATATAAATGCGGCCAAACTATTAATTGACAGACTTCTTAAACGGAATTTTTTTTACATCACGCGTGAATGGCCATATAAGAATGTTACACCTCGTGTTATTGCCGAAAAATATATGGTTGATGAAAGTGGAATAGAACTAAAGGATTATAAGATATTTAATTTCAATGGCAAAGCAAAGATAATTCAAGTTGATTTTGGCAGATTCACTGAACATGAAAGAAATATTTATACATCCAATTGGGATTTTATTGATGCACAGATTCAGTATCCGAATAATCCCAAACATCAAATTGATAGACCGAAACAACTTGAAAAAATGTTGGAGTTGGCAGCTATTTTATCAAAAGACCTTCCTCATGTCAGAACCGATTTTTATTCAGTTGAAGATCAAATATTTTTTGGCGAATTAACTTTTCATCATGGTTCAGGCCATGAAAAATTTACACCGGAATCATTGAATAATGATTTAGGTAAATGTATCCTGTTGCCCAATGGAGGTAGGGCTTGGTTCTAACTTGGTCCAGTAAGCCTGAAATCTTGTTGATACTATTTTAATATATTGATTTATATGCAATTACAGATAGTATATTTTTCCGATGACGAATATAGTGAGTGAAGTTAGAACCAAAGCCCAAAATGTACAAATTATTGAATATCTCTTATGTGGAAGATCAGCAGAGTTAAAACATAAATAATTTCCAGGTTATCAATCATATGCTTTTGTCTATAAAAACGTGAGAATAAATTACGTTTTTTGATGTTTATAAAATCACGCAAGTACAGAGCTAATTTGGATAAACCTTCCTGAATGAGTTCGTATACCTTTTCGATTTGAGAGGGCTGCTCGACGATTTTTCAGTGCCTGATTTTTCATGTTCCTTGAAATCATTGGATTTTTAAAGTGCTTCGTCGAACAAATTTCCAGCCAAAGATATTTCCACCCGTTTTTCATAAACCTATAAAATGACATGTTTTTCGATTTTGGATATTTCATCTTAGATGTCAGCTGCGATATGTCAGCGGCCTGTATTAAGGGGGGATTAAAGAAAATCTACCCAATACTCAAATCACCTTTGCTAAGTGCCATATTGTAAAAGCTCTCAACGAAGCAGTAGATGAGATTCTCCGTCAAGAGAAGAAGGATCGGCCCGATCTGAAGAATACCAGATATATTTTCTTAAATAATCCTGAATATCTAACAATCAAGCAGTCTGGCATGCTGGAGGGTCTCAAGCTCAACGGCCTCAATTTAAAATCCATGCGAGCCTATCAACTGCGCAGTTAAACTTTCAAATAATATGCCTTCTACCCCGCCGATTAGGCAGAGCCGTTTTGAAAAAATGGCAACACACAGCCCAATAGAACCGATGAAACAAGTAGCATATACTATTAAAGGGCATTGGAATGGCATCTTGAACTGGCTCAAATCAAATGTAACCAATGGCATTCTTGAAGGAATCAACAGTATGATTATCTCATCACCATGATCTATTTGATTAGCGGAAAACAAAAATTAGACTTACCCGTATACTTGAAGATTTATCCACTTTAGACAGCGAGGAGCCAATAATATGAATGTTGATTGGTTAATCGTAGGTGCAGGACTCACCGGTTGCACCATGGCAGAGCGTATTGCCTGTCAGAGGGATGAAACCGTGCTGATAGTTGAGCAACGCGATCACATAGCCGGAAATGCATGGGATGAATACAGCGAAGACGGCATCTTGTTGCATAAATATGGTCCCCACATCTTCCACACCAATAGTAAAAAGGTATGGGATTACTTGTCGCATTTTACGCGCTGGCGATCATATTTCCACTTGGTGTTGGCATCCGTTGAGGGAAACCTTGTTCCGTTGCCTTTCAACCTGAACAGCATTGAACAGATTTTCCCAACAGCAATGGCTGAACGCTTGACCCATAAGCTGGTCAATAGATATGGTTATGAAAGTAAGGTACCCATTCTTGAACTGCGCAAAACCAAGGATGTTGATCTTCGCTTTTTAGCGGATTACGTGTATAAAAATGTTTTCCAAAACTATACAATAAAACAATGGGGCATGAAACCAGAAGAATTATTGCCAACTGTTTCTGCTCGTGTGCCGATTCTGATTTCACGCGACAACCGGTATTTTCAGGACATCTACCAGGGCATTCCTTCACATGGCTATGGAGCCCTGGTACGGAACATGCTGCGACATCCCAACATACGTATCATGCTCAACACCCGCTGGCAAGATATTCGGCAGGATGTCACATTCAAGCGAATGGTTTTTACCGGACCCATTGATGAGTATTTTGAATATAAACACGGGGAGTTACCATACCGAAGTTTATACTTTAATTTGCAAACCTTACCAATAGCGCAGTATCAACCAGCGTCGCAAATAAATTACCCAAACGAATATGACTATACGCGCATCACGGAACATAAATTGCTAACCGGACAAATACATAGCATGACAACAATAATTCATGAATATCCAATGACACATATTACGGGGCAAACTGTACCCTATTACCCGGTACCTACCGCAACCAACCAAGATATTTATAGAGAATATGCGAATGAGGCGTATGGGTTAGGCGACAAAGTTATATTTATCGGTCGGCTTGCTGATTATAAGTATTATAATATGGATCAGGTAGTTGAATTAGCGTTGGCAAAGATAGAAACAATAGATGGAGGGGTAAATAGCTGAAACAGTTGCAGCAGTTGTCGTTACCTGTAATCGAAAACAACTTTTAAACGCTTCTACCTATGAAAACAAAATTCAGTTGGATTGGGTGCATGATAACCCTACAACGATATGCTTCTGTCTATAAAAAACGTGAGAAAAAAAATATGTTCTTAATGTTTATGAAACCACTGCAAGCTCCTGAGTTAATTTGGATATAAACCTTCCTGAATGAGATCATAGGCATTTTCGATTTGAGCCGTTTGTTTTGCGATTTTCAGTGCCTGATTTATTGCCATTTGAAATCATTGGATTTTTAAAGTGCTTTGTCGAACAAATTTCCAGCCAGAGCCCCGTCCGCCTGGACAATAATTGGGTTAGCGGCATTATCAGTTCAGGTAGAATTGATATACATGGGTCCGATAACGATAAACAACCGTCTCTTTATGGATTCCATCGATCATGGACAATGACATATCATAAAACTTCTTCTGACGTCTACTATTTTTGATAAATTATCAAAGAGCTAAACTTTTACTATTTATGGAAAATCAAGTTCCTAACATCAAAATATTAGTTTGTTGTCACAAAAGAGATACATGGCTTAGTGATGAGGTTTATATGCCTATTCATGTAGGCAAAGCAATTAGTAAAGAAGATTTGGGAATACAAGGTGACAATACAGGAGATAATATTTCTGAAAAAAACAAAAGTTTTTGTGAATTAACAGCAATATACTGGGCATGGAAAAATCTTTCTAATTTTGATTATATAGGATTATGTCATTATCGTAGATACTTTGATTTTAATTCAGGAGGAAAATATTTTAACAGTCTTAAAATAATAAAATCAAATGAATTAGATCAATATAATATTAAGATACCAAATATTTCCAAACTCTTAAATAAATATGACGCTATATTAGCAAAACCTAAGGTATATGAGTATAGTCTTAAAACTGAATATTGTTTAAGTCACATCAGTGAAGACTATGAAGTGATGAAGGAAATTGTTAAAAAATTCATACCAGACTATTACGATGCCTTCAAACAAGTATTTGAGGAGAATAATAAGTTATCGCATTTCAATATGTTTATTGTTCCAAATAATATATTTAACGATTATAGTAAATGGTTGTTTGCTCTTCTTGATCAAATAGAAAATGAACTTGATATTTCGCATTATTCGGCACACCAAAAAAGAATATTCGGTTATATGGGTGAACGGTTTCTAAATATTTATGTTGTAAAAAACAATTTAAGAGTCAAATATTATCCAGTACTTTGGGTTAATATAGATGCTAAGGATGATTGTCTTATTAAGAATATGTTATTTTATATAAGAGCACAAGCTGCATTCAGCATAACTAATTTTCATTTACCAAAACTATTAAAAAAATTATTGAAGTAAGTCGATTAGACTAAAATAATAAATTACAATATGGGCGTAGTCAAGAATTTCACTTACAACAGTATCCTGACGCTATCTTCGTATATAGTCAGTCTTCTGGTATTTCCGTATATCTCAAGGATATTGGGCGTTGATAACATCGGGATAGTTGGTTTTGTAGATAACACGATCAATTATTTCGTGATATTTGCCTCATTGGGCATAAATACTGTCGGTATTCGTTCTATTGCTGCTTGTGGTAATGACAGAGAAAAACGATCGCAGGTATTTTCAGCACTTATTGTCTGGGGTTTTATTCTTTCAGTATCAGTATGTATAATATACATTGTCGCAATATTTACTATTCCAAGATTATATGAACATAAAGAGTTGTATTACATTGGTCTATCGAAATTGCTTTTTACCCCATTGCTGATTGAATGGTTTTATATTGGTATTGAAAAATTTAAGTATATTGCAATCAGAAGTATAATAATAAAAATTCTATATGCTGTTTCTGTCATTGTCTTTGTAAATGATGTTGATGATCTATCCATTTACTTCATTCTTGCATCTGTGTTTATAGTAATTAGTAGTCTTATTAATATATTCTACTCCAAAAATTTTATCTCATTGAGATTAAGAAATCTCAATCTTGGTCATTATATTAAGCAAATTCTTTCGTTTGGAATGTTTCAGATACTTATCTCTATGTATACAACCTTTAATGTGATTTATTTGGGATTTGTATCAAATGACATGGAAGTCGGATACTATTATACCGCGTTAAAATTATTTGTAATATTAATCGGTTTTTTAGTTGCATTTACTTCTGTTATGCTGCCGAGGATGAGTTCATTATTGGCTGAAGGTAATAAAGATGCATTTAACGCGATGGTAAATAAATCGTTTAACGCATTATTTACTTTCAGCATCCCGTTATTGATTGGGGGAGCTGTTCTTGCACCGCAAATTATTTGGATTATATCCGGGCAAGGCTACGAGGGTGCAATTGTGCCAATGCAGATTATGATGCTCTTACTGTTAATCTCAGGAGTTTCACAACTCAATGCAAACCAGGTAGTTATCCCTATGCATAGGGATAAAGTTCTCTTAATTATAACCCCAATTGTTGCTATTCTCGGTCTTACATTGAACTTTCTGCTTGTCGCAAAATATGCTGCTTTAGGAACCGCTGTTGTTTATTTTTTATCAGAAAGCACGGGGGCTGCACTTGGATTAATATATTCACTAAAGAATAAACTATTTGTTTTCCCTATTAAGATGCTTATGATCAATCTTTTCTATTCTATACCTTATGTTTTGTTTTGTTGGGGAGCAACCAAAATGTATTTATCGCCCATTAATACACTTATAATGGCAATTATTATGTGTTTCTTATACTTTGTTTTTGCACAACTCAAATTAATTAAAAATGAGATTTTTATTAATATTGTAAAAAACGGATTAAAAAACTGTTAAAACAACGACATGATATCTGTATTAATAATAACATATAATGGTGAGAGATTTTTAAAAGAGCAGCTTAACAGTATTTACAATCAAACTGTTTTACCAGACGAAGTTGTGGTTAGCGATGATTGTTCTCAAGACGGAACAATTGATATACTATGGGAATACCATCAAAAATATGGACTTAAATATTCTGTAAATCTAGATAATTTAGGATATTTTGGCAACTTAAAAAGAAGCCTGGAGTTGTGTCAGGGAGATTATATAATATTTGCCGACCAGGATGATATATGGTTTCCTAACAGAATTGAAGCGGCATTTTCTAAAATGAAACAGATTGAGAAAGATAACAGGCCGGCAATTGTTTCCTGTAAGTTTATTGAAGTAGATGCGGAAGGTAAGGTCTTAAGGATAAATTATAAGTATAAAGACACACAAGAATATTGTCTGCATTTAATTGGATGTGGCACAATGGCTTCTGCATCAATGATAAATCGCCCATTGCTTGATTTATACAAATCTCTTCCGGTGCCAAAGGATTTTACGATGGGAATCATTGCAAGTGTGACTGGTAATATATACAGAATGGGAGAACCCTTATTTTATTACAGGCGTCATGCAAATAATACTATGAATAAAATTAATTTAAATGCAAATAAAGGGAATCGAATATATAATAAATATAAAAGAATTTATCTTGATAAATTTTCTATGTTTTACAGCAGACCTCTTTCAAGTTTGAATGAAATCAATGATGGTTTAAAGCATTATTTCATTCCGGAAAGAGTACCATTGTTTCATAAAATCAAGCTTTGTTTAGAGCAAAAATATGTTAATAATAAAATTAAGATTCTTTTTACTATAAAGGAGATAAATCTCATCAACAAAATATTAATTTGTTGTATCCTAATTAGGCAAAGGTATATTAAATCTTGAATATATATGAGCAGAATATATTAATAATTAACACTTTGTTTTATTGGATATTTCTTTTATGGCATATCAAGCGGTACCATCATTTTGATGAAATAGCGTTAATAATTTCGTTATGGGCATTATGTTCGTTGTGCAGTGTTTTTTACTTTACTACAGATTTATATGCTAAGTACAGCTATAGTAATCCAATAATGCTATTGCCTTTCATATATCTGTTTATTGTTTTTCTTATCACATTGATGCCGTTATATAAATATAATTCATCAAAAATTCAACATATTTCTTGTTCTTCTCCTTTTGTCTTGCCGTTAATATATTTCCTCGCTACTATTTCTTATATTCCGATGATTGAAATAGTGTTGAATATTATTACTAACGGTTTAAGCCCTTTTGAAACGGCATACAAGGACTCTATACGCGATCCCAGATGGTTTATGTCGTGGATCGCAAGAAAATCAAGTGCCTTTTCTTTTGTAACTCCTTTTATTACGCCTGCCTTATTCTTTTATTATTTAAATTCAGGGAAACGCAATATATTTGTTATTATCGGGTTAATTTTATCTTTTTTAGTATATCCGTTAAGTATGATGACTGCCGGTAGCAGATGGGCTCCAGTTAATGGCTTACTTTATTTCATATACTTATTTTTTTGGTTAAGAAACGTCATTCCTCCAAAAATCAAAAAAAATATCATTTTCATTTTAGGCGGGAGTTTTGCTTTTGTGTTGTTTATGGTCGGAGTAATTACTTTTGGAAGATTTGGGGCAGACGTTTACCAATGGCTCCTTTCTTATAGCGGTCAAAGTTTTTTAGCATATAATCTAGATATTTGGTGGATTACAAGATATACACATGGCGAATTAAATTTTTATCAATGGTTGCTTCCTGATGGCGGCGAATTTGATCCTCAAATGATTGAAGATAAGACCGGCATGATGCAGTATGGCGCCTTTTGGACTTGTTTCGGTTCGTTGCAGATCGATTTTGGGCCTGTTGGGCTTTTCTTTATATGCATTTTAATTTTTATCTTTTTTTCGTTTATTGCAAAAATCAAAAAAAATGCTATTGATTTGGGCGATTTGATAATAGTCTCTTTTTTAGGGTATATGTTGGTTACAGGAATGTTTTATTTTACATGGGTACTATCATTAGGCATTCTTCCCATAACAATTTTTTTAGTTACATTGTTTAAAATAACTTCAAAAGATGGCATATTAACCAAATATCGCAAAACAAAGCTGTATTGATTGTCATTTGCAGAGGGAGCAGACCCGCCACACTGTTGGTGTTTATATTCTCACGATTGATTCTTGCAGTGCTTTTTCCTTTTAAAAATTTATCATAAGAGCAACAGAGGGCCGAGTGTAATTCACTCCGGATCGGTACAACCTATCCGGGTCCTCCACCACCTGTGGTTGAGATTTAGATTTATAAATATATTTAATATGCATATTTGTGTCGTAACAGAAGAATGTCCATCAAAAGAATACTCAATATATCCTTTTACTGAACAGTTATGTAAGGCACTGTCTTGTGAGGATATAAAGGTATCCGTTATTTCACCGCAAAGTATTACCAAATCAATATTTCGCGGAATTCCTTTTAAAAAAATAAAGAGCAGTATTAGTAATACAAAGAGTAATATAATAGACGTATATCGTCCTTTAACAATTTCATTTGGGAGCATTTTATTTCTTAATAAGTTGAATTCACTATTATTTAGCATCGCAATTCATAGAGGGTTCAGACGTATCCATAACAGACCTGATGTTATTTATGCCCATTTCTGGCATAATGGTTTAATAGCATATAAAGCCCTACATAAATACGGATTACCATTGTTTATTGCTTCGGGAGAATGTGATATTGATGAAATATTAATAAATAAAAACAAACTTATACATGATTTTATTTCCTATGTAAAGGGCGTCATTTGTGTATCAACCAAAAATAAAAATGCGAGTATCTTGTTGGAATTGGCTGATGAAGAAAAATGTATAGTTTTGCCCAATGGAATAAATTCTAATTTATTTTACAAAAAGGATAAAATAAAGTGTAGAGAAATTTTGGGGATTAATAAAGATGATTTTATTGTGGCCTTTGTAGGCAGTTTTGAGGAACGGAAAGGTGCAAATAGAGTTGCAGATGCTATCTCGAAACTACACGACAAATGCATAAAATCCATCTTTATCGGCAAAACATTGGATGGTACCACACCCTATTTACCTCTATGTGATGGAATATTATATTGTGGCAGTTTATCACATAATAAAGTACCTGATTATTTGAATTGTGCCGATATATTTGTTCTCCCAACCTTATCCGAGGGATGCAGCAATTCAATTATAGAGGCATTGGGATGCGGATTGCCTGTCATTTCATCCAATCTTCCGTTCAATACAGATATTCTTAACGAAAGTAATTCTGTTTTGATCGATCCGAATAATATTGAAGAAATAGCATCAGCAATTATCGAATTGAAAGACAATCCTGTCAAACGGGATAAACTTTCTCAAGGAGCATTGGATACAGCACGAAATCTTTGTATTGAAATGAGAGCTAGTAATATATTTGAATTCATTCAATCAAAAATACCATAGTTTAAATATAATACCAATATTTCGTTTATTTCTCACAACATGATGAAACAACAGAATAAAAATCATCACAGACTTCATTCATACTGATCATAAAAGCACCAACCAGTGTCAATCGGATAGGCAAAATATGAAGAATGTGATGTTTGTTTTTGGTACCAGGCCTGAGGCCATAAAGCTGGCCCCTGTAATCTTGGGATTAAAAGCAGATCCGAGATTTGAATGTCGGGTTTGCGTTACTGCCCAACACCGAGAAATGCTCGACCAAGTTCTTCAAGTATTTGGGATTGTTCCTGATATTGATCTAAACCTGATGCAGCTCAATCAGACCTTGGGTGGCTTAACTGCGCGCGCTATCGAATCTCTGGATCACTATTTATCCCAAGAGAAACCCGATATGGTGATGGTTCAGGGCGACACGACAACAGTGTTTTGCGCGGCCTTGTCTGCATTTTATCATCATATCAAGATTGCACATGTTGAAGCTGGGCTCCGTACCTTCAATCTTAATTCGCCGTGGCCTGAGGAAGCAAACCGGATGCTCACTTCTCACCTCGCTGACCTGCATTTCGCGCCAACCGCCACTTCTCGGGAGAACCTGCTAAGGGAAGGTGTCCGTGCTGAAAGGATTTTTGTTACCGGGAACACAGTCATCGATGCACTATTCATAGCCTTAAATAAGATGAAGTCAATGCCGCCGCCGGATATTCCGGGACTTCCGCTGCACCTGATGGAAGAGGGCTCAAATGAGCCTTTGGTGCTAATTACCGGCCACCGTCGGGAGAACTTCGGTGAAGGTTTTAAGGATATCTGCCGCGCTATATCGCAACTTGCCAACGATTTTCCACACGTTGCTTTTGTCTATCCCGTTCATCTGAATCCAAATGTGCAAAGGCCCGTGTATGATCTGCTTGCGGGCCATCGTAATGTTCATTTGATAAGCCCTTTGGATTATATCCCTTTTATAGCTTTGATGAACCGTGCAAAACTCATATTGACAGATTCGGGAGGAGTTCAGGAAGAGGCACCAAGCCTGGGTAAGCCCGTATTGGTGATGCGTGATACGACCGAACGTCCGGAGGCTGTAGAAATGGGGACGGTCAAGTTGGTCGGCACGGTCAAAGAAAAAATCATTTATAACGTAGCTACACTTCTGACCGATGAGAAGGCTTACTATAATATGGCCAATGCTGTGAACCCTTACGGTGACGGCAAGGCAACCGGTCGAATACTGACCGCCTGCGCATGTTTTTTGGGCGCCGGTGAAGTATTGGTATGAGTAAATTAGCGCTGAGCCCAGAATTAATTGTTTAAGCCATAATTTATCTTCGGAGATCCCATGAATAAAAAGGGAATAATATTTATTAGAAATAGTAATTTTCAATTTGATTCGCGAATGCAGCGTGCGGCTAATACGGCATTGAAATTGGGGATTAACGTGATTGTCTTAAATTGGATCAGGGATAAATCGCAGAATCATCCGGAAGTTATTAAGTTGGCAAACGGTGTTGTAGGAACAAAGTACTTTTATAAATTGGCTCCTTTTGGAAAAGGTTTAAAAAATATTGTTAACCTGGTCCAATTTAATAGATGGATTTATCATCAGCTTAGAGGTTTAAGAAATGAATATGATATTTTACATGTATGTGATCTTGATGTCGTTTTATCAGCATATTTAATTTCGATAATTTATAACAAAAAGATTGTGTATGATATATTCGATTTTTTTGCACACACACATACCATGCCATTGTTATTAAAAAAAATAGTTGAATTACTTGAGTATAAAATTATCTCGCTTGTTGATTTTGTGATTGTTTGTAATGAGGTACGAGTAATTCTAATTGAGAAGGCCAACCCCAAGAATTGTATTGTAATACATAATACGCCAGACATTCACATTTCTGTGCAGCCACCAAAAATAATTAACGGAGATGAAAACGTATTTCGTATAGCATATACAGGAACGTTAGCTCCTGCAGGACGATTATTGTTCGAAATTTCACAACAGGCTTCCAAACATAAAAATATTGAAATACATATAGCAGGCATCGGTCCTTTAGATGAATACTTTACTAAAATGGCACAAGAACATGCCAATCTCTTTTATTATGGGCACATTTTAATCGAACAAGCATTACAACTTGAGTCAGAGTGCAGTTTGCTTTTTGCAACATACGATCCGACAATCGACATTAACAAATATTCAGCTCCTAATAAGGTGTCGGAAGCGATGGCATTGAAGAAACCAATCATTGTCTGCAGAGGTACAGGGGCTGACGAGATTGTCCAACATCATGAAATGGGGCTGGTTATCGACTATGATGCAGATGAATTCTGGAAGGCCGCAAGCTTTTTATCAGATAGCAAAGAAGTATGTGCAAAAATGGGAATTAATGGACGGAAAGCATATGAAGAGTTATATAGCTGGGAAATAATGGAAGGCAGACTGACGAAACTCTACAATAGTTTCTTAACTTCATAGTATTTGTGTTAAGTTTGCTGATAGTTGGTCTGATGCAAAATAAGACAAAAGGAGTTTTTGATGCAAAACAAAATAGACAGTAGGTCACCTGTCAATACGGATAACAATATTGCATTGCTTGTTGTATCATGTGATGCATACAAAGATCTATGGCGGCCGTTTTTCCACTGTCTTTTCAAATATTGGCCAGATTGCCCCTATCCGATTTTTCTTGGCTCCAATAAAGCTGAGTATTCAGATCCGCGAGTCAAATCAATCTTGGTAGGTCCAGATAAAGATTATTCATCAAATTTGATAGCAATGCTGAAACACATCGATCACCCGTGGGTAATTTTATGGATCGAAGATTTTATATTGTCTGCCCTTATAGACACTGCTCGCTTGTCGAAATTGATGACCGATGCACAGTCTCGCGGTGCGGGATATGTAAAATTGATTGCAAGTTTTCCATATGCTTATATGAAAAATAGAATTGAAGAAATTGGTATAATTCCAAAAGGAATAAAATACAGAGTCAATATCGGGGTTACTTTGTTTAGAAAAGATGTTTTAGTTGGTTTACTTAGATCTGGAGAATCGGCATGGGATATTGAATATAAGGGTGCTTATCGATCTGAAAAGATTCCAGAAGATTTCTATTCGTTAAATTCCAGTATGAAATCCAATCCACCTATATCGTACATTAATGCTGTGGGAAAAGGAAGGTGGATTAGAAATTCCATACCATTTTTAAAAAAAGAAGGTTTTGGGGACTGTATTTCAAATCGAAAAGTGCAACCTTTACGATCTTATATCTATTATAGGCTGTATTTGATCAGATTGGAGATCTATAGAAGGCTGAGATTATATTGGTATGAGAAAAATTGAAATATAGCACTGTGTACTAAAGAACATTGGAGAAATGACATATGCATAAAGAATTGTTTTCAGGAAAAAAAATAATTGTCACCGGCGGCGCTGGATTTATTGGCAGCGCATTAGTCAAGGCTTTAGTACGATATGGTGCCGATGTTTCTGTAATTGATAATTTATGGCGTGGTTCGTTAGAAAATCTACGCCTCAATAAAAATGAATATGCCATTGATACACAGAAGAAATTTCACCTTGCTGATTTGACAGACTACGGGAAATGTCTCGAGTTAATTCGGGATGCAGATTATGTCTATCACCTTGCTGACGTAGTAGCAGGTGTTAATTTTGTTTTTACCAATGAGGTTTTTGTTTATAGACAGAATCTTCTTATCAATACCAACACCATTTCGGCCTGTATTGTAAATAACATACAAAATTATATTTATGTTGGTACCGCATGCAGCTATCCAAAACATTTACAGATGCAGGATGGAATTGTCCGCCTACTCGAAGATCAAACTTATCCGGCAGAGCCCGAATCATCTTATGGGTGGAGTAAATTGATGGGCGAATATGAGGCTGAAATTATAGGTAAAAATACTGCCATGAACATCGGTCTGCTGCGTTTACATAATGTCTATGGTCCTGGATCTGTTTTTGATCCAGAGCGTTCACAAGTATTGCCGGCCTTAGTAAGGAAGGCGATTAATTATCCAAACGAAAAATTTATTGTTTGGGGGAGTGGTCAGCAATATCGGGATTTCGTGTTTGTAGATGATATTGTAGAGGCATTACTCTTAGTTGCCGAAAAAGGTATGGGCAAGGGATTGATTCAAATAGGCTCAGAGCAAGCGACGAGTATACAGCAAGCAGCAGAGTTGATCGTGAAAATATCGGGAAAACAAATTCCGATTAACTATGACATCAGCGGACCAGAGGGTGATCGCGGTAGAATTGCGGATTGTGGAAGAGCAAAAACGATCTTAGGGTGGCAGCTTAAAACCCAATTAGAGGATGGTTTAATAAATCTGTATCAATGGATCGCAAAGCAAATGGCGATACAGTACTGAAAATTCTGCATATTGTTTATTCGAATTTTTAGATGGCGGTTGCTTTTTCACACCCAATTAGTGATGTATGGAAACAAAAATAATTACTTTACCAAAATTTGAAGACCCGCGAGGAAATCTTTCTTTCATTGAGGAGGAAAATCATATCCCCTTCAAGATTGAACGGACTTATTGGATATACGATGTGCCAGGCGGTCAGGTGCGAGGTGGCCATGCTTTTAAAGAGCAAAGGGAATTTATTGTTGCCCTCTCGGGTAGTTTTGATGTTGTTGTTGACGACGGCACAAGCAAACAAATGTTCTCCTTGAATCGTTCATATTGCGGTCTTTATATCCCCTGTGGATTCTGGAGACAGATGGAGAATTTCTCCACCAACGCACTGGCTGTTGTGTTGAGTTCAACAAAGTTTACAAAATCCGATTACATACGCGATTACACCGATTTTCTGGATTTTAGAAAAGAATATGAAAAACAGCGTATATGACAACGTAATTTTGCCTTTAAGTAAAATTCATAATAGGGCAGGTAATATTACCATTATCGAGGGGCAAAAGAATATCCCCTTTGATATTAGACGGATATACTATCTTTATGATATCCCTGGCGGTGAGAACAGGGGGGGGCACGCCCATAAAGCCCTTCATCAACTCATTGTTGCCGCCAGCGGTTCCTTTAATGTATTACTTGATGACGGACAGAACAAAAAGATCGTGACTCTTAACAGGCCCGATTACGGATTGATGGTTGTCCCTGGCATATGGAGAGAACTGCTTGAATTCTCGTCTGGTGCTATCTGCTTGGTGCTGGCTTCGCACAAGTATGACAACAAAGATTATATCCGAAATTATGATGAGTTTATCAATTATAGCAAGAGAATAGACAGCATATAAGCAAACTGTCTTTTCTATACCAACTTCACTAAATCGATGCCCATTCAATAATATTGCTGTATGAATAACATACATCCGACTGCCATAATTGATGAACGAGTCACAATTGGTGTAAACAATATAATATATCCCTACACCGTCATTTATGGTCCAACAAAGATAGGTGATGATAATATCATCGGTCCGAATGTTGTGATCGGGATGCCCGGAGCAGATACCAAAAACCCAAGATATGATAGCTGTCATTGTCAAATTGTTATAGGCAGTCGAAACATAATTCGAGAATTTACGTCGATTCAAAAACCATTTTACGAATCAATAACTTTCTTGGGAGATGATATATATTTGATGCAGGGTGTTAACATTTCACATGACGTTCAAATTTCCAGTAAAGTAGTTGTTACTGCAATGTGCGCAATTGCAGGTATCACAAAGCTTTTGGAAGGCGCTAACCTTGGGATGGGATGCACCATAAATCAACACAGTGTCATCGGACAATACTCCATTGTGGCAACGGGTGCCGCCGTAATGAAGAATGTTAAACCATTTTCAAGATATATTCCGAATAAGCCGATTACAGTAAACAAATATGCAATAAAGAAATTTGGATTTCAGTGTTATTGTGATGAAATTTTTGACTATGTCATGAACGATAACCTGCCATCGTCTAAAATTCTTCTCGATATGGTCAATGAATTTAATATTAAATGTGCTAAGTCCGAAAGGCCTCTTTATCGATGAAGACAAGAAAAATCCCTTTTTTGGATATTTTAGATAGCTATAGAGAATTACAAACTGAGCTTGATATCGCGATCCATCGCGTGATGCACTCCGGCTGGTATATTCAAGGGGATGAACTTAGTGCGTTTGAGTCAGAATTTGCTGAATATTGCAATGTCAAACACTGTGTCGGCGTTGGAAACGGTTTGGATGCCCTTCATTTAATCCTTCGTGCAATGGATATCGGTGAAGGTGATGAAGTCATTGTACCATCCAATACGTTTATCGCAACCTGGCTGGCTGTATCTTATGCAGGGGCAACGCCTGTGCCGGTTGAACCAGACGAGAGAACATACAATATTGACCCATCCCGGATTGAAGCAGGCATAACGAAAAAGACAAAGGCAATCATACCGGTCCATCTTTATGGACAACCGGCCGATATGTCACCTATCCTGGAACTTGCTGACAAATATCAATTAAAAGTTGTCGAAGATGCCGCCCAATCGCACGGGGCATGTTATAAGGGAAAAAAGGTGGGAGGTTTGGGCAATGCTGCCGGGTTCAGCTTTTATCCCGGGAAGAATCTTGGCGCTTTCGGCGATGGCGGTGCAGTGACAACAAATGATCCTGAACTTGCAAAAAGGGTCCGGATGTTGGGGAATTACGGTTCCAAAATAAAATATGTCCATGATGTCAAAGGATTCAATTCCCGTTTGGATGAACTGCAGGCTGCTTTATTACGTGTCAAGTTGCGGCATCTTGACGAATGGAATGCCCGACGTCTTGAGATTGTTGACTGTTATCAGCAGTGCCTATCCGGAACAAAGATATTACTACCTGAAACACCCCATGGATTTAAGTCTGTTTTTCATCTTTTTGTAATACGAACAAGAAACCGTGACCTGTTGCAAGCCGGGTTGAAAGATGCCGGGATCGAAACATTAATCCATTATCCCAGGCCGCCACACAAACAAGGTGCATACACATCCATGAAGGACCATAAGCTTCCGATTGCAGAACGCATGTCGGATGAGGTGCTCAGCCTCCCAATGGGACCGCATTTATCCCCTGAAATAGTTGGAGAGATTTCACAGAATATTGAACGGATCTTGGAGCCATGTGACGCATGAGAATCCTCTATTTGTGCCAAGTTTTTGAGACTGGAAACGACACTGGTTCGGAAAGGCATTTTTATTTTTGTAAATACGCGGTGAGCAAGGGACATTATGCAACAGCCATCACCAGTAATGTCGATTACAAAAATGCGCGAGTGAAAATAGCCGGAACGACTGGCGAGTTTATCCAATCAATAGAAGGTGTTGATATCCATTATGTCTATTCCTATGTCAACTTTCGTGGCAGTTTTTTTAAAAGATTCTATTATTATATGACATACTTGTTCTCATCGATTGTCGAGGCTTCAAAGATAACCAAACCGGATATCGTTTATGCGGTTTCAACACCTTTAACGGTTGGATTGCTGGGCTATGTTATTTCGCGTTTGCGGGGCATACCTTTTGTTTTTGAAGTGACCGATCTCTGGCCTGAAGCGGCAGTGGCATGCGGTGTGGTGAAAAACAAAGGGCTAATCAAACTGGCCCACTGGCTTGCGATGTTTTGCTACAGAACATCGTCTCACATTGTGGGCCTTGGTCGGAGTATGTGCGAAGCCATTGTTGCAAAAGGTATAGATAAGAGAAAAGTTTCGCTTATTACAAATGGTGTTGATCTATCATTATTTAGTAATGCAGGGAAGGACGATTCGCAACAGTCAAAAATCAGGGCAAAATACGGCTTTGGCAACCGATTTGTTGTGATGTACATGGGGGCACATGGCACCTACAATGCGCTTGATACTATCATAGACGCTGCTTTCATTCTCAGGTATGATCCGCGCTTTTTATTCGTATTCGTAGGCAATGGTGACGAAAAACCTATACTTCAGATGCGTGTTTCCGATCTTCATCTTGCCCATGTCATATTTTTGCCGTCTATGCCTCGTGTGGAGTCACCTGCCATACTATCTGCCGCAGATGCTTTCGTCTTGCCGAATCGAAAAGGAGAGTTTTTTACAGGAAACCTTCCCAATAAACTATTCGATTTTCTTGCCACAGGCAGGCCTGTTGTTGTGGCTGGCGTTGGTGAAACTCCTGAACTGGTCATAGCGGCAGGCGCAGGCATGTGTGTTCCGGCAGAAGACAACGTTGCCATGGCTAATTCACTGATTGAATTGGCGGAAATGCCTGTAGAGGAGCGAATGGCAATGGGGAAAAGGGGGCGAGCTTATGTGTTTAGGCATTATGATCGGAACAGACTCAGTGAGCGTTTTCTGGAAATTCTCTCTGATGCTGAGAAACGTAGGGTTTAAAGTGCGAGGTATAGGGTGCAACATACTTCCACCATGCACCACAAATCATAGTCCTTTTACCCCCACCATCTTTAATTCACAGGCCATTGAATGAAAACTATCCCCCTCCAAACCCGACATATCCCCCCGGTCGTATGCGTGCATCTGACTGCCTTCCCCGTTTTTTTTCTGAGTTTTCTCGGCCCCCGTTTTTTAAAAGAATTAAAATACATGAAGATAAACCAATTGTGACTTTACGTACTGTCTGTGTCAATCAGCATGCGAAAGTGGTCATTGAAGGCGAAGCGGTTCTATTTGTACTACGCGAACTCATTGCCTGAAGGTCGGCAGTGTTCAGACACGGCACATATCCAGGAGGGCCATATGCGAATATTGGAACGCCTTTATCGCTCATCGCTAGGACGTATCATGTCCGGTGTTGCAAGCGTCTATGCATGGCTGCATAAACCGGTCATGGTTTACGGCCACTATGATGCGCGCACGCGTCAATTTCGAAAATATACGCGTATGAGCAGCACAGTCACCATTATGAGTAAGCCCAACTTGGCAGTTGGCGATCGTGTCTGGGTATGGCATTATTCAATTCTGGACGCGACGGAGGGTTTGGAAATTGAAGAAGGTTGTCAGATCGGCGCTTGGGTGGGCATCTTCACACATGGTAGCGAGACATCTATTCGCTTACTGGGTCAAGATTTTATCAACATCCACAATTCGCAGCGCTTAGGCTATTCACGGGGAAAGGTAAAAATAGGTGCCTACACTTTTGTAGGCGCGGGATCGACCATATTGCCTGGTATCACGATTGGCAAAGGCTGTTTGATCGGTACTGGCACCCTAGTGACTAAAGATGTGCCGAACTATGCTATTGTTGTTGGCCGTCCCGGTCAGGTCAAAGGCAGTACTGTCGATATAGACGCCAAGTACTTCGCTCAGCATGACTTTTCCGATACCTATTATGATCCAGATGCACTCGCCCTTATAAAGCAAAAATTAAGTTAGGCTGGTAAAGGGTATAAGGTGCAGGATTGAGTGACAGCAGAATTATCGAACATATATACCTCTCATCAAACATTCTTTACCCCAAAAACCTACTTCCTTCAGCCAGAACCTAAACCATGATCTATTTTCACAAGATTCTTCCGGTCTTTCTATTACCTATCGGATTGACAATTACCTGCATTGTGGCTGGACTAATAAGCCGGAAACGCTGGATTTGCTGGGCGGGTGTAATCATTATCTGGGGTTCAAGCACGCTTTGGGTCGGTGATCGAGTCATGTCGGCTGTCGAGGGGCAGCCTTTGCAACCGGCCCTTTACAGCATGCCAACAGCGGATACCATTGTGGTACTGGCGGGTGGCCTGTTAAATCCCACAGGAAACGGTATTGGCCAATGGACGGACACACTCGTTAACCGGTTCGAGGCAGGTGTTGAGATATATTTGGCCGGCAAGGCGTCTCTACTGCTTTTCACAAACGGATGGCTGCCCTGGCAAGACTGCTCTGAGCCTATTGAATCCAGTTTGATGGCGCTGGCAGAAAAAAGAGGGGTGCCCGGTAGTTCGCTACTGACAACCGTCAAAGTGAAGAATACGGCTGAAGAAGCAAGCGCCGTCGCCGATGAACTGCTTGGGGGTAAATCCGGTCAACAGACCCGTACAATTATTCTGGTCACATCCGCTTTTCACATGCGGCGGGCCAAGCTGTTATTTGAAGAGACCGGGTTCACGGTTATACCGTTTCCAACCGACTTCCGGGTTTGTCGAAATCAACCCCTCACAATTCTGGATTTTATTCCTTCCGCAGATGGATTAAAGAAAACGGAAACTGCTTTGCGTGAAGTCTATGGGTATCTTTATTACCAGGTTTTGGGCTGGTGGCAGAAGATCAGAAGTACGTGAGAGCGGGCGTATGCGCAAAAACTTTTCAAGTTCTTACAGTTTCACCTTAGAAAAATTGCAGTATATCAATGAGAGGACAGTTCATTGAATTTTCTACCGTTTGCATTGCCTGAAACAGGCGAGGAAGAAATTGAGGAAGTTGCCGATACGATACGGTCTGGCTGGATGACTACTGGACCGAAAGTCGCACGGTTTGAAACAGCGTTTGCGGAATATATTGGGGCACGGTATGCTTTGACGGTGAATTCCGCCACGGCCGGTCTTCATCTAGCATTGGAGGCGGCCGGGATCGGCTCCGGGGATATAGTGGTTACAACACCTTACACCTTTACAGCCAGTGCTGAGGTCATCCGGTACCTTGGTGCGGACCCGGTTTTTGTGGATATCGATCCCGTGACCTTTAATCTGGATCCGTTGCGGCTTCAGAACCGATTATCTGTAATGAATGCAGATGAAAAGTCGCGGGTCAAAGCCATCATACCGGTTCATTTTGGGGGCCAGGCCTGTGCCATGACCGAAATTCAGCGTCTTGCCGGTGAACACGGCCTTGCCATCATCGAAGATGCAGCCCATGCCCTGCCGTGTACCTATAGGGGTAAAAACATCGGGACAATAGGCGATGCAACGGTTTTCAGTTTTTATGTCACCAAAACCCTGGCGACCGGCGAAGGCGGCATGATCACGACGGATTCGGAGGAGATGGCCAAACGCATCAAGATTATGCGGCTGCATGGTATCAGCCGGGATATCTGGGACCGGTATATGACGTCAAAACCCAACTGGTATTATGAGGTGGTGGCGCCTGGCTTTAAATACAATATGCCGGATCTGATGGCGGCAATCGGAATTCACCAGCTCAGGAAAGTGGATCGGTTTCAACAGCGTCGAAAAGCCATTGCTGAGCAATATACCCTGGCGTTTAAATCTCTCCCGTTAAGAACACCAATTGTAAAAAATCCCGAAGATGTCCATTCCTGGCATTTGTATGTGATTCAGTTGGCGCTGGAGAAGCTGGTCATCAACCGGGATGTATTTATCGAAAAAATGGCTGAAAAAGGCATCGGCACCAGCGTTCATTTTATACCGCTGCATCTGCATCCGTATTGGCGGGACCGGTATGGTTTTGCACAAGAAGATTTTCCGGTGGCATATGACTGTTTCCGGAGGGCGGTGTCATTGCCGATCTATTCGAAGATGACGGATGTGGATGTTGAGCGGGTTATCAAGGCAGTGAAGGTGATTTTGTGTGAGGGCGTGAGGGCGTGAGGGCGCGAGAGCGAAAAAGAGAGACGGAAGGTATTCCAAAATTTGTTGAAATTGTGCTGGCTTTGGGCGGACTGGTCATCAGTTCGCCCTTATTATTTTTTGCTGCTGTCCTTATCATGGCTACATCGCAGGGACCTGTACTGTTCCGACAGCAGCGCATCGGACAATTTGGAAAGATATTTGAGCTGATCAAATTCCGCAGTATGCGTCTGGAAAACGAGGGGACTCAGGTAACGGCCAAAGGCGATGTGCGGATAACCCGTGTGGGACGATTGCTTCGTAAAAGTAAGCTGGATGAACTTCCGGAACTCTGGAATGTGGCTCGTGGGGATATTTCCCTAGTCGGTCCCCGGCCCGAGGTCCCCAAGTATGTGGATATGAAAAATCCGTTGTGGCAGAGAGTGCTGAAAGCTCGACCCGGAATTACGGACCCGGTCACACTCAGATTGCGCAACGAAGAAGAGCTGCTTGCAGGCTGTACAAACAACCCTGAACTATTTTACCTGAGTATGCTTCAACCATACAAACTGTGTGGATATGTGACATACCTTCGACAGCGGTCCTGGCAAACTGATGTGCGTGTGCTTTTAGGGACCCTGTTGACTGTTGTTTTTCCTGCCAAGTCGTTGGCGCCTGGAATGGATGAAATTGAGAGTGTGGTTCGGGAACAAATGTGCGGGCGGAAATGCCGAGATGCCGAGATGGAGGAATCATTTTACGGCTTCGCGTAAAAAGGGGTGAGTAGTTTGGGGGATGGAAGTAAGTTCAGAATAGCCGATGTGTTGACGCTGATTTTTTGATATCCAGCGATTTTCAGAGGATTTTATGTTTGAGTTGACCTTGGATGAAAACCGGCATTAAGATCACAATATGTGACCTTAACGCAAAGTTGGCATTCAAAATATGGTTCCATGGCCTTCACAGAACAAGGTGTGGTCATGCTTTCCGGTGTTTTAAAAGTGAAAGAGCCATTCAGGTAAACTGTAGGATAGTTAGAGATTTAAGCAAGTTAAGACATGTGATACTTTGGTGCTTGGGCCATCAGCAAACACGCAGATAAAGTCGGGTTGGTGGACTGCCCGAATGGCCGAAGTTCACATTGCATGCCGACACCCAAAAGCGGGGGGATCGGCATTTTTTTGTATTTTTGATGTCCGCCGGTGTTTTAGGCCTTCCGGTTAGTTTTCTGGCTGCCTATCGGTATCATGGCGGTGGTGGCGTTATGGGGGGATCACATCGAGCTTTCTGCCCAATTGCGTCTGGTCATTCAACTGGGGCTGATGGCGGTTGTGATCGTTTCTGGTGGCGGAGGCGCAGCTCTTGGTGGTCGGCAGTATCTTCTGTGGGCAGGCTTTCGGACTGTATTTATCGTAGGAACAGCCAATTATTACAACTTCATGGATGGTATAAACGGCATTGCCGGCATCACGGGTCTTTTAGGCTTTGCGCTTCTGGCCGCTTATGTGAATCTGATTGAAGGATCGGTTGCGGTAAAGGGTTTGGCAGTGTGCCTGTCAATCGCCTGCCTGGGATTTCTGCTGCTCAACATGCCCAAAGATAGAGTGTTCATGTGCGACATCGGGAGCATTTTGCTAGGCAGCGCGTTTGCCGGTCTGATCTGGCTGGCTGGCGGCGGAAAGTGTGCTGGATTTTGTCTGCATGGCATCGTTTCTGTTTCCGTTTTATGTGGATGAACTGACCACCGTGGTCATTTGGCTGAAAGATGGTTAAAACCTGACTAAACCGCACCGAAGACATTATTATCAACTGTTGGCCAATGAAAAGGTGATGATTGCACACTGGAAAGTGTCTGTGGGCTCCGGAGTGTTTCAGGTGGCTGTTGGAATCAGTGTATTGATGGTGCAGGCGTGTGGGCTGGCTGCTGTCTTGGTCGCACTGGCCGGATGGTTGTTGGTGTTTGGGGTGGAAAGTTGCAGACTGAGGAAACAAACCGAAAAGAAATAGGGTGCGGAATGCGTGAAATCGTGATGGGAGGGCTTGGTTTTG
>SESB01000318.1_pt1 | contig 35680 bp, 62 predicted proteins | sample 3171441 | NCBI WGS metagenome assembly SESB01 (sample SAMN06051867, study PRJNA518727) | freshwater metagenome | biome: subpolar coniferous forest; feature: holomictic lake; material: water; isolation source: holomictic Lake 227, 6 m depth | place: Canada: near Kenora, Ontario | collected... | reverse complement strand
AATTTTATTAAACACATAAATAAATAAATATGAAAGTAGAATTAACACTTCACGCTATATCAAGGTTAGATAGATTATGTGGCTTAGATGAGCAATCAGTTATTAATGATATTAAAAAAGAGTGTTGGGCTATGCGTAAAGAAATGGGAGGCTGCCTTTATATGATTCACGGTAAGATAGCTAAATATCCAGTAGTAGTAGAAAATAAAGTAATTAAGGTTATAACAATACTTTTTAAAAGAAACAGTAAAGGAGAAAAATATAATAAAAGTTACCAGTATAAACCAGTATGGTGTCAGCTTACCAAGAAAGAAATTAAGTTATTGTTTAAATAATCCCATTTAGTGAGTTAAATATTAAATATATGAGTATGAAAATAAGTGAAATTTTAGCAGGAATAACTTGTGAAACTTGTAGTGAGGAAAGAACTTTTGGAAATCCACCAGACGATAGCCCTGAAAATAAATATATTTATTTAGATATGTCTGGCTCAACTCGTTGTTTTTGTAAGAAGCATATGAGTTATGGAAAAACTGGAAGTGGAGCTTTATTAAATTACGAAGATGAATATGATTATCCTTGTTGGGGAGCTAAATTAATAAGTGAAATAATTAGAGAAAACATAAGAGAGGAAGATATTGTTTCTTATGATTTAGAATAATATGCCAAAAGACCTACAAGAATTACAAGCCAAAATAATCAAAGCAGTTCCGAGTATTGTGGAGCTTAATAAAATATATCAAGGGGATTGTCTTGATGTAATGAAACAGATACCAGATAAAAGTATAGATTTAGTATTGACAGACCCTCCCTATGGTATAGGAATAGCAAACAAAATAACATTGTCTATTAAGGGTTCTAGTAGCAAAATTAGAGAATTTAATAAAAAAGACTGGGATGGATTTATACCAACAAAAGAATATTTTGATGAAATAATTAGAATTAGTAAAAATCAAATAATATTTGGTGGAAATTATTTTGCTCATTTATTACCACCAACATCTTGTTATTTAGTATGGTGGAAAAAAGACGGATTACCTAGGGGAACATTTGCTGATTGCGAATTAGCCTGGACATCATTTAATAAACCAGCACAAGTATATAATAGCAGGTGGCACGGATTTATAAGAGATAGTAAAGAAGAAAGAGTAAATCATCCAACGCAAAAGGCATTAGATGTTATACAGTGGGCAGTAGAAGAATTTAGTAAAGAGGGCGATACTATATTGGATTGTTTTATAGGTTCAGGAACGACCGCAGTAGCTTGTAAAAATACTAATAGGAATTTTATAGGAATTGAGAAAGACGAAGAATATTGTAAAATAGCCGAAGAAAGGCTACTCAACACCCCCTTACATCTCCAATCCGAGGAAACGATAAGTGAGTTAAACAAACTGATAAAGTAAATATGGCACATTTTTTAATAAAAGCCAATATTAAAGAGGCAACTTTTTTCCCAGAAATAGACAACACTGAATATATTGGACAGATTATTCAAGGAAAGGATAAATTAGACGCCTATAAAAGATTTATGAGAATATATTGTTTGTCTAAAAATGAGATTATAAGCATTGAAGAAGTTTAATAAATTAATTAGATAGTGTATGAAAAATTGTCCAGTTTGTTCAGTAGATTATGACGACAAAGAAAATATGAGTTTTATTTATACTAAAGGAATTTGTTGTAAATGTCACATTAAAAACAAAAAGATAAATAATATGTCTTTAATAAAATTAGCACCAAAAAATCCATTAGACCAAGATAAGTATATATATACTGAAAGTCTTGGTGTGCCAACTCAACCAACAACAAATAACTTAGAGGGGTGGGAGGAGAGATTTGGAAAAGAATATACTAATTTAGTTTTAGATATTACTGGTTATAAATGTTCCGATAAAAATGGTCGTGTATCAAGAGAAAAAGTAGTTGAACTTATGTATGAAGAAAATAGAGAAAAGTTTAAACAATTTATCTCTGACCTCCGCAAACACGATATGGAGGAGTTGATTAAGAAACTTCATTCAAATATTCCAGAAATAAATAAGATGATTGAAAAAGTTATTTATAAACATTTTAACAACTAAATAGAAGATGAAAACAAGTGTCGATATTTTGACGGGTTTAATCGCCGTTAAAGAATTAGAGATTAGAACTTTAAAGGATAGAATTGCCTTTTTACAAGGCTCTATTCAACTCTTACAACAAGAGAATGACCAGCTTTATGCTGTATTGGCTCAAGAAAAGAAAGTGGACACTACCGACCATACGGTTGGTTTTAAAAAAACGGGAGGAAAATGAAACACACTGAACAAGAAATGCGTGACCTGGGATATGTTTATCTTGGGGAATCTAGCCCTAACACAAAAGACCATAGAGCAAACCAACTATGGAAATGGCGTGACGAATTAGTAATTTACAATCCGGAAGAAGAACGCATTATCTGGCGTGAAACAGATGAAATCAAATAAAGTAGGGAGGTAAATATGAAACGTATCCAGCCGAAAAACAAGACAGCAAAAAGAAGCAAACCGCGACCAATTACTGTAACCAAAAAGGTTCTTAAAAAAAGGAGTCGTGAAAAATGGGAAGTCCACCAATTCAAAAAGAAAGCAAGATTTTGTGATTATCATCACTTAACTTCCAAAAAGAAAGGTGGCAAAACCGTATTGGAAAATATGTTTAGATTAAATGCTTACAAACACGATGCTTGGCACTTACTATTTAAACACCTGACATTACGGGAGATTATCGAATTATTGGAAAGAGTTGAGCAAATAAAACTTGCTCACGCCAAATTTCAAACACCGTAACTGATAGGGGGAATAAAAACCCCCTTTCCTAAATAATTATTACATCATATAGAGTAAACTATTACAACGATAATTTTTAAACTATATAACAGAAAGTGTATGATTTACAACACAAATCTAAAACAAAAGCAGGAACATTTTAGTAAGTTTGTATCACTAATTGAAAATCAATTTAATCACGGTGGAGAAAAGTATAAAGGTAACGGAGAAGAAGAATTTACTGACCTTATATGTCGTGCTTTTCCAGGAGAGAGTGGAGTAGATTGGGTGCTGGGAACTATTATGAAGTATGCTGGTCGATACAAAAACTTTGGTAGAGAAAAGGATTTACTTAAAATTGCCACTTACTGTTATATCCTTTGGTTAAAGGGTGGTCATCATTTAAGTAGCGAACACGACGAGGACGTATCTAAAATAAAAGAAGATTAATTAACGAACCTTAACATCATATATTATGAAAAAGTGGACAAAAAAAGAGGTTGAGTATCTTCAAGATAATCCCTCGCAAAGTGGCTCTGAAATTGCTAAAGTCTTAGACAGAACAAAAGACTCTATCAATAATAAGAGGAAATCATTGGGAATAATCATCGAAAAACCAGTAAACATTGAGTCCGTAAGGGAAGATGTGGTAAAACTGGTAAAAAAAGAACAGGAATCAAACAATGCTAAGAAAGTAAAAATCTTGGCACAGGAACTTTTAAGAGCAGAAAAAGAAAGAGATGCTGTATTGGGTGTTTCAAAATTTGAAACATATTCAATAGTTGGTTCTGTATCTTCTGGTAAAAAATCAGAGGCAACAACAATCTCTTTATTTTCAGATTTACACGGTGATGAGAGAGTTAAAAAATCTCAAGTCAATGGAGTAAATGAGTATAACAAGGAAATCGCAAAAAAAAGCACAGAAGATTTTTTTATTGTAGTAGCACAGTTAATTAAGGTTCATCAGAGAGAATATGACATTAAAAATCATATACTCGCATTACTAGGAGATTTCATCTCTGGTTCAATACACGACGACCTTAAAGAGAGTCAGGACATACAACCGACTGAAGCAATTTGGATGGTTGGTGGATGGATTTTATCTGGTATTAAGTATTTAAGAAAAGAATGCCCAGAGGTAAATCTTGTTATTCCCTGTTCAATGGGGAATCATTCTCGTATTACCGAAAAGCAACGTATTCAAACTGAGTATGGAAACTCACTTGAGTTACTTCTTTACAACAGATTAGCAGAGTATTTTGAGAATGATAAAAATGTTACATTTCTTATTGGAGATTCTTATCTTACTTATGTTAATGTTTATGGTAAAGAGTTAGCTTTCCACCACGGTCATTCTGTCCGTTACGCAGGCGGCGTGGGAGGCATAACAATTCCAATGAATAAGGCTGTAGCACAATGGGATAAAATGAGAAAAGCTGATTATTACTTCAGTGGACATCTTCATTCATTCTGTGTTGGGTCAAACTTCATCGTAAATGGTTCTGTTATTGGATATAATCCATATGCCATTTCCATTAAAGCTGGGTTTGAAAGACCTACTCAAACTTTCTGCCTAATAAACAGAGAAAGAGAACTTGAGGTTATTAGAAAGATAATCTTAAGATAATAAATAGGGGTGGCATAAAAACTACCCCTTAACTTACTATTATTAACTTAAACATATGACAAAACAAAAATTACAAGAACAAATTATTGAACTAAAAGACGGAGAGTTAAAAGACTTAAATATTATGACACTGATTACTAATCGTCTTAATGTTTTAGAAACACAATCTAATTATACAGTTGAGAATTTAAAATTATTAATGGAATATCTAGGAGTTCATTTAGAAGATAAAGGTAAAGTTGTAGTAGAAGATGACGAGTGTGATTTGTGTTATTTGTGCGATTGTGATGATGAAGAATTAAACGTAGAAGATATGATAGATTATCTAAAAATGGAGGGATATAAAGTTAGTAAAAAATAATTAATTAACGTTTATTGTAACAGAAAACCGCTTATTAAGGCGGTCTTTTGTTATATATGACTAATTATATTACTTTTTACCAAGAATTGATTCTAGTGTAGTCTTCTCTTGTCCTAAAACTTGATAAATGTCTTTTTGTGGCTTACCTAGTAACTTTTGTAGCTTTGGGTCTAATTGTTCGTTCATATTAGTATTCTAATTTATAAATATCTTCACTATATTTTTTCCAACTAACAAAGAGTATCTTAGAGAATAACCATTCAAATACAGTTGCGATAATATGGGGTGTTCTGTATGGTGCGTTTTTATCAAATCCAGGTTCACTTAAATCTCCTTCTGGTCTATTTCTTTCGTATTCAATATCAAAGGCAGAAATATCTTCTTCTTTAATACCAAACCAGTCACACAAGTAGCACTCTATCACTTCGTGTAGAGTCACACAAAGCTCATAGCGATGATTTGATAACTTAGATATATAAAGTGTCCACTCACCATCTATTTTTATATAATCACCAGCTGTGTCGTATCTTTGGTCTTTATGGTCTATGTAAATTATCTTCATAGTAGTCCCATTGAAACGAGTCCTTTATATCTTGAAATAGGATTATTATTTACCTTTTCGTCAGTTAAATCAGTTCGGTAATACTCATTAGTAAATTTAATCTTATCTGCGTTAGCTACTGCTCCCTCTAAAGCACTTTTAATATCATAATCGTGAGCCATAGCAATACAAATCTCCTTTGAATAACCAGACATTACCAAACCATCTTCTTCTGCTTCATCTTTTTGAACAAAGAATAGATAAGTATTGTCTTTTAGTGATTCAGGGATATAAATAGGTAAACCTTGTTTATATTTATCGCAGAACATTGTTACGGAAGCACCAAATCCTTTTTTAAATTCAGTTTCAAACTTACCGTCTATCATATCAGCACAGGTTTCTAGGTATGACTTGGAAGCAAGGTTAATAAAAAGGTTAGAATGTGCGTTATATCCACTTCTAAAACAGAACTCTAGGAAGTTTACTTGATTATAATCAGATATAATAACATTAGCATCTCCGAATCCTGTATATTCCATCTCGGCTAGTTTATCATCAAACTTTCTAACAGTCATTTCAGCTAATTCACAGTGGTCATCTATTTGCCAACCTAAATCAAAAGAACAACCAGAAGCGATTCCCATTTCTCCATTTTGGACTTTCTTATTCTCTAAATTAGCCCAAGTAAAGACACATTTACCTTTAACGTAAAATGATTCTACGTTTACTTCTACACCTTTAACTCTTTCCTGTAATATATAATCGGTAAATCCTAATGATTTTATAAGACGTTTAATCTCTATATTAGCGTTAGCTGGTTCTTCTGTATTAGGAACAGTAGTATAAGCGTTATCTTCGTGATTAGGTTTATAAACATAAGCCTTATCTTCATTTTCTTCTAAGAAAGCGATACCATCTTCAACACTTGAAAACTCTTTATATTCAGGAGAACAAAGACCGCAAGATTCAGCGAACTCGATACCAAACTCTCTATCGTTTTCTAGGTCATATGTAAATTGAGAACCACCAAAGACTTTAAATCCCTCTGCCTTTAGAATTTCTGCTTCTTCACAGTTATGGTTCAAATCAAAAACGAAATAGTATTCACGTAGTTTATCTATTTTAGCCATTATCTTTGATAGTGGGTATTTTTTAACTAAACCATTACCATTTTCTAAATAGTTTTCTTCTTCTTCTCCTAAGTCTTTATCATCTTCTGGTATGTATTGATAAGCAATAATAACTTCGTCATTTTCTAATCGTTTATCAAAGCAAAAACCAAGACCATCAAAAGTTTGTGTTACTAGTATGTATTTTTTCATATTATTCTTTTAAGTAGGCTAAGATTAAACATATTAAAATTGTCTTCCAAAATCCAAGTGTTAAATATGAAATAATCAATAAAATTAGAAACATATTATTTACCAATTATCTTTTTAAGTAATGAAATATTAAAAGTTTTACCAGCATTAAATTTAGTAAGGTCTTTTAATAAAGTTGGTAATTTTTTATTAAGTTCTAATACAGATACAGCTTTTTCAGTTGTTCCTGTCATTGCCTTTTTAATAATTCCTTTTAAGATACCTCCAGTAGCCAAATCAACAGCACTTACTCCAAGTTCTTTTAATTTACCACCAACACCAGCTTGTCTAACTTTAGATTCAGCTATTCTAGCAGCATCAGCAATTTTATTAATAGCTTTTTGAGTATTAATTACTTGTGAATTAGCTTTATCTAAAACTTTTAATGGAGCATCTGTTTGATTCCACATCTTATAAATACTTCTAGACGTTTCTTTAAGACCAGAACGTATAGACTCTGAAGCTTTTGCGTTAGCACCTTTAAGTAAGTCACCACTTTTAGCAAAGAAATCTTTAGTTAGTTTAGAGCCGTATTCTTTTGCTAAATTATTTATTTCTACTTGATTAAGTCCTTGTGTTTTTACTTTATTTTCTAATTGTTTAATAGTTTCTAATCCTTTTGGTTCGATTGTTTTAGTATAATATTCCTTTAAGTGTTTAATAGCCTGATTTACATAATCAGTTTTAATTGTTTTATCTCCTATTTTTTCTACTACTTTTAAATCATTACCTTTATATAAATTAGGGTCTTTTGATAATTCTTTTGTTAAAGCAGATGTTAATGATTTACTTTTAGAACCTAATTCAGTTGCTAGTTTAATAGTAGCATCTTTTCCTTTAACTACATTTTTAGGAATAGATAATAAAGCTGTTTTAGCATCTTCTATTTTTAATCCTTTTGTTCCACGAACTATTTGATTAACAATTTGATTAGCTTTAGATGATGCTTTTTCAGTAGCACTAATTAATGCCTTTTCTGCTAATGGTTTGATTAATTTTTGTGCTTCACTTACAACGCCACTACCAAGAGTAGCTCCTGTAACATCTAATGTTCTATATTTATCTCCAACCTTACTAATTAATTGTCCTTGAGGTGTTAATCTGTGAGAGAAGTTAGGATTTTCAGCACCTAATTTTTTAGAACTTTCAAATAGTTTTTGGTCTTCACTTTGTGGTATTTCAGTCATTTTAGCGATACTATCATTATACCCCTCTAGTTTATAACCACGAGAAACAAGACCATTAACAATATCTGCTGGTTTTGTTCCACTTGGTGCTTTTTGAATAATCTCAGCTACTTGTTGTTTTGATAATGTTTCCATATTATTTTAATCCTATTGATTTAAGTATTTTAGTAAACCAACTATCTGATTGAGTTGTTGTTTTTGGCGTTGTTAATGTGTTTAAATAATCATCAACAACTTTATTTGTCGGAGAACTTGGTGTTTGTGTTGTGGACGAAACTATGTTTGGTTTTACATTAAACAAAGACCTAACTTGATTTTGAGTATAATCTACACTATTTTGAAGAACAGCACCCATCTTAACTGTTGAATTTTCTACTGCTTGTTTTAAACCAGCTACACTACCAGTTGATAAACCATTTTTAATAGCTTCCGCAGCGTCTTGGTTGTCAATAACATCTGGACTTGTCTTTCCTTGAGTAGCGGCGAAGTAACCAGCCATTTCATTTCTTAACTGTTGAGTATGGAATACAACTTTCATTGCTTGTGGGTCATTAATCTGTTCTCCTGCCATAATTCTACCAACATTTTCAATTTTTAAATTACCTAAATCAGCGTCAGTAATAGCAGTAGATAGATTATCTAAGGTTCCTAATACTTCATTTTCCATAATCTTAGTATTATTAAACCGTTTCATATTCTGTGATAATACTTCATTATAAGTCTTGTATTGTGATTGGAAAGTTTCGTAATCAATTCCTTTAGATTTAACAAAATCTTCTGCTTCTTTCATTGCCCTTTTTCTATCACCAGCATTTAATCTAGTTAAAGATGAAATACCTTGTGTTAAATAGTTATAAGCTAAAATACCTAAACCAGATTGGCTTAAAATATCATTTTGTTGGGGTGCTACATTAGCATCTGTTTTATGTTTAGATAACCATTGAGCAACAGCATCTACACCAGACTGCCAATTACCATAATTTTTAATATTTCCACTATCGTCATTTCCTACATTACCAGGATTAAACGTTCTGGCACCTTTTCCGGCGGTTCCAAGAGAACTGTCTTGTTGCATCATAGCTGTCATAACCTCCCAAGAAACTCCATATTTTTCTGCCGCCTTAGCAATCATTTCTCCTGTTACTGGGCTATTTGGTGCTACTTGTTTAATATAGTTATTGATATCTGATATTGATTTAAACTGACCAATATTAGAAACTAAACTTGAAACAGCTTTTTCGTGATTAGGGTCTGTGGCATAAGAAGAAATATCATAAGAGTTTCCAGTGGCATCTGTAACAACTCCAACACCACCAGCATTTGTTTGACCACCTTCCGAAGACGATGTATATTTCACTTCGCCAGTATCTTTATTATACATTAAACCTGTTGTTGTATCAACTGTCCAGTTATCCTTATTCTTTATATAATTATCAAGTGCCTGTTGAGCATTAACTGCTTTAATACCTTGAAATACTAATTGTGGGTCAAGACCAGCGTCAGTTACTATCTTTGAAAAAGTAGCGGTTTGTTCGGCTGTTAATTTATCAACATCAACTCCTTTGTAAGCCTCTAAGGCCATAGCAAATTTATTCTGTTGGTCTGTTGTAAGTTGTTTAGCTTGGTCTAATACATTCTGTTTAGCGGAGTCAATATGAGTTTGAATTTTATCTTGATAATCAGCGATAGTATTTGTTCCGTTAATAATGTTCTGTTGTTCTTGTGCTGATAGATTTACAGATGACAAAAGATTAGCTTCTTCATTTGATAAAGCTGTTTGTTTAAAAGAGGCTTCACGTTCAATCTGTTGTTTAGACATTGAACCTTGTGAAGTTAAAATATTAGGATTGAAATCAACATTACTCTGTGCTTTAGTAGTTTGTAAACCCAAATCTCTAATCTGTCCCTGTTTAGCAAGTAAATCTGTTTTGTTTTGCGCCTGCTGTTGGGGAGTATAAGTTTGTGATAAAGCACCACTATCTTTAATAGTCTTAATATTCTCATTTAACTGTTGTGAGAATTGGTCTTGACCAGCGACTGTTCCAGCAGTTTCTTGCTGTTGTGCTAATGTTTGATTACTAGCCTTAGCCTCTGCCAATTTATCAATACCAGAAGTAGATGTTAGTGTATCAGCACCAACTTTTGTAGGAGGAGTAAGGGAAACACCAGGAACATAAACCCCTTTAGGAATTTGAACTGCTACTCCATTTTTATAACCAGTAATCATTGGTGTTGTAGAAGTATTTTTTAGAGTTGAGTTTGTTGTTACCGCCGGTTTAGTATCAAGTTTATAACCTTGACTGAAATATTGTTGTGCTTGTGGACTTCCACTATCAACAACCACCTTTTGACCTTGTGGATTAATTAACGTTGCTTTAATAGCCATATTTTTTATATTTTTATTCTTTTATTTTAACTTATAATTATGTGTAGTGTCAATATTATGTCATTGTTACATACCGCCAAACTCCATTAATAAATGTATATATTCTTCTATTTATACCGTCATCAAAATAAACTGTTTGCTCGTAGAAGTTTTTTGGATAATATGTTGGCACGACCTTCCAATGTTGTTTAATCTGATATGTTTCTAGAAACTTCTGATTAATAAAGTCCTGATTAGTTCCGGTCTTGATATCTGTTGGTGCTACTTCATTGTTTCCCCGTTGGTTGAAATTTATATCTATTGTTTTTTGTTCCATATCTTTAAAAAATATTTATTGAATGTAGGTCTAAAGGAAACGCATCTTGATTTTCAAACACTATTTCTAACCAAAGTTTATCTGAATAAAAAGTAGGAATAGAAAATTGAATTTCTTGTGGGAAAGAATCAGAATTTAAAGTTTTTGGACTACCAAGTGTCTGATATAGGTCAAATTTCTTTAAATAAGTTACATCTAAATTTGGATTAGTAGATAAATCTGGGCTAATATAATCAATTTCATCCACTGTTCCTCCGTCGGTTATGTTGGTCACAAAAGTTCTTTCATAACCTGAATTACCATAAGGAATAAAAAACTCTTGCCCTACCTTAGTTCTATATGTATATTGTGATTTATTTACTATTAAATTTATGCCTCCACCAGTTCCAGGCTGTAAGAAATTAAACATTGGATTTTCTCCTTGACCATAATTAACTTTAACCATATTGTTTTGGTTAAGAGTTGGGTTGTAATCATTTCTTGGAGAAAGGTTTAATTCAATTAGGCTAATATTCATCTTCTGGGGTAGTTTGACGTATAAAAGGCAAGAAGATTTTTTGGCTATTAGATTTTTTATTCTTCCAAAACCTTTATTATAGCAGTAAACCGCGGGTGTTCCTTGACTAAAAGTAGTTCCATAATCGTTTACAATAAATAAAGCTCCGTTTACTTGGTTCAATTTACCATTTTTAGTCTGATTAGGAAAGTAAGATAAAACTTTATCTTTAATATTATAAGAATAATAACCTGGGGTCATTCTACTTGTTGTAGTTGTGGCACCATATCCTGTAAGTAAAAATCCATCTTCAGTTGACACCATATTATATTTACGTGGAACTTCACTATCTGTAAATATTGAATCTGGTAGTTTGTCTAAATATTGTAATGTATATCCATCTGTATAGTAAATATTAGCGCCAACCAAAACTACCCAACCAGAACCATACCTAACAACACCAGATACAGGAATATCTAATTCTAAGATAGATAGCCAGTTGGGTGAGTAACCATCCCAAAGAAGCAATGAACCTCTGCCATTAATATATGAACAAACTAATAGTCTATCTTGGTTATATTCCATCATTAAAGCCTGGTGATTATTGGGAAGTTGTTTTTTAAACTTATCAGAAGGAAGGGTTTGAAGTCCAGTTAAATCGGTTGTCCAAGTAGTTTCATCTGTTGCTAAAGAAGTAATGTAGTTACCATTTAAACAATAGTAAGCATCATTCCATAAAACTATTTGTCTATTCCATTGAAGTGGAGCTGGTTGTGGTGTAAATTGTTGATTGTTATCGTTCGTTGTAACGCCTAATGTAAATCTATTGTCAACAAATGCGACATACCAATCTCCAGAAACAGTAGCGGTGCTTGTTGCGAAATGAACAGTATCATTAGCGTTTGTAGTTGTAGTATTTCCAGAATTTAAAGTATATTCAACTCCTTTTGTTAGGTTGTAAATTTTATTAACATCGGCAGAATTTGTAACACCTAAGGTAGTAAAGTTTCTATTAGTATCAATAAGAGAGGTTGTAGAACCTCCGGTTGCTTTACCAATCCAACCTACTCCAATCGTGTTAGCTGTTGAATATATAATATTACCTTTTCTTGTATTATTAATATGTCCTCCAAAACAGAAAAAAACAGCAGAATTTGAAAGATTATGTATTTTACCTAAAGAACCGCTAGAAGAATAATCAAATATACCGCCTCCCATTCCAAGCATAGCAATTCTATTATCTCCAACGTGTTGATATGAAGCCATTGAAACAATATCTTCAATATTACTCCAACCAGCTGTTGTAGAGTCTAAAATATTTTGAGTTCCCCATCCTTGAGTAAGGATAGTTTGACCTTGTAAAGACTTAGGTAAAAAACCGTCAATCCAATACATTCCATTGTCACCCATCCCCGTAAAATTCTTTAAGGATATTACTGGTTTTGTGTTGATTTGTTTGCCATTATTACTTCCTATCATATAATATTCATCTTATTTATTTAAATCGCACCACGAGTCATTTAAAGCTATTGTCGTTAGTTATATAAAGGTGATTGTGGCTTACCAGTTCCCTTCCAATGATTATTGCTACCTCTAATAAATAAACTAGCTCCATTAATATTTCCGTAAGTTTCCAAAACACTACAAGTTTTACCAGTCCAAGGGTCAATTGCTAAGTAATCTCCATCTTGAGTTTTCCAAAGAGCAAGAACCCAATGAGATTTATTAGCCACGTTAAGAACAACCGCTCTATCGGAATGATTTTTACCTTCTGTTAAATAAGAGTCAATCATTTTCATATCAATTACTTCGTTTGGCACATTAATCTGTGAACCCTCTCGCCATCTAAAGCCGAAGTTAGGGAAAGATAAATTAATCCACTGTAAACCACCAGCATCATCAAAATTATGAGGATTAGTTGCTAATTCTTTAGGGCTTTTATAACAACCAAAATAATCAGACATCATTGAAATACAAGTTAAAAGACAACCATAACGACCAATAGTAATATTTGAATTACCCATCTTATCAGTTGACCATTTTTCATCTCTTTGACTTAGATACTTAATTGAATTTATTCCATCCATATTTTTATAATTATTGATTTAATTATTTCTATTGTTATTATTATATCTATTACTATTCCTATCTTGATTACCCAGTCTATTATTTCTTCGAGATAATCGTCATCCATATTATTAGACATTATATTGTTGCTCTAATTGAACATCGTATGTTTTTCTGTCGGCATACTCTGCCTGTTTACCAGGATTGCCAGATGATTTTGGTGTAAGCCATCCACACACTCTTGAATAAACTATACACTCTTGTCTTTTTAATTCATTCATATATTATGTGAGTTAGTATATAATTCTATTACCAGTATAACTATAAATAAAAGTGTTATTAGTAACATATCAAAAGCAGGTTTTAAAGCACTTGATTTAATACATCCTAAATAACCTTTCCAACTTTTATATATTCCTATAAGACATATTGCTATTATCCACCACATTAAATTAAATGGATTGCTGCTTTATAAATAAGTGTTCCCAAATAAGAACAAACACCTGTCCCGACAAGAATAAAGAAACCAACTAAAATCTTTTCTACCCACTTACCAGCAAACTTACTTTCCATCTTATTTAAACTAGAATCTAGTTTTTTTCCAAAAGATAAAATCATTTCTTTCATCTCTTTATGCTCGGTGGTGTTTTGTTCCATCATAATTTGTAGTGTATTAATTTGTATGTCTTGTTTGGTTGCCATATTATAATTTAGGAGTTTCTGTTATACCTTTAAAGTAATAACCAAAAACCATACCCAGAGCTGTAAAAAACATTTCTCCACTAACAATACCCATAGCGGTAAAAGCTACTAGAGCTAATGCCATTAAGATAAAGACAATTTTAGAAGCACTTGAAAAAATTTGTTTCATATATATTTTATTAATTATAAAGTCGCATATCTCCCCATCGCATTGCTATAATACTTAGCTACTTGTTGAGGAGTCCTTGTAAGTAGTTGTTCATATATTTATTATTAGTTAAAAAATTGGAAGAAGGCTGAGGGATTGCCAACGGTAAAAGGATATTGAAGTCCAGCTCCTGCGTTATATAGAGTAGTTATTTCTGTTGAAGTTAAAGCTCTTGACCAGATACCTACTTCGTCAATCATACCGTCGAAATTAACACCACCACCATAAAAATTACCAATCCAAGATATATCCGTTCCTGTTGTGTTGGCACTCACAGCCCCACTTCCATTAGCACTTCCATTTAAATAATGAGTAACGGTATTTCCACTTCTCGTAACGGTTAAATAAGTCCAAGTAGTATTAGAAACTGCGTTAGTAGAAGTAGTGGCAGTATATCCCCCAGCACTGATATTTCTTAACTGTAACATAAACTTATTATCACTTCCGCAATTATAAGTTATCAAAGCATTCCCATTACTATTATTTCTTTGGTCAAAAACTGACCTATTCGCTACTGATTGATTTAGATAAACCCAAGCAGATATAGTAAAATCAGAAGCCCCTGGGATAATATTACCAAGAGCAAACTGGTCTGTAGTGGCATTAAAAACTGCTCCATTATTTATTTTTCCAGCGGCGTAAGTTACACCTGTATTTGTAGCTGTATTAGCACCAACAGAGTCGGCAGCGTTTCCACTTGCTTCGTCCATTTTCCAGTAGCTAACAATATTGTCTAAAATCGCCATATCCTTAATCTTCTCCAGAGATATATATCTGTGTTGAAGTGTTAGTTATTATTAAGCTTCTTGAGAAACCGCTATCAAATCCCATTTAGTATCAGTTGCGTTATAAATAAAGCCCATATAAAGTGTTTTACTTAATACGGTTGTAGTTGGCAAAGCATTTCCCATAGCTCTAAATTGAGTATCATAGGTTAAGGCACGAGCAGTTCCGTTATCTTTTATTCTTATTACAAGTTTATTTCCACCGACTGGTGTGCCACCTGGATTGTTAAACTTTAAAGCTCCTGCCTGTGCTGTTACTTCGAATTGGTCGCAAGTAGCAACACTTAATGAAGTTCCTGTATCAGTTGTATAAGAAGCAGCTGTTACTAAACGAGGATTTATTCTAGCGACTAAAGCACCAGTCAAAGTTCCACCAGCTAAAGCTAATTTCTCAGTATCTAATTCTTCTAAAGCTGATTGAACATTTGTAGAAGCAATATTACCAGCGGGAACTACTGTAACCGAAGAAGCAGGTAATGAACCAGTTGCGGCAGTTGTAGAAGTTACAGAACCTTTTCTTATATCTTGTGTTTCTCGAATAACTGAATACTTACATCCAGCAGGAAAAGAACCACCACCAGAATTATCATTATAAAAAATAATCCTAGTAATTGGTCTAATTTCATTATCTGTTCCAATTATAGGATACAGACTTTGAATATTTGACCAAGTATAAGCCTGAGCATTTGATAAAGAAGTAAATTCAGTAGGAGCTGAAACTATTTTAATAGCTTCTCCAGCTACTGGGTTTTGAGTTGAATATATAAAATAAACAAACCATCTATTATCAGTTACTACAGTTCTCGATCCAATTTGACTTATTACTTCTGGTCTATTGGAGGCAACATTCCAAGCAAAAGGAAAACGAGTAGCAGGTAAAAATGAAACCTCTCCAGCTGCGTTCTGTGTAAATATTTTAAATAGAGCCGAGTTTGTTGCGTTTAAAGAAGCAGGAGTAATATTTCCTAAATCTTGAGTAAAAGGATTACCAGTTGTATTATTAGTAACAGTATAAGTTAAGTTATCGTCTAACACTGAACCAGTAGACAAAGCGATTACTGTATTTCTACCATCGGTATCAGGTGTTCCTGTTCCTAATTCATTGGTGGCCTTATCAAATCCAGCTGACCATCTTGAACCATCTAAGTGAAGAGCTAAATGAGTTGAGGCTGAAACTGTATTTTGGTGATATTCAATATATTGAGCAACAAGTTTGGCTGAAGCATCCCAAGCACTAAACACTATAGGATTAGTTCCAGCACCTGCTGTTCTTACTAAATTACCACTAGCACTAGGATTATTGGTCCCCACTGTTCTTTCGCATATTAAAGTAGTTCCACCAGCTATTGTCTGTGTTACGGTAAATGTAGAACTATTATTTGTATATGTATCTCCTAATGTTGCGGTAGCTGCGGTAACTGTAAATTTAAATAAATCTTTATTCCAAACAATACGATAAACTGCTGCTACAGTAGTAAAATCACTCCACATAGATTGAGAAGCGGTTGCTACTCCAGCTGAATCGAAATAGAAATACCACATCCCTGATGTATCAGTAAAAGCTGGGAAGTTTATTGTTCCTACTTTACGATAACGAGTAATAACACCACCGCCATCAGTAAAAATATTAAAATATCCTAAAGGAGGAGTGATAGTTAAAACTCTTGAGGTTGTATTGATTGAAATATCAGTATTAGAAATTGGAGTAGTTGCATCTACACCAGGGAAGTTTGTGGCAAAGTTATAAGTAGCAGCTGAAATAAATGTAGTCCAAATACCTGTTGAAGAACAATATTGACATTGAGCATATTCTCCAAAAAGATACATATAAATTTCTACCGTTCCAGTAGGAGTATTAAATTTATCCGTTCCACTGGTTGCGATAGTAAGATATTTATTTACTCCTATACCGTTTAATTTAACATAAATAATGGTTCCATCAGCAGGAGAAGAAGGCAAGGTAACTTTGAAAGAAGCGGCCGAAACATCACAATTGACAAGTTCAAAAGGATTAGCGGTATAGTTTGCTGTTTTTCCGACACAGGTTAAAGCAGGTTGCAAGGCTTTACTTAAATTAAGTGGGTCGTAAGTTGCCTTAATCATATCACCTGAACCAGTTCCGTCGGCGCCATCTGTTACTATGTAATCAAAAGTAGTAGCATCAGTAAATAAAATACGATATGTTTTTACTTTACCAACAGTTGATATTAAAGTAATACTTACAATACCTTTTCCGTCAGTCCCATTAGTTCCATTAGAACCAGTAACACCTTTATAATTTTTCCATAAACCTGTAAAATCTGAAACACTAGGACTAGAAATAGCAACAGTTGTGCTTTTGATAGCGATGTAATCTAAGGAGGCATTAAATGTTAATGTAAAACCAGTTCCAGAAGCATCGGAAGCATAGGCAATATAAACATAAGCACTAACACCGTCCGTTCCGTTGGTTCCGTTTGTTCCAGAGTCACCCTTTAAAGATGATTTAGGAGCTTTTTTAGTTACTCCAGTAACAAGGTCAACATAAGGAATGATATCAGTGTCTAATGGAGTTCCTGCTGTTAATTGTGATATTTTGCTATCCATATTATTTTATTTCATTAACAAATACTGTTGGAGATTTTGAACCAACACTATCTTCTAAAATTATTTTATCACCAGTTTCAAGAAGTAAGTAAAACGTATCTTCTTTTAATAAGTAACCATTACCATTATCAAAAGATGTTGAACCTTTTAATTCATTAATGGCTGTTATGTTTGAGTTTTTTATTTCGTTTGTAAACATTATCGTAACATTTTACCTCTTTTATTACTTAATACTGGTGTTTCGTATTTACTTGGTCTTTTTGAATAAAATTTACCAATCTCTGTTTCAAGTCTTATGATTTCTGATTGAAGTGAGTTGTCTTTCTTTTTTGTAAAGTTAAATTGATTAGCTGCATATATTGATAAATATTGATGAAATATAGTAGCAAATCCAGGTCTTTTTGTTGTATCGGATACAGTGAAATAGCTAGGAGTTCTTTTAAAATACATCTTTAATCCTTTTGTTCTATCATAGTCTGAAGCTGGATATAAAGTAACTTCTGTGCCGTTAAAATCAAACCAGGTAGGCAAAGAAGATTCTTTATTAAACTCTTTAAGAGCCATACCATCTAAATCTTTTTCATCAATTGGAACCAATTGGATTCCATTACCATCGGCATCTTCAATGTCAATTCTTTCGATATAAAGCCAGTCTTGTAAAGCAGTTGGAGTATCAGAAAATATAGTATATTTCTTCTGGTCTTTTACTAAATCTGTATAAGTGATTGGTGTATCAGGATAATTAGCATCATCCCAAGACATTCGACCATCTGAATTAATAATAATATCGCAAACACGAGAATAAGCCTCATTTATATAACGAGTTCTATCTCCTATTGGAAACATATTTAGATCTGCTGCCGTCCTAAATGTTATATCCTCAATTAAACTATCACTATTTGTTCCTGAAAATACCATATTGTTATACTATAAAAAATAAATTATTACACCCTACATTTCTAAATTCTACTTCACCAAACATATCTCTAATATCTTGTTCGTTGTATGTGGCATAGTGATAATCAACATCTTCCATTGGTTTTAAGTAGTTCCTATCATTATCTACTATTATCTTTCCAATATCTCCGTTAGGTAAGATGACAATTACTTTATCGGCTATTTTTTTAATCTTTTCCACATATTCTTTTGGATTTTCTAAGTGTTCAAATACTTGTGAGAATAAAGCGTAATCAAAGTGGTCTTTAATGTCCTTGATATCTCCACAAGTAAACTTATTACCAAATCTTTCATTGGCTCTTTTCATAGCTACTTGTGACCAGTCAATTCCCTTATAATTTTTAAAATATAGACTAGCCTCACCTTCGCCGCAACCAACATCTATAACTGATTTATCTCCAACAATTTCTCCGGCAACTGCAAAGGTATTTAATTCCTCAGCGTTGTTGTGATGCCCAAAATCTGTATAAAACTTTTCCCACCAAAACTTATCGTATTTAGAGATGTCATCTGTAATTATTGTCGACATATTTTTTCTTTTAGTTCGTTGTGCCTTGCCATTGCTCCCTTATTCCTAGAATTAGGATAATCAGAGATATTAACAAGTTTTTGATTTATTACTCCTACTTTATAACCATTTCTTAGTGCCTTTATATTGAATTCATAATCTTCATATCCACCAAGCGTTTCATCGAAGTTATGACTCTCCCATACTTTTCTTTTAAACAGTGAGCAGTTAAGAATTCTGTTAGCTTGTAAGAAATCATCTAAACTACCAGACATAGGTTCAAAGTATCTTCCATTAATATCTCCACCTGTTCCAACAATATCATATCTCTCCATTAACGGAACTGTTTTTTCAAGATAATCTGGTTCTAACCAATCATCGGCATCAAGTGTTAAACAGTATTCACTATCAGAGCCACGTATAGCCTCATTTCTGCCTGTAGCAACATCTTTATCGTAAAGTTGAACTATTAGTCGGAAGTCGGTAAATGTTTGTTTTAAAACGCTATCAATGGCTCGTGGTAGTAAATCCCAGTAGTAGTTTTTTTCTTTCTTAATCGGTATAACTACATCAACCATATTATTCAATCCCGTTATGTTTAGCTTTTGAATCTAAAAACCATTCTTTAAATTCTTCAACAGCATCGTTTTCTTCTACTTCAATTTCTCCTTCATCATTTAGTTTATATTGACCCAACTTACCGAATTCTGATGGGACAATTTCTTTATAAAGGATAGCACTGTTCTTATCGTCAATAGTTTTTAACTTAGCCATTAAAGAGTTATTAATTTCTTCATTTTCTTCTACCGCTTTAATTAAGTCAGTCATAATACCACTTTTAATGTGGATAGAAATCTCGTCTACTCCCTCTTTTTTAATACCAAAGTCGTAATTTTCTGTATTTAAGAACTCAATCAAGGAATTCTTTAGTAATTTATTGGCATTTTGATTATTGGAACGACCCTCTTCTACAATGGCCTTGCGCTCTGTTAAATTTTTAGCCATTTCTTTGTTTTTAAATTTGTGTGTAGTGATAATCATAAGTTTAAGATAATTTATTGATAGCATCTCGCCAAAGAGGTGCTAATTTTTTAATATGATAATTTTCTAATACGTATTTATGTGCTTTTTCTCCCATATCCTCTCTTAATTCCTTACTTTCTATTAGTTTTTCTGTCATTTCTTTCCAATCCTCTTTAGTATTGGCGATAAACATATAATCTTTATCATTTTTACTTACTTGATATGGACTTTTTTCATCTGGGAATCCTTGTGCAATGACTGGTATCTCTAACATTGAAGCCTCTAAGAATTTACAGTTAGACTTACACCTATTAAAGTAACTATCTTCTCTTGGTATAAGCATTATATCTAACTTCAAGTTATTCAATGTTTCAAAGTATTCTTCCATTGGTACAAATGGCACCCATTCAACGTTTATTGTTTTCCAGAAAGCAAACTCATCTACATAGAAACCTTTTACTATATCGTCTGTCTTTTTATCTTCTGCTTTTGGTGGTAATGAGAATAAAACCAATTGAATATCTTTACGTTTACCTAAATCTTGTAGTAATTCTCGTATAGGTTCAAAATCGTAGTTCATTGCTACACTACCAACTATTCCGATACGACATACATCTGACTCATTTCTTTTTGGTATAGGCCAGTCTAGAGGCTCTACTGCATTAGGACAAACAACTACATTTTTATTTATTTGTTTATACTCATCTGCTAGAAATTCTGTTGTGGTTATTACTAAGTCTGATATTCTTATAAAATCATCTAGGGTTTCAATTCTTTTCTCTAATTGACCTTTAAACTTCATCTGGTCATTATTCTTATAGGTATCATCATTCTCAAATATAATCTTTTTACCTAACTGTTTTAATCTCCAAGCAACTGTTAATCTACTATCATCATCTGGTCTTTGAAATATTACATTATCTGCACTTATAGAATTGTTGGCGGATACTTCTGGACTAACCCTTTCATCTCCTAAAGTCATTCTATCTCCTTTCCATCCCAACTCTCTTTGAGGAAGAATACACCGATAATAATTACATCCATCAAATCTATTGTGAATAAAGTATGTTGACATTTTATTAATGTTAAATGAATATCTTACGCTGACGGACTGACTCCTGCCGTTCTGCCCTCATTCTTTGAGTCTGTTGTTGGTTCAGCCATTCCAATGTTACTAACTCCGATAGGGTTTGGTGGGGTTGTTTCATTTCCATCTTCATTAATCCATACTCTCTCTCGTTTTGTAATGTTGACATATACACTCATATAATTGCGTTTAAACTCTATTGGCTTAGGGAGTTTAAGACCCAGCCAATAAAGCAATTATCTTAAATCGTTCTCACGATTATTTAATTAGGCAACTGAACTTAACATCTGAACACCATAAGTTGTTCTGTTGTTGATTACACCGTATTGTAAATCAGCAGTAGTAACAGTTGATAGGTATTGTGGGATGTAGTTAGTTTGAACACGAACTAAACCTGCACCTTGTCCTGGTAATGGGGATGTAGCATAGTGAATAGCATCTTTATGAGCAATAGCATTGATACGACCAATGGAAATACCATCGACATACTTTAAGCGGTTGCTTAATTTTACTGGAACACCATACATAGCCATCATAGGTCTTTTTGATACTGGGTCATTAACTGGTGAGTTGGTATTCAATTGGAATACAGTATTACCAGCGATATCTCTCCAAAAAACTTTTGTATCAAGGAAGAACCAAATGTTACCATCTTGAACGTCCTCTTTTGTGTTTGCTTCGATGATACCGATAGCCTTACGAACATCAGAATCAGCGATACCAGTTGTAGAAGCGCCAACAGAAGTTGTGAAGTTGGAAAATAAAGTGATTAAAGCATCTTCTAATACGTTAGCAGCTGTGTAACCAGCATTCTTTCCGTATTTTTCCATAATATACCAAGATTTCTTTAATTTTACCCAATCACCATCTTCAACTGCAAATGATACTTCTTTCCAAACATTAACTGTTAAAGTAATGTTTGTATCAGTTGGAGCGTTTAATGTAACAGTAGTTGCATTGCTCTTAGCATAAGCAGACATTTCTGTTAATGTTGGAGTATAAACAATGTTACCACCATCGGATAACTCTGAACTACGATTTGTGAAAAAAGTAGCCATATGTTGTTTATCTTTTGCGAAGTCATTAATCATCGCACCCCAGATTTTTGGAATCATTGCATCTAGGTTACCAGAGGCACCTGTAAATGTTCCGGTTGGAAAAGCCATATTGTTTTTTTATGACTTAGTTTTGAAATTACTGAGCTGAATTGAATTTACTTTTTAAATCTTCCATATCTACTCTACCGTCTTCTTTTGTTGCCAGGTCAATAGGAGATTCATAAGATGAACCGCCATTACTGTTTAATTGGGCTTTAGCCTTTCTTTCAGCGTCTTGTCTAGCTTTTAAATTAACGGAAAAAATAGATTCTTTAGCTGCTTCTTCTAAACTTAGTGTTTTACCACGTTGTAGATTGATAGCCTGAATATCTTTTAAGAGATTAATATCCTCTGTTGAGAAACCATCTCTTCGTAAAAGTTTTTCGTCAACTCTGTTGTCAAAGTCTAAGTCGTTTGTTTTTACGTTTTTATTAATAGGCGTTTTAGACTCTTTTAGTCTAGCCTCAGCCTTAGTAGCTCTAGCGTATAATTGTTTTTTACTTGCATCTAATTTAATTAAGGCCTCTGCTAGTTCTTCCTTAGTTAAATCGTCTAGGTTGTCAGTAGTGACTTCCTCGGTTTCCTCAACCTCTTCTTCGGACTGTTCTGGAGTATCCAATAACTCATCAATGTTTGACATATATTTTTTGAGGGGACTTATGAGTGTCCCAATGTGTTGACTTTAAGTGTGTCAACTTCACGCACCGAGTGACAGATTCGGACTGTCGATGTCAGTTTTGGAAACTGAAGTGCTAACCACTACACTAACTCGGCAAGCCTTAAATCATAGGCTTATTCACGACAATATTTTTAATCTTTAAATCATTAACTCTTTTTACTACATCATTTAAAATAATGGTGGCATATGAACGACCAATAACATCTGCAGCAATCTCCTGACAACCAATTGTCTTATCTACGTTAATAGGGTTTAATAGTTTAAATACTTCATCACCTATTACGCTTTCAATTACTTTCCAACCAGGAGTATTTATTGTTTCTAGTATTTGATTTCTTTCATTGATGTTTAATTCTCTCATATTATATTTGAACTAATTTCTAATTAACGATTCTAGTTTAGCTCTTGAAGTAAAAACGTCTTCAATCACTTCATATTCCTTAGCTAACATAAATTTTATTAAAGCGTCTATTTTTTCTTCTATTGCGTCTAATCTATCTGGAATTGGTATAAATTTTTCAATCATATTTTTTAAATTAATTATTATACTATTGTTAAAACTCCACTATTATTCCAGATACTTCCTGCTGGTAAACCTGCGGCTGATGTAGGTAATCCGTCAACAATTAATTTATTACCAGTAGTTTGATTTCCTAAAAATGTATATTTAACTAAAGTTGTAATTGTTTTATTAGAATAATCTGCGGGGAAGACATTTTTTTCAGTAATACCAGCTGCCAATATATTTGTATTAAAGTTATCTCCAATTTCGTTATATCTAAATGTTCCACTATAAGTTCCTGAATAAGAATCTCCTTTAAAATAGTTATTATAAACACTGGAAGTATTAGCAAAAGTATTTGAAGCAAAACTACCTAAAACAATATTCTGATATTGAAGTGACGAACCCACTGAATAAGTGCAATTATTAAGACCTGAGTAATAGTTATTGTATGATTGACTATTATCTCCAGTGAAGGTGCAATATTGAGTTCCTCCGTAACTATTATTATAAAGCCAAGTTATTTTTCCTGCCCCAGAATTACCAGTAAAATCTCCATAAATATTATAACCAGTATTAGAGTTAGCTGAATTAGTTAAGTTATTGTTTGTAACTCTAGCATAAAAATTACAGAAAGACAGTGAGCCATCAATCATTGTATTTCCCGTTACATCTCCGACAAATTTACAACTTTGAACTACTCCTCCAAATGTAGAAGTTATTATCTTGTTAGCATTAGTTGAAGATAGAAGTGAATTAAAATTAACAGCAGACAAATAAACAATATTATTATATTCCGTTATTCCTTTAAAATTTACTGACTGAGCATAAGGCATTACGTTATTATTGAAGCTATTATACATTTTTGCACTTATTGAGCCTAAGGTGTTGTATTGAGATGAACCAGCAAATAATGTATTAACAATATTAATTCCAGCGGAATATGACATATTGTATAAAATACTAGAAGTTATCTTTAAAAATGTATTTCCCGATATAGTATATGCAATTGAGTCGCTTGAATATAATAAAGTATTTTGAACATCATCAAATGTATTATTGCCAACTAAATGAAGTTCTGCATTACCCACATTTCTAATTACAATATTAGCAGTGCTCATTCCCCAATCAACTTTTGCGTTTAAAGGAAATTGAGCAACATACAAATTAAATCCATTCCAAGCACCTGTAAAAGAAGAATTACACTTTCCTGTTCCTGTATAACATTGAAATTGAAAAGGTGCTCTATCTATATATTGATTAATATCTTTTGAAACATTAAATCCTCCAGAATAAAAATCTCCAGCTAATGGATATTCCGATGACGTTTGACTAGATAATAAAGTCCAAAAACCATTGATTGATGGTGTTGTTGACGTTGCTAAAATACATAACCAAACTTGATTACTTTGTGTGCATATATAACCAGCAGTATGAGCACCACTTACATAAGCACTTGCTAAAAATTTATAATTTCTAACCTTAACGCCACGATAATCAGTGTCTACATAAAAGTCGGTAACTGTATTATATCTCGCTCTTATTATTCCTAAAGGATTGGCATACACCTTATACCAATTCATATAAATATAACTTGGACTATCTGGAGTGAAAATTGACTCAAAACTTACACCGGGATTATTAATCCAAGTAAATATTCCATTTTCAAATGTAAAATCTATATTTAGAGTTGACTGGTCGGCATAAAAAGAAACATCAGTATCACCATCGTAACCTTCTAAATAAAAATAGTCTTGAGAATAAGGACCTGTTTCAGAAACAGAAAACCAATCCGTTCCATAACCAGTGGTAGTTATATTAGAACTATCATAACCACTTTCATTAGCATAACTAATCTCCTCTGTTAAAGCACTAACTACTGTAGTAAATTTAATTTCCTCATCAGTATAAGTAGCTGAAAAACCTTTTTGTCCAATCTGATTTACATCTAAAGCTTGAACATAAATCTGTTCTACTGGTGCGGTATATAAAACATTTGTTCCAGCAATAAAAGATAATGTCTGATAGTCAGTAATTTTATACCATTGATTAGGAATAAGTTGAGATGTTGCCTTTAAGCCTGTTATAGCATTAAGCAACTCATCCATCGTTACAGATATGGAAAGTTTAGCATAACTATCCAATGCTGCGTGTAAAGGGTTATCTGTTGTTCCTTTTCCGGTTATTGTATTATCAGTTATAACTGTTGCTAAACCACTATTACCGAACCAACTTCTAACTTGTGTTGGTAAATCTTTAATAGAACTAGCGGGTATTCTGTCATTACCTTTTAATTTTTTAATGTTCTCAACAACATCTTTAACATCAGGATTAACTCCATCTTTACCGTCTTTGCCATTAATCCCATCTAATCCTGTTAAACCAATTAAACCGATACCATTTTTACCATTCTTACCATCAACCCCATTCTTTCCATTTAAACCGTCACGACCATCTCTTCCATTCTTTCCGTCTTTACCATTCTTACCGCTAACTATTCCCAATTTATTCTTGAGTTTATCTTTACTGATTTCTATTTGTATTTTTTGAATACTCATTACTTAATATTTAATTCTACTATAATTTCATCCTTTTGATTAATAGCCTCTATAACTTTATCTAACTTGCTAATTATATTTGAATCATCTTTTTCTTCTTTATTCTCTATTGATGATTTTATCTCCATTAATCCTTGAATAATTTTTTTAGCATTCTGTTGATTATCTGTAATTAAATCTTTCTTATCTGCTCTAAGTTCTAATAGTAAATCAGCGGTTAATCTTTGAAGCCATTTATAGGCATTATCAAATATTTCTTTTATTTCCATATTTATTGATTAATAAGTGATGCTAAACCACCTGTTTGTGGTGGTGCCATATTAGGTTTCTTTTGAGTAGATTGTAATCCTTGTGCTTGCTGTTGAATTTCTTTCTCACTCATACGAATAGGAGTGATTTGATTGTCTTCACAGTATTGACGGAAGTAAGGGTCATTAACTACTGCTGGATTACCTTGTTTCCATTGTAATATGTTAGAATATGCATCATTCTTAGCAGACTTATCAACTGTTTCTCCGGTAACATTTAATGAGATACCAAATTCAAAGTTAAAAAATCCTTTAGGTATGTCAATTGTTCTTCCAGTCTTTTCAATATTTGCTCTATATTCCTGTTCTACATTAGCTATTTCTTCATCTGAAACATATTTACCCCGTTCATTTGCTGTTTTGATATATTCAAGTAATTTTATTTGAACTATTTGGTCATCATAAAGGTTAATATCTTTTAAGTTGTCAATAATATCTAAGACACTTCCTCTGTTCCATTTTTTAACTACACTTGGTAGAATTTCTTCTTCTAATAAAAAGCTGACTGTTTCACCAATGGTCTGTTTAATATATTGAAATGCACTCTTAGCACTATTAGACATCGCTGCCACTGCTCTAAATGGTGTTCCGCTAGGCATAGCATCACCAGTAATAACTTCAGGTGTAAGACAAAGTTTATCTGCTTGACGTTCTAGTCTATCTAATTCTCCCAATAGAACTGTAAATGCTCTATTATCAATACCAATCTGTTGTAAGTCTGCCGAGTTAATAATCTGACCGCTTATAGCACCTTCTAAGACGTTACCAGTAGTATTTGGTTCATTAGTTCTCATTAAGAGCAAGGAGGCTATCTGTGTGGCCTCTGCGTTAGCATTAACTACCGCATTAGCTCTTTCCTGAACCTTAAATAAACGCTCTACTACACCAACTCTCATCCAACGACCACGATATCTTCCAATATGGAAATCATAGTAAGGTAATTCTTCACAATCTATATCTTCATCATAGAACGCAATAGTTTCTTTATCTCCATAACCAGCACCAATGTAGTGACAATAGTGAACCTTACCATTTAAATCAACACATTCACCCCATCTCTCCCATATCTCACGAAGCATATAACGATTCTCTTTATTTTCTTTGTCTGAACCATCAGCTTTACGAGCATTTTTTAATATGTCATCAATGTTATCCCAGGCTCCTTCTTTTTCTCTTATATCTATTTCACTTAAATAATGTAGTTCTACTACTGGAGTCTTACGAATAGTCTTAGCGGCCGGATTAAAGTATAAATGTCTTAAGTCTGATTCTACTAAACACTTCTCCTTAGTTTCATAGTCATCATAAGTCTTCCATACGATAGAACCATAAGTTGCAATACCTTCTGACAAATCATTTAAAGTAAGGCTTAACTTATTATCTTTCATCCATTTTTGGAATCTTAGTCTAAGAATCCAAGCTTGTAAGAAATTAGTATCTCCTTTACCAACTGGGAGTAAATCTTTAGTATCTAAATCAATGTTCTTAGCAAAGTGAATAATACGAGGAGTTGATAAATTCCAGAAGATTAAGTCTGGTTCTGTCCTTGTGTAAAACTTATCATTAATATAATTATTGATACGTCTTATTGTTTGATATTGATTAAATGAATAGTTTTCAGATATCTTGAAGTCTTTACGAAAGTCCTCCACTTCTCGTCTGATTATTTCACTAATTCTTTCCTTAAGTTTCAGCATAATGTTATATCATTGTTTGGCGTTGTCCGCCGAAGTTATTTACTACTTGTGGTCTATATGAACTAAATCCATATCTAATTGCATCTAAAGCGTGATTAAATAAATCTATTGGTGTATTTATGTTTATTCCGTTGCTATCTGTTTGCCATAAATAGTTACGATATTCTTTTAATAGATTAACGGAACTCTTTGTGACATTTATTTGTTGGTCTTGAACGAACTGAATACCTTGAGTGACACTTCCTTTACCCTTAATAGCGGGTAACACGTTTATTCCATATAGTTTAAGCTCATCTATACTCTTAGGCTCTGCACTGTCTGCTATTGTTAAAATGTTTGGTTCCGGTAATGCTTGTATAATATCAGCTATTTGTTTGTTACTTAATCCTTTTTGATAAGTAATTTCATCTAATATAAACCCACCGTTATATCTATATATAGCAACTATAGCTGTAGGGTCATTAGTATAACCGAAGTCTAGCCCATATCTCTCTAATCTTGCTTCGTGTGGTATTTCATCTATAATATTCCAATTGGTGTAAATCTTTCCTTCTACATTACCAAGTTGTCCTAATCCATAAACAGTCCACCAATTCTTATTGTTTCTTCTCTGTTCGATTGATTTAATAATCTCATCACTTAAAGCTTCGTTATCTTTATATGTTAAGATTATAAACTCATAGTCATCACGCTTACCAATAATATCTGTATTAACCCAAAACTCATTAGTTGGATTATAATCAATTAAGATAAATTGTTTTGTTCTAACTTCTAATTGGTCAAACGCTTCGTATGGTATATTGTTTCCTTCGTTTATAAATAGTCTATCACGTCTTGGTCCTCTAACCTTACTTGGTTGGTCAACTGAAAAGAACTCTATTTTACTTCCCGTTTCAAATGTGTATGTGTAATCTGTTTTATTCCACCTAGCGTCATCAAAGTATTTCTGTTCCATCATTATAGACAAGAAATCTCTTATAATACCACGCTTTAAATGTGGAAAAGACTCAGATACACAAGACGTTAGAGTAGCTACGTTATCACTCTGTGCTAAATGGATTAACAAAGAAAGTGATGATATTGATTTACCAGCACTAGTTCCCCCCTGTATTATCCTTATCCTCTTGGTCATCTCCATTATCTTCCGAGTGGCCGATGTTATTTGATACATATGCTAGTAATGGTAATGGTTTATCTCCACTTGTAATATCTTGCTCTGTCTTAATAGTTCTTGGTAATAAAGAAGAAACCAACTTTTCTTCAAATTCGGTTAATTCTTCTCCTGAGGAAATCTTATTATCAACCTTCTCCCAAAGCTTATTGATTGCTGATACTTTATGATATTCTTCGTATATTTTATGTCTGCCACTATTACTATTACCTGCCATTTTAAAAACTATTATTTATTTAACTTTAGCTAATTACTATTTATTTTTTAAAGCATTATTAAGTTTATTCTTCTTAACAATTTTAATAGCACCTTTAGCAGATTTAACTGCTTTAATCTTTTTACTAATCATATTTATTTAATGTTATTTCTTTTTAGATTTATATTGTTTCATTCTAGTATCTGTTACTTGTTTCTGAACAGACATTGCTGCTCTACCATATGGAGTATTAGCATTCTCTGCTGTTACTTTAGGAAAACCAGTCTTAGCATATTGAGGATTAAGTTTTTTAAATATATTTTCTCCCTCTACGATAGCTTTAGACCTTATTTCTTTTTTTGCTTTTTGATTTCCAAACATATTATTTTTTATTAGATTTACGTTTTTCTTCTAATGCGATAGCAATACTTTGTTTATTAGCTACTTTTTTACCAAACTTCTTAGCTGTCTTAGCATAATTTTTTCCAGTATGAAGTTCTTTTATATTTTTCGATACAGTCTTGGCACTTGTTCCTTTCTTAAGAGGCATATTTTTATAATAATTTAGATAATAGATTAAATTGTTCAATATATTCTTTAATTATTTTCTTCTGGTCATTTCTATTTCCTATATAAGGTTTATCTTTTCTGGTAGATATGTAAGGAAGATGTGACTCAAGTGAAGACCAAGTCATTCTCATTAACTTTGCTATTATATCTTCTTTAGTCATAATGTTTTTTTATCTGTCCACTTCTCGAGGTAGCAAGTCTCCTAAGACCGAAAGTTCCACAGCGTGCTAATATAGAATTCGTCAAGCATCTTCTTTGCTAGTAGCAGTCCTAATGGACAGACAGAAAAATACTACTTTCTTTTTTTAAATACTTTTTCAATCTTCTGTGAGGTTTTTGATTCATCATCTAAAATAGCGTTCCAGTCAATCCAACTTTCTTCATCATCCTCAACTAATTCTCCACCATTTAAATAATATCCTTTAGGCATATATAAATATATTGTAGATACCAAAGAACCCAGCGTTTATAAAATAAGTTCTGGGCTAAGAGTGGCTGTTATTACTAACAATTTTTAATCTTTTTTTCATTAAGTTAAAATAGAATATCTAATAACTTACATATACATTATAACATATAATATAACTTTATTCAACCTTAATAAAAGTAAACTAAAAATAAATTACAAAAATAAATATTTCAAATTTTCCAAATATAAAATACCAATAAACTCTAGTAAACTATACCTTTTATAGACTCTTGACTTTAGTTTAAATGTTTGTTATTATGTAGATACTGCTTTTCACCCCTTTGCTAACTCCACCGCCTCTAAGTAAATCTATAAACAATCTAACTAGTCTACTAGTAAGAGCCACTGATTAAGGAATAGGATTTAGGGTCGGAGAGGAATCAGGAAATAGGGGTAAAGTGTCTATAGTAACTAATAACATAAAACAATATGGTTTGTAAACGATGTAGTAAAGAATTAGAAGAAAGAACTCATAGTGAGATTACTGAAAAGATATTGAAACAACCTTACTATTTTAGCAAGTGGTATGTTTGTAGAGATTGTAACTTTATTCAGTTGGTAGAAAAGTTTAAAATTAAAAATAATAATTATGAAAGAAAATAAATCATTAGGGTTAAGAGATAGTCAAGCAACAATTAAAATTAGCAAGATTACTCTTGATAAGATTAAAGTTTTATGCGAGGAAACTGGATATAAACAAATAACAGTTTTAGAGTATTTATTGAATGGTAAAATTAATTTAGACAAACTAAAATAGATAGTTGACAAATTCTGTAGGTATGATAAGATAGTATAGTAATTAATTAAATTAAACTATATGCTACAAGAACAACTAACAATGCTTGAATCTCAACTTAATGGTATATCTAGTAATTGGAACGGAGATGAGAGTGGAATAGCAGAAGAAAGATGTCAGGCTTCATTAGAGGCTTTAGAAAAGTTAAATAATTTAAAAACCCTACTAGAAGAATTAAAAATTATATGATATTTGAAAATTACCAAACAACAGAAGAAAACTTTACGCCTAAAAATTATGAAGAAGTAAAAAATGATGAACATTACCATCATTCGCTTAAAGGTTGTAATTGCGAAATTAAAATTGGTAAAAGTAAAGATATTCAATCTGTTATCTATTACTATAAAGTTTGCCATACTCACAATGTAGAATGCTCTAAGACTGGTTGGGAACTTGGTTGGTATCAGGGTAAAAAAAGTCAGACTAGCGTTAAGTTTGAATATAATGGATTATGTAAATGTGGTAGACACTTTATAAATAATACGCCACTCAAGTTAGGTCTTTGTCCTTACTGCTTTAAAGAAGAATCAACACAAGAACAGTGGATGGAACTACAAGCATTTAAGAATAGAAATAGTGTTAAACAAAATAGAGATAAATATAGAAAAAGACACAATATTCCGTTAGACCAAGAAATTGTAATAAGAAGATTAAAAAACTTATTATAAAAAATTAAAAATGTAAACTTTTTTTATTTGATAATTTAACCTGTGGATAACTTTTTAACAATTTAATTATAGTCAATAAATACGCACCTTTTAGTAAATTAGTGAAACTACATAAGACTCTGGACAAATATAATAGAAATGTTATACTTAGGTAGTAATAGATTGACTGAGGTTAACAGACGAAGGTAGACGAGAGTAAAATCAAATCAATAAACTTTATCTCTAACCTCGGTCAAACTAAATAATAAACTAATTTAAAAAATATGTCAGACTTCTCAATTAAAGAGTTAAACAAAAGGAGAGAATTAAAAGATAAATCGTGTTGCCTTATATTATGTGTATTAGTTTCAGTTATGTGGGTGTATATCATTTTTAAATCAGTAGATATTTTCTTAAAATAATATGGAAGAATTAATTAAAGCATTAGAGGAATATAAAGAAGTAATTATTGCTTTTAATATAATGTCTATAAAATTTAATAAGACATTAGAAGATGCAACTAACGCATTAAAACAAATTAACATTAACTAATATGGATATATCATTAAATCACGTTGGAGTATTAAGAAGTGTCTTAACTGATAAGATTTACGAAGAACACTTTACAAACTTTGATATGTCTAATCTTGACGATGTGTTATATAGTTTAAGTGAAGCTCAATACGAATATATAAAAACTTTACTAAGAGCTAATGGCTGGTTTAAATTAAAACAAATTTTAAATAATGCTGGTTTAAAAAACAAATAATATGAATTATAAAAAACTATTAGAATTTCAAAAAAGAATTGGTGCTATCTCAAAAACAGAAACTAACCCATTTTTCAAGTCAAAATATTTTGACATTAATCAATTACTAGAAGAAGTTAAGCCAGTATTAAGTGAGTTGGGTTTAATCTTAGTTCAGGGTCTATCTCATATTGACGGTAAACCAGCAATTAAAACAGAACTTTATGATGTAGATAGTGAAGAATTAATGCCACTACTAAGCTCTACAACACCTATTACCGAGAATAATGACCCACAGAAGATGGGAAGTGCGATAAGTTATTTTAGAAGATACGCTATTCAAACTATGTTATGCTTACAGGCTCAAGACGATGATGCTAACCTAGCAAGTAAACAAACCACAAAGGAAGATATATGGACACTAACATTAAACTCTTGTAAAACATTAAAAGACTTACAAGAAACTTGGTTATCAATACCAGATAATAAAAAGACACCAGAATTAATATCATTAAAAGAAAGTTTAAAAACTAATTTAAAATAATTATGGAAAACAAATTTGTAGATGGATTATTTGTATCAAGACGTGAACAAGCACCTGATTTCGTAAAAGTTAACTTATCTTTTCATGCTGATAAATTTTATCAATATATGCTTGTAACACAAAATGAAAAAGGTTATGTAAATATTGATATTTTAGAGTCAAAGGAGGGTAAACTATATGCTAAATTAAACGACTTTAAACCAAAAGAAGAAACTCAGGAAATTCCTTTTTAATAGTTGACTTGTAGGGCTTACACGAGAATCGAATCCCCTCTGTATAAGCCTTATCAAATTAATTATATGACTAAATTTCAAAGGACAATGTGTTGGTTAATGTTAGTGGCTACTATTTACTTTACATTATTAGTTTTATGGCAGAACAACACTCAATGTAACTATAAAGGTATAAACTATCAACTTCAAGAAGAAAAGCTAACCACTAGCCAATTAGACGCCTTAGAATTGATTATAGTAGACACTCCAACAAAGATAACTTGCTACAATGACGATACATTTAATATGGCGAATGGAAAAAAGGTAGCAGATGGTTATGTGGCAGTTAGTGACAGGTCAATTCCTTTAAATTCTAAGATTTATGTTTCAGGTTACGGAGAGATGATTGTCGGAGATAGGACAAACTTAAGAATATGGAAACAAAAGGGAATGGTTATTGATATATGGAGTAAAGATTGTGATTTATCGTTTGGAGTTAAAAAAGGATTTTATACAATAATAAAATGATTACACCATATTTAAAATCTTCTGGTAAAGTGAAGAAAGAAAAGAAACCAAGAAAACAAAAAACAGAAAAACAGAAATTACAAGAAGAAGCAGATAAACTTTATCAAGAAGTAGGGAGAGAGTTAAATGATAGTTGCTTAATATGCGGTGGAGAGTATTCTTGTTTGCACCATTTTATAAGGAAGTCACAGTCAACAGCCCTTAGATATGATTTAGAAAATGGAATACCTATATGCCACATTTGCCACTGTCGAATACATACAGGTCAAGATAGTTCTACAACAGCAAGAATCGTTTTAATTAAGGGTATTCAATGGTTTGAAATGATTGATGCCAGAAAGCGTTTAGGATTAGGACTCAACTACGGTATCACTTGGTATAAGGCTCAGTATGAAAGACTTAAACTTTTAAAATAATATGTTTATCCTCAAATGTTATCAGTGTGATTGTAGAGTGGAACGAACTAATAATATTTCTAAGCCAACTTGCTTCTCTTGCACCCAAGCTAGACAAAGAGAAACAGCCTTAGAATATGCTGCTAAAAAAAGAAAACAAAAAGACTTTAAAGAAAGTATTTTAAAACGAAAACAATATGAAAATCCGAGATATCTTAAACGAAATGGAGAAACGAGTGCTAGACGATACGCCTATTAGTCCAGCCTCTTGGGTAGAAAGTTCATTAAGAATAAATGCTTTAAGAGGAGAATTAGATAACGAACTTGTGGCTTATGAAATGATAATAAACGATAACGTAGCGAGATTAATTCAAGAGGGAAAGTCGGGAACTATTGCCGAGAAACTAAGTAAGACAGGCGAAACTTATAAGAAGTATTTAGAGCTAAGGGCGGAACTTAAAAGGATAGATGAATTCGTGAGATTATCAAAACGTAGGGCGGCTATAAATGAATATTAAATCACAAGTCTTGGTTACCATACTGGATTTAAATATCGGTTATTGAACGAGTTCCATATCAGCAAGACTCCCGCCAAATACAGTAACAAAATAGGCGGGACAGACCGAGTTCCAGTAAAGTCTATAAACTATCTGGAGAAAGGATACACTAGCATAAATGGACAAATGCGACTGCTATCAACGCAGTAGATGTCAGTTCGAGCCTGACGGTAGCCATAAGTAAATAATATATTGTTTATTGACACATAATATCATTGAGGTCACGTAAAAAATGTGATGCGAGTATAAGTTTAACAGCTTACACTTTAAGCTTACACAGGTCGAGAGTCCTACTGTGCTCGGCTAGTAACCGATTAAGCAGACAGAAAACATGATATTAGTTGCTAATAAATAATAACCCCCCCCCTAATCTGCTAATACCAGAGGAGGGGATAATAAATAATGATATGGAAATAAAAATTGATACAAATATTGCTGGAGTAGAACTTCATCAGTTTATAAAAATAACTGGAGATGTTATCAATCAATTAGATGAGAGAGTAATACAAGACCAAGTTGTTAGAGAAATTACTAGAGCTGAAAATGAATTATTAAAAGCAATTATTATTAAAGGAGCTAGCTATTTTAACTAGCCCCCCAACTGTGAGGAAGATTAAACAATTATTTAAATAATATGAAAAAATTATACATTATATTTTATTATAACGGATATAATAACCAGATTTATCCTATAATTTCACAAAAAACAAACAAGGAAGAAGTCAAAAAAGAGTTTATTAAGTATTATAAACAGGATGAAGTTTTAGGAGGATATATTAAAATTAATGATGTTTTATTATTGGAAAATGTTAATGATTGTAATAATGAAGTATTTAAAATTAATATTAAATAAACAATTTAAATAATATGATAAAAGATAACACAATTGATTTAATAGTTAAAGATTTTAACACAATAGCAGAACACTATAAAAATGAGTTAAATTTTACTACTCATTTAAAAGAAAATATTAGTAAAGAATTAAAAAAAAGAATACCAGTTAAACTTAGTGAGGACAA
>SESB01000317.1_pt1 | contig 35753 bp, 29 predicted proteins | sample 3171441 | NCBI WGS metagenome assembly SESB01 (sample SAMN06051867, study PRJNA518727) | freshwater metagenome | biome: subpolar coniferous forest; feature: holomictic lake; material: water; isolation source: holomictic Lake 227, 6 m depth | place: Canada: near Kenora, Ontario | collected... | reverse complement strand
TTAGATGATCCATTCATCTTGATTTTCGAAAAGAAAATTTCCAACATCCGTGAATTGTTACCTATTTTAGAAGGCGTAGCAAAATCAGGTCGCCCATTATTGATTGTTGCTGAAGATGTTGAAGGCGAAGCCTTAGCTACTTTAGTCGTTAACACTATCCGTGGCATCGTTAAAGTTGCTGCAGTTAAAGCGCCTGGTTTCGGTGATCGTCGTAAAGCCATGTTGGAAGACATTGCAGTATTGACTGGCGGTGTAGTTATTGCAGAAGAAGTAGGCTTAAGCTTGGAAAAAGCTGAATTGGCCCAATTAGGTACTGCAAAACGCGTTCAAATCACTAAAGAAAACACAACTATCATTGATGGTGCAGGTTCTGAAGAGCAAATTAAAGGTCGTGTAGCTCAAATTCGTGCTCAAGCCGAAGAAGCGACTTCTGACTACGATAAAGAAAAATTACAAGAGCGTTTAGCTAAATTAGCTGGCGGTGTTGCAGTTATTAAAGTGGGCGCTGCGACTGAAATTGAAATGAAAGAAAAGAAAGCACGTGTTGAAGATGCATTGCATTCAACTCGTGCAGCGGTTGAAGAAGGCGTAGTTGCTGGTGGTGGTACTGCTCTGGTTCGTGCATTATCAGCTTTGGTTGGTTTGGAAGGTATTAATCACGACCAAACTGTTGGTATCAACATCTTACGTCGTGCGATGGAAGAGCCTTTACGTCAAATCGTTTCAAATGCGGGTGACGAGCCTTCAGTTGTATTCAATGAAGTACAAAAAGGTACAGGCAGCTTTGGTTATAACGCAGCTACAGGTCAATATGGCGACATGATTGAAATGGGTATTCTTGATCCAGCTAAAGTAACACGTACTGCATTGCAAAATGCTGCATCTGTTGCTGGCTTGATGTTGACTACTGAAGTTATGATCGCTGATGCACCAAGTGATGACAAAGGCCATGGCGGTGGTGGTCATGATATGGGTGGCATGGGCGGTATGGGTGGAATGGGCGGCATGATGTAATCATGTTGTCTTAAAGCATCATTGCTTTAAGTTATACCAATAAAAGCCCCGGCTGTTTTAAACAGTCGGGGCTTTTTTATGCTCGAGTCTATTGTTTTTTCGAATGATTAGTTCGATGGATCAGAAAGAATCAGTTATGATGTCCGGGTATTTTTAGAGTATCTTCTTTGTTATTCTGGAGTAAACGGTATTGGACAGTTTACAAAAAGCGCCTAAGGTTATTGGCACTATTATTGAAGTGCATGGGCCAGTGGTTGTTATTGACTGCGCGGTATTGCCTCCGTTACGGCAGGCATTGCTTACCCGTTTTGATGATGCGGTCTATATTTTTGAGGTTCATCAACATCTTGATGAGCGTCATATTCGAGCGATTACCTTACATGGTACAGCGGGCTTAAGTCGGGGGATGGCTGTCTGTGATACCGGAGCTGCTCTTCATGTGCCCGTTTCTGAACATTGTTTAGGGCGGTTATTGAATATATTCGGTCAGCCTTTAGATGGCCTGCCACCTCTGCCAAAACAAGAATTTCGTAATATTCATGCAAAACCCCAACCCTTATATGAAGCTGTTGGTATCACAGGTATTCTGGAAACGGGAATTAAAGTCATTGATTTATTATGTCCCTTTGTAAAAGGCGGTAAAACAGGTTTATTTGGTGGTGCTGGTGTGGGTAAAACCGTCTTGGTCATGGAGTTCATACATGCGGTTTCAGCGATTCACCAAGGCGTTTCAGTGTTCGTTGGTGTGGGTGAGCGTATTCGTGAAGCCCATGAGTTATGGCGAGAAATGCAACAAGCCGGGGTTATGGACGATACTTTGATGGTGTTTGGGCAAATGGATGAATCGCCTGGTGTACGTTTCCGGGTAGCTTTGTCGGCATTAACTTATGCCGAGTATTTACGTGACACGTTGCATAAGGAGGTCTTGTTTGTTGTGGATAATGTGTTTCGCTTTGTGCAGGCAGGCAGTGAAATTTCAAGCCTTTTGGGCCGAATGCCCGCCACGGTGGGTTATCAGCCGACCTTAGTCAGTGAGGTTGCAGAGCTTCAGGATCGTATTTTTTCTACCCGACAAGGGGCGATTACGTCAGTACAGGCGGTGTATGTGCCTGCCGATGATATGACTGATCCTGCCGTCAGCGCCATTTTAAGTCATCTGGATACCACGGTCATCCTGTCAAGAGATCAGGCCAGTAAAGGTATATATCCAGCGGTTGATCCTTTGCTGTCCAGCAGTAAACTCATGGATCGGCATACTTTAGGTGATCGTCATTATGATATTGCTGAAGCCGTACGTGAACATTTAGCCCGATATCGGGAGTTAGAAGATATTATAGCGATGCTCGGCATCCAGGAATTATCTGAAGTTGATCGAAAAATAGTGAAGCGGGCACGTAAATTACAACGCTATTTAACGCAGCCCTTTTTAGTATTAGGCCAACAGACTAAACAAACGGGCGTCTCTGTCCCTTTGGCGCAAACACTAACTGACTGTGAAGCCTTTTTAGCGGGTGATTATGATCATTTATCTGAACAAGATTGTTATATGCGTGGATCAATGTTGGCATCCTAATGGAATCATTTAAGCTTAATTTGTTTGATATGAATCATGAGCAGCGGATTGAAGGTGTTTTATCTTTTATCGGTGAAGATGCTTCAGGCAGTTTTGGAATTCAGGCAAATCATGCTCGATTTATGACGAGCCTGATCTTTGGCTTATCACGTTTTCGCTTAGCGGCTGATAAATGGCAATATCTGGCGCTATTAGGTGGGGTTGCTTATTTTAATAATAATGAATTAACCATCAGTACGCGGCATTTTTTGATTGATGATGATCTTGAAAGGATAACGGGGCTATTAGAAAAAGGCTGGCTAGTTGAACAAACAAACCTACAGGCTACCCGAGTCAGTCTTTATAAAATGGAACAATCGCTTTTTAAGCGACTCTTGGCACTTAACCGACAACAGGGCGGATAATCATGAATAATCACACAGAACTGAAAGACAAGGTGGAATATCAGATTAAACGCATTAAAAAAGCGGAACGAGAGCGTCCTAATTTAATTTCACAAACCATCTATATTGGCACACTGGGTTTAGTCATGGTGTTACCCGTTGTTGCGGGTGTCTATTTAGGACGATGGATTGATAGTTTGTTAGAGGGTTATTCGATGCGCTGGACTCTGAGTTTGTTGATCACGGGTGTTGTGATTGGTTTTTTTAATGTCTATTACTTGATTAAAGAATAGCGTAAAGGGGGCGGCATGGAAAATAATGTGAGCTTTGCCTTGGGGCCGGTGCAGATTAGTGCCTCAATACTGACCACGTGGGGCATTATGGGGGTCATGAGTTTAGTGGCCTGGCTTTCTACGCGGTACTTAGCGATGTTACCCAAGGGCATTCAAACGTTGGCAGAAGGCATTGTTTCCGTGATTGATGATGCCGTGAGTGCAGTGGCTCCAGAACAGAGTCGGGAAATCATGCCCTTTATAGCAACGCTTTGGTTGTTTCTTATTCTGGCTAATTTAGTGGGATTAATACCGGAATTACATTCACCAACCAGTGATCTTTCTGTGACCTCGGCATTGGCCGTGTTAGTGTTTTTTTCAGTACACTGGTTTGGTATAAAAACATTAGGGATAAAAAATTATCTACATCATTACTTAACACCTAGCCCTATTTTATTGCCGTTTCATATCATCAGTGAGTTTACCCGCACGATAGCGCTGGCTATTCGCTTGTTTGGTAATATGATGAGTCTGGAAATGGCGGCGATGTTGATCTTATTGGTAGCTGGTTTTTTAGCACCGATTCCTATTCTAATGCTACATATTATTGAAGCATTGGTACAGGCCTATATCTTTGGTATGTTGGCACTCATTTATCTGGCGGGTGCCATGCAATCCCAACAACTTAATTCACAGGAATAATTTATGTCTGATATTGCCTCGATAGTCTTGGGCTCCAGTATTGCAGCCATTATTGGTATTGCGTTGGGTGTTATGTTGCCTGCTTTGGCGATGGGTAAAGCGATCAGTAGTGCTTTAGAGGCACTCTCTCGACAGCCAGAGTCCGAAAAATCGATTATGCGTACGTTATTTATTGGGCTGGCAATGATCGAGTCACTGGCCATCTACTGTCTGGTTATTATTCTGATCGTATTATTCCGTAATCCTCTGCTCGAATATATTGTTAAGTAGCTATGGAATTTAACGTCTCTACTTTTGTTCTTGAAATCATTAACTTTCTGGTTTTGCTGTGGGTTTTGCAACGGTTATTTTATAAACCCTTACTGAAGGTTATTGCTGATCGTAAACAAGTCATTGAACAAGCTTTGGCTGAAGCGAAAAACCAGCAACAGCAGGCGGAGGAAAAGGCTGCTCTATATGAGAATAGGCAACACCAGTGGGAGCAAGAAAAACAGCTTGCATTGCAAACCTTTCAGCAGCAGATTGATTTAGAAAGAAAGCTTCAATTAGAAAAGCTAAAGCTTGAACTGGAACAAGAGCGCCAAAAAGCCAAGGTGACTTTATCGCTGCAGCAACAGGAGTTTCAGCAACGCGTTGAAAAGCAGGCTTTAGAAAACGGTGCAAAATTTTCGGCCTTGTTATTACAACAAGCCGTGGGTCCAGAATTAGAGTTGCGATTATTTCAGTTGCTCCTCGATAAAATAAGCACGTTTCCTGAAGTTATTAAGCAACCATCAATGGTTGCTGGCGAGATGGATACTCTACCTCAAGTTAAGGTTGCTAGTGCCTATCCTCTGACCGTTGAAATGCATCAGCAGTTAGAACAAAAGCTGAGGGTCCTAATGAATAGACCCATTGATGTTCAATACCATCAAAGCGAGGAATTAATCGCTGGGCTACGTTTGGATATAGGGGCTTGGGTATTGAATGCTAATTTGAAACATGAATTGATCGGTTTTGCTGAGCTTGATTATGTCTCAAAATGAAATAGCATCTACCAGCGGTTTATTAGTGCAACAAACGCAATGGCTGGTCAATTATCAATTGGATTTACGTGTAACAGAGCAGGGTACTGTCGTTTCTGTGGGTGATGGGATCAGTTGGATTAAAGGGCTGCCTTCAGCCTCAATAGAAGATATCCTTATTTTTGCCGATGGTAGCCGGGGCATGGTATTTGATCTTAATCGAGATCGAATCGGTGCCATTTTGTTATATGAAACTGAAAATTTGACAGCCGGTACGACGGTTTTTTTAGCTCAACACTCCTTGAGTATTCCGGTTGGAGATGCATTTTTAGGGCGGGTGATTGATCCTTTAGGGGCTGTGCTGGATGGACAGGCAACCCCGGTTCCTTCCGGTCGAGAAAATATGGAAAAGGGCTCACCCGCTATTATTGACCGTGATTTTGTTCATAAGCCGTTATACACGGGCATAAAAATCATCGATACCTTAATTCCCATCGGTAAAGGGCAACGGCAATTAATTGTGGGTGATGAAGGTTTGGGGAGAACTTCAATTGCCATTGATACGGTGATTAATCAAAAAGATAAACATGTTATTTGTATCTATGTCCTGATTGGTCAGAAGCGTTCGGCAGTCGTGTCCACCCTGGAAGCATTAAAAAAGCACGGTGCATTGGAATATACCGTGTGTGTCGTTGCAGAAGCCAGTGCTTTACCGGGATTACAATATATTGCACCATTTGCAGGCTGTGCCTTAGCAGAATACTGGATGGCGCAAGGTCGGGATACGTTAATTGTTTATGATGATTTATCCACACATGCCCGAACGTATCGTGAGCTATCGCTATTATTGCGGCGACCCCCAGGGCGTGAGGCCTATCCCGGAGATATTTTCTTTGTGCATTCGCGTTTGTTAGAGCGATCAACCTGTTTGAGTGCTGAAAAGGGTGGTGGAAGCATGACGGCTTTGCCCATTATAGAAACTAAGCAAGGTGAGATTGCCGCTTATATTCCAACCAATTTAATCTCAATCACCGATGGACAAATCTATCTGGATAATGATCTGTTTGTTTCGGGGTTTCGTCCTGCTATAGATATTACCCGTTCAGTTTCACGAATCGGCGGAAAAGCACAGGATAGTAATATTCGTGATCAGGCAGGGCAAATGAAACTGGATTATCTGCAGTTTCTGGAGCTGGAAGCTTTTACCCGGTTTGGGCAACGACTGGAAGCCTCGATGGAGTTGAGACTAAAAAAAGGCACCTTATTGCGAGAAATATTAAAGCAGGAGCGCCTGGTTCCTCAAAGCATTCTGTTTGAATTAGCTTGGTTAATTGCTTTTAATGCTGGGCTCTTTAATGAAGTAAAACCAAGTGATATTCCCCGATTGTTAAGACGGATTGAAGTCGGCGTTAGGGGAACTTCGTTAACATTAACCTCCTCATCTGAACAATGGCAGCCGACAATTAGCGAGTGGCTTAATATCGATAGCAAGGTAGAAGACGCAGTATGAGTTTGAGCCATACGCTGCAAATACACATTACTCAACTGCGTGAGATTCACAGTATTTTAAAGGCCATGAAAAACCTAGCGCTGATGGAAGTGCATAAGTTAAAGCGCTTTAAAACTATGCAGGGTCATGTGGTTGCGCATGTTGAAAGTGTTGCAATGGATTTTCTATATTATTATCCAGAATTTGCTAGAAATCATGGCTCATCAATACATCTGGGCGTTATGTTAGGTGCTGAAAGAGGGTTTTGTGGTGATTTTAATGAGAAATTACTTCAGGAGACTGCCAGCCAAGCGTTTAATACGCTGATTGTTGTCGGAAATCGCCTTTGTAATCACATAGATAATCTTGGCGTTGAGGTTTACGCTAAAATGGGCGGCGCGAGTGTTGCTGAAGAAGTCCCAGAGATTATTAATTTTTTGCTTGAGACCATAAGATCTTTACTGGATACTCACAGCCATCAGAGAGTCCTATCGACGTTGGCGTTAACGCTGGTTTATCATGATAGCGTCACTAACCAAATCAGGAAAAAGCAATTGCTGCCGTCGTTTGCGATCGAGAATCCAGCGATGATTCCTTATGGCACTCGACCGATACTTAACTTATCCCCCAGTGATTTTTATGCTGATCTGCTGGAGCAATATTTATTAGTCGCTTTGCATGATATTTTTTACAGTTCCTTGGTCGTAGAAAATCAAAAGCGCTTGCAACATCTGGACGGCGCGTTAAATCACATCGACGATGATGTTCTAAGGCTGCAAAGAAAATCTCAGATATATCGGCAAGAAGAAATTACAGAAGAAATTGAAGTTATTTTGTTAAATGGTTCAGTTGAATAAAGTACACTGGATAGCGGAGCAATATCAAAATGGGAGATTCATGGTTATTTTTAGAGCGATAAGTTTTACGGTATTTTTAGTCATATCCATGATGGGGTTTGCCGATGACAAATCGTCGCTGTTTGACATTACAGCGCAACAGGCTAAACGGGGAGATGCCAGAGCTCAATGGTTTCTCGGCATTATGTATACCCAAGGGTTAGGCGTTAAGCAGGATGATATGGAGGCCTTCAAGTGGTACAAGAAATCTGCTGAGCAAGGCAATGCGCAGGGTGAATGGATTCTTGGGATGATGTATTTTAACGGCAAAGGGATTACAAGAGATGTTAAGGAAGCTATAAAGTGGTTAAAGCTGGCAGCTCATCAAGGGAATGCTGAGAGCCAAATTAAATTAGGCAGTATTTATGCCGAGGGTTTGGGAGTACCACAAGATTTTACTGAGGCCATTAAATGGTATCGACTTGCTGCTCTAAGGGGATTTCCATTTGCTCAAAACTATCTGGGACTTATGTATCATAACGGGCAAGGGGTTGCTCAAGACTATAAAGAGGCTGTTAAGTGGTATCGACTGGCGGCCCAACAGGGAAATGCGGAGAGTCAAACTAAACTGGGCATTATGTATACCCAAGGCTTGGGGGTAGCTAAAGACCTGCGAAAAGCCTTTAACTGGTATAAAAAAGCAGCAGAGCAAGGCAATGTTCAGGGACAATTTGTTCTGGGTTATATGTACGCTCATAGCCAGGGCGTAAAAAAGGATTTGATTCGAGCCTACATGTGGTCAAACCTTGCGGTAATGGGGGGCTATACGGACGCCGAAAAAAACCAGGACATTTATACTGAGCAAATGACCAGTCAGCAAATTGAAAAAGCAAAAATGATGATACTACGATGTCAGGCGAAAAACTTTAAAAGTTGTGCTTAAGCGCATTAGTTCAGGCTTAACTTGGAAATGATAACTTATTCAGTTTATGATGGTATCAAACAGATTAACTTTCTAAATCAAGATTCACTCATCGATATTAACCACCACACGCTGGAGCCCACTTTATGACTTTATCTGGTATTACAACTGAGTTTGATTCTACGAGTCAGCGAGAGTTAGAAGACTTGCAATATATTAATTTGCAATTAGCTGCTTTGGGCCAACCCACCTGTGATATAGAGGGGGACAAACAGTATCTAAAAATTGCTGACAGTTTATTAAAAAACTATTCACAGCAACGCCGATTATTGGCTAAGTACCGATGTCCAGCGGATCAACGCATTCAAGATTTTTTTAATGCTTACTTACAAAGAAACGGTGTAGATCTAACCGTTTACTTGCCAAGGGAGACCTTTGTACTGGAGCGCAAAGGCTTGGCCAGAGAATTGTCTTTGCCACTTCAGCACCATGAGTTTCACTCGGCCTATGTTGATTCCTATCGTATGAAACAGGGGGTTTTACATAATCCGCAGAATGATAGACGTACGACTAAAGGCGTTTTTCATATCGCTGCCGGTGGCTTGCCTGTTCCAGCTGATAAAAGTGAAGTACCCGTCACTGCATATGTAAAGCTGTTGCAACTGGCATTAACACCACCCAATGATCTTTTATCGCTGCCCTTTACCAGTAAACAGGAAAATCCTGCGAGGCTCTGGCTGTCATTATTACTAAAGCCTGTCGTAGTTCCAGAAGTACCAGGATTAAGCTCTCAGAAAGTCATGGAAACTCGGTTTTTTGCGCCAGGTGGACTGGTTTCTAATTTGGATTTTGTTGAATCCATTTTTGGTAATGCCGGTGATCCTTTTCTCCCAGAAAATGACGCAGCATTAGATATTAATCACTGGACGGGGCATACGGGCTGTATTATTTTGGCACCCCATTTAGTGTCCAGCAGAAAACAGGCACTGGGTTTGCCTCATTATAACGATGCGACCGAACGGCAGCGTAAAGAGGGTATGTGCTGGCAAACTGAAGATGAACTTTATAATGAGGGTAAGCCATTTAAGCTGGTTTGTCGTGATATGCAAGGTGTCATTGTCACTATCATTGCGGACAATTACTTTGGCTACAGCAAAAAAGAAATTAAATCTCATATCAGTTATTCGGCGAACTTGTTTGGTGGCTGTGAAGAAGAACATTCTGGCGGTGCTTTAGCTTTTTCACGCGCTATTTTAGGGGAAGTTTATTTGCCTCAGAAGGCAGAAAACAATCAATCTCACTCCTTTAGCCGGTTGTGCCAATTTTTGGGTTCGACTATTGACTATAAAAATGAAGGCTATGCGATTGATAAAATACATCCCGGCATTATTTTTATTCCAGAAGACGCACAAATCAATATACAGAAACTGCAGATCAGTTGGTTATCTGATAGGGTAGAACAAACCAAAAAATTGTTAATCAATGAAACTTACGTTTATCCTAATGGTTTTAGAGTCAATATGGAGCGTCATCCGAATGCACCCAGTTGGCGTTTAGTGGGTACGTATCCAGAGGGTACTTTTTGTCATAAGCCCAGTACAGTATCGGGCGGTGGTAAGTCTGAAATCTCTAAATCAATTGCAGGTGCCGTTATTTCTGGTGCTGTCTTTGTTGACAAGTTTGATAAAGATATGGATATGGTGGAGGATATTTTTGGCTATGATTATTCATGCCGTTTCCTGGATTCTGCCCGTAATGGTAAAGATCAACGTCCGCTATTAAGTAACAAGCGTACCTTGGGATCAGTCATCAAGTTATTAACGCCTTCAATTACCGAATATTCGCCTGAATACAACCATTGGTTAAAGAGAATTCCTCAGCATGTATTAGCGCTTGTGTTGATGATAAAGCGCTTTTACAAGGAAGCTTGGGGCACTGCCTGGCGTGAACATTTCTCTGTTGATCTGGTTAATGGCTTTCCCGGTAATGAATTAAAGTTTCATGGTCGTAAATTAATTGCCAGTTATTTAAGAGTCGGTTTTGATACGAACGGCGCTTGGCGGGTCTTTAAGTTAAGGCAAGACTTTATGCCTTCAACCAAAGTTCAGTTAGAAGATGATATTACTGCGTCAGTGGTAGTTCCGGTTAGATTACTCAACGGACTCAATCCAGATTATCTGAATCCCAGTGTAAAGCTGGTTGATAACTGTGAGCTCAGTTTTTTTCAACGGCCTGATGATGCGGTTAATCGGGGTAAGGACTTACAAACAGAACTGGATTTTTCGGGTACCCATAACTTTATCTCTAATTTTGAACCCTTAACCGCAAAAGATGCACGCGAAATTATGGAAGACGTCATTCATTTTGATGAATTCAGTCAGCCCATGAGGGACATTATTACCCAAGCGGCTCAAAATAAAGAAGGTGAATATTTTGTGTCTTCTGCCCATCCCCGGTTAGTTGATGGCAAGCCCAGTTTAAATGTACGTTATTTACAACTGAGACCAGACTTGGTGAATTCTGAGACACGGTATTTATCAGAGCTATCCACTCGTTTGGCGCGGGGATTGAAAGTCGATCAGCCGGTGTATTTTCCAGTGAACGCAGTATTAACCGGACGACGTAATAATCCGAGAGATGTTGCTGCGGGTATCAGGCCATTAGCCATCTACAATCCGATTCATTATCAGGAACTACCTGAACTGTTTATGGATTTTATCTGTAGTTTGACCGGTAAATCACCGTCTACTACCGGAGCAGGATCAGAAGGAGCTTTAACTAAGGGGCCGTTTAATGCATTGTCAACGACCGTTGATTTAAATACCGCTTTGGTGTCTTTTATCCTGTGTGGTTATGATGGTTATTCTACTGCTGCCGGTTATATAGGCGCCCAACGTAAGATAGATCATGATATTAGCCTGTTGATTCCTGAGCTATGGTCTCGTTTACCGGTTAACCAGCGTGATCCCACCTATCTAATTGAACAGGGACAGCTAGAAAAACTGGGGGATTTTGAGTATCAAGGTAAAACGGTTCATGCCAGTCGATTGGGTTATCGCATTACTGAACGTTTTGTGCATACCAATTTTGGTAAAGTATTTGACTATCCAACGGCTGTATTTGATGAGGCGATGTTAAAGCCTGAAACTCAGGATATGGAAAGCTTTGTTGACGGGGTCAACAATGTTTATGAGGCTCAGCAACGGGTTGCGCAAATTTATCTCCAGGATGGTTCAATTGAGGATGCTTGTCCGCCGTTAAAAGCGCTGATCCACATTATGGCTTATGGCAGCTTTGAGAATAAGACCATTACTGACGTTGCTATTCGTTCAATGTTTACGCGAGAGTATTTGTTACAAAGTGACTGGTATTTAGAGCGCTTAAAAATAAAGCAGGCAAGAGATTGCCAACTTTGGCAAAAGCATCGTGACTACGTTCTGAAACGAATGAGTGAAATTGAATCGACAGATTCTCTTAATCCGCTGTTCACTGATAAATTGAGGGTGATTGACGAAAAACTCGCAACTATTTCAACCCCAGCCTATTTGGAGAGTTTACAGGGAACCCTGGGAGCTGACTGGGTGCATCGTTGAACGTAAAAAAAAGAAAACCTGCACACTTGGTGAATCCAGAGATTGAAAGTTATCTGGGGGATTTATTAAACCATTTGGATTCCCCCGCTTTAATTGAGATGGAGTCATTTGCCAATAAAAATAACTTTCCCATTGTGGGGCGACTGGCGGGATCATTTATTGAAACCATGGCTAAATCAGTTAAGGCCCAGAGGGTATTTGAGTTTGGTAGTGGTTATGGCTATTCGGCTTACTGGTTTGCCAGAGCCTTGGGGCCAACCGGAAAAGTTGTTTGCAGCGAAGCTGATTTTCTTAACAAAGACAGAGCAGAGCGTTTTCTGAGGGACGCCAATTTGTGGGATAGAGTCGATTTTAACGTCGGCATGGCTCAAGCCATTTTTTCTGAGGCAGAAGGTTTATTTGATATTTGTTATAACGATGTCGATAAAGGTGATTACCCAGATATCTGGTTAATGTGTAAAGATCGGATTCGACCAGGGGGACTCTATATTGCGGATAATGTCCTGTGGCGTGGACGTGTTGCTGTACAGCATTCTGCTGATGTCTTTCCGGGTTGGACCCAGGCTATTCGCCACCATAATCAACTAATTTTTAATGACCCTGATTTTGATTCATTTATTAATCCGATACGTGATGGTGTATTAGTGGCTCGTAAAAAAATAGATTAAAAGTGTTTAAAAGCTTTTATAATCAACCCAAGGTAAGACGCAATAATAAACCATTACTTTTATAGATGTGCTGAGCTATAGTTAAACTTAAATTGGAGTAAAACAGCTTTAGCTGTTTTTATAGCCAATAGCTGAAGCTATTGCATTCCAGCTTTTTAAATAGAACTTTGAAATATGGAAAAACAATCATCAAGCCAAGAACTTCATCACGAAATTTTTGGTTCAATCCTCGATAGAGTCGAGTTAAGTCCATATTTGTTGTTACCTGCAAATGATTATTCAACTGCGCTTAAACAAGCCGCTAAAATGATGAGCAATCGTGGTTTTGATATTGCAGAAAATAGTGAGTTACAGGAAAGTGAACAGAAAAGGGCGCTCAGCTATATTGAACGTACCTATAACTATTTTTTTGAATGGCTCTTCCCCTTTGTTAAAGCGCAATTGGCCGGTTTGGTTTCATTAGATTCGGTCAATGTGGCGCTATATAAAAGCGGGTTACAAGCTATTGCGCATGTTGAAACTATTTTGAATGATACTGAATTTAAGAAAATAGTGAATCAAGACCCGCGTCATCTGTTTTTATTGGCTTCTTCGGGAAAATACCCCACAGTGTTTCATGGCTACCAAGGCCAAAAAATGGATGTGCCTGTTGAATGGCAACAAACGGCCTGTTCGATGCTAAAAATGGGGTATTTGATTAAGTCCATCGAAGAAGAAAGCCAGGATATTAATGATTACGCCCAATTGGGGACATTTTTAGAAAACGAAAGCCAGAGTCTGGATGATCTGTTCAATTATGATTGGGAAAATCCACAGCACATTCCCGAAAGTGAATCGGCTCAAAATGCGTTTGTTAAAGTGTCTTCATTTTTTCATAAATTAAAAGAATCCATTTCTTTTGATGCACAAAATAACTGGTTTGTCTTTGATAGCGGCGATGGGGTTCAGGTTAATATTGTTGAAATTAAAGCCCGTTTAAAAAGCCCTGAAAGTATGGTCACTAAACTTGGAAAGGATTTAGAAGGTGAGGCTTATGATATTAGGGATATTTTAGCGATCACTTTTATCTTAAGAGAAAAAGACGATACCTTAAAACTGTTTCACGCCTTACAAAAGAAAGGGGTGATACTTCAAGAAAATACTCGTTCGCAGTCCATTACCCAGACCTTGTTTGATACACCCGAAAGCATGATAGAGGCCGTGAGACGGCTGATGTTTAGTTTGTCACAAAGTGCCGGACATGAAGAAGAAAGTACCGAACAGGCTGTGCTAGCAAATGCTAAAGCCTTTTATGAAGCCTTGAGTATGAATGCAGAGAAAAATCAACATTCATCATTAGGACATAGGAAATTTCAATGCAAAATCAGTTATTCCTTACCGATTCATCGGGAAGCCAAAACGCATAAAATCATGATACCGGGTACGGCTATTTATGCTCGCAGAAATGAGGTCGATAAAAAGACTCAGGAGCACACGTTGGGGGTAGAATTACGTATATCAGATGAAGAAAGTTGGAGTACCTCGGAGCAAATAGGTGACTCTCATCATAATGCGTATAAATTCCGGCAATTGATTTCAGTGATGAATCGTATATTCAAAAACGTGTTTAATATGCCTAAGGAGAGTGTGCCTCAGTTAAAGAAAGACCAGGCAACTTTGTTTTCTTGAGTGCAACATTTAAAGCTACTCAGTTAAAGCCTTAGTGATGTTTGTGATTGACGATATTGATGATACTCAACTGGGTGATTTTTTGAGCACCCGCTACTGCTCGGCTACGCTCCAAAACATTTTATGCTGAAATTGAGCGGGCGCTAATTCTAATAATAAATGTTGTAACGGATCTTTAACACGAGCTAATAAAAGAATTTTATTACGCTTTGCTTTCGGATTTAAAGCGTGACTTAAAGCATTAATAACAGCCGCTGCGACTATAGGTTCAGGAGTTAAGGCGATCAATTGTTTGCCAAAAATAGCCATAATCAGTAATCCTTGATTTCAGTGCTCCAGTTCATCATCATGACTACATGTTTCGGATAGCCGCAGTAATACAAATACCGCGCCTGTGCCACCTGCTTTGGGTGGGGCGGAGCAAAAGGCTTGAACATCCTTATGTTGTCGTAACCATAGATTGAGATCATTTTTTAAAACGGGATGGCTATCAATTGAGCGATAACCTTTGCCATGTACAATATGCACACAGCGGTATCCAGAAATAGTACAAGCATTTAAAAACTGCAATAACTGTTTCTTAGCGGTGTTACTGGTTAAGCCATGTAAATCTATCTCACTATCCAAGCCAAAAAAACCTCTGCGAAGTTTCTTGAGGACATTATTTTGCACGCCAGGCGCGATAAAACTCATGTTATCTTCAAGGCCTATTTTTTCAAGTTCGGTGTCGGGTAATTTACTTAAGTCATCATCGAAGTTAATAGCTTGCTGTTTTGGATAGGGCTTGGGTTTACTGTCTTGGTTTAACAAGATTTTATTACTATTAGTTGTCCGAACTTTACCGATGGTTTGACGAAATAAAGCCTGGTCTTCTTCTGACAGAGTTTTTTTTACCACGAAAGCTGATTTTATTGGTTATTGTTGCTAATATGAATGATTTTATAATTTATTACGCTTTTAGGCGAATTGATAATGCATATTTTGTTAAGTAATGATGATGGATACTTGGCTGAGGGTCTGACTGCATTAGCTAGTGCCTTAAGGGAACACGCCAAGATTTCTGTTGTAGCGCCTGATAGAAATAGAAGTGCTGCAAGTAATTCATTGACATTAGAAATGCCTTTAAGGGCTTATTCAGCAGATAATGGTTTTATTAAGGTCGATGGGACACCAACAGATTGTGTGCATTTAGCGATAACCGGCTTATTGAATGATGAGCCTGATATGGTTTTTGCGGGCATTAATCACGGCTCAAACTTAGGTGATGATGTGCTTTATTCGGGAACTGTCGCAGCTGCAACTGAAGGCCGATTCTTAGGTTTGCCTGCAATTGCAATTTCGTTAGTGGGAAGTAATCCTAGTCATTTTGATACGGCGGCACAGGTAGCCGTGGTGTTATTAAAACAACTTATTAAAAAACCGTTACCAAAAGACACCATTCTTAATGTGAATGTGCCTGATGTTGCACTGGTCGATATAAAAGGTTATCAAGCTACGCGTTTAGGTCAGCGACATAAATCAGAACCCGTTATTAAGAGTGAAGATCCGCGTGGGCGAAGTATCTATTGGGTTGGTCCTCCAGGTGCAGAACAAGATGCCGGGCCAGGGACTGATTTTTATGCCATTAATGCGGGCTATGTGTCGATTACACCCTTACAGATTGATTTGACGCGCTATGATAGTTTAGCGGCGTTAAAGGCTTGGCTGCCTAAGGAAGATGAATCATGGGTGTAAGTTTGCAAGGCGTCGGGATGACCTCTTTAAGGACGCGTGAGAGGATGATTAAACGGTTAGAGGATCAAGGCATTCAGAACCAAAAGCTTTTAGAAATAATGCGTGACACGCCACGACATATCTTCATGGATGAAGCGTTGTCTAGCCGTGCTTACGAAGATACCGCGTTACCCATTGGATACAATCAAACCATCTCACAGCCTTATATCGTAGCCAAGATGACAGAGTTACTCTTAGAGTCCTCTAGTCATTTACGAAATGTACTCGAAATAGGGACGGGGTGCGGGTATCAGACAGCGGTTTTAGCGCAGTTGGTGGATCATGTTTATTCCATTGAAAGACTTCTGCCGCTCCAACGAAAAGCAAAAGAGCATTTGTCTGAGTTAAAGATTTACAATGTCAGCTACTTATACAATGACGGTCAGTTGGGCTGGCCTGACCACGCACCATTTGATGCTATTCTTGTGACGGCGGCGCCAGAAGAAATACCAGCGCAATTATTACAGCAGTTAGCAGTGGGTGGTGTGATGGTTATTCCAGTTGGATTAAGTGGAGGTCCCCAGACTTTACAAAGAGTTTGGCGTAAAGGCAGTAGTTATCAAGTTGAAATGCTCGAAGAGGTGACTTTTGTGCCTTTTTTGTCGGGTAAAGACTAAATGTTAAGTAGATTATTCGTATGGGATATGACGAAAGGTTTGTACATTAATCAGTCACCGCGTAAAATTATCAGATTATTTGGCATTCTCCTGTCGTATTCAGAGGTTTATGCTTTTCGGGTGGCTAGGGTTGATTATTTTTATCAGTCTTAATCGCCTCTATATCAAGACCGAGTTATGACGACTGCCAATATCAAAAAAACTGCTTCCTCAGGCCAAGAGCCACCTAAAATGCCCAGTGCATTGCCTTTACTCGGCCACATGTTACAGTTTGGCAAAAATCCCTTCTTATATATGGTGATGCTAAGAAACACGCTCGGAGAGATTGGCGAGTTTCGTATGTTTCATCAGAAAATGGTGCTCATGACGGGCCCCGAAGCGAATGAAGCATTTTTTCGTGCGCCAGATGCGCAGCTAGATCAAAGTCAAGCCTATAAAATAATGACACCCATTTTTGGTAAGGGTGTTGTTTTTGATGCGCCTCCGCACAAAAAAGATCAGCAACTTAAGATGCTGATGCCAGTGTTGCGTGATAAGCCGATGCGCAGTTATGCGCAAGTCATAGTTAAAGAAGTTGAGCAAATGATTGCTAACTGGGGGGATACCGGGGAGATTGATCTGCTTGAGTTTATGAAAGAACTCACTATTTATACCTCCAGCCATTGTTTATTAGGCGATGAATTCAGGTATGAACTGAACGAAGAGTTTGCCCAGATTTATCATGACCTTGAAAAGGGCGTCAATCCTTTGGCTTTTGTGTTTCCGTATTTACCACTCCCCGTATTTCGTCGTCGAGATAAAGCCCGGGTTAGGTTGCAAGAGTTAGTGACAGGTATTATTGCTAAAAGAGCACTTAAATCCGAGAAAAGTGATGATGCTTTTCAGTTATTGATTGATTCTACTTATGATGATGGTAGTCATTTGTCTGCTCATGAAATTACCGGGATGTTAATTGGCACCATATTCGCTGGTCACCATACCACAGCAGGGACAGCGGCTTGGACATTGTTAGAGTTAGCACGTAGACCTGAACAATTAGCCGTGGTGTTAAAAGAGTTAGATGACCATTTTGGTGTGGATGGTGAAGTGACTTTTCAATCATTACGTGAAATTCCCGTACTTGAAAGCGTCATCAAAGAAGTCTTACGTTTACATCCTCCGTTGATATTTTTGATTCGTAAAGTGATGAAGGATTTTCATTTTAAAGGCTATACCGTTAAAGCCGGTAAATATGTGTGCACTTCACCCAGAGTATCTCATCGTATAGCAGAAATATTCCCTAATCCTGAAGAATTTGATATCGGTCGTTATTCAGAAGAGCGCCAGGAAGATGCCAAACCTTTCAGTTGGATTGCGTTTGGTGGCGGTAAACATAAATGTACCGGTAATGCCTTTGCCATGTTGCAATTAAAGGCAATTTTTAGCATTCTATTACGTCGGTATACCTTTGAATTAGTCGATGAGAAAGATCATTATCAAGATGATTTTACTCAAATGGTAGTGCAGCCAGTGTCACCTTGTCGGGTTCGCTATGTAAAACGGACTGATATTTTTGCCAGTGCTGATAAGGCAAATACGGATAACGTTTCGCAAAGTGAGTCAGATGAGACTGGGTTTGAAATACAAATCGATCGGGAGCTGTGTCAGGGACATGCCACTTGTATGACTGAAGCGCCAGAGCTTTTTCATGTTGATGACGAAGGTAATTTAACAGTTTTACAAGACAATCCCTCGCTGGATTTATTAATAAAAGCACGACAAGCCGAAAAGTATTGTCCTACTAAAGCTATTATTATCAACCTAAAGAATAAACCGTAGAGACCAAGAATGGCGGCATACCCTAGAGCAGAATTAGAAGAAATGGTTGCACGTTGGTTACAGGCCAATCGGGATGCCGAAAAGGAAGGTAACTGGCCTAAATATTTGGGTGCCATGTATACTGATGATGCAGAATATCGTTGGAACATTGGCCCCAATGAAGAGTTTGTTGCGCGTAGCCGAAAGGAGATAGAGGAATGGGCTTTAGGTGTGCAAATGGAAGGCTTTGAAGAGTGGCGCTATCCTTACCATCGAATTTTGATTGATGAAAAACAGGGTGAAGTGATTGGACTATGGAATCAGGTCTCACCCGCTTTACGAGAAGATGGCACCCATTACCAGGTAGAGGGTATCGGTGGTTCATGGTTTCGGTATGGCGGCAATTATAAGTGGGAATGGCAGAGAGACTTTTTTGACTTAGGTAATGTAAAAGCCTTATTCTTCGAATTAGCGGCTGATGGAAAGCTTGATCCAGCAGTCAAAAGAAAGATTGGTAAATTGGCAAAAGGTCAGTTGCTTCCTGGTCATGAACGTTTACGCGAACAACCCGGATTAGTGAAGAAGCTTAAGGGTTTCATTGCTATGGTTCGAATTGCTTTATTCGGCAATTAAAATAAATTAAAAGGCACCTCAACTATAACTATGCTGAATGTAAAACCGGGTTGGAAAAACTGGCAACTACTCACCGAAAAGGGTCGGCATATATGGGCATTTAAGCCTGGCTCAAAGAACATTAATGATCACCTCCAAAATGCTGATACTGTTTCAGATCGGGAAATTGATGAGTTTAATGTGGACTTCTTGTTTGATAAATCAAATAACCCTAATTCCGGTGATAAGGTGTTCAGGGGGGCTGCAATTGCAGCAAACTTTCATGAGTTTATCGGTAGATTTCCAAAATTGGAATCTATCAAAGCGCAGAAAATAGCCGATAGTTTGATCAAAGGGATAAACTACTTCTCTCATTTACAAAGTGATGATGGACATTGGCCAGGAGATTACGGTGGGCCACTGTTCCTCTTGCCCGGCTTGTTGATTGCTTCTTATATTTCGGCAACACCTTTTCCTAAAGCACATCGGGAAATGATGAGGCTTTACATCTTTAATCACCAAAATAAAGATGCGGGTTGGGGTATGCATATTGAGGGTGAGTCAACAATGTTTGGCACGGTCATGCAGTATGTCTCACTCCGTATACTGGGAGTGGATAAAGATCATGAAGCCTTGCTTAAAGCTAGGGATTGGATACAGAGCAATGGAGGGGTGACAGGCATACCTTCTTGGGGAAAGTTTTATCTTTCAACTTTAAATCTGTACGACTGGCAGGGGTTTAATAGCTTATTCCCTGAAATGTGGTTGTTTCCTAAATGGCTACCTTTTCATCCATCACGGTATTGGTGTCATAGTCGTATGGTGTATTTGCCTATGGCATATTGTTATGCACAACGTATCAAAGTGCCCGAAAATGAGTTTGTCTTATCGTTAAGGGATGAGTTGTATGGCGATACCTTTTCCTCAATAGATTGGCCAAAACAACGAAATGCGCTGTGTCCTAAGGATGACTATACCAAGTTATCGCCGGTTTTAAAGTGGATGAATCTATTCACGAACAGCTATGAAAAAATAAGTTGTTCCTGGTTAAGAAAAAAAGCACTGGCTTATATTCTGCGTTATTTGAATGCTGAAGATGCGCAAACTGATTACATTGATATCGGCCCTGTCAATAAAGCGATTAATTCGATTTGTATCTGGCATGCTTATGGCAGTGACTCTGAACAATTTAAAAAACATGTGGCTCGATGGTATGATTACCTATGGGTTGCTGAAGATGGTATGAAGATGAGTGGCTATAATGGCTCTCAGCTTTGGGATGCGGCGTTTGCTACTCGTGCGATACTGGAGAGTGATCTAGGAAAGCTGTTTCCAGAGACCATCCAAAAGAGCTACCAATTTATTGAGTTGTCGCAAATCAAATCTGAACACCCCACTCATGCGGAGTTCTTTCGACATCCTATGATTGGTTGCTGGCCATTTTCTACGGCAGAAAACGGTTGGCCGGTTGCAGACTGTACAGCAGAAGGGTTAAGTGCTACGTTAGCAGTTCATGCCTCTGGTCTGGTTGAGACCGTCATTGATGAAAGGCGTATTGAGCAGGCCGTTGATAGTATTCTTTCTTATCAGAATAAAGATGGTGGTTGGGCAACTTACGAATTGACCCGTGCACCTAAATGGTTAGAAAAACTAAATCCATCAGAGGTGTTTGCCGATATAATGATCGATTATTCCTGGACTGAATGTACAGCAGCGTGTGTCATAGCCTTGCTGGAGATTCAGGAAGCGTATCCGGACTATAAATCCAAGCAGATATATCAAGCGATTAATGTCGGATTACAATTTATCCTTAACCAACAAAAAGCCGATGGATCATGGTATGGTGGTTGGGCGGTTTGTTTTACTTATGCAACGTGGTTTGCAGTGGAAGCCATCAGTAAGGCCAAGGGAAAAGGTTATTTTAATGATGCAATTCTAATAGACAGCATCAATAAAGCGTGTACTTTTTTAATAGAAAAGCAAAAAGCAGACGGAGGATGGGGAGAAACCTTTGAATCTTGCTCTAAGCTGGTTTATAGTGAAGCAGAAACATCTCAAGTGGTTAACACAGCATGGGCATTGCTGACATTAATGGTTGCTGATTTTAAAGACAGCAATGTTATCGAAGCGGGGGTTGAGTTGTTACTCAGTAGACAAACAGATACGGGGGATTGGTTGCAAGAAAAAATTTCGGGCGTTTTTAATTATAACTGTATGATAACTTACGCTAACTATAGGAATATATTTCCTATCTGGGCGTTAAATAGATACTATAACCAGATCATCCAGGAATGAGAAGAGAACTAACGCAACTTAAAGTATTTGTACCAAATAATTCAATATGAAATCAGACTTTGACATTTGTATTATCGGCGCAGGCATGGCAGGGGCAACCATTGCGGCTTACTTAGCGCCCAAAGGTATTAAGATTGCTCTAATTGATCACTGCTTTAAAGAGAAAAAACGTATAGTTGGTGAATTGCTGCAGCCTGGAGCTGTCCTTTCGCTTGAAAAAATGAATTTGGGTGATTTATTAGACGGTTTTGATGCACAATTAGTTGATGGCTACTCATTATTGCAGGGGAATGAGAAAATAACCATTCCCTATCCCAGTGGTTATAAGGGAATGGGCTTACATAATGGTCGATTTTTGCAGACAATCAGGGAGTCTGCTTTGCAAAATGACTCCGTTACGCAAATACACGGTAAGGCGTTGCGTTTATTGGAAAATGACAACCAGGAAATTACCGGAGTCAGTTACAGAGAATCAATTACTTCAGAAATAAAAGAAATATACGCACCTTTAACGATTACCAGTGATGGTTTTTTCTCGAATTTCAGAGAGAGTCTCAGTAACAATGAAAAAACAGTCACCTCATACTTTATTGGTTTAATATTAAAAAACTGTGACATGCCATTTCCAAGACATGGGCATGTGTTTTTATCAGGACCCACCCCCTTTATTTGTTATCCCATTTCAGAAAATGAAGTCAGGCTGTTAATTGACTTTCCTGGTGATCAACTGCCCAGAAAGCAATTATTACAAAGTCATCTGGATGCCAATGTGACACCTTATATTCCCGAATGTATGGTTAAAAGTTATCAGCAAGCCATTCTGGAAGGCGGCTTTAAGGTTATGCCTAATCATTATATGGCGGCTAAGCCTATCATAAGAAAAGGCGCGGTCATGTTGGGTGATGCGCTTAATATGCGGCATCCATTAACTGGGGGTGGTTTAACAGCGGTGTTCTCGGATATTCAGATCTTGAGTGAACATTTGTTAGCGATGCCTGATTTTAGTAATACTGATTTAATACATGAAAAAATAGAGGCTTATTATCGGGATAGGCAGCATGCTAATGCCAATCTAAATATACTTGCAAATGCCCTCTATGGAGTCATGTCCAATGACTTGCTTAAAACGGCGGTGTTCAAGTATCTCCAATGTGGTGGTGCCAATGCACAGGAGTCGATTGCAATCTTAGCGGGTTTAAACAGAAACCATTATTCGCTCATCAAGCAATTCGTTTGTTTAGCGGTGTTTGGAGCTTTTGATTTAGTTCGTCAAAGCGTAGTGAATCTACCCAAGGCTTTAAAAATATTGATAGATGCTCTGATCATTATCAAGCCCCTGGCCAGGAATGAGCTTTCTTTAAGTGCTGTGGTTAGTGGGTATTTTAAAAGTAAAGACTGATTTCATTATCAAATGGACTTTTTAAATGAGTCCTCGTCAGCATGTCATAACAGAAATAGATAGCTTATAAGCATTTGTATAATGACTATCTTTTTCTAGTGTCTTAAAAACAAAAGATATTCTTTTGTAATATGGTAAAATTGCCCCCCATCGGAGCTCAGAGTCAAAATTGTTAGAAAGGATTTTCTTGCGTCAAATGGCGTTAACCCTGAATGATTCATGGGGATTTTGAGTTTTAGAGCGGTACGATAAAGTAAAGGATAACGTGTAGTTTCCTGCATCCAGTTTCTTACCTTTTTTAATTCATACTTTACAATTCATTATGAACAAACCCAAAAAAGTTGCAATATTAACAGCAGGCGGCTTGGCCCCATGCTTAAACTCAGCTATCGGTAGCCTTATCGAGCGTTATAGTGAAATAGATCCGTCTATTGAAATTATTTGTTACCGTAGTGGTTATAAAGGTTTGCTGTTGGGTGATTATTATACCGTTACACCTGCAATCCGTGAGAAAGCAGGTCTTTTACACCGTTTCGGTGGCTCACTGATTGGTAATAGCCGCGTAAAACTAACCAACGTCAAAGATTGTGTAAAGCGTGGTTTGGTTCAGGAAGGCCAGGATCCACAAAAAGTAGCGGCTGACCAATTAGTTAAAGACGGTGTAGATATTCTACATACCATTGGAGGCGATGACACCAATACCGCTGCGGCTGATTTAGCGGCTTTCTTAGCGAACAATGATTATGGCTTGACGGTTATTGGTTTACCAAAAACGGTCGACAACGACGTATTCCCCATTAAACAATCCTTAGGCGCCTGGACAGCTGCAGAGCAAGGCGCACGTTACTTTTGGAACGTAGTGGCTGAAAATAATGCTAATCCACGCATGTTGATCGTTCATGAAGTGATGGGACGTAGTTGTGGTTGGTTAACTGCGGCAACTGCTAAAGAATACCGTAAATTACTTGATGGCGCGGAATGGTTACCCGAATTAGGTCTGGACCGTAATGCCTTTGAAGTTCATGGCGTATTTATACCAGAAATGACCATTGATATTGCGGCAGAAGCTAAGCGTCTACGCGCGGTGATGGATAAATATGATGCCGTTAACATCTTCGTTTCTGAAGGTGCAGGCGTTGAATCCATTGTTGCAGAAATGCAGGCAAAAGGACAGGAAGTGCCGCGTGATGCGTTTGGTCATGTTAAATTAGATGCCGTTAACCCCGGTAAATGGTTTGGTGAGCAATTCGCGGAAATGTTAGGCGCAGAAAAAACCCTGGTTCAAAAATCAGGTTACTTCGCGCGAGCAGCAGCCTCAAACGTTGAAGATATTCGTTTGATCAAGTCTTGTGCTGATCTTGCTGTTGAATGTGCATTCCGTCGTGAGTCAGGTGTTATCGGTCATGATGAAGATCGTGGCAATATTCTGCGTGCTATCGAGTTCCCACGTATTAAGGGTGGAAAACCATTTGATCTTGAAACGACTTGGTTCAATGATACGCTAGCTGAAATCGGCCAAACTAAGGGCGATAAGGTTGAAGTAGGTCATTAAGCAATCGCCGCGAAATAACCTCAGGTTATTTCGCGCTTGTGACTCATTTTCTAGTCGTCTATCGCTTGGGAATAGCATTTAAACTCATCGCTAGCCGACTTTAAAAGTATTAAATCTCTCTGGAATATCTATGGCTACCTGGTTAGAAACTTGTCAAGAACAACTAGCGCGTTTAGAAATAACTTCTGTACTGGCTGATAAATTAGTGACGTTGTGCAGTATGACGGGGGAAGATATTGCACCTGAACTGGCGCAAAAACTGACTGTCGAACATGCCCGTTTAAATCGTCAACTGGAACGATTGCACGCTAATCGTTTTGAAGTAGCCGTGATTGGTTTAGAGAAAGCTGGTAAGAGTGCGTTGTTAAATGCCTGGTTAGGACAAGAGATTCTGCCCTCTGCAAGAGAAAGATGTACTTTTACGAGTACAGAAATCTGGTCAGCCCAGACAGAGCATGATCAGTTACTGTCTATACAATACTATAGCAAGGAAGAAATCAGTACACTGCAAAAGCAAAGACGTGAGGCTTTGGAGAAAACGCTAAACGATAAGGAAAGAAAAGAAATACAAGAAGACTATGATGACACTGAAAAGAATTTAAGTGCGATTCATGAGTTTACCAAACAAAAAAATGGCTATTCACAAAGCTTTATAGATATCAGTGAAGTGAGTGACCAACTCCAGTCTGCGATTTTTAAGAATCGCGCACAGTCTTTAGCGATAAAACGCATCCAACTCAAAACTATTCGTTTAAGAAGTGACCGGGATATTGTGTTTCATGATGTGCCAGGGTTTAACTCAGGTATACAAATGCACTCGGATCAAGCGATTGATCGTTTAAAAGGTTGTGATGCTATTATTTACGCCAAGGAGATGAAGCAGCCCTCAATTACAGGGCCAGAAAAAGATATTCTGGTGATTGCTGATTCTGAAGATCCTAGCGTTAAAGTATCCGATAAGATATTTGTGGTGCTAACACAGGCCGATGCCTTAGATGATCAAATTGATTTTAAAGAAACTTTAGACAAGCATAGAAAGTACTGGCCTGCTGTGCCAGAACGACGCATGATTCCCGTTTGCGCAAGGGCGCATCTGGTTGAGTTTGGTATTCCTTCAGAAGATACCTTGAGACGGACTAAGAATGCCGATGATCGCTTAAAGTTAAAAAAGCTCGGTATCACTGATGGTATTGCGTTATTAAAAGACATGGTTAATCATTATATTGATCATGAAAGAGCCGAAGTCTTAAAAAAGCGTTGTGATGCGTTGGTGGCTAATATCCGCCTTTATGCGGGTGATGTTTTAGTCAGACTTGAACCTATTTATGGCGAAGTCGACACGGCTGATATTGAAGAAGACGATCTACTAGGTAAGGACTTTAATCAGTGGTGGGGTCGTGAATGGCAACGTATCAAGAAAGATTTTGATGTCTGGTATGCGGAAAGTATTCAAGGCCGTAAAGAAGCCGATGCCATAGGTGCTGAACATAAGGAATTATTAACCTTACACTCGGCTTATGATGCAAAGATTGATGCTTTGCTGTCTAATCTGACCACGGGGCAAATAGAAGAATTAAAACGGATTTATACCTCTGGCAGAACGATTTCAATGCCTGATCCACGAGAAGGCAACTATAAGATTCGTGAAGAATTATTTAGAGAGATTCAGCAAAAGTTTGAAACCGAATTGACGGATGAGTTAGCTCAATCATTACAGGTATTGATTGATCAAATTGTAGAAAAGACACAATCGTTGCTGTGGGAAACAGACGACGTACGTAAAACGTTGCTGAATACCGATGAAAATGTTGAGCAAGCCCGTATTAGACATGGCTTTCAAGTGCTGTTTTTACGCTTTGGGCGGGTTGCAGTCGAAGCCTTCATTGCTAAACCTTTGCAAGCACGTGAGCGTTTATTGAATGAGCGTTCTGCGGAAATCAGAACCTTAGAAGCGTTCTATCAGGGAGCAGATATGAATAAACAGGATGTCACGCATTATTTGCGTTATGGTCAATGGGCAAATCAAGCGCAGGTAGCCCCCGTTGCCGCTATTGGCAGAAATGTTAAAACAGCGATTAAAGCGGCAATCAATCAGGACGCTGTTCAAACATCCCCTGTTGATCAGGCTAAAAAATTGGTTGAAGAACTCGTCAAACTGCCGGAGCCCAGTAACTTTGAGCAAGTCGTTGAGGAAATTAATGGCGATTTAGTTGCCTTAAAAGATTATCTTAAAAACAGTGTCTTTTATGCAGCGGGCTTTGTGACCTATTGTAATCAGGAGTTAGAGCGAATCCGTAATCGCTTTAAAGAAATGGAAGATAATGACCGGCAGTGGATTGGTCTTGTTCGTACCGCAGTAAAATATGAAAGAAATTCCAATATTCCGTACAGCATAGCTCACTCTCGACGTGACTTTAGAATGCGTAGAGAAATTGCTTTGGAGCTTAAAGAAGTCAGGGAAACTTACTCACAGGTTTATTGATCCATTACTAATAGAGCAGTAGGCGTCAACAGAAGTCATCAAGTATCTTTTTTATAAGACAAGTTAAGTAGATGATGCGTCTATTACACAATAGATCACTTCCTGAAAAAGTTTTTTTTGCGTTATTGTTCGTCTTATTGGCTGTTTTATCGACACAAAGCAAAGCAACCGAAGGGGGGGGAAGCAATTATTTACCTGGCTTTTATGGTGATTTCGCTATGGCAGTTGTGCCTGAAAAAGGAACTTTCTTTAATAATTTCTTTGCCGCCTATCAGGATACCAAAGGGCAGGCCGGTACCATCCTCGAAATGCCTGGCATTATTCATGCGACCGGCCAAAAGATATTGGGCGCTAACTTTATCGTTGCGTTATATCCTGGTGTAGTAGGTACAAAAGATCAAAGTAATCATCAGGATATGTCCCGATTTGGACTGGGTGATGCCTATCTGATACCCATAGAACTTAATTGGCAATGGGGCAGCCTTACTGCTTTGGCTTTTGAAGGGATTGTTGTGCCTACTGGATATTATCAAAAAGGCTCGTTAAGTGCTGGACGTAATATCTGGACATTCGATCATGTCCTTTCTTTAACTTGGCAATTGCCAGCATCTAATGAATTATCGGTTACTCTGGGTTATATGAACAATCTAAAAAATCCGGATACAAACTATCGTAGTGGCGATGAGCTTCATTTTGATTATATGTTGGGACATTACATTAGACCCAATCTGGCTATCGGTCTCACGGGTTCTTATTATCGCCAAATCACTGCCGATAAGGCGAGTACCGAAAACTTGATCAATATTAATAGCGAAGCTTCTACTATGGGTCCAGTGGTTATGTATACACCACACCTATTCAATCGTGATGTAACCATTTCATTGAAATACCTTAGCGAGTTCAACGTCCAAGGTCGAGCAGGCCAAGAATACTTGATTTGCAGAATTTTTATGGGTTTTTGATTATTTATCAGCAGTGGGTCTGTGTGCTATATTTACTGCCAGTTTCCCTATCTTGGACAAGTCTATTTTGATGAATCAAATTCAAGAGCTTAATATCTGTTAATAATGGGTATTCGGCAAAAAATGGCGATCATTGTTATCGCGAGTATTTTGTTGACAGCAATACCAGCATCTATCCTGGTTTATAGGTATGCACAATCCAAAATTTTAAGCAGTGAAATAGAGACGCTGATTGAAATTACTCAACGTCAGGCTGACATAGCCAGCCAGCGTTTCCTGCAGGGGCAACCTAAATTAGAAGGTCTATCCAGATTATTGCAAGCTGAACTGGCAAAGCCTATCAAACCGGGTGAGATTCATGAATTCTATCAAGCAATGATTCGTTATCCTGATGGGGTTTGGCGTAATCGTAAGCCGCCTTTTAATGGCAGAATTGAATCCGGTATCTTTCTTCCACCCAATTCTCAAGAGTCGGATGCCCAAAAAATAAGGCATTGGCGTATCAAGAAAATCATGGATATTTTTGGTTCAGCCGCCAGTAACCGGATGGAAAATGTGTGGTATTTGTCGCTTCATCGGAGTGAAATCATTTTCGATACTGCATTTCCCGATTTTGCCTTCGACCAGAAAGCTGATAATGATTACACCAAGACACCCTGGATCACCTATACGTCCCCTGAATTAAACCCAGAGCGAAAGTTTGGATTTACGCCGCCTTTATTTGATCCGGTTCCCAAGGTATGGATGGTCAGTGCTATTTACCCGCTTTATTTGGGTGAAGAATGGATTGGCACTGTGGGTGAAGACATGCCGCTCAGTAACGTCCTTGAGTTCTTATTTAAGAAACAAGAGTTCTATGAGGGCACGCAGGATTTTTTGTTGGATAACCAAGGTAGCTTTATCTTGGCGGGGGACTGGCAATCTAAATTAGAAACAGGCCATGATGAAAGTCAATTTGATCTGGGCGATGAACCCCAGTTAAAAACAATTGTTCAAGCCCCCCTCCAAAACAGTCCACAGGTATTGGCTAATATTTTAGTGGGTGGCAAAAAATATATAGCTCTTGGCATGAAATTGCAGCCAGTCGATTGGCGATATTATAGGCTGGTGCCTGTAGATGAAGTTTTATCTTCAACACGGGAGTTATTTATCTCACTGGTTTTCGTTATTTGTTCGATCAGCGTTATCAGTGGATTGCTAATCAGCTTGGCAATCCATCATTTCGTTGTACGAAGAATCAGGCTTTTGACTGAGGGTATGCAGTTGTATGAAGCAGGCGAAAAACGACATGTTTCGCAGTTATTGCCGGGTAACGACGAAATATCTCTAACTGCTAAAGAATTTGATGTGATGATAGATCGCATCGACAAGAATATCGAAGACATTGAGATTGCTCGGGATACCTTAAGATTAAGCGAAGAACGCTGGAAGTTCGCGGTCGAAGGCTCCGGCGATGGTATGTGGGATTGGAATATTGCAACGGGGGAAGCACTATTATCGGAACGCTGGAAATCAATGTTGGGTTATAGCGACAGTGAGTTTCCCAATCAAGCCACGGCGTGGCTCGATCAAATACACCCTGAGGACAAGTCCATTGTCTTAAGCAGTCTTAATGATTATCTCACCAATGTTTCAACGAATTACGCCGTTGAATTTCGAATGTATCACAAGGGTGGTGAGTGGATATGGATATTAGCGAGGGGAATAGTCGTTCGTCGCGATGATAAAGGTTTACCGTTGCGTATGATTGGTAGCCATTCTGACATTACAGAACGCAAACGATCGGAAGCCAAAATTCAACTGGCCGCCAGTGTATTTACGTCTGCTCGCGAAGGTATTCTCATCACGGATGTCGATGGTAACATCATCGAGATTAACGATACCTTTAGCCTCATCATGGGATACAGTCGAGAAGAAGTAAAAGGGAAAAATACACGCATTTTCCAGTCAGATCGTCAATCAAACGAGTTCTATAAGGCAATGTGGCAAGCACTGTTGGAAAATAATCATTGGACGGGTGAAATCTGGAACCGACGTAAGAATGGCGAAGTTTATGCTGCAATCCTGACGATTAGTGGTGTACGGAATACTGCAGGCAACACAGAGCAATACGTAGCATTATACACAGATATTACAACGATGAAGGCGTACCAACAACGGCTCGAACATCTCGCCCATTATGATGCACTAACGAATCTGCCTAATCGGGTATTACTGGCTGAGCGACTACAGCAGGCCATCATACAATCGGAGCGGCAAAAGCATTCGCTTGCCGTAATTTATATTGATTTGGATGGCTTCAAAGCAGTCAACGATGCCCACGGTCATAAAATGGGTGACGATCTTCTGATCATCGTTTCACAACGTATGCGAGATGCCTTACGAGAAAGTGATACCCTTGCACGCATCGGAGGCGATGAATTCGTCGCGGTACTGGTAGATTTAGAGAAAATAGCCGATTGCGACTATGTGTTACGACGTTTACTGGCATTAGCCTCTGCTTCTTTCATAGTTAACAATGTAGAGTTGCATCTCTCCGCAAGTATCGGTGTCACATTTTATCCGCAGGACAATGTAGAGGCCGATCAGTTAATGCGTCATGCAGATCAAGCTATGTATCTGGCTAAACAAGCTGGCAAAAACCGTTATCACCTATTTGATATTGAGCATGACTCCGCAATCAAAACCCAGCGCGAATTACTAGCACGCATCAGTAGTGCGCACCAGAATAATGAATTTGAACTGTATTACCAACCTAAAGTTAATATGAGAACTGGTGAAATAATAGGTGCTGAGGCTTTGATTCGTTGGCAACATCCTGAGGATGGTTTGTTACCGCCCTCTGCTATTATACCCATCATCGAGAATCAGGAAATTAGTCTCCATATTGGAGAATGGGTCATCGCTTCGGCTTTGACACAGATTGGGGAATGGCATGCGGTGGGCATAAATCTGACTGTCAGCGTAAATATCAGCGCCAGTCAATTGCAACAGCATGATTTTGTATCTAAATTATTGGTTCTGCTCAGCAAACATCCCGACGTAAATCCGTGTAATCTAGAAATGGAGATACTGGAAACAAGTGCGCTGGAGAATTTTGTTGATGTATCAAATGTTATTGGGGCTTGTCGCCAATTGGGTGTGCACTTTGCCCTGGATGACTTTGGTACGGGTTACTCATCTCTGACCTATCTTCGGCGTTTACCCGTAAGCACGCTTAAGATTGATCAAACATTCATTCGAGGCATGTTAGAAGATCCTGATGATCTAACCATCGTTAAAAGCGTGATTGGACTAGCCGCAGCTTTTCAACGCCAAGTAATCGCCGAGGGAGTTGAAACAGTTGCACACGGCGCAATGCTGTTGTCGATAGGTTGTGAGTTAGGACAAGGTTACGGTATCGCACCGCCTATGCCTGCAGAAAATATCCCAGGCTGGATTGATAATTGGAATAAAAATACTGACAATTGTAAGAGTGGTTTCATAATGAACAGTAGCTATTCAAACTAATGCTTTTTGAAAAGCAGATCGTCTCATTTTGGCAGTTTCTAGTAATGTCCATACACACTGGCACCCCCGCCATAGTATTGATGCTTTAAGTGCTCGTAGATCAAGTTAGTCTTTACATCAATATCGTCTATTTCATAAGTGGGGTAGGGCAGTACTTCAAAAAGAGTTTTATTCACGTAGTTGAAGACCGCCGCTGAGGTCGGGCCTTTGTCCGCCCAATGTTCCACTTGTAGTTTTTCTTTTTTCAGTTCATCGAGTAACTCAATCGAAATAGCTTTAATCTGTTTCTTTTCAGCCGTCTCTAAGTTTTTACCTTGCCGCAAAATATCAAAGATGGCTTTTTGTTCATCAGACAACCCATCACGCTTAGCCTCGGCTTGTTCTTCGGTATACGATTTAACCAGTTCAATCAGTTTTCTAAAGGTGTCCTGAATGATTACTTCATCTTTACCCAGATTGTAAGCTTCTATAATGTCTTGGTAGCGCTCATAAAAGTTGATGGTTAACGGGTTACGTTCCAGCAGGGTTTTAACCTGTTTTTCAACCAGCTCTTTTAATAACTGTACTGCCGTCTGTTTATGCTGAGTATGGCTAAAGTATTGCGCCAATAACTCAAAGTTGAGTGAACTGAGATCAATGATTTTTGCCGGGTTATGTCCTGATTCAGAGACGGTATTACCGATAGACACATCAATGACCTGCTGAATCTTGAGCATAATTTCAGCGACATCCGCACTTTCAACCTTGTCTTCTATGGCCCTGTAAATAGCATCGATAGCTGCTTTTTGGGGGACATAGTTATTTAAGGCCGTGTCAGGTTGTAGGGCTTTAAACTTTTTAAACACCGCCCGTGCCAACACCTGAAACTTTCGCTTCGTTTCATCATTGGTATAAACCGCATTAATAGCTTTATCCAAAGCTGCAATTTTGGCTAACCCGTCTGCTTTTATTAATTCGGCTAACGTAAAACTGACTTCATCCTGCAAGAATGCTTCAGTGGCGTCTAAAGCTTCTTCCAGTTCGGTGATTAATTCTTCTTTAGGCTTTACGGGTGGCGTGGGTGCATCGCCACCTTCTTCACCGCCGGCGCCATAAATAGCCAGGGCATCCAATAAGGCGGTATAGGTTTCAATATAATCCACGATCAAACCATTATTCTTACCTTCACTGAGGCGATTGGCTCTGGCAATGGCTTGCATCAAGGTATGTGACTTTAAAGGTTTATCCAGATACAACGTGGATAGTGGCGGGACATCAAAACCGGTAATCCACATGGCACATACAATCACCAAGCGAAACGGATCATCTTCATCCTTAAAGCGGGTCTCAAGGTCTTGGGTATTCATTTTTTCTCGGTGTGGCTCAATATCCAGGTCCCACTGCTTGAACTTCTGAATCTCATTCTGTTCAGGGCTGACCACCACACAAATCTCGGTTTCTTTAATCCACGCTAATTCGCGGCTTTTCTCCAGTAACTCCTGATCGCCGTACTTCCCTTTAGCCAAGTCTTTTTCTAATTGCGCAATCTGTAATTGCCAATGATGGGTGATCAAATTGTACATTTTAACGGCAGTGAGCTTATCCAAAGCTACAAACATCCCTTTGCCTTTATAGCCCCGATTACAAAAGTGCCACACGACATCTTTTGCAATCGCATTCAGGCGTTTCTTGGCGGTTAAAATGGGATACTCTCTCGCCATTAACTGCTCAATTCGGCTGCGTTGGTCGGACTCTAAATCCTCAGTCTCAGCATCTATAACGGCGCGTATTTGCGCATTAATCTCTGGGTTGTCCAAGCTCAGCGCTTCGCCTCTGTTTTCATAATACAGGGGCACAGTAGCGCCATCATCCACACTGCGTTTAAAGTCATAACGGGACACATAATCCCCAAAGATGCGTTTGGTGATTTCGTCATCCTTAAACAACGGAGTTCCGGTAAAGCCCATAAACGACGCATTCGGTAAGGCATTGCGTAAGTTTAAAGCCAGACTTCCACCTTGCGTGCGGTGGGCTTCGTCTGAAATGACGATGATGTTTTCTCGTGAGGTGATCACGTCTTTAAAATTGAATTTATGAATCAGGGTGAATAAATACCGGTGTTCTGAGCTTAACAATTCCTGTAAATGTTTACCGCTGCTGGCTTTTAAAGAGTCTTTGCTGCCTGCTTTAACCTGAGGCACGGCACCGACACCGCTGAAGGTGCCATAAATCTGGGTGTCCAGCTCATTACGGTCAGTGACGATTAAAAAGGTATAGCTGCCGGTGAATTGATGATGAATCTTTTGACAAAAGAACACCATAGAATACGATTTACCACTGCCTTGGGTATGCCAAAACACCCCCAGCTTTTGTTTTTCTTCCAGGCTGATTTTGCCCTGTTGATAGAGTTGGTCTTTATGGCGAATGTTGGCAATGGCTTTATTAACGCCGATAAACTGGTGGTTACGGGCAATCAGCTTCACAATCTTGCCCAGCGAGTGATCAAACAGAATAAAGTTTTCAAAGAGATCTAAAAAACGCTGCTTTTCACACACGCCCACAATGATTCTATCTAACGCAACAATACCCTCATCTTCTTCGGTGATGCGTTTCCATTCATGGAAATGTTGATACTGGCCGGTGATGCTCCCAATGCGACTTTCCAGGCCATTACTCAATAAAACAAACGCATTGTAATAAAACAGGGTGGGGATAACGTCTTTATAATCGGTAAAGTTTTCGTTATAAGCGTTTTCTAATTTGCGGTGGGTGGCTTTCAGCTCAATAAACAGTAAGGGGATACCATTCACAAAACCAATGATATCGGGGCGGCGCTCACGGTTACTTTTGCCTTGCAACCACAACTGGCGCACGGCTAAAAAGTTATTATTGTCTGCGTTGTTAAAATCAAAAAGCCTTAGGGTTTTGTTTTCAACCAGCTCACCATTTGCATTGATATAGTCAACGGGAATACCGTTTCTAAGTAATTGGTGTTTTTCGTAATTGATTTCAGCTAACGTTTTGGTACTGCTGTCTTCGATAAGTTTATCGTAGGCCTGTGTGTAGGCGGCATCGGGTAAGTCGGGATTAAACTGTTTAAGCTTCGCGAGAACTGTTTTCTTAAGAAGTACTTCTTTTTTGTTGGCTCTGCCTAAGGTGCTGTCATCACCAAAGTTCTCATTGTTAAAAGCCAGTAAGGTATCCCAACCCAATTGATTAAAGAATAAATCAATGGCGGTTTGTTCAATTAAGCGGTCTTCAGAATAGTCGCCGGCCATTATTTACTCTTAAATACAATTTAATTTAATGTCAAATTACCACAATTATCAAAATGGATGTTGAGTTATTATCATTTGTTTAAGGATTATATCCCATACCGTTTACAGTCAGGGTTATAATGATTCATCGATGATAATCAAGAAAATATAAAGGCTCTGTAAGGTAGTTTTGAGGTTGCATAGAATCATCCCTCAATTAATTAGTTTCAGGGATTACATCGATCGAAGAAGCCGTATTTCCTATTGCTTAAGGGGATACTTCGAACGGATCAACCCTAAAGCCTCTCCTACTCGCAAAACCCATAACCACTTAATCCACAGCAACAAGCAATACAAAATAATACCCTCTATTTTCCTTGTACAATGCCAGATGAAAAAGAGGTCACGTTATCAAGGGTGTTCAATGATACTTCTCCTGCTTTTTTGATGCGACGGACACGCCAGTCCACTGAGCGAATTTGATCGCATAAAACAGCACCTTGAATAGTTGAATCTTTGGGCAAGACGACTTCGAAAGGATAGCCTTTTATTTTTGATGTTATTGGACACAACAGACATAGGCCGAACCGGTTATAAGCGGTACGAGATAATACAAGTGCGGGTCTAAAGCCGGCTTGTTCACTGCCTTTTTGTGGGTCAAAACTTAGCCAGACCAGATCACCACGCTCAGGAATGTAGTCACTCATACTTACCACTCTATATTCTCGCGTCCTACGGATACGCCCCAGTCGATTTCTGAATGAGTATTGTCGGTGGTCATTTGTGCGTATAAATGATCAAAATTAACTTCTTTGCTTATTTTTTGAATGATTAACTGCCCTTTTTCAGCGGCGGTTAAATCAACTTCATCACCTTCTTTTAAGGCCGCTTTTGCGGCCTCAGAAGCTGGAATGCGGACGGCTAGGCTATTACCCCATTTTGAAACTGTGACGGTCATGTCTTTCTCTTTAATGGATAAACAATGTATATACAGCATAGCTGATAAATATAATATGTAAAGCTGTGATTCATTTCTATATTCGTATTGAAAATAACTAGGCTTTACAACTACATTGGTACTCATAAAAATATTGCTTTGGAACACATCAGATGGCTACCGTTACCTTTGATACCTTAAAATTTGTTCATACATTGAAAGCGGCTGGTATCCCTGATAAGCAGGCCGAAGCAGAAGCCGAGGCTATATCTGAAGCATTAGAGGTTAATCTAAAAGACCTAGTCACAAAAGAATACCTCGATGTAAAATTTCAACAAGATCTAGCGCCCGTACGGACTGATCTTGCCGTTTTAAAATGGATGATGGGCATATTCACCCCGCACTATGAGTTATTAATAGTCGCGTGTGGCGGACTTTGATTGCTCAGCAAAAGCAG
>SESB01000315.1_pt1 | contig 35896 bp, 26 predicted proteins | sample 3171441 | NCBI WGS metagenome assembly SESB01 (sample SAMN06051867, study PRJNA518727) | freshwater metagenome | biome: subpolar coniferous forest; feature: holomictic lake; material: water; isolation source: holomictic Lake 227, 6 m depth | place: Canada: near Kenora, Ontario | collected... | reverse complement strand
AATCAATTGTGGCTGAGTTCACAAGAGTGCTGTCCGATTCCATGTCCAGCGGAGTTGCTGATGTACTGTCGCGCGCAGATTCCACTCTTTGAAATCGCAATTCACGGTGAAGAAACTGAAAGCCGCCTTTGGCATAAAAATGTTGCATGTTGAACACGCCATCCATTTCAATGCGAGCTGGTGCATCAAGTCGCTTGATCAAACGGTCACGTCGAGCGATCCATAATTGATGGCCAAAATTGCGACCTCGAAATTCTGGATGGACAATAAATAAGCCCATAAAGCCGCAGACTCCGCTGTAATTCACAATGGATCCGCCTCCGATCATTTCGCCGTTGAATTCCGCCGCTATGAACGCGTCAGGATCAGTCGCCCAAAAAATGTCCGCGTCATGCAGACCAGGATTCCAGCCTTCATTTGCAGCCCACTCCATAATGACATCAAGTTCCGCGCGCGTCATGTTGCGAATGTGGAGTTGGTCAGTGGGCATGTATGGACTCTGTTGCCAAAATATAGTGGAATTATTTTGCGCACGTCCGGTTCTCTATGTACATGCAAATGCCGTGAACCTTGACAGAAAATCAATTCTTCGAAGACTTTCTATTCCACCGCGCACGAAATTTGCAATTGCGGTAGGTAGAGTCCTATTATTAAGAAATGAAACGCCAATCTCAAATTATTTTCTGGCCGTTTGTCCTTGTATTGACTTGGGCATTTGTCTGCGGCCAAGCGTTTTGTGTTAATTCGAACGAGCCATTTTTGATAGATACATTGCCTTTCACGCTAATCCATGTCAGCGACTACGCGCCGCCAGTAAGCGCGCCGCCAACGCAAGCGCCCGCCCCCCAAACCGTGTCCGACAGATTTTATTTTCTAAGCGACGCGGGCGTGGCATTTACGCAAAGTATAAACATTGCAAACCACACGCAGACCGCAACCTCGGGCGGTCTGAGCGGCGCCAAAATAAATTTAAATACTGGCGCTCGAGTTGATATAGGCGTGGGCTTTCAACTCACCGAATCATTCGCTATGGAATTTGCCACTGGACTTATTTGGAACAGCGTCAGTAGCGTTGAAGGAAGTGTCATTGGCACGACTGGCGGATTTCTCCGCATTCCAATTCCTCTTCAAGAAGGCAACGGAAATATTTACAATGTTCCCTTTATGCTCAATGGAAAGTTTCGCCTGCCATTGAACAGGGACAAGACACATCCACTTTCATTTACTTGTGGCGCGGGCGCGGGTGGTATTTGGAGCGACGCCAGCGTGAACAACATCACCTCTGCGCAGGCCACCGCAATTGCTCCAGGCGCCGCGCTTTCGGTGAACGGCAATGCGTTTGCATTTGCGTATCAAGCCAACTTTGGCATTGAGTGGCAATTGGCAAACCATTTGTATTTGGGCTTTGGCTACGCATTTCTTGGCACGACAAGTCTGAACTACGGCACCGCAAGTTTCTCCACAAACGCCATTGGTTCCACATTTATTGGTTTAAAAGCTGACGCAATTTACACCCATTCCTTGCTTGGAACTTTGCGATATGAATTCTAAAATTTGTTGTATGCGCGCAATTCCTACAAGAAACATGTTTTGAATATTTTTCGATCGAATTGGACCAACTGTTTCATGCATGGTTCGTGAAAGGCAAGCGCTACGCGCAAGCGTTTGTTTTTATGTGATTTTCTATTTTCGACTCATGTATCCAGTCGTCGCCAAGTTTCTTTCATTTGAACTCCAGTGATCTTGGGGCTTGCTGTTCTACTTTGGTCCACGATCGCGGTGTTTGTCAATCTTGTTGTTGTTCCCATTTTGTTCGGGCGCGACGGAAAAACTTTGCATGTTGAACACGCCATTCATTTCCATACGCACAGGCGCATCAAGCCGCTTGATCAAACGGTCAAGTCGAGCGATCCGTAATTGATGGCCGAAATTGCGCCCTCGAAATTGCGGATGGATAATCAAAAAGCGCATAAAGCCCAAGAATCCGCCGTAATTCACAATGGATCCGCCCCTGATCATTTCGCCGTTGAACTCCGCCGCTATGAACGCGTCTGGATCGGTCGCTCAAAATAGGTCTGCGTCATGTTGCGAATGTGGAGTTGGTCAGTTGTCATGCATGGACTTTGTGTCCAAAATGAGGCGTTGTTTTTCAGTGAATGTCATTCGAATAAATGATCGGGACTGTTTTAGATACCACACGAATCGGTACCCGAATTCAATTTGTTCCAAGGCATTTTTCCAATGATCGACGCCAAGGCGCAAGTTCCAGAAACGCCAGCGAAAGTGAGACCCGCGCCGAAAAACGCGGGAATTACAATGAAGGCTGGGTGAACAAACCATGCGAGCGCGGCGCCCGCAAGCACTCCAAGACCAATCACAATTTGAACTTGGCGCATGACGCTGATTTTTGAAACTGCGGTATTGAGTACAACAGGAAGTTGTTCGGTTTTCCATCCTTCAATTCCGCCAGTCATGGAGCTGATAGCCAATCCCGTGCTTGCGAACTCCGCCATCATGCGAGCGGCGTCAGTGGCGCGGCGCCCACTTTTGCAATGCATCACGATGCGTTGACCAGGTTTTGCCATGGAGCGCACTTGGCTGGGATTGAAAGTTGACAGTGCTGCAAGTTGCGCGCCTTGAATTCGCTCGCGCGCATGCTCGTCGGCCTCGCGGACATCAACCAAAATGGCTTCGCCAGACTCAAGCCATTTTCGCACTTCGCGCGGATGCACATTGGCTACAGCGCTGTTTGTAGATTTATTTTTGTCATGAATTTCCGAGATTGCTTGTGCTGAAAAATTATTTTGTTGTGTGTCGTTTGTTGAGTTCATATGGTTCTCTGAATTGAATTATGATTTCAAGGCGCTCATATGCGACGCAATGAGCCTTTCATACTTTCGCTTTTTGCCACGCGTTAAAGCCGCCGGCAAGATTTGCAACCTGATAGCCGTGTTTCTGTAACAGTGAGCATGAAAGCGATGAGCGCCCGCCACCAAAGCAGTTCACAAGCACGTTTCGGTCTTTTGGCACTTCTTGCATTCGCGCGAGCAGACGTGTGTGCGCAATATTGACTGCGCCAGGAATGTGGCCGCCAGCAAATTCTGTTTTTCGCCGCGCATCAAGTACGTATGGGTGTTCGCTAGCAAGCAAAGATTGAGCCTGTTCAACCGAAACTTCGTCAGTGGAAACCAGTTTTCCGCCCGCGGCTTCATAGTGCTTCATATCACTGGCTTCAAACCAACCAGCGAAGTTGTCCAAGCCAACTCGAATCAAATCGCGCACAGCCTCGTCCAATCGTGAAGCTTGAACAATGAGATATATTTTTTCATGCTCGTCAATGACTGAGCCCGCATCCGTGTTGAATGAATTGGAAAGACGCAATGACAGCGCGCCTGCGATATGTCCCGCTTTGAAATCAGCCCATGGACGAGTGTCCACGATGGCGCACATTCGACCATCAATTGATTGCAGTTCTGCAGCGGTGATGTGTTGCAACTGTGGCACGCCGCCCAAAACTTTTGGACCCATTTTGTTGTCGCGTTTCATGTTGGCGAAATACAAAGGCGGTTCGGGTTGACCATCCAGAATAAAATCAACAAATCGCGCCTCGCTTTGCGCGGCCAAGATGGATGGGTTGAACATTTTCTCGTAACCAACTGTGGTTTGAGGAACAGCGCCAAGTGATTTTCCACACGAACTTCCCGCGCCGTGGCCCGGCCAAACCTGCAGGTAATCAGGCCATTTCATGAAATTTCCAACGGTCTCGTACAGCCGATGCGCGGATTTATCCGCGATCCCCACAAGCCCGGCGGCCGATTCCAAAAGATCGGGCCTGCCCACATCGCCCACAAAAATAAAATCGCCCGTGGCCACGCCCATGGGTTTGTCAGCGCCGCCACCAATGTCGGTGACCATGAAACTGAGATGCTCCGGAGTGTGGCCCGGGGTGTGAATTGCCTTGAGTTGAATTTTTCCAATCATGAATATGTCGCCATCTTTGAGCAACTGATGGTTGTAACTTCCGCCGCCAATTTTCTTGTTGAGCCATTGGTATTTCCAATCGGCGTCGCCTTCGTCGCTTACAAAAACTTTCGCTCCTTTTTCCGCCAACTCGCGCGCGCCAGAAATAAAGTCTGCGTGGATGTGCGTTTCGGCCACGGCAACAATACGTAGGCCGTTGGCTGCCGCGACCATTTCATAACGATCCACATCGCGTTCAGGATCAATCACAACGGCCTCACCAGTGCGTTGACAACCGATCACATAGGCGGCCTCCGCCAATTTGTCGTCGTAGACCATTCGTAAAAACATATGAAAGCTCCTTGTGTGCGCAATGTCTTTCATTGATCGCCGCCGCGTGATTCTATCCTTGTATGTGTTTCAGGCGATTGCGTTGCAATAGTTTCAATAAATCAATATTGAAAATCTTAAATTAAAAAACGCAATTCACTTATCATGAAGTCACTACAGAAAGGATGTGTATGACAACAATTCAAGTGTTTGATCCCGCCATGTGTTGCGGCACTGGCGTGTGTGGGGTGGACATCAATCAGCAACTTGTTCATTTTGCGGCGGATTCGGAGTGGGTGAAACAACAAGGAGTGAAACTTGAGCGTTTTAATTTGGCTCAGCAACCAATGGTGTTTGCTGAAAATGCTTTGGTGAAAAACTTTCTTCAACGCTCGGGACCTGAGGGTTTGCCTTTGGTGTTGCTCAACGGAGAGATCGCGCTTGCGGGGCGCTATCCAAGTCGTGATGAATTGAAGCGGTGGGCTGGTTTGCAAATCGCACAAGACAAACCGAAAGGTGGCGATTGTTGCGGCGGCAAGGGTTGCTGCTCTTGATGAACTCAAGCTTGTAATTGTCTAAAGAAGACCAATATGCTTTTTCTTGATTCCCCACCGCAATTCATGTTTTTCACGGGCAAAGGCGGCGTGGGGAAAACATCTCTTGCCTGTGCCACTGCGGTGCGTTTGGCGGACCAAGGTTCGCGCGTGTTGTTGGTGAGTACGGATCCCGCTTCCAATGTTGGACAAGTGTTTGGTGTTGCGATTGGCAACCACATCACGGCGATTCCTGGCGTCGTAAATTTGTCGGCGCTGGAAATTGATCCGCCCGCAGCCGCGCAAGCCTATCGAGAGCGCATTGTTGGTCCGGTGCGCGGAGTGTTGCCCGACGCAGTTGTGAAAGGAATCGAGGAACAACTTTCTGGCGCATGCACCACCGAGATCGCGGCCTTTGATGAGTTCACTTCACTGCTGACGGACGCGGAATTGACTCGGCAATATGACCACATTCTTTTTGACACCGCGCCAACTGGTCACACCATCCGATTGTTGAAATTGCCGGGCGCCTGGAGCGGGTTTCTGAAAGAGGGCGCGGGCGATGCTTCATGTTTGGGGCCGTTGTCGGGCTTGCAAAAGCAGCGCGATCAATACAAGGCCGCGGTGGACGCGCTTGCAAGTCCAACTCGCACGCGCTTGGTGTTGGTGGCGCGCGCGCAAAGTTCAACATTGCGCGAAGTGTCGCGAACGCATGAGGAATTGGCCGCGATTCACTTTGCCAATCAATATCTGGTGATCAACGGCATATTGCCGCAGAGCGAGGCATTGATCGATCCATTGGCGGCCGCTGTTGTGCACCGGGAGCAGCTGGCGTTGGCGAACATGCCAGCCATCTTGCGCGCATTGCCAATTGATCATGTTCCATTGAAGGCATTCAACCTTGTTGGGCTTTCTTCCTTGCGCGAATTATTCAAGCCTGGTGCTTGCGATCCACCGTGCGCGCCAGTTGTTCTTGCGCAGTTCGCCGCGCCCAAACTCTCCATGTTGGTGGATGGAATTGAAATGGACGGCCATGGTTTGGTGATGGTCATGGGCAAAGGCGGCGTTGGCAAAACAACATTGGCGGCGGCGATCGCCGTGTCGCTTGCTCGTCGCGGTCACAAAGTGCATCTGACAACATCCGATCCCGCAGCGCATCTTGCTGAGACGTTGCATGGCGCTCTTGAAAATCTGCAAGTGAGTCGCATTGATCCACTGGTGGAAACAGAGCGTTACCAAGCGCACGTGTTGGAAACCAAGGGCAAGGATTTGGATGAGCAAGGTCGATTGATGTTGATGGAAGATTTGCGTTCGCCGTGCACGGAAGAAATAGCTGTATTCAGCGCATTTTCACGCATTATTCGTGAGGCTGGAAAATGCTTTGTGGTGATGGACACCGCGCCCACGGGCCACACCCTTTTACTGCTTGATGCCACGGGCGCGTATCACCGTGAAATCGCGCGGCAGATGACGCAATCAAATATGCATTTCACAACGCCCATGATGCAGTTGCAGGATCCAAAGCAAACCAAAGTGTTGTTGGTCACATTGGCGGAGACCACGCCGGTTCTTGAGGCGGCGAATCTTCAAACGGACTTGCGCCGCGCTGGCATTGAGCCTTGGGCTTGGATTGTGAATAATAGTTTGGCGTTGGCGCGCCCTGTGTCTCCATTGTTGCAACAGCGCGCGCGCAATGAGTTGGCGCAAATTGAATTGGTCTCACACAAGCATGCCAAGCGCTATGCGGTGGTGCCTCTTCAAGCGAGCGAACCCGTTGGTGTGGAGTTGTTAGAGCAACTTGCGCTGGATATCAATTGATGTCTACCCAACTTTAGTCATAGTCGCATCCTCCATCACGCAACCTGCTGACATTGCTCCCGTTGCTATTCTCGGGACATGTATCCCGTAGTCGACAAATTTCTTTCGTTTCCCACTCCAGTGATCTTGGTGATTGCTGTTCTACTTTGGGCCGCGATCGCGGTGTTTATCAATCTTGTTGTTGTTCCCATTTTGTGTGGACGCGACGGAAAAAAACTTGGCAAGTTTGAGGCCGAAGTCACATCGCAAATTGCGCTGGCATTTGGCTTGCTCATTTCTTTCAATGCCGTTTGGATTTGGGATCGAAGCGATCGCGTTCACGCCGCCGTGATTGATGAAGCCTCCGCTTTGATAACCGTGCTTGATGATTGCGAAAATCTGAGCGACCCCGCGCAAGCCAAAGAAATTCGTCAAACCGTAGCCGAGTACACACGCAATCTGATAGAGAAGGAGTGGCCATTACTGACTGGTCCACCGTTCTCAATAACGCGGTCACGTGAAATTATTAAACTGCGTGATCTGGCAAAAAAAAGCGGCGATACCGACATGATTGAGGGCATTAAATCCGCCGAAAAAGCGCGTGAAATTCGCATCCGTGATGGCATGGCGTATATGTCGCCATCCCGTTGGGGGGTTGTGTTTATGTTGGCTATTTTGCTACTTGTATCCATTGGCGCGTTGCACGGCGAGTCCCCGCGCGGACGAAAATTGGCGCTGACCTTGGTGACACTCGCGGTTGCGTTTTGCTTTGCGGTGTTGTTGGTGCACGCGCGACCCTTTGTTGGGCAGATGGCGATTCGACCCACGGAACTTCAAGCGGTTTTAGTGCGCGCCCAATCAACCCCTTGAAACACCAATGCGTGAACCATTTCGTCGGTATGGCATTTGCAAGCAGTGATTTCTGATCTGTCAATTTCAACATACGCAGCCAACCTTGGAGACAATATGAAGTTCAGCGAAACACAACTTGGCACAACGATTGTTCTCGCTGTCAAAGGCCGCATTGACATGGAGACCGCCGCTGAATTTGGAGACGAGTTGCTTGCAAAGATCAAGGTGGAAGGTGCTGAGAAAATTGTTCTTGATTTCAGCGGAGTTGGATTTGTTTCAAGCGCATGTTTGCGCGCGCTTATGCTTGGCTTGAAACTGGCACGTGAACTGAACGTTGTATTTGCGATCGCCGCAATGCAGCCCAAAGTTTTAGAAATATTCCAACTCAGCCGCATTGACACACTGATTCCATGTTTTGCCACCATTGAGCAGGCGATGAATAAAGTCGCCACGCCCGCCGCCGCCCAACAAGTGATACGCGGGGAAAATAAAATGTCCGTTCATTTTTGGGGAACGCGAGGTTCTCTGCCTGCGCCGCTGACATTGCAACAGTTGCGTAATAAATTGGCGAGCGCTTTAGTGGCGGGGGCTGGCATGAATTTAGACACGATTGAAAGAGCGCATAGTTTCTTGCAGAGTTTGCCCTTTCACATTGGCGGCACATACGGAGGAAGTACTTCGTGTGTGGAGTTGAGCGCCAACGAAAACAATGTGGTTTTACTTGATATGGGTTCAGGCGCTCGCTTGGCGGGACAAGAAGCACTACGCCGATTGTCGGGGCGCCCCGGTGAATTTCATATTTTCATGTCGCACTTGCATTGGGATCACATCATGGGCTTTCCGTTTTTCACTCCGGCGTATATCCCGGGGCAGCGCATTCATATTTATGGATGTCACGATCAAATGGAAAATGCGTTTCGACGACAGCAAGCGGAGCCAAGTTTTCCAGTGGATTTATCCAAGATGGCTTCAAGTATTGAATTTGTGCGCCTGGAACCGGGGCGCGTGCACAACATTGCTGGTTATCAAGTGAGCGCCAAGTTGCAGCATCATCCAGGTGATGCATATGGATATCGATTTGAACGCAATGGAAAGTGTGTTGTGTATTCCACCGATGCGGAGCACAAACCGGAAAACATGCAGGATGCCGCCGCATTTGTTGAATTTTATCGCGATGCCGACTTGGTTATTTTTGACGCCATGTATTCGCTGGCTGACAGTGTCTCTGTGAAGGAAGATTGGGGACACTCCAGCAATGTGGTGGGCGTTGAATTGTGCCAGCAAGCGCGCGTGAAACGTCTTGCGTTGGTGCATCACGATCCAGCCAATGATGACGCCACCATTGAGCGTTTATGCCACGACGCTTTGCGGTTGGAAGAAATCACGCGCCAAGATTCGCGCCTTGAAGTTCTTGCCGCCTATGACGGGTTGGAGATTCAACTTTAAATTGCAATTGTTGATGGTAATCCGCCATCTTGAATGCGCTCATGCAATGCATTGGAGCGATGCGGCGCGCGATGGATATGAATAATCCACATTTCAAATGCGTGAAAGATGAGCCATCGCAGGAGGCATGCGCGCGCAACACAGCCAGTTGAATTTGGTACAACGTGCGCATGAAGACGAATCGCATTTGCAAATTGTTTTGTGCCGCCTCATTCATTGCGCCAGTTCTTTTCTGCGCACCACTGTTCGCGCAAACAACCGCGCCCGCCGCGCCAACCTCCGCTGCCACAACCCCTGTCGCCGCGTCATGGCCTGCGGATGAAGCGGGTTTGAACGCGCTTGCTGGAAAACTAATCAATGGTTGGTTCCAGCAAATTGCGGACAAGGATATGAAGAGCGTGATGGCCGCCATGCAACCTAATTTTCAAGTGGTCACATTCGAAGGCGTGTTTGATCCCGCGACCAGCATGGCCCATGTCAGTAATTTAGGAACCAAGTCGCCCACGGTGAGCAAGGTCATTGCCACGCGCGTTGGCGACGCGTTGATCGCAACGTGTCTTGTGAAAGCCGATCAAGAAATGGATGGCAAAAAACTTTCTTCAGATGCCATGCCGCGCTTGGGTGTGTGGCAGATTGTGGATGGCGCTTGGAAAATGGCGGCGTGGGCTTCACTAAGTTCGCCATCTCCGCGACCCGCGCCCAAAGCGCCAGCCTTTGCCGGCGATGCTGCGATGAACACGCAGGGCGCCGCAATGTTGACCAAGTTTTTAATGTCGCAGCACAAAAAAGAATTGCCCGCCTTTGACGCCATGCTTGCAACAGGAATGCAGATTGTGAATTTCAAGGGACAACTTGGGCGCGATGACATGATGAATGGCGCCAAGCGGGCGACCACCGAGATGCCCGTGTTGGCCGACACGCGCGCCACTAAGTGCGGCGATCTTCTTGTGGTGACTTGCAATCTAACCATGGGACAAAAAGTGGGTTTCACCACTATTCCCGCTGATCCCGCGCCGTTTTTGGCCGTGTTCCAAGGCTCAGGTGACGGCGCAAAAGTGATCGCCATCGCCAACACCAACAAGCCAAAATAAATTTGGCGTGAGAAGTTTGCTAGGCGTGGATGTACGTGTTGGCACTGCAAGCACAGAGCAGTGTCGTGGCACAATCAGGCGCCACTTATGGTTGCGGCTTGTGAAGTTTCGTGGGCGCCCATGATCATTTGCAAAAAAAGTTCAACCACGTTGGGATCAAAGTGCGTTCCTGATTGCTGGCGCATGTGCTCCACGATTTTTTCATAAGGCCAAGCCTTGCGGTATGGGCGGTCCGATGACAGTGCGTCCCACACATCGACCACGGCAAAAATGCGCGCGGCCAAAGGAATTTCTTCGCCTTTGATTGCGCGTGGGTAGCCCGTACCGTCCCAGCGTTCGTGATGGTTCGAAGGAATAACAAGAGCGGGCCGCAGATATTCAATGGGCTCGAGCATCTCAATCGCAAATTGCGGATGCTTTCGCATGATGTCCCACTCCGCTTCCGTCAGCGGACCGGGCTTGTGCAAAATGTAATCGGGCACGGCCATCTTTCCAATATCGTGAAGCAAAGCGCTGCGACGCACATGCACCAGCTCATCCTCATTGATTCCCATTAAGCGCGCAAGTTCAACCGTGAGTAGTGTGACACGTCGCGAATGATCTCCGGTTTCGTTGTCGCGAAAATCCAGGGCGCGCACCCAGCCTTTGAGCGTGGCCTCGTAGGCGTCCTGCAATTCACGGTGAGCCTGCAGCAAATCGGCTTGTTGCTTCATTAACTTTCTATAGCGATTCAAGCGGATGATGGTGTTCACGCGCGCGCGGATTTCCATACGATCGATCGGCTTGGTAATAAAATCGTCGGCGCCCGCCTCAATGCCTGCAAGTCGCGACGCCTTGTCGTCGAGGGCGGTGGTCATGACCACGGGCACATCCGCCAAAAGAGGGTCCGCACGAAGTCTGCGGCATACTTCAAAGCCGTCAATGCCTGGCATCATGACATCGAGCAAAATAAGATCTGGCTGCAACGCACTGGCTTGCTTCAGCGCGTCGAGTCCGTTGTCTGAGAAGTGGAGGTTGTGACCCAATCCAGTGAGCACCGCCTCCAATGTTTCACGACCGCGCGAGTCGTCATCCACAATTAAAATATTTGATGGTGAGGTCATGAAGGATTTTGTTTAGAGCGTTTCGTCGTTGGGCAAGTGAGCGCGAATGGTTTTCACCAGTTGTTTCATATTCACTGGCTTGCTGAGATAGTCGTTGGCTCCGACAGCGATACAGCGTTCGCGGTCGCCCACCATTGCGCGCGAAGTTAAAGCGATAATAGGCATATCGGTGTGTTTATCATCTGCACGCAAATGGGCGATGGCGTCCAGACCATCCATCAATGGCATTTGAATATCCATGAGCACCAACGAAGGAATGTGCTCGCGCACCATTTTCACGGCTTCCAATCCATCGCGCGCTTGAATCACCCGTAATTTGTTGGCGCGCAGATAATCAGTGACCGTCATAAGGTTGATCTCATTGTCGTCGGCCACCAAGATGAGGGGTGTGTTGCTTGGAAGTGTTTCGGCGGAAGTGATTTCAGTAAGGGATATTGTGCCGCTGGGGTTGTGTTGGTTCAAAGTATCCAAACCCTTGCATGGAATTCGAACAGTGAAGCAGCTGCCTTTGCCAATTTCACTTTCCACTGCCACGCTGCCACCATGCAGTTCGACCAGTTTCATAACCAAAGTCAGACCAAGTCCGGTGCCGGCGTACTGGCGGGAAAGTTTGGAATCCAATTGTGTGAAGGGACTAAAGAGGCGCTTTAAATCTTCAGTGGCAATGCCAATGCCAGTGTCACGAACGGAGAACATAAGGGATTCACTTTCCAAATCGCACTTGGTCTCCAGAGTTACGCTGCCGCCATCCGGAGTGAACTTCACAGCATTGGAGAGCAGATTCACCAGGATTTGTTTCAAGCGGCGTTCGTCGGCAGTGAGCATGACGGATTGATTGTCCATGACCAGCTTGAGATTTATTTTTTGCTTTTGCGCTTGTTCCATAACAAATCGCAAACTTGCCTGGCACACATCCTCCACATTGGCTTTCGTCAACTCAAGTTCCATTTTGCCGGCGCCAATTTTGGCGATGTCCAGCAAGTCGTTGATCAGCGCTAAAAGATGGTGGCCACTTTCCGCGATGGTGTTGATGGATTTCACTTGCTTGGTGTTCATATCTCCGTATACGCCCTCGGCAAGCGATTCGGAAAGTCCAAGTATGGCGTTGAGCGGCGTGCGCAATTCATGGCTCATGGCCGACAAGAAATCATCCTTGGAGCGCATGACGCGCGACAGTTCGGCGTTGGCCATTGAAAGTTCAGCGGTGCGATCGGCCACGCGCTGCTCAAGTTTTTCAGAAAGTTGTTTGGCGTCGTGCAGGGAAGTGCTGGTGGCTTGAACAAGTTGCAAAAGATCGACCGTGGAATCATGCAGCGCGAAGTCCTGCAAAACCAAATGCAAGGCTTTTAATTCCGTTGGATTGCGCACCCATGGCGACCCAAGAAAAAGATAGCGCTCTGGGTCGCGTAAAATCAAAACTTGACATCGCAGCATTAAATCGGTGGATGTTGATTTGAAAATAAACAGCGTGTTTTCTTGCCGCGCAATGAAATCACTGTTGAACGTCTTGACCGGCTCCGACGCCAGTCGAAACAGCAAGAAATGATCATTGATTGCGGTACCTGGAACGACCTTGGGGCAAACACGCGCCAACACTGACCCCGTATCAATAACCCGCATGTTCGCGTCCACAATAAAATGAAATGGAAACAGCTTTGAAAACTGCCCGCGGTCAAGCATGGGCGCGGAGTCCGTCATTTTTGATCCACGGCGCCCCAAGTCACAACGAATTCATCATGATCAGCGCCTTTGTCCTTGAACTTTGTTTGTGTCACAGCGGCGGGCGTTTTGTAAAGTTGCCCAATGCCATTGAGCATTCCAGCAACAACCATGGAGAGACCTGGGCGGTCGCTGAAGTAATGCAGGGTGATTCCATTTTCATGTCGGTCAGAACATTCAAATCGCGGCGGCTTGAGATTTGGAAAAATCAAAGCGACGCGCGTGTGGAACAAGGGGAGATAGTCCAAGAATTCACCAATGGTGCGGCCCGCTGACATCAGCATGTCGCCATAGCCTTTGAACGCTGTGTGCGTTACCCAAAACTCGCCGAACGCATAGAGAACTTGATCCGCGGTCAGGCCAAGCACTTCGGTGGCAGCGCCAACCAAACCATATGTCATGGCGTCGGGATAACTTTGGTTGCTAATGAATGCGGGCTCGGTCACTCCGGCCTTTTTTTTCACGGCTTCCCATGTGTCGGCTCCAAATTGAATGGTGACCAAGTCTTCAATGGATTTGTTGATCATTCCGTGCACGCGGTTCTCGTTTCTGTTGGCAAGACAATGAAGTGATTGATTTCAGAGTATCCGAATTGCTGGCTGACTACTGCTTTTTGATGGCATCGCCCCAGCACACCAAGAACTCGTCATGGTCGGCGCCCTTGTCCTTGAATTTGGTTTGCGTGATTTGCGCGGGCGTGTCATACATTTTTGCAACGCCACTTAAAAGTCCCTGAACGAACACGGATAAGCCAGGACGGTGACTGAAATAGTGCATGGTGATTCGATCGTCTTGTCGATCGGAACATTCAAAGCGCGGCGGCTTGAGGTGTGGAAAAATAAGCGCCACGCGCGTGTGAAACATTGGCAGGTAATCAAGAAACTCCGGCAGATTTCGACCAGCGGAACTAAGCAAGTCTCCGTAGTCCTTGAGCGCAGTGTGCAGCACCCAAAACTCACCGAAGGCGAACAGAATTTCGTCCGCACTCATGCCCAGCACTTCAGTGGCCGCGCCAATAAGTCCATAGGTCATGGCGTCGGGGTAGCTCTCATTGCTGATGAAAGCCTCCTCCGTCACGCCTGCCTTCTTTTTAATTGCTTCCCATTTGTCAACTCCAAAATTGATCGTGACAAGTTCTTGCACCGATTTGTTCACCATTCCGTACATGTCAGGCTCCTAGTAAAAAATTTGAAATATGCAATTCAATGTGCGCATTGAAATGGTATTGAAATAGATACTAGTCGCAATGTCACGCGCGCAAATAGTTCTGTGGAGCCGTGCGCAACATGACGGGATTCCCTTCTATGGGCTTTGCCTTATTATTAAAAAATGCATATGCGAAAAGTATTTCTGCTCGCGCTCATAGGCGCGCTGTTCTGTGTTGATTTCGGTTGTCAAAGTGGTCTACCGAAGATGAACACTGAACAAAAAGCCGCGAAGTTACAGACCTATATAGATCAGCAAACGCAGTTCTGGACACTGCGCCATGACCTGGTGCCAATCGCCAGACAGATTTCAGTTGTCATTCCATTGGATTGTGATTTGGCGTTGCGCGATATCAAGGATCCGCAAATTCGTGAATACGTTCTCAACATCGCCGCTGGCGCCGGTATTTACGCCACTACTCGGGTCTGGGTTTCTGATCCGCGCGTGGGGTTGGCGGACCTGATCATCATCACGCACTCAATTGAACAGACCATGAAAATCATGGCAAAGAAGGGGCCATATCCATCGCTTGATCCCATGATTCAAACCATGGCTTCCATCATGGAAGATTTAAATATTTTGGGAACGAAATGGCTTGAGCCGCAAGTGCAGGTGCAGATTCAGAAAGCGATAGAGGAGGACGCGCAAACAAATTGGACCCCCGCGGCTGACTTGATGAAGGTGAATGAACTGCTGACCACCAAGTTCAAGGAGCCGGTTGGAATTCAAATTGATTCATCCTTTCTTCAGTTTGACGACAACGGTTTATTTGAGCGCGGCATAAGCGAACTGCATGACATGAATTTGGCTGCTGAGAAGGCATCCGTTATTTTGGGATTATTGCCTCAAGCCGTGGAGTTGCGCGCGCGCCGCGCCATGTTGATGACGTTGAATGAGCCGATTGTTGTTGAGATGCGCGCCAACCTTGCGCAGATGGCGGCGCAACTGAAAGAGTTGAAAGAATTGAAGGGGCTTCAAGAGTTGAAGATGCTGGAAGAATTAAAAGGTCTTGAAGCGATGAAGGATTTGCGGGAACTGAAGGATCTGAAAAGTTTGAAGGGCTTGCAAGAGTTGCAAGAGTTGCAGGGGTTGCGTCCGCTGAAGGCCCTGGATGAACTTGTGGAATTCAAATGGAAGTTGGCCATATTGGTGACGTGCGGTTTTTTTGTTCAAACCGTGGTGTTGGTATGGGCCATTCGAAGCCGCCGTTGATGGACATGCCTTTGCAAAACATTTCAAATACCTTTGGTAATATCGGAAATCTATGAAAAATTTTACAACTTCAGCGTGTGCGATTGTGTTTGCTTGTTCCATGTCAATGGCGCAGGCTCCTTCGACAACTCCTCCAGCTAGCGCGCCAACAACGCCGCCAACTGGTCAAGCCGTGGGTCAACCGCGCGGGCCAGGACCAGGGCAACCTGGTGGCCCTGTTGGAACGCCAGCCAATGCCGATCAAATTGCGCAACTGTTAATGCGCGGCGATAAGAACAACGATGGCAAATTATCGCCGGAAGAAATTCCGCCGCAACTGAAGGACCGATTTGCTTCGATCGATTTAAACAAAGATGGTTTCATCGATCAAGATGAACTTGTTGCGTTTGCCAAGACGCAAGACAAAACTGGAAACGCGCGTCGTGGTGGTGGCCAAGGACAAAATTTTGAAGGCGCCATGAAGCAAATGAACCGCGGTTACAAAGCGCTTGAAAAATCCGCGTTTGATGCTGGTAGCAAGGCGCAGGACTTGGCCAACATTCAAATGGTTGAGGCTGGAATTGTGAATGCAAAGGGAATGATCTCCACGGTGAAGATGGCTCCGCAAGCCAAAGCAAAGTACGGTGAAGACGTGGCCAAGTATGAGGCCGACATGCGTGCGCAATTGCTTGCCACTTTGACCGTGGCTATGACGCTGGAGAACGCGATCATTCGCGGCGACGCTGTCGAGGCCAAGACAATGGTGTCCAAGCTTGATCAGGAACAAGATGAAGGTCACGATATGTTCAAGCGCGAAGAGAATGAGGAGAAGGGCGAGAAGGGCGAAAAAAGTGAAGGCGGCGAACGTGGGGCGCGAGCACCAACAGCACCGCCAGCAGGCGCTCCAAAGTAATTTTGTAAATCATCAACTCGAAGATCATTGCCCCGCGGCTTGTTGCGCGGGGCGATTTATTTTTGTGGCTGCGCGCTGAGTGAAGCAGCCTTCTGTGGTAACAGGGCTGCTTTGAAATACAGCAAGCGCACTGAAAGGTGTAAAGAAAGATGCTTAGTGATGAGGCGTAAGCGTTTTTTCCAGAACCTGAAAATACAAATCGTCACGCCGCGGCGTGCCCGCCCGCGGTTCGTTATAAGGAAAATTTTCGCGCTTTCCGGTGAGCAAATAGCCGCGTCGTTGATACCAAGAGATCAGTGTCTCGCGCTGCGCAATCACGGTCATGCGGGCGCGCGACAGACCAAGTTCGTCGCGGATAACGCGCTCCGCTTCTTGTAAAAGTTGGCGGCCAATTCCTGCGGCTTGCAATGTTGGGCGCACGGACACCATGCCGATGTAGCCAGCGTCGCCAGCATTTTCAATGCGCACGCACGCAACAATCGAGCTTGGTTGATTTTTGCGTGCGCGGGCCTCAGTCTGTTGGAGGTCTTGCTCAATCGCATTGGGTTGCTGAGCCAGGCGAATGAGCGAATGCGCGCCCGAAATAATTTCTCGAATTTCAAGTTCATCGGTGCGTTGACCATCTAAAAGATCCGCTTCAGTGGTCCAACCGGCCCGACTGCCTGTGCCGCGGTATGCGCTTTCAACCAACTCAACAACGGCGGACACATCGGCAAGTGTGGCGTTGCGAAAAACAATGGGCTGCGCGGAATTCATACGGCAATCATAGAAGATCTTTGGAGCCGGAAGCAGTGACGGCGACAGTCTTGTGCGGTGCGAATGATCCAAGACATGTTGGTGTTCGCTTTCATTCCATACGATGTCCATTCAAGTAATGTCAAAGTCCAGCAAGACTGTGGAAATAATTTCAAACGCGCAAGCGCGGCGCGTTGGTGGTGCGTGGATTGTGGTGGATGAATTCAGTTGGCAACAATGCGAAGCGAAAACGCCAATTTGCCAATGCGCTTGATGGTCTTGCGCATCAAATTGGCGCGGACATATGTGAGTTGCGCTAGGCAGACGTGGTGTAAAGCAGCGGTGAACTATTGAATGGCTTCAATGTGAAATTTGAGCGCACATTCAAGTTTTGGTTTTGGAAAACGCTTTCCAGGCGGCGATTAATTCCGCTTCGCGAGCGCGGCTCATGCCTGGCGCTCCCGGCTTGGCTCCGAAATCAAAATCTGGTTTTGTTTTCATGAACCAATCAGCGGTATCGCGCGCGGTCTGGGCCAGCGGACGAAATTTCAATCCTTGCTCAATGGCTTTGCGGCGATTGATGCCGCCCATTGGCGCCTCGGCGGCCATGGAGGCGGGAATCCACAGCGGCATTCCCATCCAAGGTTGTACTTGTTGTTCAAGCAACCAGTCATCATCGGCTGGAACAAAGTCGACATGATTTCCAAACGCTCCGCGGCAGCCAAAAATAAATCCATCGAAGGTGAGCGCGCCATCGGGACCCGCGCAATTGAACGCGCCGCCGTGGCCGTTTTGAGCGCAAACACAGGCAAAATCCGCCAAATCACGCGCGTCAATAAAGGACGTCTCGCATCCCCACGGATTTTTTGAATTGGGAATCAACACTTCGCCGCCGCGCTGCAAACGCACGGGCCAGTACGTGAAACGATCAGTTGGATCACCGGGTCCGACAATCAGACCCGGACGCAACATGGTTGCGCGATCCGCGTACACGGCGGTCAACGCACGCTCGCACGCGGCTTTCAGCGGACCGTAGGTTTCATTGGATAATTTTTCATCGATCACTTGCGGATCAGCGGCTAGCGGAGCAGATTCGTCCGCGTGCACAGGCAATGGGTCGGCGTACACATTCAGGGTGGTAATTAAAATATATTGGCGCGCCGCGGGCTTTAACAATTCAGCACTTGCGCGCGTAATGCGCGGAACAAACGCGCTTGTATCAATGACCGCGTCCCAAGTTCGACCTGAGCGAATTGCGGCGGCTAAGGGCTCCAGGCCTGGTGCCTTGTTGGGATCCCGGTCGCCATGGATTTGCTCAAGGTCCTTGAACATGCCGGGATTTGTTTTGCCGCGATTGAACAGCGTCACTGTCCATCCGCGCGCCCGCGCGCTTTCCACAATGGCTGGTCCAAGAAAAGATGTGCCGCCAAGAATTAAAATATTCATGATTGCCTTTGAATTGAAGCGTGTCCGTTGCGAAAGCAATCGTACTTCACTTCATTTTCAATGCAACCAAATCGCACGCATGACAGATGCGCGTGTTGGTTGCTTGCCTATTCAAAAAGCCTTTAGAAATAAGCTATTTTGGCTTTTTTGAGGACGCTCCGCTTGGGCGTGCGTACCGAAGATCAATCGCGGCGCTACCCAAGGTGATGTCCTTAATTGAAGCCAACAAATCGGAACGCGTGACTTTGCCGCTAACGGAAAGTTTCGGTTCAGCGCTGAGGGCATACAGCGTGACCACGTATATTTTTTCGCCCGGACCTTTTGAACAAGGCGGCGCGTATTCGGCGCGGCCATTCACGGTGTTCACTCCCCAAGTGCCAATATTTTTCTGGCCAGCATCAAGTGACTTGGTGGTTGCGGGAATGTTCCAAGTGACAATATAAACATGCTCATCACCACCTGGACCAGGCAAGTGGTGCATGGTCAACGCCAGACTTTTGGTTCCCGCAGGCAGATCGCTCCACTGGAATGGTGGCGACACGCCATCGCCATCGCAGGTGAACTTTGCATCAAGCAAACCATTCGCGCCAACGCCTGAACTTGAAAATGGAAATGCATTGGCCGCGCGCGGCGTGGATGCGGTGGATGAATTTTCGCCCGCACTTGGTCGATCATTCGCGTCGCGATCGCCGCGCGCAGGTCTGTCACCATCATCACGCGGGGGAGGTTGATCATTTGGGTCGTCATTTTCCCGTGGCGGTGGTGGACCATCCTGACGCGGAGGCGGTGGACCATCTTCACGCGGTGGCTTATCGCCCTTGTCGCGGCGATCACCTTTCTTGGGACCTTTTCCACTGTCGCGGCCGTCTTTGGCGGAAAGTGTTTCAGTGGTTTTTTCCCCGTCCACAGTGGTGTAATTGAAAATGACTTTGCCTGAAGCGTCAACGGAATATTCAACAAAGCCAGACTTGCCGCCAATTTCATAGGTCAACTTCCACGCCTTGGGCGCAGTTTGTTTGAAGCCAGTGATCTTGGCGCCGCGCAAAGGAGTGGTGGCTTGGCGCAATGGTTGCGCGTGCGCTTGCGGAACAATCTCATCGCCTTCCACTTTCACGTTGCCGCGCATGCCGCCATTGATATATGGATACGTCTTGCTTGCGTGATAGTGATACGAGCGCGTTCCGCCATTGAGGCCTTGACCCGCGGCGACGACGCAGAAATGTCCATTGAGTTCATCAAGCGCGTCGGTGCTTCCAAGCGGACATGATTCTGGTGCGCCGGGTTTTGCTTTTGGGTCGTACAGACCGTAGATGGCGAACCCATCAAGCGCGAAGGCGATTGGATTTTTTGGTCCAACCACTTTTTGAATTGCAAGCGGCGCCGCGTGATAGTGGTAGTCATCGCCACGGCCGCAGTGCCCGCCGAACTCATCAAGTTCGCCAATTGAAAACGAATCCACACCGCGATTGTTGAGCGCGTTGAAAATTGCAATACCATTGGCCGCAAGCGCTATGGCGCCGCGGCGAAGTTGCGTGCGACCAGAAATGGGTTTGTCAGAAAGCGTGGATTTGAGCGGGATTTGCCATGCATTTGCGCCCGTGTAATTCTGGGGCAGCGGCACTTGTTGCTGCCACGCGGTAATTCCAACCATCATGGTGAAGTCCAGCGGCGCATGCGGAAGCCCGTCGGATTCAACATACAGCCACTGTGCATCCCAGTGCGTCTTCACGCTGGGCGCGAATAGTTTGTACGCAGCCGCTTGCCATGGGTCGTTTGGTGGATTGATGGGCGTTGCGTTTTGCGTGGTGGCGGTGGGTTGCAAGTTTGTAGTCGTGATCATGTCCACGTTTTGGTTCATGGCGCGCACGCGATTCAATTGCGCTTGCGCACGCGCGCGGTCGTGCTCATTCAAATCAGCCATGTCAATTGTGGCAGTGCCGCCATCATGCAAATCAATGGTCACGCTGTTCTCACGAACCGTCAGCAACCAACCTTCAAGGTCGCGCTTGTTGCGTTCATCGCGCCACACGTGAATTGAATTGTGGTCGTGAGCGCCAGTGCTTTGAATGTGTGTTTGATCGAGCGCGTCGGCGTGTTCACCAGGCGGGTGCGCAGCGGCGACGTTGACGATAATGGAAAAAATGGCTGGTATTGCAAGCATTTCATGAATCCTTTGTTTGATGAAACCGGAAAGGGACACGCACTTTATACAAATAGTGGCTTCTGGTATTGGCTTTGGGTCCACAACTTAGTCGTACGACAAAAGCACCAGCGAAATATCGGCGGAGTCCACAGTGCCGCTGTGATCCAGATCACTTGCGCATCCTTGGCATGGTCCAAACTCAAGTAGGACCATGGACACATCTCCACTATCAACAATACCACTGCCATCAATGTCCGCGAACTTGCCCATGGACACAAGCACATGTTGCTGACCCGTCACAGTGCGCAAGTTTGGCGCCGCGCCAAGTTCGCTTGAACCAAGTACCAATCCTGGCAGCCATTGATTGGTCAACGTTCCATCAGCGCGTTCAAGGCAAGCCGAGAGCGCAATTGACCCATTGAAATCAGCCGCAAGTCCAAGCTCTGAAAATGGAATTCGTATTTCAAGTCCAGTGGTGGCGGTTTGCGCGGATGCCACGGAAATGCTTGTAATTCCCGCTGTATTTGTATTGTCCAGCGCAATCTCAATGTTGTGCGGATTGGTTCCGCCACTGAGCACGCCGCGGCCAGCATTGACAGCGACGACTCCACGAAATTCCTTAATGGCGGCGCTGGCGCTTGGAAGATCAATGTGATCCACATACATGTTTGTGCCCGAAGCATTGATGAAATACATGTGGTCGGGCACAAAGCCCTGATCAAATGTGAGTCCGTTTAAAAGAGCAAGTCCTTGCGGAGGAGCCGCAAGTGTGCTTGTGGCAAGCGTTGATTGTCCGTTGTTCAAACCATTTGAAGAATTTGGATCCACGTCAATGAAGAGCGCGAGTGGAGTGGCGTCTTGCGGAATATTTCCGGTGATTGAAATTCGCAGCGCGTCGCCATCGCGTCGGGCGAACAGTTGATCAAGCTCGCCAATGTTGTTGCCAAGGGACGAGAGACAACTTTGCGAAGCGATGAGGGCGTCGGGGCCGGCATCTGTATCAAGAGCGCGACCATTGATGTCCGCGTGCGCGCTTGACTGCGCCGACGTGAGCGCGGCGCGCGCGATAAACCATGAACGCGCGCCAATTTGAATTGGATACGCGCTTTTGTTGGCGCTGGTCACCGCGGTCAGCGTGGCGGCAGTCTGAAGATCGGTGGGCACGGTTCCGCTGGTTGGCACGGTGAAATCAGCCAAATTCAGCGTCCCGCTCGCGGTGGCGGAATCAAGATTGATAGCCACCAAAACAGTTTCCGTGGCATCGGTTCGCACAAACGCGTACACGCCAGCGTGCGAGCAGGTCACAGGAATGTAGGCGCCGCGGCGCAGGGCAATGGAACTTTTGCGCGTCGCGATCAGCGATCGGTATGTCTCAAGCATGGAACCCGAAACACCTTTTTGTTCATCAACACTGCGACCGTCATTGTTGGCTGCGTAGGTTGGCGGCTGCGGCGACAGACTGACCGCCGCGTAGTTTGTCATGGGCGCGCCAGCCACGGCTTTCCATTTGAATGGTTCGCGCATGGGAATGTCATTGGCGTCGCTGCCCACATTGGCCTTGGAGCCTTTCATTGCAATCTCATCGCCGTAATAAATGTTGGGCACACACGGCTGCGTCAGCAAAATAGCTGCGGCCACTTTTTGACGCGCGTTGTTGCTGCCAAAATCAGAAGCGAGTCGATTGGAGTCGTGGTCGTTGGTTTCGGCCACCGCAAGTTTGCCCGTGGGAATTGCGGCCACGGTTGTGGCCATGCTTGAATACAGTCCGGCCGCGCTTTTGTTGGACACCGCGCTGCGCACCGCGAATTCAAATGGTTTGGTAATGACCGCGTCAAACGCGTTGGTTGTCAGCAAATCGGTGCCGTAATTTCCCCAGTCCGATGGCTCGCAGAAAATAAAGACATCAGGTTTCACGGCGCGCAAAGAGCTGCACCACGTTTCCCAAAATGAAATAGTGGCGCCCCAACCTTCGCCGCCACTGGCCCACGCATGGTCAAGTCGAAAGCCGTCAACGCCGTCGCTGGTGTCGCCGTCATTGTTGGGATCAAGCCATTTCTTAGCCCAATTGGTCACGGTGGCCACGGCAAGCGCGTTGTTTAAATTCCAGTGGATGAATCCAACCGACGCGCCGTTCCATGTGTTGTACAGCGAGCCAACATAATTCATGTTGTCGGCGCTGGTGAAGGCCAACCAATTGCTGAATGGACTCGTGGGCGTTCGGTACGCGGATTGGTAGTACGTTGAATTTTGACTGATGCCATACGCGACATAATCCAAAATCACTTTCATGCCGCGCGCGTGCGCCTTGGTGACAAAATCAAGAAATTGCGTTTGCGTTCCAAACTTGGAATTCAACGTGTCGGCAGGTCCATGTTGGTAACCGTGATACGCCGCCGATGGAAAAATCGGTTGCAGATAGATCATGGTCACGCCCAGATATTGCAAATAGTCCAGCGACGTGTTGGAGGCCAGTCCGCCAAAATCACCGAAGCGCGTGTTCACGCTTCCAGTGAAGTCGTTGTCTGAATCGCACCAAGCGATTGGCATGATTTGATACATAATTTCGTCTTGTGGCAGACGAGTTTCTACGAGCGGTTGAATGATTGAAGCAGAATTTTTTGTGTGGCTTGAAGTGGTTTCATCAACCATCAATGGCTGCGGCGCGAACACATCAGTCAAAGGCAATTCTTGCGCCATTGCGCACGCCACAATAAAGAGCGAGCTTGCCACCGCACCTCCGCGCAAATATGAATTTAGAAAGCGCGGAGACATGCATGCAGTTTAGTTCGGGAATCCCAATTGCCTAGGAATAAATTTGAGAATTCAGTGGATAGATCACTATTCAGCTGCGCTATTTATCAACAGCGCTTGGCGGCGCATGCTTTGCATAGGCGCTTAGCCGCCATCTTCTGCGGTATTTGGCGCCGGAACAGTGGTTGAATTTGGAACCAATTGTGGCGCCGCCTTAGGAGTGGGCCGCGCGCGCGTGGGTTCTGGTCCAGGATTTTGTGTTCGATATTTCTTCAGTGACTGCTCAAAATCCGCACGGTTGGCATCATCTTTTTCCAATCGCACGGCGCGCTCTTCATGTTGAATGGCGCTCTCACGGTCGCCATTTGAAAAACACGCAAGCGCCAATGTGTTGGCGGCGCGCGCGTCTTGGCCATTGGCAAGCGTGTCCGCCTCGGTGGCCCATTGCAGCGCCAATTTCACATCGCGTTTTTTCACAAATGGCGAATTCAAAATCACATGCGCCAGCGAACGCATTAATTTGACATTGTCGTGGTAGCGAAGCGCCAGTTCGCGCGCGTAGGCATAAGCCTGGTCAGGCATGTCCGCCAGCCCCAGCATGACGGTGAAGCGCTGCAACTTATACGTGTTCGCGCGCTCTGGAATGACCGCGGCAACATTGTCGACCGCTGTAAGTAGGCGATTCCAATCGCCCGATTTTTCACATGAGCGCGCGATGCCATCCAAATAATTTTTTGCGCGCGCCACGTGTGAATCAAGAATGAATTCCTGCCGAATGGATTGCGAATTCCATGTTCCAGCCAGAAGTTGTTTCAGTGGATCCTCGCTCACCTTTGGATGGCCAAACCACTCGATGATTCCATCGCGCACAATGAACGAACGCGGCGTGAACGTATGAAATGTTCCGCCTTGCATCTGAACGATGGCGGCGCTTTTTGTATCACAGACAACATCCCATGTGAATTTATTTTTTTGCGCTGGCTGCTCCAGCCACGCGGCCACCGTGGCGGGGTCTTCTTGCGTGATGGATATAAAGTGCACGCCAAGTTCGCCGTAGGTGTGCGCCACTTGTTCAATGACCTCGGCATATTGCTTGCAATGCGAGCACGTGGTGCTGAAAAATTCAAAGACATAAATTTGCTTTGGTACAAACGCGTGAATGGGCGCGCCTTGCACCCAATCGGTGAATTCTGGAAATGGAATGGTGGCGCCAGGAAAAATTTTTGGCTCAATGCGCACGAATGGCGGATCATGAATTGGCGCGGCGGATGGATTTGAATCTGCTGCTGATGCAGGCGCGGGTTGCGCGGTCTTTGCGCTGGTTGTGGCGGGGGTCGTTGTGTGTGCGGGGGGCAACGTTGGTGTGGAGCCACTCGTGGGAAGAGCATCGGCGACATGACCTGTGAAAACCACAGTGACTGGCGCGATGCCAGTGATGGCGTAGGTGACCGTCTTGTGAAGTGACTCGCCGCGTTGCGTTGGTCCCGGCGTAATCGTCACGGTTGCGGTCGCTTCGCCGCCAACGGCAATCTCCGCGCTTGGCCAGTCGGCCTTCACGCAACCGCAATTTGGAATCGCGGCGGTAATGGAGGCGCTCTCATCACCAACGTTGCGCAGGTGCACCGTCACGGTTGTTGTGGATCCAACAACAAGTTCGCCCACGTCAATCACAGCTGGCTCCGCCACAATGTGTGGCGTGCCAAATCCGGCAAGCACGGCGATAAGAAACCCGAACATGATTGCAGGATAGCCACCAAGCAAGGGGTTGTTCGCTATCAGTGCGCATGACGATCATTTCTTTGTGGCAGGCTTGATTTCGTATGTGGCCACAATCGCAGCGTTTTCCGCCGATTTTTGATTGCTGGATGGATTGGTTTCCGCCAGCGCGGCGCGCACAAAATCAATCGTGGCTTTGTCGTTGTCTACGCTCACTCGAATGTGACCGGGACTGCCCAAAATTGTTCCAGACTTGTAACCATATTCCTGCGCGCTGCGCGTGCCGCCTTGCGGGTTGCCAGGTTGCGGCACGCATTGATACACCACGCCGTCAAGCGAACTATGAACATAGATATGGTCGTGTCCATGAAACACCGCGCTCACGTCATTCTTCACAAGTAGATCATGGATGGGCATGGACCAGCCTGGTCTATGCGCCGTAAAGCCGTCGCTACCGTCAGCGTTCTTGCCGCCCCATTCAAAGAACGGCGCGCTCTCAACACCGCCTCGAGATTCTGGACCACCAAGACCGCCGACCAAATGGTGAATGAACACAAATTTATATTTTGCTTTGGATTGACTCAGTGTGTCGGCAAGCCAGTCGTATTGTGTCTTGCCCAAGGTGCGGCTCCAACTGTCGTCTATGGGCTCCAGATTTTTTTTACTTGCTTCTCCGCCGCCGCCACCTCCGTGCATTTTTTCTGTTGATTGCCAAAATGGATCAAGCACAACAAACAACGCGTCGCCCCATTGAAAAGCGTAGTAGTTTGCGCCGCGGCCATGCTGCATGTCGGTGCGGCCGCTGTACATGGCGCCACTCTTATTTTCAGTGATAAGCGCTGGAAATCGCTGCGTTCGCATGTTGTAGGACCACGGTCCCATGTCGTCGCTTTGCGTGCCGGAGCTGCCAATCTCACCGTCGTGATTTCCGAGCACCATGAACAACGGCGCCGAGTGGCAGAGTTGACCAAAGTAATAACGCTGCGCGTCGTACTGCGGCGCGGCGTCATGAAAATCGCGGCGCTTGTCCGTCATGAAGGTGTCGCCAAGATCAATATGAAAGTCTGGATGCTCTGCCAGTGCGTTGGCCAAAGTTTGCTCGTACACCTTTGGATCCATGTTGGCATCCAGGTGCGAGTCCGCTTGAATGGTGAAAGCAAATGAGGTGTCCACGGCGGCGCGCGTGCGGAATGAATATTGGTCGCTAGGTTTTGCGGCCGTGTCGCCTGGATGCTTGATCAATACTTGATAGTGATATTGCGTGTTGGCTTTCAGACCAGAGAGTTCAATCAACGCAACTTTGTTTGGAGAAATTTGCGTTGGTTTTGTTTTTTGTTGCGTGGTTTCACCATCGCGCCAATATGCAATGAACGCTTCGGCGGCCGTGGACACGCTCACGGTGGCGGTCACGGATGTGTCGGTGGGGCGCATCAACACAATGTCAAATTCATGCGCTGGTACTTCCGTATGGAACGCGGTCATGCGCGCGATCAGCGAGCCAGGCGGACTTTTGGGGGTATCGGATGCCAAGCCACTGGCGTCATTGGTTCCTTTATTTCCCTTGCCGCCTTTGGGATTGTGTTGAGCTGCGGCGGTCGTGTCATCGTTGGTTTTTTTGCCGCCATTCCCGCCTTTTTTCTTCTGTTTCTTTGTCTCCGGCGTGTCGTTGGAAGCGGGAGGTGTTGTAGGCAATGGCGTGCCGCCACTCGCCGCATCAAGCGTGCCTGGCGCCACTGTTGGCATTTGCGCGTCGACGGCTTTCAAATACGCATCAAGCCGCGCTTGAAGCGATTTCACTTTCTCCGGCATCTCGCTGGAGAGGTCCTTTGATTCCGTTGGATCTTTCACAATGTCAAACAACGTGACCTTGCCCGTGTCGTAATTGCGAATCAATTTTAGATCGCAATCAAAGATCGCAGACGCGGGTCCGCCGTTGTTCAAGTCATAATGTGGAAAGTGGATCACGATTTCCTGATGTGGTCGTGAAACTTTTCCAATTCCGGAATTTTTGAGCGCGGGCTTCAGGCTTCCGCCTTCGACCACAAGTTTTCCATCCGGGTTCGTGGGCTTGGGAAGCGGGGAGCCAGCAAGGTCAATCATGGTTGGCAACACATCCATGCCACTTGCGCGCACGGAACTTGTCACGCCAGCTTTGATGCCGGGACCACTGATGATGAACGGAACGCGAATGCCGCCTTCGCTCACGCTGCCCTTGGAGCCAGTCAGTGGGGCATTGGCGCCAATACCGCGACCAGTTCCGCCACCTGGCGTTCCATGATCGGTGCTGAAATAAACATATGTATTGTCCAACACGCCCAACTCTTTCAGCGCCGCGCGCACGCGCCCAATCGCTTTGTCCATGTCGCGCATGCCGGCCGCGGATGCCAGCGCTTTGCCGCTTAATTTGGGCAGTAATTGCGCGGTTTCCGCTAGTGATTCGGGTGTGGCTTCTGCTTCGCTTCCGCAACCGTAATGCGACATTTGCAAGAAGAATGGTTTGCCCGCCTTCACTTGTTCACGCATGAATGCAATGCCGCGGTCGGTGATCAATGTGGATTGTTTTGGGTTGGGCAATTCGCCTCGGTCAGGACCTTGATTAGTGTTGGCGCCGTCAGAAATGTCGAAGCCATGTTTCATGGGATCCGCGCGCCCCACATGCCACTTGCCAAAGTGCGCCGTTGCGTATCCCGCCGCGCGCATGACATCGCCCGTGGTCTTCACTTCGTCGGGCAACTCCATATCAGGCGTTGGCGCGATCATTTTCATCAGTGGATATTTCTGCGCATTGTTCTTGTCCGTGTCTTGTTGCGCGTCCGCATCTGCGTTCGCATTTTTTCCTCCGCCACCTTTGCCACCACCTTGCTCGCGCTTGCCAACGCCACCTTCATTCACATAGGTCATGTGCAACTTGGCGGGGCTAATGCCTGTTAAAAAACTGGCGCGCGATGGAGTGCACCGCGGACAGGTTGCGTAGAAATCGCTGAAGCGCATTCCATCTTGCGCAAGTTGCTCCAAGTTTGGTGTCAGACCCACTCGATCACTTGGCGGATCTTTTGCGTCCATGTCAACAGAAGTGCTTGACCAACCATGACCCTCTCCAAGAATGAACACAAAGTTTGGCTTGGTTGGAGCGTGCGAATTTTGAACAGATTTTGCCGCAGATTTGTCCGCATGCGCGCCGGCGTTACTGGCGGAAGCAACGGCTTGAAGCAGCACAATAAGAATGCAGAGCAGGGTGTTCATGGAGTGCATTTTTCTTGAGCGAGTTTGCAAAAGTCAATCAAAGCCAAGATCGGCGGAGTGCAAGATCACAAAGTGAGCGCGCCATAGTATTGCAGTGCGCCTTCAAACGGGGACGATGAATTTGAATTGCCTCAAACTTCTGAAGTTGTACAGGTAGACTTTCTAGATGCAAAGTCGATGCACTCCAATAGATTCTCGAATTGGTTCTCAACTTATTTATTGGCCCGTGATTATTTGTCTTATAACAAGTTTTGCATGCATTCCTTCGCAAGCACTCGCGGGCACATTCAGCGCGCCAGAAATTCCAAAACCACTCAAGTCCAAGGATCTGCAGAAGTGGATGAAGGACCTGGCGCCCTCGGATGCGCAGCGCGTGAAGTGCGAGCAGGCGTTCGACGCGTACGTGGATCAGTGGGAGCAATTGCGCGACAAGACCATTCGCCCCGCGCAGGCTAAACATGACGCGCCGATTCGCGGCGGTGATGTGAATGGCAATGCCGCCAACGTTGCGAACGAGAAAAACCCAATCGAAGTTTCGTGGAGCCGCGCGGTCGCAAGTGCCTACGACACCATTGGAAATATGGAGCGCGCCATGTTTAGCGCCATGCGTGAGGCGCAATCGAATGAAGCGCAACAAGCCACAGTGGATCTTTTTGCGGCGGCACGCGCCCGTAAACGTGCCAGCGCCGTGGTGCGTGGTGTTCCATTGAATTTGCCCAGTGTTCCAAAAGTTCCGGCTCTTTCGCAGGAAAATAAGGCTGCTATTGATAAGCGTTCGCGCGAGTGGGAACTTTCGGCCACGCCGCTGATTGAGCGGATTGCCTCCGCAAGTTTGGATGACAAATCCGCGGATCGCATGGATGAACTCAAGCGCAAACTCATCACTAGTGAGCGAGCTGCTGTGCGTGACATTGCGGCGCAGTTGCCGCCGGACGCCGCGCAAAAATACAAGGCGCAATTTGCGCGCAAGGCATTGGCTGGCTTGTCCAGTTGGAGTCCGTTTGCGTTCACTTCGCCAGACGCGCTGCGCAAGCAACTTGCCGACGCCAATCGCGCGGAGAAAGAAAATTCATCCGCCATTGCCAAGATCGATCAGTGGCGACAGCAACGCGATCAACTTGATGACGCCGCGCTTGACGCGTTGACCGCTGAAAAATTTTCGCCCGAAGTCATGCAGGACATGAATACAAAGTTTGCGCAGATGAACGCGGCCAGCATTGCCGACATTGCCCAGGCCGCGAACATGCCCGAGTTGGGTTCCGCGAATGAAGCCATGCCCTTCACTTTTGAAGGCGGCGATGGCGAGGGCGCGATTGATTTGAGTGAGTTGGGCAACCAAGGTGGCGCGATGATGTTCACCAGCGTGAGCAGTTCGCAAATCATGGGTGACACTGGCGCGGGAATGGGCGCAACTTTAATTGCGGCCGATGGCAACGCCATGCCCGAAGGCGCAATACAAGGCGCCAAGACAATGATGGTGATTACATCAACAGGGAATGAGGACGCGTCGAACATGAGCGTGAGCGCGAATGTGAGCATGAACATTCAAGTTGGCGAGGGCGGCGATGGCGAAATGACGCCCGAACTTGCTGAAAAAATTGCCGAGCTTGTGAAAGAGAAAGTGGGCGAACATGTTGGGTCGCAAGTGGAGGCCAAGATTGGCGATCAAATGAATGCCCAAATTGATTCGCAAGTTGGCGCGGCAATTGCGCAGTCCATGAGCCAATCTGGCGGCGCGCATCAGGGCAACAATGGCGCATCCGAGATCATCTCCAACGACACGCCGCAAGACATGTTTGGTGGCATGCGGCAATTCCGCGCGATGAATCGTCAAGACATAGAACAACTTCGTCTGCGTCTTGTGGTGCCAGACGCTCAGCGCGCCGTGTGGGATTCGCTGGCCAATGATTTGCTGCAAAGCAACGCCGAGTGGAAAAAAACAAATCTAGGTGCGGTGAATGCGATCTACATGCCTCAGCCTGGCGAAGATGCCGCGACGTTTATGAAGAAGTCGCATGAGCGCGCCGAAGCGTTGGCCAAATTAGAGGAGACTTGGTTTGATGATGTGGCCACTGGTGTGAAGGGTCTTGATGCCGAGCACGTTGAGCGCGAGCGTGGTCGCCGCGCCTTGGTTCGAGCGTTTGCCAACGTTCACAATTCCGCCATGCCCATGCCAAACATTATGATGTCGCGCTGGAGCAAAGTGGATTTGTACGCCGCGGCCGATGCGTTGCCTGCGCAAGCGCGCGCGCAAATCATGCCAACGCTTGACACCTGCCGCGCGCAGATGTTTCAAGAACTATCGAATTTGCCTGACAAACTTGACGCTTTCAGCGCGGTGCAAATGTCTGCCATGAAATGGGAAACGCACGCGACATACGCAGACCATGAGAAAACGCAAATTTCAATGAACATGGACGATTCCAAAATGGCGGAGTTGGACAAGGCGCGCAAGCCATTGACTGCGGCATGGAAAGCGGTGGAGCAATTGCAAGAGGCGAATGTGGAGGCCGTGGCGGAAAAATTAGACGCATCCAACGAGGCACTTTTTCGCCGCGCCGTGCGCAAGCAAACGCATCCAGAAGTTTTCCGCACGCAAGAAAAAGTGGACGCAGCTATTGAGCGAATTATTGCGCTGCCCGCGCTCACACCAGTGCAAGTGCAAGCCGTGACCGCGCTAGCCAACGACTATCACCAGCGCGCCGACACATTGATCGCGCGTTCCATTGAACAAACGCAACGCAATGACGCGGCCGTGGCCACCATGATGCAAGGCTCCGCCCAAGCGCAACCTGCGGACATGGCCAAGCAGGAGCGTGCCATGATGTCAACGGATATTGCGCGCACCGACGCCAGTTACGACCGCGAGGAACTGAACGCGCGCGCGTTGCGGCAACTTCGCGCGGCACTGACCGCCGAGCAAGCCAAGGCCGCGAAAGTGAATTGACGCTCGGAAAAATATTTCAACCCACAAGTGCCGCGAAAGTAAATTGATACTCGGAAAAATATTTCAACGCACACAAGCCGCGAAATTAAATTGACTTTAGGAAATTATTTCAGCGCACAAATGCCGCGAAAGTAAATTGACTTTCGAACAAAAGCGGCCCACACGTACTTCATTTCATAAATCCAATCCCCGCCACACACCGCCGCAGACATCGCGTCGCCTACTTCACGCAACGAAAACCCAAATTCGAAAGCCCCGTATCCCAATCCGTCCCTCGGCGCGCGCTGGGCCGATAGTTGCGGCAATAATTTTCCGCGCACATAAATGATCCACCACGAATCACGCGCTGCGACGCCTCTGGATTGTCCGGATTAAACGACCGCGCGGGGCCCGCCGGATTTTCACACACGCCACTAGCCGCTTGCCGATACGCGCGCGCATCAAACCAATCCGAGCACCACTCCCACGCATTGCCAATCATGTCGTACAAGCCATACCCATTGGCGGGAAAACTTTTCACAGGCGCGGTGCCCGCAAATCCATCTTCATTGGTGTTGCGATCCGGAAAGTGTCCCTGCCAAATGTTGGCCATGCGCTTTCCGTCCGGCATGAATTCGTCGCCCCACGCGTAACGCTTTTGTTCCAACCCGCCGCGCGCGGCAAACTCCCACTCGGCCTCGGTGGGCAATCGCTTGCCGGCCCACTTTGCATACGCGGCCGCATCGTCCCAAGAAATTTGCACCACTGGATGATTCCAACGTCCATCCAAATTGCTCTCGGGACCTTCAGGATGGCGCCAATTTGCGCCGGGAACCCAATTCCACCACACGCTTGCATCATCGCCGCTCACTGGTGCTTGTGGCGGCGTGAAGACCAATGAACCCGCGACCAATTTCTCCTGCGATGGTTTGGGCGTACCCGCAGGAAGTTGCAACTTCAGCTGCTCCCAATCAGGAACGCGTTCGGCCTGCGTGACAAAGTGTGTCGCATCAACAAAAACTTTGAACTGTTCGTTGGTGACCTCGGTCACATCCATCATGAACGCGGCCACTTTCACGCGGTGGGCGGGGCGCTCCGTCTCATACGACTGCGCATCATCCGTGCCCATGACAAACTCGCCGCCAGGAATATGAACCATGCCTGTGGATGGCAACGGCGCCGTGGAGTTGTCGGCGCACGCGCAAAGACAAAGCAGCAACCAAAAATAATTTCTACACCGCATGGCGCGCATGTTGAAAGTGTACGAGCGCAAGTGTTCACACCAACTTCAACTCTTTTTCTTGCCAGCCTTGGTGCTGGCGCGAGTCGCCGTCTTCTTGGCGCGTGCTTCACGCCCATGTTCCGTCACCTTGGAAGGCTCAACGCGGCTGCCCGTGTGGGTGGTGCTTGTGGCCAAGCGCACTTTGCGCCCGCTCATGCTTGAAGTGTTGGTTCGTTGACCGACTTGTTTGCTGGATCGCGCCATGGTGGTGACTCCTTCAGAGTATTCCTTGATTCGCCAGGCGACATTGCTTGAAAAAATCCGGAATGCATCGATCAGTCTAGCGCCAGTCACACGCACATGATTCAGGCTGAGTCACAGCCGCTTAATCATTCGCCTCCATGGATTGAATGTTGTGAAAGTCCACCTGCAGCGGTGTGGCATTTTTCAACTCGGAAAGATGCACTGGCATGATCACGCTTTGCGTGTACGCAATCAAGATAACAATGCTTGCAGCCATCAAAACAAGCGCGCCTACGCGTCCATGAAATCGAATTCGCCGATAGACCGCATCGTCGTGGCGACTGTGCGCGCGCGACGCGATGACCGCCGTGACGCTGAGCAAAATAATATTGACATACACCAACGCGAAACTCAGCGAGCCCGTGGTCATATATCCAACCGGTGGCCCCATGGGGTGCGCGCCAATCGCCAACGCAATTAAACTGAATGTGGATGACATGACCGCGCGCGAGCAGGCGGATTCATCCTTCCACCACAGCGCGCTGAAGGCGATCAGCCAGCACAAGAACATGGGCAACCGCACCATCAATGTGTCGCGCGTGGTCAGTGCGCGCGTCTCCAACACCAACGAGATCGCGTTCAGTTTGGGATGTTCACCAATCAACTGCGTTGGGTTCCACAAGTCGGACCACTGGCCCGTGGTCACCATGGCCGCGTGCAAGTAAAAATTGTCGGGGTCTTGTCCCAAGCCTGGGGAAACTCCCAATTGAATTGGCGCGGCGGCGATCAAGTTTGCCATTTCAGGCGCCGACGGAAAGAAAAATACAATTGGAAGCACAAGCCGCGCGTATGGATATGCATGGTGGTTGTTGCGCGCCTCAAATGTTCCTTGCAAGTTGTAGAAGCGGTGTTGCATTCCATTTTCACCCGCAAGAGTTCTTGTTTGAATCGATGGCTGGTAGGTGCCGAAGGTGTTGAGAAATTCCGGCGTTCCAGGATCAAAGTTTGGCCGCAACTTTGAATTCCATGTGAGCACAATTGAAATTTCCGCGGTGAATGATTGCGGCACATGGGCGTCGGGGGTCACGCCTTGCAACTCAATGGCCATGGTCACCGCGTCGCTTACAACTGGAGCGGCGTCGATTTTATTTTGCGTGGCCTGCGGCGTCGCAGGTATTTCCGTGGTCGTTGTGCTTGCGGAAGCAGTCGCCGCACTGAATGCATGCAACGCCACGCATGTAAGCGTTATCAGGGACCAGACGGACAGAGCTAAACGTTGGCGCGTGAAGTATTTCCGCATACTGCGCAAGATAGCTTTCTTTTTGACAGTTCAGCCGACATCAACGCATGTCGTATTTGATGTACATGATCGCAGATTCGTCGCCTGTCTATCGCCCAACTACCGCCCAACTGGAATCGTCAACACAGGTGTTGCCTCGTTTCCGCTTTTCACTTGCAGGTCGTATAAATCACGCGCCAGTGCGAAGACTTGCTTGGAGGTCTTGTCGCTTGCTTCGATCCAGAATTGTTGACCCCGAAACGCCACGCTCACAGGGGCGTCGCTGGGAGCCCTTGCCCCGCGATGCACGCGAAACACCGCGTTCACATTGCGACTGAGATCAGTTGTTGTGTTTATAGAGGAAATAAGATTCCAAAGTTCCTCTGGCGTATCCACATTTTCCTGTGGTGGCGGAGCATTGGCCACGTGGTCAACGCCAAAACTCATCAAGCGCATAAGCGCCGCCAGCGAACGCGTGCGCATGGAAACGTGCTTGCCGGGCAAAGGATTTTCAACCGAAATCATGCGGTAACTTCCTGGCACATTTTCCAAGTCAAGCAATTTCAGCAATTCTTGTCCGTGCGGGTCGTTCTGAATGCCTTCATACATGGTCAACACGGGCACGGATTCAATGGATATGTAGTCGTACATTCCATCTGGGCGTTTATGCATCAAGGCGCGATCTTTCTTCGCGCTCACAATGCTGCCAAGGTTCACCTCCGACGCCGTAATTGGTTCTTGATTCCATACGATTGGTACGGAGGTCAGACTGAGCGAAGTTAAATGCTTGGATTGCAGTTCATCAAATAATTGCATCATGCGGCCAAAGCGAAGGTCATTCGCATGAATTTCAAATCCACGCGTGACATCAAATGAGGACACGTTTTGAAATTGTTCGCAGGTCAGAAAGATCACCCAACTCATTGGCCAACTCGCCGACACCATGCTCTCAATGCTTGACACCGGAATGGGCGACATGAGTTCACGCGCAAGTTGCTCGCCTTGTTTTGGAATCATGGTGATGTTGGGCGTGTATGTGAAACTGGTCGCGCCGCCCGATGTTCCACTGACAAAGCCGCTGCTGGGAATGGTCACGCCGCCGCTTAAACTTCCACCCACGCTTGTGTTCACGTTGATCGCGCTCACCATCATCCACTGCGTTGGTTCCTCCATGCTCATGCGCACAATGTTCAGCAGCATTTGGCTGTCCATGGCTTGGCATACCGCGGTATTAAATGCGACATGATTTTCTTCAAGCACGTTGGCGCCCCATTGCGCGCAGCCGCCTATGAACAGCGCGCTGGCAATTGCAAACGTTGCAACTTGTTTCTTAGCGCGTGCGGTTGGAGAAATGTTTTTCAAGATCATGCTGCCAATGTAGCAGCATGCTTTTTATTATTTCGATACGCAAGCACAGCCACCGCGGCCAGCACCACGACCAAAAGCAGCGTGGCCCATGCGTTGCCCAAATGCAGACCTTCATCCTTGGTCATGAAATCGCCAGCCGCCGCGCCCAACGGATGCGTGACAATAATGCCGGCCCAGTAGCAACTCACGCGTGACACGCGCGTCTTGAAAGTCACAACCGCCACCGCCGCAAGCAACACCAGCAGCGCAATGGTGCTTGCCGTGTCGCCAAAACCAATTCCGCCCAAACCAAATCCATGGCGCGTGACAAACTCGCCAAATAACGTGTCGCCAATAGTTTGACCATCCAAATCCAATTCGTTCTTGGAAAGCATGTCTCCAAGCACGGTTCCAAATGTGCTGCTTGTCAAAATGGTCAGCCAGTACAGGCTTTCACCAATCTTGTCCAGCGCCGCGCCAAGGTCACGCGAGCGCGTCCACCATTTCCACGCGCTCAGCGTTGCCACAAGCGAAATGAAAATGGTGAGCGATCCCAGCGGATAGCCAAGTCCAAGTGAGCGCGTGATCCAGTCGCATAATGTTGTGCCGCCAATGCTGGCCAGCGTGAGCGTGGTCCAGTACATCCACGCGTGTTGTTTGGCAAACAACACTTGCAGAATGGTTGCAATGACAAACAATGCAAG